>ENA-UEPS01000090-UEPS01000090.1-human-gut-metagenome-genome-assembly--contig:-NODE-90-length-81791-cov-5.360819_pt1 | contig 81791 bp, 65 predicted proteins | sample MGYA00242904_ERZ507924 | MGnify/ENA primary metagenome ERZ507924 (study PRJEB26167, sample SAMN06115422) | human gut metagenome | host: Homo sapiens | place: China:Sichuan | collected 2014-10-16...
AAACCGTGACTTCTTCATGGCTCCCTCCTGGGGATGGTTTACCAGAAGTCTCCTGTTTTGGTCTGCACTATTTTAAGGGAGGGGTACTCCGCTCTCCTTACTGAAAAAATGGACAGGCCAAAAACAGGAATATTCCACCCTGAACAGTGAGATGAGGGATGTAGAAAAAGCTGTGCGGAATGAAACGGAACCTCCTTCAGGATTCAGTCTCAAACCGGACAGACCGAATGAGGAATGAGGAGCGAACGCCCTCCACTTCGGATGCCACCGAATACGCTTTGCCAAGGGAGCACCAAACAGGATACCGTCAGGGAAAATCCTCCTCAGGCGGTTCCTATGGAACACAATGTTTACACCGGCATCTCGGATGTCCGTTACTTCAGCCCGCGTCTGCTGGCCGCGCTTACGGGCATTCTTTCCTCACCCCTGACCGTCATTGAGGCTCCGATGGGTTACGGCAAGACCGTGGCCGTGCGCGAGTTTCTGCGCCGGGAAAACCTGGCCTGCTCTGGGTTTCCGTGCTGGATTCCCCGGACGGCGCCTTCTGGCGCTCCCTGTGCAGGGAGTTTGAGCGTCTGCCCGAGACGGCCGGAAACGGCGCGAGCGCTGCGCAGGCTCGGCCCGCCTTTCGCGCCCGATGACGCAGCCCGACGCGATGCGGCGCTGGAACTGCTGGAGAGCCTCGACTTTGCCAGACCCACCGTGCTGGTCGTGGACGATGTGCACCTGCTGGCTTCCGCGCCGTCGTGCGTCCGCTTTTTCCAGATACTGGCCCGGCAGGCCATGAGCAATCTGCACATCGTGCTCACCACCCGGCATTTCCAAACGGACGACGCCCTGCTATCGGACCTCAAGGGAGAGCTCGCCCGCCTTGGCCCGGCCCTGCTGGCGTTTTCGGAAGAAGACATCCGGGCATACTGCGCCCTGTGCGGCCTCAAGGTCAGCACGGACCAGATCCGCGCCCTGCATGGGGCCACGGGCGGATGGGTCAGCGGCGTATATCTGCATTGCCGCCATTACGCGCAACACGGGGCTTTTTCCCTGCCCGCCTTCGCCCGTTCTTTCACCCTGCCCTCCCCGCAATCTTCCTCCTTATCTTCCCCGCAGTATTCCGAGAACGAACTGCCACCGGATATGGCCGCCCTTTTGGAAGAACAGCTTTATCGCCCACTCTCCCCGGACGTGCGGGACATGCTTTTCGCACTCTGCCCGCTGGAGCAGTTCACCCTGCCGCAGGCGGATTTCTGCTGCGGCACGGATACTCGGGCAGCTCTAGAGGCGCTTGTCCGACAGAACTCGTTTGTCCGCCGCCGGGAAGGGAGCGGCGTGTACACCGTCCACGCCATATTCCGGAGCCTGCTGCTGCGCTTGTTCCGTGCACTTCCACGCGAACAGCGGCAGGCCGTCCACCGCCGCTGCGGCGACTGGTTCGCGGCGGAGGACGAATTCATTCCCGCGATGGAGCACTATCACGCGGCGCGCGATTTCGAGCGGGCACTTTCGGTCATGGAACGGGACATGGCCCGCCATCTGGTCACGGAAAGCGCCGCCTTCTTCGCCCGGCTCTTTCAGGATTGCCCGGAGGAGGTTCTGTCCCGGCACCCCAGGGCAGCGTTCAAGCACGCTCTGGCCACGCTCTCCGCCTCGGACTTTCCGGCCTTTGCCGACCGCTGCCGCTGGCTGGCGCGCTACTGCGCGGCGCTGGACGAGGCGCTCCAGCCACTCCCGTGCTGCGCGGCGAACTGGAAATGCTGCTGGCCCTTGCGGAATACAACGACATCGCGGCCATGTCCGTCCGCCACCGCAGGGCATGGGAACTGCTGGGCCGCCCCACGGGACTGTATCCGCCGGAATCCACCTGGAGCATGGGCTGCCCCTCCGTGCTGTTCATGTTCCACCGGGAAAGCGGCAACATCCGGGAGGAAGTCAGGCTGATGCGGGAATGTATGCCGCATTACTACAAGGCGGCGGCTTGGCACGGCGCGGGCGGCGAGCTGCTTTTCGAGGCGGAAGCCCTGTACATGGCGGGGGATTTTACCGAGGCGCTCCGCCTCTGCCGTCAGGCCGAGACCGTGGCCGCGCTGCACGGGCAACTATGCAATACGCTTTGCGCCCTGTTTTTGCGCGCGTCTGGCTCTGGCGCGGAAAAACACCTCGACGGCCTGCGCCGCCGTGCGGGAGATGCGCGATCTGATCACCAAAAAACAGGATTATTTTCTGCTGCACACGGCGGAGGTCTGCGCGGCGCGCCTTTCCGGCCTCCTCCGGCGTCCGGACGAAATCCCCGCGTGGGTGCACGAGGGCAGGGGTGAACGCATGTACGCCTTCGCCCAGGGCGATTTCCGGCTGGCGCAGGGCCGCGCCCTGCTGCTGGCCGGGGATGCCGCCGCCGTGCTCGGCCTGTTCCACGCCCTGCTGCAAACCCCTCTCTTCGACAAGCACCGCCTGTTCTTCATCTACGCCCATATCTTCTTGGCCGCCGCCCATGCCATGCTCGACGCGCGGGAAAAGGCGCTTGAGTCTCTGCGCGCCGCTCTGGACGCGGCCCTGCCGGACGATGTGCTCATGCCTTTTGTGGAAAACGCCGATCTTGTCCTGCCGCTGTTGCCCGCGCCGCAAGAGACGCGCCATGAGGACGGCGTGCGGCGCATTCTGGCCCTGGCGGAACCGTGGCTGCGCCATCTGGGACTGCCCGGAACACGCGCTTCGGAAATTCCGTTCGGTCTGTCCGTCAAACAGTATGAGATCGCGCGGCTCGCCGCCGAGGGACGCACCGGCCCGGAGATCGCATGCCGCGTGGGCCTCGGCCTCAACACCGTCAAAACGCACCTGAAGACTGTGTACCGGAAATGCGGCGCGAACAACCGCCCGGAACTGAGAAGACTTCTCCACGGGGAAAAATAGCGAAATCGTCGCAACAGACGGGCGAAGGAAGGAGAAGCGGATGATACACGCTTCGCCTTATCTTCAGTATGGCCCCTGAAGAGACGTTTGTACTGTTTATTGTCCTCTGTGCCCTTTCAAAATACAATGAGGTGCGACTCGCTCAACGGCATCCTGGTATCACCCCAAAAGGGTGAGACGCAGAAATTATTTGCTTTTTTCCCCCAAAGGAGACATAAACTGACATAAATACCTTTTTGCCCGTAATCATCGGATGTCTTCCATGCCGCGTGTTCCGCTTCACCATCCGCCGTCCTTCCGCCGTCATCCTTTGACGGTGGACCGGGTTGCGTGTAAGCAAGGAACGTGGCTGGCGGAAGCGGCCCTGAACGCAAGCGCGTTCCGGTCCGCTTCTTGCTACACACAGCTCATCGCCCATCCACCGCGCTCGCGTCCAGGCGTAGCGCGGCTTTCCGCGTTTCCACTCCGCCCAAAAACATGGCCTTGCCCCTTCTCGGGGTGAGGCCTTTTGCGTTGCGCGCCGTTTGCCGCAAACCGCATCCTTCACCCTTACAACATGAGGAGGCTACCTATGACGCATAGATTCCGCTTTACCTGCACAAGGCTTCTTCCAGCCTGCGCGCTGGCCGCCCTGCTGGTTGGGCCGCCCGGCTTTGCGCCTTCGGCCAACGCCGCTGACGTTACCTACCCCGGCTCAAACCTTGACAAAGGCCCCCTCTGGAATATCGACAACAGCCTTTTTCCTGCGGGGAGCCTCAGCGACAATGTGGTCACCATCAACAGCGGCAATGTGGGCGGCGACGTTTATGGCAATGACGTGGACGCCGCGTTCAGCCCGGTCAGCAATAATACGGTCATTCTGTCGGGCGGCTCGGTCGGCGGCGACATCCTAGGCGGAGCCAACAATGGTGCCGTGACCGACAACAACGTCTCCATCTCCGGTTTCGGTTCAGTATTAGGCAGCGTCTATGGCGGCTACGGCGCTGCAGAGGGAACCGTAAACGGAAACGACGTCTCCATCTTCGATTCTGGTTCCGTAACCGGCAACGTCCTCGGCGGCTACAGCCGCTCGGTAAATTCTCATGTTATCGAGAACACAGTTACCATCAGCGGCGGAACCGTAAGAGATATCTACGGCGGCCAAAGCGGTAAGGGGAACGCTCTGAATAACAGCGTGACGTTGGACGGCGCGGTGTCCCAAGCAAACGTCATTTACGGCGGTCGCGTGGAACAGGGCACTGCCCGGGAAAACGCCGTTGTCATGAAAAACGGCAGCGTGACCTTGGGAATTTTTGGCGGCATCGCCACCGCTGACGGCGGGCAAGCTCAGGACAACCACGTGACCATGAGCGGCGGTTCAGTGGGAGAACATCTCATCGGCGGTTACGTGCAAAACGGCAGCGGCGCTGCCACGGGCAACAGCGTCATCTTCAACGGCGGCAGCGTGACAGAAAATGTCTATGGCGGGCGGAGCGTAAACGGCCCTGCACAGAACAACAGCGTGACCATGACAAACGGTTCCGCCAAGTGGCTGCTGGGCGGGTACAGCGACAGCGGCGACGTGAGCGGTAACAGCGTGAACGTCAGCGGCGGCACATTGAGCGGCGGCGTCAACGGCGGCGAAACGACCAGCGGCAATGCCACAGGCAACAGCGTCGACTTCTCCAATGTAACGGCAACATATGTACAGGGCGGCTACAGCGGCTCCGGCAGCGCCACGGGCAACAGCCTGGCCCTCCACAGCGGCACGGTACAAAAAATGCCTTCGGCGGCTATGTGGACAGCGGCAGCGGAGAGGCTTCGGACAACAGCGTCACCTTCAATGGCGGCAGCGTGACAAACAACATCTACGGGGGGATGAGCGCAGCTGGCCTTGCACAGAACAACAGCGTGACCATGACAAACGGTTCCGCCAAGTGGCTGCTGGGCGGCTACAGCGCCAACGGCAATGTCATCGGCAACAGCATTAACGTCAGCGGCGGCACGCTGACCGGCGTCAGCGGCGGCGAATCCAATTCCGGCAGTGCCACGGGCAACATAGTAAGCATCAGCGGCGGGACGGTCCAAAGCAACGTCAATGGCGGTTTTGTTGCCTCGGGTAGCGGCAAGGCCACGGGCAATATTGTGAACATTTCCGGCAATGCAGACCTGAGCACTGCAACCGTAGCGGGCGGAATCTCAAGCAGCGACGCCTTCACCGGCAATACGTTGAACAAAAACAGCGACGCCGCGGTACATATCGCACGAAACTTTGCATCAGTAAATTTTGGCTACAGCGGAAACGCCAACATTGGGGAGCTGGATAGCACGCCGACCGGCAGCGCACTCTCCGGCGTGACAGTGAACACCAATGCCAACAACGTGTCCTTTGACGGCGTTATTTCCGGTTCCGGCTCCATAACCAAAGCCGGCGCGGGAACGCTGATTCTTTCCGGAACCAACACCTATTCCGACGGCACCACGATCAGCGCCGGAACCCTGTCCATAGGCTCCGACACCAATATCGGCAGCGGAACCAACACTATCGGCAACAAGGGCACGCTGCTGCTCTCCGGCAACGGGACATACACCAATGACTGGACGCTGAGCGGTGCGGGCAGCGCCATTGCAACGGACAACAACAATACGCTCTCCGGCGTCTTATCCGGCAACGGCGGCCTGACCAAGACCGGCGCGGGTACACTGACGTTGACCGGGAACAATACCTATGCTGGCGGTACGGCCATCAACGACGGAACCCTGAAGGGCAACATCGCCAGCGGCACGGATTTGAGCATCGCCGACAGCGCCATCTATGACGGCGACAACAAGGCTCGTTCCGTGGGTGGCCTCAACGGCGCTGGCAAGATCCTCAACACCAACGGCCTCACCGTCCAGAGCGGCGACTTCGCCGGGATCATCGACAACAGCAACACCAGCCTGCTCAAGAACGGCGCGGGCACGCTCACCCTGACCGGAAACAACGCCTACACGGGCAGCACCACCATCAGCGAAGGAACCCTGAAGGGCAACATCGCCAGCGGCACGGATTTAAGCATTGTCGACAACGCCACCTATGACGGCGATAACAAGGCTCGCTCCGTGGGTGGCCTCAACGGCGGCGGCAACATCCTCAACACCGACGGCCTCACCGTCCAGAGCGGCACGTTTGGCGGCGTCATCGACAACAGCAACACCAGCCTGATCAAGACCGGCGCGGGCACGCTCACCCTCACCGGAAACAACGCCTACACGGGCGGGACCACTATCAACGCCGGAACCTTGAAGGGCAACATCGCCAGCGGCACGGATTTGAGCATCGCCGCCAGCGCCATCTATGACGGCGACAACAAGGCTCGCTCCGTGGGTGGCCTCAACGGCGGCGGCAAGATCCTCAACACCGACGGCCTCACTGTCCAGAGCGGCGACTTCGCTGGGAGCATCGACAACAGCAACACCAGCCTGACCAAGACCGGCGCGGGTACGCTGACCCTTTCGGGAACCAATACCTACACCGGCATGACCACGGTACGGAGCGGGACGTTGGCCCTGGGCAGCGAGCTGACATCCAATCAACTCACTCTATACGGCGGCACGGTATTCGACCGGGGAAGCCACAACCACAGCTTGGACAACGGTATCCTGAGTGTCAATGGGGTCAACGGCCAGAGCGCCATGTACAAAGGCGATCTTTCCGCTAGGAACGCGACCCTCAATTTCATCTCTCCGGTGCACCCCACGCAGCCCCTACTGCGCGTCACCGGCGATACGGACGTCTCGGGCAGTGCCTGCAATGTGGGACTGGCGGGCGGTACGTCCCTAGCCTCCGGGTCTACCCTGCCCCTGCTGGAGGTCGATCCGGACAAAACGCTCACGGCCAACAACTTGCAGCGCGGCAACGGGATTGTGCAGATCGGTTCCACCGTGGCGCACGACATCAATGCGGATGTGAATCTTGACCCGACAACAAGACGGCTGAATGCCCTCACCGCTCAAGTCAGCCCCGGCAGAGCCACGGATCAGTCCAAGGCCCTGCCCGAAGGCTTCCTCGGCGGACTGGCCCTGAACCTGCAAGGCGCGGACCTCGTGGCGGGCCGGGGCATGGATTCCGCCGTGCGGGCCTCCTCCGGTACGGACGACGCGGAAAGGCACGGCTTTGCCGGGTTCGGCGCGCTGTCCGGCGGTTCGTTGCGCTACAACACCGGCTCGCATCTGGACATGAACAGCCTTTCCCTGCTTACCGGCCTGGCCTGGGGAATCGACCTTGCGCCGGGCCGCCTGACCTTGGGCGCATTCTTTGAATACGGCAACGGCTCTTACGACACCCACAACTCCTTCACGAACGCCGCTTCCGTAGACGGCGACGGCAATGCCTACTATCTGGGCGGCGGCATTTTGGCCCGCATGGACTTCGTCAATACCGGGCCGGGCCGCTTCTACGCCGAAGCCAGCGGACGCGCGGGCAAGACGCACAACGAGTACGACAGCTCGGATTTGCGCGACGCAGCCGGACGCAAGGCGGACTACGACAGCAGTTCTCCCTACTATGGCCTGCATTTCGGCACGGGCTACGTCTGGAACATCAACGATGCCGCCACCCTTGACCTGTACGGCAAGTACTTCTGGACACGGCAGCAGGGCGACAGCGTGGGCCTGTCCACCGGCGAACATCTGAGTTTCGACGACATCAACTCCAGCCGTCTGCGTTTCGGCGGGCGCTTCGCCTATATCCTGAACGAACACGTCGCTCCGTACATCGGCGCAGCCTGGGAACACGAATTCGACGGCAAGGCACGGGCCAGGACCAACGGTTTTGACATCGACGCCCCGAACCTGCGCGGCAATACCGGCATCGGCGAACTAGGCCTCTCCCTCACGCCCTCCGCTGACCTGCCCCTGACCGTGGACCTAGGCGTGCAGGGCTACACCGGCAAGCACGAAGGCGTGACCGGCAGTCTGATGGTGAAGTGGGAATTCTGAGCGTCTGCAAAGAGGAGCGTCCGTTTTTTGTATACGCCCCCAGCTTTAAACATCTCTTCAACTGCACACTCTGGAAAGGATAAAAAGGGGAACAAGCATCTATACTATCAAAAATTTCATCTACAACAATTCTCTTGAAGACTTAATATCGGCTGTGTCTGCTTCAGAAAAAATTAAAATGGTATGTAAACACCCAAAGGTATGTGCATCATATTTTAGACTACGGATAGTTCGTGTGAGGTTATACGCAGTACACTCCAATACTTCGTAGGGGAACAAATTTATTCTCTTGGAGCAATTTCTACTATGCGGCGCGGTGTCGGCAACGGCGAATCGCGCCGCTTTTTTGCGGCATCCAATCCGAACCGGAATAAGGCCGTCCCGCTGAAAAAATTTCAAAAACCAATAATTCTACCACTCCTCCGCAAAAATCCACCGTGTTACTGCGATTATGTACGCACTTTTGTGTGCTGAACCACCATCGAGAGGATTCATTATGCGGAATCTCACCAGACAACAGCGATAAATCGTGGAGATGCTGGCGAAAGGATTTCCCCTCAAAAATTATTGCAGGGAATCTCTCCATCGAGGTGGCTACGGTATATTGGCATTTGGCAGCAATTCGAAAAGCCTTCGGCATTCATAGCAACATTGAGCTGTTGCACCACCTCAATGAGGAACCGGAGGCGAGTATATCTACTATTCAACTGACACCGCGTGGCAGGGAAGTTTTTGAACTCGCTATGAGCGGTCTGAGCATCAGAGAAATCAGTAAACGTCTTGGAATCAGCTACAGCGGCGTCCTTCGGCACAGGGAAAAAATGCTCTTGGCGAACGAATGTAACTCTATGTTGGAATTGATTGCAACATATCGTGGGACATATCCAAATCGTCAATTGTGAGGTCCATAACATGGAAATTGAAGGCCGCACCATCATACTTTCCACGCCGGAAGAACTGCTTCCTCTCATTACACAAGCCGTCCGTACCGCCGAGCAGGGGAAAACGGCGGATGCCCCCGACTTGCCGGGCAAAAAACTGCTTGCCCCGAAAGATGTGGAAAGAGAATTCGGCATTCACCAGAAGACGCTCGCCTACTGGCATATGGAAGGCGTCGGTCCGGTATATACGAACTTCGGCAGGCGTGTCTTTTATGAGCGCGCCGTATTGGAAGAGTATATTGCATCCGGGCGTGTCCAAACCTCGGAATCAATCAAGTGATGGACTTCTCAGGCCAGCATATCCCCTATAATCGAGAGCTTTTCGCTTTCCTGTCCGGGGAACAGATGGGCATACCGCATGGTCATGGTGATGTTCTTATGACGCATGAGCTTTTGCAGTTCCATGAGCGTCACCTTGCCGGACTGCGCCAACCAGGAGGCAAAGGTATGTCTCATGGTGTGCAGGGTGACGGCGTACAGACTGTCACCGTCTTCCGGAGCCAGATTGAGCTTTCTGACGGCGGTCTGGAAACAGGCGGGTGTTTTTTCAAACGCCGTCTTCTTGCGAGGCTGTTGGAAGATAGGTTCCGCAGGCTTGCGCGTATACGCCTGGAGCATCCGGATCATATCCTCCGGCACGCGGACGAATACCCGCTTTCCTCCCTTCTGAATGATATAGAGGCCGCAGGCATTGCCGTCCACATCCTGCCCGCGCAGTTTGAAAATTTCCGTGGGACGAAGGCCGGTCCGCAGGGAGAGCAAGGCCATATCGTGCAACTGCGGATGCCGCTTTTCAAGGTCGTCCAGAAGGGACTTGGCTTCCTCTCTGGTCAGGAAACGAACCTTTCATTGTTGGCCTTTACCACTTTCCAAGTGCCGCCCTCGGTGGACAAGGGATTGACTCCGCTCCACATGCCTGTGGCGACGGCACGGTTTATGGCGGAACGCATAAAGCTGAAGATGTTGTTGACGGTCTGCCCGGCCAGCATTTTTCGCGTCGGTGCTTTGGCTTTAGGCTTTTTGGTGGCCTTTTTGGGCTTTGTATTCCCAGTAGGCGTTTTCAAAAGCTGCGCCTTGAGGCTGGAAAGCAAATTCGGAGTCAGATCGGCAATAGGCAAGCGTGGATTTTGGCCTTGGGGTGGGCGCAATACTGGCTGTAGTGCTGGTCAACGTACTTCCCTTCGCTTCTGCCCCAGGCAAGGTAGGCGTTCACTATCTCCCCGATGGTAACTTTGTCGCGCTCAATGGGATTGATGCCGGTGGCATCAAACTCGGCAAGGAACTTTGCCCGCTCCTTTGTGACCGTGGCCGGGCGGACGCCCTTGCTGTGCCTGCCAACGGTTTTCCAGTGGCCCTTACCTTCATGATCAGCGTACCAGAAGCAGTAGATTTTGTCGTACTCTCCGGTTCGCGGATCGCGCTTGGCGGACTGGCGGAAGAAGACGCCCTCGAACTTGGTCTTTGTGTATTTTCGAGTGAAGGGCAGGACGGCCCGGAAATCCCGGCTTCTCGTGCTCCTTCCATATTCCATATGGAATAAAAAACAGGCACGGCATCCTCAAGGACGGCATGCCTGTTTACGCATTGCTTTAGACCGTATCGCCACGCCGGGCGTGGTACTCCGCTTTTTCCTGATACATACGTTTATCCGCCTGCCTCACCATATCCATGATGTGCATGTCCCCCTCGGCCCACACCTGCCCAAGCGACAGGGATTCGGGATACGCTTTATTGGCCTCCCGTTGGAGCGCGGCGATCTTCGCATAAAAGACCCGCTCCGGAATGTTCGGGCAGAGGAAGACAAATTCGTCTCCGCCAATACGGAAAAGATCGTCTCCCCTGAAATAGCGGCTGAATATCCGGCTGATGTCCCGGATGTATTTGTCGCCGGAGTCGTGCCCTTGCTGATCGTTGATGCGCTTTAACCCATTGAGATCCACAAAAACGACGCCGAGCGAATCCGGGGGATTTTTTTCGAGCTTCTGCAATACGGAAATATAGCTGTTTCTGTTGTGCAGCCCCGTCAAGTCGTCGCAGTAGCTCATCCGCTTGAGCTCGCTCTGCATATTACGCTTCCGTTGCTCATTCGTGACGAAATAGGCCAGAGAATGCAGCAGGGAATGATCATCCCGATTGGCTTTCGGGTTATCCACGCCGATGAACCCGGAAATGACGTCGTTCAGGACGAGAGGGACGACGATGAGGCTCTCGATACCTTGCGGCTTGAGTACGCTGTACATATCCAAATCGCTGTCCCGGATTGACTCAAGATTGTCGATGACCACATCCTCACGCCGCTCGAACATCTTCTGCCAACAGCTCATGTAGCTGATTGGCACGTTTTGAAGGACTTCTTTCTGAGGGAAAATACCTTCTGAACACCATTCATAGGTGTTGTTGGCGATGAGCCCGCCGTTTTTCAGAACGCTGTACTCGAAGATATAGGCACGATCGGCCTGATGCATCATTCCGAGGTTCTCCAGGACCATGTCCACGGCTTGCGGAAAATTTTCTTCCCTGTTCAGGATACGGATGCATTCCAGCAAGGTACTCTCAATATCAAGCTTGCGCTGCACAGCTTGGCTGATATTTTCCTTTTCCGTAATGTCGACGGCGAATTCCAGCCGGGCAAGACGGCCATTCCAGCGGATCAGCTTGTCTCTGAGCAGATAATGGCGGTGCGAAATGGGATTCGTGAGCTCCCAAGTGTAGAACGTTTCGCAGTTGAGAAACTGATTCGTACAAAACGGACAAGGCGCGTCAATGCCTTGCAGGACTTCATAGCACTTCCTGCCTTTTCCGATGTCCGTAAGCCCGAATACCTTTTTTCCAAACTCGTTCAGATACAGGATTTCATACGTGGCGATATCGCTTACATAAACGATTTCATCCACTTCCTCCATAATAATCTGCAACAGGCTCTCCGGGCAGTCTTCGTGCTCACCGGAAACATATTGTGCTTTGGAAAAAGATGTTGTCATAATGCGAACCCATTCACATTTTGGATGACGGCCATTTTCAAAATCGCCCAGCCACGCACATCCTGAATCAGCAGGCCAAGGCTAAATGGCGGATCACTATACGCGTTTTCCTTCCCATTTTTCCAATAATGAGAGCCAAAAACGTTTTTGGAGCCACATTATCGACTAAAGTATCTCATTTTACGCTAGAAACAGCGTGTTATCAAGATGTCGGACGATCAGGATCCAAAAGGCATCAGCCGTCCTCAAGCGCGGCGCCCTCGCCTCTTCCCCAAATGGCGTCTCAGTATCAGAGGACGCTGGACACCCACGGCTCCCCTTTGTGGACAGTGCCCCCACCCTGCCAAGAAAGCCGCCCGGCTTTATTGCATCCCCGGCCTTCTCGGGCTATCACACCGACCATGAACACGCTGCAACTCCGGAATTCCTTTCTGCTGCTTCTCACCGCCGTCATCTGGGGAGTGGCCTTCGTCGCCCAGAGCGTAGGCATGGATTATGTGGGCCCCTACACGTTTACCTGCGTGCGCTCCTTTATCGGCGGCCTGTTCCTCATTCCCTGCATCGCGCTGCTCAACAGGCTGAACCCCTCCTCCCCCGGCGGCATCAGGCCTTCGAACGCGAAAACGAAGGGCCAGCTCTGGATCGGCGGCGTGTGCTGCGGTGTGATGCTCTGCTTCGCAAGCTGTTTTCAGCAGATCGGCATCATGTACACGTCCGTGGGCAAGGCGGGGTTCATTACGGCCTTCTATATCATCATCGTCCCGCTCCTCGGGCTGTTCTTCAAAAAACGGTGCGGCCTGTTCGTCTGGCTCGGCGTGGCGCTGGCCATCGTCGGCCTCTATTTTCTCTGCATTACGGAGAGCCTGACCATCCAGTTCGGCGATTTCCTGATCTTCATCTGCGCCATCCTGTTTTCCATCCACATTTTGATCATCGACTACTTCACACTGCGCGTGGACGGCGTCAAAATGTCCTGCATCCAGTTTTTCGTCTGCGGCCTGCTCTGCGCGGTTCCCATGCTGCTCTTTGAGACGCCGGACATCACGCAGCTCCTCGCCGCATGGAAACCCGTCCTCTATGCGGGGATCATGTCGAGCGGCGTTGCCTATACGCTGCAAATCGTGGGACAGAAAGGCATGAATCCCACTGTCGCCTCCCTGATCCTCAGCCTCGAGGCGGTGGTGTCAGTGCTGGCCGGATTCGTCATGCTGGACCAGCAACTGACCATGCGGGAAACGATGGGATGCGCCTTTATGTTCTGCGCGATCGTGCTTGCGCAGCTCCCGCAGAAGAACATAAAAAACGCTGAGGCTGTCTCAGCATAACGGGGTGCGGCATGAGGATATGCGTCATCACGGGCGGCACAGGCGGCATAGGGCTTCACCTCTGCGAAGGCTTCCAGCGCGCGGGGTATGCGGTCACGGCTCTCGACGTGGAACAGCACAAAGCCTTGCCTGACGGTATTGGCTTCATCCAAACCGACTTGAGACAGGCCGAGGCCGTCAACGAAGCCTTCCGGCGGGTGACGGAACGGCACGGCGCCGTCCATGTACTCGTCAACAACGCGGCCCTCGCCCATTTCCACAAGCCCGTCATGGAAATGACCGCCGACGAATTCGACAACGCCCTTTCCGTAAACCTGCGCGGCGCGTTCCTGTGCGCGCAGGCCTTCATCAAGGCCAACGCGGGGCAGGATTACGGGCGCATCATCAATATCGCCTCCACCCGCTGGAACCAGAACGAAGCGGGATGGGAGGCCTACGGCGTTTCAAAAGGGGGGCTTGTCTCCCTCACGAACACGCTGGCCGTCTCCCTGAGCGCCACGCCGATCACGGTCAACGCCGTAAGCCCCGGCTGGATACAGGTCGACGGCTATGAAACGCTTTCCCACTCGGATCATGCCCAGCATCCTTCCGGGCGTGTGGGTATCCCCCGCGACATCGTCAACGCCTGCCTGTTCCTTGCCCACGAGGAAAACGATTTCGTCAACGGGCACAACCTCGTCGTCGACGGGGGAATGACCAAACGGATGATCTACGTCGAATAGCGGTTTCGAAACACGGCGTCTCGTTAAACAGCACCGAGTTCAAAACATAAAAACACTACGCGGCCGGAGGCTCTCATGGATTGTCAACGCGATACGGAAGCATGCTCCCCCCTTCAGACGCAACTCTTTTCGCTTCAAGGCCATACCGCGCTTGTCACCGGCGCGGGTTCCGGGCTCGGCAAATATATGGCCCATGCCCTGCTCCACGCCGGAGCCAATCTTATCCTCGTCGGCCGCACGCTGGATCGCCTCGAGGCCTCGGCGGACGAGATCTTTTTGAGCTTGAAACAGCAGGGCGGCCATCTCGCGTACGATTCCGATCCTGCGGCACGCTCTGCCCATCGGGACCCGGACCAAAACAAACGCATCGCCTGCATTGCCTTCGATGTGAGCGAACTCAAGACGTTGCCGGAACTCGCCCAAAAAGCGTCCCAGCCTTTCGGCGCGCCGGACATCCTCGTCAATGCCGCCGGGCTGAATCCGCGCAAGCCGTGGAACGAACTCACGCCCGAGATTTGGGAATACACGCTGCGCCTCAATCTTTCCGCGCCGTTCTTCCTCGCTCAGGCCCTCGTGCCCGAAATGATGCGGCAAGGATGGGGGCGCATCATCAACATCGCCTCCCTTCAAAGCAGCCGAGCCTTCCCCAACGGCCTGCCCTACGGAGCGTCAAAGGGCGGAATAGCCCAACTCACGCGGGGCATGGCCGAAGCATGGTCGCGGCCCGGAACGGGCATCACGGCCAATGCCATCGCGCCGGGCTTCTTCAAGACGCAACTCACCGCCCCGCTCTTCGACAAGCCGGAAGTCGTCGAGGCTCTCGCCCGGCAAACCACCATGAACCGGGTGGGCTTCGCGGAAGATATCCAAGGGTTGACCATGTTCCTCGCTTCCCCCGCGTCCGGCTATATCACGGGGCAGGTCATCCACATCGATGGAGGCTGGACCGCCATATAGGGGAGTCCCAACGCGCTGAGTGAGGAGGCGTTGGCCTCCTCACTCTGATCATGCCCGATTTCCAAGCTTCCGGCCACTCTGACATCGTTTCGACCGCATTCTTGTAAAGACATATGCGCACGGTTTCATGAACAGGATAGGCGGAGAGACTTGGGTTTCTTGGCCTTTTCACGTCTATTTCCTTTTGAGCCCCATGCCCAGCGCCTTCATTTTCAGGTAGAGGGTGTTCCTTGAAAATCCGAGCAGCTTCGCCGCCTTGCTTTTGTTGCCGCCCGCCAGCGACAGCGCGGATTCAATGGCCCTCTTTTCCGCCTCCCGCTGCATGGCCTGAAAAGAAAACGCGCCCGGCTCCTCAGCTGCGTGCACATCCTCCGAGCGAGAGCCCATGAAAAGCCGCTCGGGCAGATAGCGCGGCGTCAGCTCGACCGCGTCGTCGTCCATGCAACAGTACGCATAGGCGAGCACATTCTTGAGTTCCCGCACGTTCCCCGGCCAGCCGTACCGCATGAAGAGGTCGAGCACGTCCTGCGATACCCGCATCTCAAGCGCCTTTTGCGGTCCGCAGATCCCCTCGATGAGCTGGGTGATCAGGGACGGAATGTCCCCCCGGTGCTTGCGGAGGGGCGGCAGATTCAGCTCAAGGATGTTCAGGCGGTGATACAGATCCTCGCGGAACTGCCGCTTGTCCACGAGTTCCGGCAGGTTGCGGTTGGTTGCGGCGATGAGGCGGAAATCCGAATACTTGCTGCCGCTCATCCCGATCTTCTGGATCTCATTGCTCTCCAGCACGCGCAGCAGCTTTGCCTGAAGATACAGCGGGAGTTCGCCGATCTCGTCGAGAAAGATCGTGCCCTTGTCCGCCAGCTCGAACTTGCCCTTCTGCCCGCCTTTCCGCGCTCCGGTAAAGGCGCCCTCCACATAGCCGAACAGTTCCGATTCAGCCAGTTCACGCGGCAAGGCCGCACAGTTTACTGAAATGAAGGATCCGTTCGCGCGAGGGCTCGCCTTGTGGATGGCCTGCGCGAACAATTCCTTTCCCGTGCCGCTTTCCCCGAGGATCAGCACGGGCTCCCTGCTGCGCGCGAACCGCTTCCCCATTGCCTTGAGTGCCTGCATCACGCTGGTATCGCCGACGAGATCGTCAAACGTACGCAGGCCCCCGCCCGTCGTTTCCTGTGCGATGAAGTACCCGACCTTGCGTTTGAGCTGCTGGAGGTTGTGCAACAGCTCCTCAATGCGCTCATTGTCGTGTGTGGTAACGATCACTTCCGAAAGGCAGCAGACCAGATTTCCTTTGTCGTCCAGAATGGGGCAACGGCGGCATAACCCTTCGACTCCATTGTAGGAGATGCTGTTCACCGTATTGATCCGCCGTGTCTGCAACGAATTGAGGACACCCGCCCTTCCCGTCTGGAATATGGCGTCGATTTTTTTGCCTACAACGCTCTCGGACGGATCAAGCCCATAGATGTGGTAGCAGGACTGCGAAAAATACCTGACCGTCCCCGTAGGGTCCGTGAGCGAAACGCCGATGCTCAGGGCATCAAGCAGCTGATGGAACAACGGGTTTTCAACAAGCCGTTTGAAATCCTCATCCGAAGCGATGGGAAAAGGCATGGACATAAAGTCTCCCAGTGTATGCATCCCACGTCAGGCAGAAGAACAAGACATTTCTGTCATAAAAAAGAGACATTTTTCTTTAAAAATCAATAAATACAGCATGATATTGTTTTGTCTCAGTATAATGACAAATGACACTTTTGGGAAGGTCCTTAACGCATAACAAACGAAATTTATTTATTCTTTTTTTATGGAATACCGCTTGCAGACAAATACGTCCAGAGAGAGAGCCCGCATGGGCTCAGCGCTCTCAAACGCTCGGGTCAACCTCAAAGACGGAGTTTTGTCATGGGAAGCGGTTTTGAAAATCTCACCCTTTTCGGCCTCCTTTCGCTGATGCTGCTCATCGGCACCCTGCTGCGCGCAAAAGTCAAACTGTTTCAGGACTATCTGGTCCCCGCCAGCATCATCGGCGGACTGATCGGCTTTGCCATCGTTTCCACGGGCTGGCTTAAAATAGGAGAATGGCAGATCACGAGCAGCAGCTTTAACTGGTTCCTGTTCCACGCCTTCAACATCAGCTACATTTCGCTTCTGCTGACACGCCCGCGCGGCAATCAGGAAAACACGTCCAAGGAAGTCGTGCGCGGGGGCATGTGGCAGACGCTGATCTGGACAATCAGCCTTCCCGCCCAAGCCCTCATCGGTGGCGCGGTGATCTGGCTGTATAATCTGGCGACCGGAAACAGCCTCAGCGAATTCATCGGCATGATCGTAACCCACGGCTATACGCAGGGCCCTGGGCAAGCCTATGCCTTCGGCACGCTGTGGGAAAAGGGCGGCATCGCCGACTGCGCCACCGTCGGCGTGATCTACGCGGCGCTCGGCTTCCTTTCGGCCGCCATCGTCGGCGTGCCCGTCGCCCGCTGGTTCGTCCGCAAGGGCCTCAACGCCAACAAGACCGGAGCTTCCATCACCAAAGAATTCCTGACCGGCATCATGGACGAGAAGTCCACCGCAACCAACGGACGCGAAACGACCCACGCCTCAACCATCGACACGCTGGCCTTCCATGTCGCCCTCGTCGGCATCGTCTATCTCATCACCTATGCCGAACTGAGCTGGATCGAAGCCCACATCAAGCCCTTCTTTGACCAATACAAGTGGCTCAAGGGATTCGGGGCCACCCTCAGTATGCCGATGTTCTTCATCCACGGGCTTATCGTCGCGTGGCTGCTCCGTACCCTGCTCCTCAAGCTCGGCGCGGGCAGGCTCATGGACCCCGTTGTCCAGACCCGCATCACCGGGGCCTCCGTGGACTACCTGCTGACCGCCACCTTGATGTCCATCCATATCGTCGTCCTCAAGCAGTACGTCATCCCCATCTTCCTCGTGGCGTTCAGCGTCACCCTGTTCGCCCTCGCCCTCAACCTCTGGTTCGGACGCCGGACCAATTACGGGCCTGAGCGGGTGCTCTGCCAGTTCGGCTGCTGTTGCGGTTCCACAGCCACCGGCCTGCTGCTTCTGCGCATCATCGACCCGGATTTCAGCACGCCCGCCACGCTTGAGCTCGCCTTCTTCAATGTGGGCATCCTCGTAACGTGCGCTCCCATCCTCTATTTCTTCGCCCCCGCGTTCTACACATTCACGGGAATGGAAATCCTCATGATCTACGGCGCGATCACCGTTATTGGCATCGCCGCCATGTTCGCCCTGAAGCTGGTCGGACAAAAGCAGTGGTAACGGCGGCCGTACCTCCGCACCAGTCCGGTGGAGTGGTACGGCCCTTCTCTTCCACGTGCGGCGCGGCCCGCACGGCGCCTCATCGGTTTAAAAAGGAAATGGTTATGCTCACAAACGAATGCACGCTTATCTCCTGCCCGGAAATACTTACTATGGACGAGGGAAAAACCACAGCCGAAGCCGTTTGCATCAGTGAAGGGAAAATTCTCGCCGTCGGCACGCTGGAAGAACTCCGCGCGCTCGCCCCCCGGCATCGGCGCAAGGAAATCCATCTGGAGGAAGGCGTGCTCCTCCCCGGCTTCATAGACTCGCACAGCCACCTTTCCATGTACGCGCAGTGCCGCACCCAATTTTTTTGTGATACGGCCCACGGGACCATCGGCAACCTGCTGTCCGCCTTTCGCACGCACGCCGCCACGCAGACCGACACGGAATGGCTCATAGGGTATTGTTACGACGACACAGGCATGAGCGACCACCGCCACTTGACCCGCCATGATCTCGATGCGGTCAGTCAGGAGCGGCCTGTTTTCGTATCACACATCACGAGCCACATGGGGTATGCGAACACGCTCGGCCTCGCCAAGCTCGGCGTCACCGCGGATTTTTCCGTCGAAGGCGGAATGGTTGTACTCGGGGATGACGGGATGCCGGAAGGACTGCTTAAAGAGAACGCCTATTTCAAGGTATTTCAAAAGATTCCGGCCTGCCCGCCCGAGAAGCTCCCTGAGAAAATCGAATATGCGATCGCCGACTATAACCGTGCGGGATTCACGATGTTTCAGGATGGAGGCATCGGCCTCAGCAACGGCGCTCACGGCATTCTCCGCGCCTACAACCGGCTGGCCCGGGAAAAACGCATGAACGCCCGAGGCTACCTGCATTTCATGCCCAACATCATGGATGAAATGCTCGAACTCGGCACATGGAACATGCCCGTTTCCGACTATCTCTACTACGGGGGGGTGAAATCGTTTGCGGACGGCTCGATCCAGTCCCTGACCGCCGTGCTCGGGGAGCCTTACGCCTGCAAACCCGATTTTTGCGGGGATCATGTCCTCACGCCCGAACAGATCGCCGAGCTGATTGCCAAGTACCACTGCCAAGGCGTCCCCGTCGCCTTCCATGCCAACGGCGACGCCGCCATCGAATTCGTCGTGCGGGGGTTTGAAGAGGCCCTCCGAAAGTGCCCGAGAAAAGTCCCCGGAGACATGATCATCCATGTGCAGATGGCGACTGACGAACAGCTGTCCCGGCTCCATGCCTGCGGGGTCACGCCGACGTTCTTTGTCCGCCACGTCAACGTCTGGGGCGAGCGCCACGTCAACCTGTTCCTCGGCGAAGAGCGGGCCGCGCGGCTCGATCCCTGCGGTTCCTGCGTGCGCATGGGAATTCCCTTCGGCCTCCATGTCGACTCTCCGGTGCAGCCCGTGGATGCCATCCGTTCCATCCATACCGCCGTCAACCGCACAACCACGGCGGGGCGCATTCTCGGCCCTGATCAGAGGATCTCGCCGCTCGACGCCCTCAAAGCCTACACCGTCAATGCCGCCAAGTGCAGCGCACGGGATCATGCCGTCGGTACAATCGCTCCCGGATACTATGCGGATTTTGTGCAGCTTTCCGGAAATCCGCTGACCGTGCCGCCCGAGTCCATCGAAACGCTTTCCGTGCTCAAGACCATCTCCGGAGGGCGCATCGTCTACGAATCCTGAGATCATCTCCGCGGCTGCCAGCCGTTCACGCAAAGGCTGGCAGCCTCTTTTCTCCGTCCCGCGTTTGCCTCCCTTCCCCGTTTTGGGAATGTTTTTTATGTCGCTCATCCTTCATGTTTTACTTTAGCTATGACGGCCTTCAGAGGCATCAGTCCTCAAAAGGGCCTCTTCACTCCATACCGCCGCATCTTGTCGTACAATGCTGATCGGCTTATACGCAGCACGGCGAGTGCTCCCCTCTTCCCTTCAATCCGCCAGCCCGACTGCTCCAGCGTCCTCTCGATATACCGTTTTTCGAGATCCGCCAGAGACGGATTTCCGGAAAACAACTCTTCGGGCATCTCCCCACCTCCCAGAGCCCCGACGCCTCGGGAAGCCTCGGTATGCTCCACCGGATCAGGAAGCGTCAGGTGTCGCCCCCCGGTCAAGACAACCGACTGCTCGATGACGTTGCGCAGCTCGCGTATATTCCCCGGCCAACTCCAGCTTTCCAGGATACGGCGGTTTTCCGGAGAAAAATCCTGAACGCATTCCCGATGATGCCAGTGCGAAAAAAAATGCAGATAGTAGCGGGCAATGGCGATGATGTCGGCCTTGCGTTCGCGCAGCGGAGGGATTTTCAGATTGATCACGGCGATGCGATAGTAGAGATCCGCGCGGAAGAGCCCCTGCCTGACCGCATGGGTGATGTCCCTGTTGGAGGCCGCGATAAGGCGGAAGTTCACGCTGATGGTCTGCGTTCCGCCCACGCGATGGAAGCAGCGCTCCTGAAGGACCCGCAGGAGCTTGGCCTGCACCCGCGTGCTGGCCTCCGTGAATTCATCCAGAAACAGCGTGCCGTTTTCGGCCATTTCCACCAGACCGGGCTTGCTGGTCATGGCTCCCGTGAAAGATCCCTTTTCATGCCCGAAGAGCTCGCTCTCGAACAACTCGTCCTGAAGGCTCGCCATGTTGATGATGACAAGCCTGCCGCTCCTGCCGCTTTTCTCGTGGATGTACCGGGCCACCATCTCCTTGCCCACGCCGGATTCCCCGCAAAGCAGGATGGAAGCGTCGGTTTTCGCCGCAAGTTCCACATCGCCGAGAAACCGTTCCATCTCATCGGAAACGCAGATCATCTCTCCAGACGTATCTGCAAGCGTCTCAAGGCGCTCCGCATGACGCCGCTCCCGCTCCATAACGCGGGAACACTCCCAGGCAAGGACACGCCCGATATCTTTCAGCACATTCTCTTCAAGGACGGTGCGGACCTCCGGCAAAAAAGCCCCGACATGGCACAGCGCATAAACCCCATCGGGACGGCAGTCTATGGGAATGCCGATCAACATGCTTCCGAACCCCATCCCCCCTTCCTGCACATTGTCCAGAATAAGCGGAGCTCCCTCGGCTACGAGCTCCATGAGATCGGGCAGGGAGGCATAAGGATACGTCACTGATTCGAGCTTGCCTCCGAGAACGGCCACAAGGCGGATCGGCGCATGTGGATACGGGACATGAAAGAGGTATCCCTGCGTAGTGCCGAGGATGCGGGCCGACTCCGCCAACAAAGCCTGCGAAAAGGCCTCGAACTGTTCCCATGTCCTGTGGGGGGAAAAACTTTCACGGTAGGCTTCGAGAAGGGCCCGCGAGGAAAGATTGGCGTCCCCATGCTTGCGCATGTAGGTGGGGACCAGAGCAAGCAGTTCCTCCGGCCAGAAAAAATCCTTGAGACAATCGTACATGGGCCATGCGTCGCTCACGAGCAGCACGGCCTTTTCCTTGTCGTTGCGCCGTAACGCCAGTGAAGCCAGCGCCAGCCGCGTTTTCGCCGCCTCAAGCGGGCAGCCTATCTTTTCAAGCAGTGCGAGGCTGTCCTGATACAGGCCGAGCGCCCCATCCTCATTTCCTCCGCGCATCAGCGCGTTGCCGGACAAGCGGGCCGCAACGCCCCGCAACATACGGTTGGGCCCCCTGAGGCAGCGTTGCAGCTCCTGCTCCGCCGAATAGCAGGGAAGCGGCGGGCATCCCTGCTCCTGAAAGGCGCACAAAAGCTCAAGCAGTGCGCCCCCCAGATAAATCGGGCGCTCATACCCCTGACGCCGTGCCTCATCCAGTGCCGAATGGAGCACCTTGTAGGCCGCCTTCGGATTTCCGGACAGCATATGGTAGTAGGCGAGGTGGCGCGCATTGGTGACGCCGCTGACGATATCCACTTGCGGCGAAACGCCTATTTGCGCTATGTCCAGCTGTTCCAGCGCCTTTTCATATTGCCCCATGCGCAGATACAACGCCGCAAGCTGCCCGCGTATGGAACGGGCGAGCTGGTTGTCGCTGCGCGCGGCGAACATGCGCAGCCGCGAGAGCAGCAGCCCGGCCGCCAGCTCAAAATTCCCCCGGCAGGAAGCCGCAAAGCTCCAGTGCCTGACATAAAACATTTCGACGAGATGGTGCTCCTGCGCGCGCAGTTTCCGGCTTGCGCGGGAAAAGAGGTTCATTGCCTGTTCGTAGTTCCCCTCAATGAAATGGTAAATGCCGAGATAGGGTGCCGCCTGTTCGAACAGGTCCGGTTCTTTGAGCGCCTCAAGCGCCGTATACCCGCGGGCCATGATAGCGTGGAAACGCGGGTTCCCGTGTTCCGGCGTATTGCAGACGTTTATGGAACCGACGAGCAGGTCGAAGAGCGCCATGTCGCGTCTGTCCCCGAACTTCACGGCCAGCCCCCGCGCCCGGAAAAAGAGCCGGGCAAGCGAAGGCGTATTGCTGCCCGAACAAACGATGAGCGGGTGCACGTCACGGCAAAGACGCCGGTACCGCTTCGCCCCATCGGCGTTCAGTCCTCGCAAGCCCACTCCCAGAAGGCTTCGATGGACGAGGCGGAGGACGAGATTGATCCCCGCCGGGCGCAAGGTGTTCATGCGGCTCAAGCCCAGCCCCAACATCGTTTCCAGTGCCCCAAGCTCTTCCCCATCCGCAGACAGCCGCAAAAACGATTCGATACCGGAGCCGGAGGGCCGGGCCAGCAAAAACGAGCACGCCTCCTTGTGGGCTTGGACGCGCTCCACCAGACGGAACCGACGTTTCCTCCCGGAGGAAGGCGGACAGCCGGGAAACGCACCCCGCTCCGCTTCAGCGAGCGGGATCTGGGCAAGCTGTGCGAGCAATTCGGGGGACCATTTTCCTTCAAACAGATCCGCGAGCAACGTCCCGACAGCACTGTCCGCATACCACGCCTTTTCTTTCGCCATATCCTTCTCCTTCACCGCGGCCCATCGACCGTTCAGCCCTCGCCAACATAGCCGTCCGGAAACAATACGGCAATATACAAAATTGTCCGTTTTCAAGACAAAAAAAGAAATGCGGATTCTTCCTTTTTAAATAAAAAACAATAAAAACGATACAATAACGAGCTGGAACACCCTTTACTTACTCTTTATCAACGACGCACAACATTTCGCTGCCGTGACGTCCGTCCCCATGCAGCCTAGAGGAGGGTCCCTTTCATATTGCTTTCCCGACCAAAGAAAAACACCACGGCGGCAGCCATGTTTCGGACACACTGTCCCCACAGGGGCAGTCACCTTCCCAATCAGATGCGTAAAAGGAGTTCATATGATCCACAGCATCGATCCTGCGGCCTGTACCGGCTGCGGAACCTGCACCAAAACATGCCCACTGGATGTTTTCAGGCTCGAACCCGCGCAAGAGGCCCTTTCCCCTTGCATGGCGGCTTGCCCCGCCGGGGTCGACATTCGCGGCAACCATTACCTGATCCAGCAGGGGCACCTTGGCGAAGCGGCCCGGCGCTACCGCAGCGTCCAGCCGTTTCCGGCCATCACGGGCCGGGTATGTTTCCATCCCTGCGAGAAAAAGTGCGCCCGGAACCATGTGGACGAGGCGGTAAACATCAATGCCGTCGAGCAGATCATGGGTGACTGGGATCTGAAGGCTCCTCTCGAAAAGCCCGCCCGAAGGCACATCACAAAGGTCGCGGTAATCGGCTCCGGCCCGGCGGGGCTTTCCTGCGCGTGGTTCCTCGCACAGATGGGGTATCCGGTGACGGTTTTCGAGGTGATGCCGCTTCCCGGCGGCATGTTGCGGTACGGCATCCCCGCGTATCGGCTTCCCGACGCGATCGTTGCGGCCCACATCGCCCGGCTTGAAGCGATGGGCATCGCCTTCCGCTGCAATACGAAGATCGGCGAAGGCGCGGACCTGAGCCTTTCCGACCTGAAACGGTTGGGATTCAAAGCCGTCATGCTGGCCCCCGGAACGACGGTCAGCCGCAAGGTACGCATGGAAGGCGTCGAGCTTCCCGGCGTCCACTGGGGCCTTGAGTTCCTGCGCGCCAACCGGGGCGACGAACAGCCCCACCTGTCCGGAGACGTGCTCGTCATCGGAGGCGGAGACGTCGCCGTGGATGCCGCCATCACCGCCAAAAGGCTCGGTGCCGCCAAGGTCAGCATGGCCTGCCTTGAGTCGCGCGAAACCATGCCCGCGTATCCGCACAATCAGGCGGACGCCCTGAGGGAGGGCATCGAATGCCATTGCGGGTTCGGCCCCGGCACCATCCTTCAAGAAAACGGGCACGTCGCGGGCATGGAACTGAAAACGTGCATCCGGGTCGTCGACGAGCAGGGACGTTTCGCGCCCCTGTTCGATGAAAACGCCACCATGCGCATCCGGGCCGATCATATTATCTTCGCCATCGGCCAAGCATCCGAGCTGGACGGGTTCGCCAAGGACGTGCGTATTGAACAGGGACGCATCGTGATTGAAGACGTCACCTTCTCCACATCGGCATGGGGGATCTTCGCCGCAGGCGACGCCGCCACGGGCCCCTCTTCCGTCGTCAGCGCCATTGCCGGCGGACGCGAATGCGCCTTTTCCATCGATCGGATGCTCAAGGGCGCGGACATCCGGGGCGAACGCGAACGCAAGCGTCCCGAGCTTCCCGAAGAACAATGGCCTCGCGAAGGCATCCGCCACGAACCGAGACAGGAGCGCGCCAGCCTCCCCGCCCCGGCCGATGATCCTTTTGCGGAAACCCTGCGGCCTCTGGATATGGAAGCCTGCTTCGCCGAGGCGCTGCGCTGCATGACCTGCGGCAGCAAGTCCCGCATCACCTATACCGACGACTGTATGACCTGTTTCAACTGCGAGCTGAACTGCCCCTCCGGGGCCATCTATGTGCATCCCTTTAAGGAACGTTTTGCCCGTACCCTTGATCAAATCGAAACCGACAACCGGTAAGCGAGGCGCATATGAAAGAACAAGGCTATCAATATACGACGGACCTGCTGGTTATCGGCTGCGGTTTCAGCGGGATGTGGGCTGCCATGCGCGCCAGGGACTTTCTGGGCGACGTGCTGGTCGTGGACAAGGGCCCCCGAGACTGGGGCGGGCTGGGCGGGCTTTCCGGCGGGGACATGATCGTCAAGCAGCCCGATATGAAGCTGGACGATCTGCTCGACGATCTCGTGTATTATTACGACGGCCTCGCCGACCAGAAGCTTCTCGGGCAGATTCTGACGCAATCCTATGACCGGTTCATGGATTTTGAGAATCTGGGGCACAAATTCGTCCGCAACGATAAGGGCGAACTGTGCTTCATCCCCCAGCGAGCCCTTGATTACATGCGCTATTATTACTACCACCCCTATGGGATGGGCGGCATCGAAAAAGCCCGCCTGCTCAAGCAGGAATGCGAAAAGCGGGGCGTGCGGCGGCTTGGGCGCACGGTCATCACCGACGTCATCACCGACGGCGAACGCGTGACCGGGGCCGTGGGCTTCCACAGCCAGAGCGGGGTGCCCGTCTTCATCAAGGCCCGCGCCGTCCTGCTCGCCACCAATACGGGCGGCTGGAAGCCCTCCTACCATCAGAACACGCCAGCCAGCGAAGGCGTCAGCATCGCCTGGAACGCGGGTTGCGCCATGCGGAATTTCGAATTCTGGAAGGTGTGGAACGTGCCTGTCGATTTCGCGTGGGAAGGGCAAACGGGCCTTCTTCCCAAGGGAGCCCGGTTCCTGAACGCCAAGGGAGAGGATTTCATGAAGAAATACTCCCCAAAATTCGGAGCCAAGGCCGATCCCCATTACAATACCCGGGGCATGGTGCACGAAGTGAGAGCCGGAAACGGCCCTATCCGTTTCGATTGCAGCCAGATGAAGCCCGAGGATGTGGAAACCATGCGCCCCAGAGCGGGCTGGATGGGCCTCAACGACAAGAAGCTGCGCGAACTCGGCATCGACTTCTTCGGGCAGGAACTGGAATGGATGCCGCAGGTGCGCCATACCTACGGCGGCATTGTGGCCGATCTCGACGGCTCCACCGCCATAAAGGGGCTGTACGCCGCCGGGCTTGCCCGCAATCCCGATCCGGGCGTCTACATGGGCGGCTGGGCCACATGCATCACGGCGACGACGGGCTATTCGGCCGGGGAAGCCGCCGCGCAGTTCGTACAGGGGCACGATGCAGTGGCCTTTGATGAAGCGTACGCCGCCTCCCGGCTTGAAGCGTTCACCGGATACCTCGGCAAGGACGGCATCGCGCCCAAGGATGTCATCTCCGACATGCGCGAGGTCATGAGCGCCCCCGACATCGCGCTGATGAAGACGGGCAAGGGGCTTTCGCGCGGGCTCGACCGTGTGGAGGAAATCCGTGCGGAAGTGCTGCCGCATCTGGGAGCGCGAGATCCGCACGAACTCGCCAAGCTGTTCGAGGCCACGTCCACGGTGCTCCTTACCGAGCTGTGCCTCAATGCGGCCCTGATACGCAAGGAATCCCGCGCCGGACATTACCGCGAAGATTACCCCGAACGGGACAACGAACACTGGCTCAAGTGGATCGAGCAGAAGCAGGTCGACGGCAAGCGGGAAGTCCATACGGTCCCCGTTCCCTTGAACGACTACCCCATCAAGCCATACCGCTACTACATGGACAACTTCAGCTGGCCGACGCCTCCCAAGGCCGTCTGATTCCGAAAACACCCTCCCCTTCCACCCGGCTTTAAGACCCTCCGTTTCCCGTCTTCGCAAGAGGACGGGAAACGGCCTCCCCCCTTTTTGCCAACAGGCAAGAACAACCCTGTTACAGAGGCACCCCGCAAGGAGAACCGGTCATGCCACTTCTTCCCTCTTGCAAAGACAAAGAAATCGCCTACTACGCCCACTCCCTGATAAGCCTCCTGATCATGTTCGGCTGCGGCCAGCTCACGCCCATAACCCCTTTGACCCCGCTGGGGATGAATCTGATCGGCATCTTTCTCGGCGTGCTGTACGGCTGGATTTTCATAGACATCATCTGGCCGAGCATGGCGGGCCTGCTGGCGCTCATGCTCATCGGCGGCATGAAGCCCAACGAGCTGTTCCAGACAAGTTTCGGCGATCCGCTCGTTATGATGATGTTCTTCATTTTCGTCTTCTGCGCGACCATCAACTATTACGGCTTGTCCAAATTCATCTCGCTGTGGTTCATCACCCGCAAATGCGTCGCGGGGAAGCCTGGGCTGTTCACCTATACGTTTTTCCTGTCCATCATGCTGCTGGGAGCACTGACCAGCGCATCCCCGGCGGTCGTTATCGGCTGGAGCATCCTGTACGGCATCTGTGACAAGTGCGGCTACCAAAAGGGCGAAGGCTATCCGACGATGATGGTTTTCGGCATCGTGTACGCGGCGCAAATCGGCATGTCGATCATCCCGTTCAAGCAGGTTCCGTTTACCGTACTCGGCGCGTATGAAAACATGTCCGGCGTGACCATCGATTACGCGAAGTACATGATCATTGCGATAACATGCTGCGCGCTGTGCTCCCTGCTGTTCATCGTCATGGCCAAGTACGTGTTCAAGCCCGACATGAGGAAACTGATCTCGCTGGATACGGAAGGGCTGGACACGGAAGGCGCGCTGCGGCTGAATAAAGTCCAAAAAATCGTGATGGGGTTTCTGTTCGCGCTGGTCGTCCTGCTGCTTTTGCCCAACATCCTGCCCGCCACGTCCGGCATCGCCCGCTTCTTCAAGACCATCGGGAACACGGGCATCTGTATGCTCCTCGTAACCGTGATGTGTCTCCTCAAGGTCGACGGCAAACCGCTGCTCCGGTTCAAGACGATGGTGGATTCCGGCGTGACGTGGGGGATCATCCTCATCCTCGCCGTGGTGATGCCCCTTTCCCATGCCATGGCCAACGACGAAAGCGGGATCACCAAGTTCCTCATGGCATTGATGACACCCTTCTTCGGAAACGAATCTTCGTTGGTATTCGCACTGTGCATGGGCTTTTTCGCTACCGTCCTCACGCAGTTCATGAACAACGGCGCAACGGGAATCGCCCTGATGCCCGTCGTCTACAGCTACTGTACAGGCATGAACTTTCCTCCCGAGCTTGCCATCATCATGGTGGTCATGGGCGTCCACATCGCGTTCCTCACTCCGGCCGCCAGCGCGAGCGCCTCGCTGCTGCACGGCAATGAATGGTCGAATACGAAAGCCATCTGGAGGACCGTGCCCATCGTCATCCTCGCAACATGGGCCACTATCTCGGCCATTGTCGTTGCACTGGGCGTGGCCCTGTTCTAAGGTTTCAGAGGAGCCCCTCTCCCCAGACAGCCCTCCTCACCACGAATAATTTCAAAAGATAAAAAGGGAATACATGAGACAGGAATCTTCTCATGTATTCCCGGTAATCAGCTGAAGTGAGACGGAATATGTGCTGCGGGCGCGAGTTCAATACAGACAACGGCGTAACTTTCTTGCTGAATACCGGAAGAGAACTCTTCAACGTAACAACGCATTCGCCTACGGAAATATTGCCGTGGAATGGAAATCCCATATATCTTCGCATAAAAAAGAGGAGAAGGAATTGCTTCTCCTCTTTTTTATGTCCTTCTACCAACGGCAGGGTTCCACACCTCCAAGCGGTACAGCTTCACAACGGTTCGCCCCATCGTCCGCAGGGCTTCCTCTCCCCTTCGGAATCGGGGGATGAGCTCCGGAAGGGGCCTTCCCACCGTAATGGATTGCCCCTCTCGATACGGGGGAAATCCCCTACAGCGGAGCCCGACATCACTTGTCGGGGATGAGCCTATAGCCAAGTTCGTACGCCATCAGTTTCAGCGGCGTGGGGTCACCCGTGGTTTCGATGATCGCCATGAACGTCTCCACGCCGAGCTTCGCGCCCTTGTCATAAGGGTTGATCTCCCGCATCAGCGTCGAATAGGGCTTGCCGACTGCTTCAGCGACACTCTTGGCGGGGACCTCCCCATCTCTTACCATCTTCTGAATCTCTTTAATAAGCTGTTCATGCATGTCCGTTCTCCTTTCAATCGTCGCTGCCGACGTCCCCCATCGATGGGGCGCTTTCCTAACGCCGTCATACATAAGATGAGATATCTTATATCGATTTTTTGATATATATAAAATGATAAATAGTCAAATACTCTTCACGGCAGAACACTATTCAAAAAAAATCTTTTGTCACAACACATTACATACAATAGAAAAAGGTGTGTCCTTACCGGATCCGAGTAGCGAAAGTATGGGACAACCAGCTCACAGCAATGAAGGAGAGGAAAGAACGGAATACTGCCACCTCAAAAATTTCGAAGGCGCCATCCTGAAGTAACCGCGCCGCAACAGTATGCCACCGAACCGCCCCCGCAAGGGAATGACGGTTCCGGGCTCAGCGCAACACTCCGGTAGCCTCCATTCAATGCGAAAGGCCCCCTTCCTTACGGATGAGGGCCTCCTTCAGCGGATTACGACACTCGGTGATCCGCTTTTCAACGATTCCGTTTTTTTCCTAATGACGATTTTCCAATTCGTGGGCACAGACCAAATAATAGTGCCTTCCATTGGCGCTGGTTTCATAGGCGGCCAGCTTGGTCAGGGCAACGGCTTTTTGCCGCCGAGCGGCCTCGGCGTTCACGCCTATGGTCAACAGCAGATCGCACAGCTCCAGACACCACTGGCATTCCCCTTTCCGCACGGCCTCTTCCGCCGCCCGCAACACGGCGTCCGCCCCGCCCGCCAGCGCAACGGCCTTTTCCGCACGCTCCTTCGGCGGCAACGGGTGCAGATTAGTGGGGTTACCGTCGAACCACCCCAGATACGCGGTAAAGATGGCCCGGACCGTCCATTCCACACATCCGTAATACTCCCCCAGATACGGCAGCGAGGCATACTCCTGCGGGAGTACGATTTCGGAAGCCAGGGTGTCTATATCCTTTCCTTCATTCATGCCCGCAAGCGTTTTCTCAAGAACATACCGGATAGCATCGCGGAAACCCGTCAGCACGCTCCGGACCTCCTCCTTGCCACACAGCGGCCGCGTATGTCCGGGCAGCAGGTAGGTCGCCGAATAGGACAAAATCTCGTCGAGGCTGTCCAACCAGCCCGCTATGTCGCGGTATTGACTGCCGCGTATGGCGTACAGGTTCGGCCAACAGCCGTAATAGTTGTCCCCGCAGCACAGCACTTGCCGCTCCGGGAGCCAAATCATGATCTGGTCGTCCGTTTCGCCGGGGAGCCGGACCAGTTCCAGCCGGACGCCATCGATTTCGCGGACGACCTTGTCCTCATCGTAGACGGTCGTCGGCTGCCGGAAAGCTCGGGACTCCCCGTAGGCGAGCCCTTCGCGTATCCCGATGCCTTGGGAGATGTTTTCTTCATCGCTCAATGCATACCCGAATTGCCGGATGCCGCGTAGGTTCTGGATATCCTGCAACATTTCCGTTTTCTTCAACACAGGGGTTGCTGGCGCGAAGGCGATGATTTCCGGGTCCGTACCGGAAAACGCCCCGGCTCCGCCCCGGTGATCCGGGTGGCCGTGCGTATACAGGATGGTCTTAACCGGCTTTTCAGTCCTGCTCCTGATAATCTCCAGCAGCTTTTGCCCCCGCTCCAGCGTATCGAGCGTATCGACCAGGATGACGCTGGTGCGGCCTTCGATGATGACCGCGTTGCTGTGGCCTACGCCGAGGACATGCCAAATGCCGGGCACAATGGGCGTTATCGTTTCCTTATAAGATTTTTCCGTAAATGCAGTGAGTTCTGCTGCTCCGTTTGGCTTCAACATGGTCTTTAACGCTCCTTTTCCGGTTTGACGCGTCTTGTTCGCCTCTACAGGCGTTCCTACCGTCGTACAGTATGCTGACGGAGAACTCAACGAGCTTTCCGCCGGATGGAGCATCCATAGCCCTTGCCTGCTTGCGCCATTGGATGCAAGGCCATCTCCTGACAGGAGAAAAATGGGGTATTCCGTTTTTCACCTATGGACCATTTCACTGACAGGTGAAAACAAGCCAAACGCTGTGGGCTATGGGTTTCAAATGAATAAATCCCACTCCCAAGCCTTCGGCCCTGTCCTCAGGCCATTTTGAAACGAACGGAAAGCCACGCCAGGAAGAACTCAATGTGACCAGCGGCAGCTCAAAAGGCCAAAGCCTGGGCCTGACACGATCGTGCCTCTTGGCGTATGCGGCCTCCTGCCCCAGAGGACTTTTACGCTGCCGCAGACTACCCGCCAGCTTACCAGTACTTTTTTCCCTTCCCAGTCAGGATCCCAAATGGATTGTGACGGTTCCCGCCTCAAACAGCCGTAGACGACGGATAGGCATGATGTTCCGTCGTATTCTATCAGAGAGAGCTGACTGGTTCACTCCCAACCATGCCCCCAGTTCTTTCATCCTTGCTCCCCCTATGGCCTCCCTCATGCGCGTGAGTACATCTATTGCCATAATACCAATTTTTTGCCGGGTTGATGAAACCCTTCCGTTCCCAACCTGTTTCCACACCGCACCTCGCGAGTAGCTATAAGCACTCAACCGAGTACTTATAACTACTCAAAGAGTAAAAAAACAAACGCTACAAAGGGAGAATGAAAAGTGAACGGACTAAAATCACAAAATACGTCATGCCCATGATTCTCAGGCGCTACAGGGATGCCGCGGGGTTGCCCCAACAGCAGTTTGCTGACTACGCCGAAGTCAGCAAGGGTTCCATTTCCGCACGGGAGGGCGGACGCAGCGTCCCCAATGTGGATATGCTGATTACGCTTGCGAGGGCGTTCGGCGTCCGCCCCGGCGAACGGCTGGACGCCGTTGTGGACGAAACGGAAAAAGAAGTGCCGCCACGGTGAAGACGGCCTCTTAGGACCGGCCTCATCGTACGTCGCTCACGCTGCCTCTTCAAGAAACATCGCGCACGGTAACGGCAAAAAACAGGGCCATCTTCTCCGGAAAGGTTCTCCACCCCCACGAAGGGAATCGCTAAGCGCGCATGGGCCGCCCAAACAGGACGGGGGCCACCGCAAACACGGAGACTATCGCCATCAGCACATAGATGTATTCCGCAGAGAACGCCGAAGCGATGAACCCGAACAGCAACGGCGTCAGGATATTGGTGGAGCCGCGAGCGAACGTATTGACGGCGAACAGATCATCGTAGGCTTGCGGATCCGTCACCGGCTCCACAAGCAGTGTCTGCAAGACGGGGACGGTCCCTTTGGTGACGATGCCGAGCAGGATGGAGGTGACGATGATCACGGGCAAGCCCTGCGCCGTCACAAGCACCGCCAACAGGGCGGACATAAGCAGTTTGGATGTGATGAAAACCTTGCGGGAACCGAAAATGCCCACCAGCCGCCCGCAGGCCATTTTCCCCGCGAAGCAGCCCACGGTGAAGGCCAAGGCGAAACTGCCGATGACCTTGGGATCCATCCCCTTGGCGAACAGCAGGAAAGGCAGGAAAGCGAAAATCTGATCGCCGCTGAAGCCGTCCAGAATATTGGCGACGACCGTGGACGCCGTATGGCGATCCCGCAGAAGCGAAAGGGGCGGCAGCAGGGATTGCGGCTTCTTGCGCTCCTCGCAGGGCGAACCGCCAGCGTCTCCGTTCCGCAGCCATATCCACAACAAGTACAACGTAATGCAACAGGCAACAGCCCCGAACAGGGCACAGACGATCCGCCAGCCGGGGATTCCGGCAAAGCTCCAAGCCGCGAGGAACCCGGCGAAAGCGGTGATCGGAATCCGGCCGATGTCGCCTATGGCCGTGAAGTCCCCCAACACTTTGCCGAGCATGGAACGCTCGGTGCGCACCGTAAGATACGAAAACGCCGCGTTGTGGAACACGCCATACCCCATCATGGCAATGACGAAGAAAAAGCCCGAGAACCAGATATTCTGGGAGAACGTGTTCGCCGCATACCCCACGCCGTACGCGCCGGTGATCAGGCACAGCGTACGCAAAAAACCGAACCGCTGCGAACAGCCCTTCGTGCCCAGGCCCGCCAGCGTACCCAGCAGGGCCGCAACCGACAGGATGACCCCCGCGTCCTTTTCCTGCGCGCCAAAAGCGACGATCATGAACGACAGCAAAATGGGCACGCTGTCATACAATCCGTCCACGATCACATGGAAAATCTGCAACAGCGTGGTGGTCCGGTCCGCAAAAAAACGCATGTCGAGCCCCTTATCGGTTGGAATCCCTTCGCCTTTCAGCGAATAGCATACTGTTCGGGAAGCTATGTTGACGACCGGGCCGGATCAACGGCGAGGCGAGCCTGAAGGGAGCAGCCTAACTATAACGCTGTCAGAGTGGCTGTCTACCGCACCTTTCGGAATAAGAGGAAAAAGAGGCGGGACGCAAAATGCCCGATCCCCGGATGCCTCGGGCACCAGGGAATCGGGAACAGATGTCAGGATATGGGGAAACGCCGCCAAACGGGAAGCCCCTCCCCCACGTTGGGGCCGGGGTCAACCCCACTGACGCGGGCGGGGCAAAGACGGCCAAAGGCCAACCCGGTTTCCGGACAAACCGCCTTTTTCCGATCAACGCTCCGCGTGCCCACCCTCCCCGGCAAGAAGCTCGGTAAATTCCGCTGCGGGCATCGGGCGGGCGAACACGTAACCTTGGATGATGTCGCATCCCGTCGTCTCCAGAAATGCCACCTGCTCATGCGTCTCGACGCCCTCGGCAACCGTGGCCATCTTGAGTTCCCCGGCCATGCGCATGATGTTCCGGATGACGATCTTGGCCTGCTCATCGTCTTTCGCCGTACGGAAGAACATGCCGTCGAGCTTGAGCACGCTCACGGGCAACGCCTTGAGCACATTGAGCGAAGAATACCCCGCCCCAAAATCGTCTATGGAGCACTTTATCCCCGCCCGGCGCAATTCATGCACGGCGGAACTCAACAGCGCCACATTGTCGAAAAAGATGCTCTCGGTGAACTCCAATTCCAACAGGCCGTCGGGGATGGCGTACAGGGACTTTATCCTGATGTACCGTTCGACGAAATCAGGCGTGTGGAACTGCATCCGCGACACGTTGACCGACAGGGGGCGGGGCTCGATCCCGGCGTCGAGCCATTGGCGCAACAGGCCGCATACGGATGTGAACATGAACTGATCGAGCTTGACGATAAAGCGGTTCTTTTCAAAAAGCGGAATGAATTCACCGGGCGAAAGGAATCCCTGATCCGGGCTCTTCCAGCGCACCAGCGCCTCCCCGCCCGCGAGGGCCCGGGTCCCGACCCAATATTTCGGCTGGATGTAGACGAGGAATTCCCCATCGGCAAGAGCCTTTTCCATGCGTATTTCCAGATCCTTTTCCCGCAGCAATTTATCACGCATGGTGTGATCGTAAAATTTCCACTGGGCCGCGCCCTTCACCTTGATCGGCTTTAAGGCCATGTTGGCGCGATCCAACAGCGAATTGATGTCCGAGGCGTCGCTGTCTTCCACGCAGCAGATGCCGGAACGCAACTCCAACTGGTAATTTTGCTCCCGTGACACGATGAAACCATTGAGCGCACGGGAATATGCCTCGCAATACGTCACCAGCTCCCCTTTCCCCTTGTAGGGGAACAGCACCAGAAACGCATCGGCCAACATGCGCGCGACAAGCACCGGGCGGGGCGCTTCGCGCTCCAATATGCGCGCAAAGGCTTTCAGCAGCGCGTCCCCTTCCGAATACCCCATCACGTCGTTGTATATCTTGAAGTTGAGCATGTTGATGGATAGGAGTGCGCACGGGAGCCCGTCCGGGGCTTGAAGCATCCCTTCGCCATCCTGCCTGAACTTCGTAAAATTCCGTACTCCCGTGAGCTTGTCCGTATACGCAAGCGCGTAGATCTCTTTCTGATAGCCCCGCGTGATGTACAGGTAAATGAGGAAGCAGATCAGAAAACCCACAAAAATCAGGAAACAGATAAACAATGTTTTCTGAATGATGGAGTTCGCTTCCCGCATGATCTCCACATTGGGGACAATGGAAACGATATACCATCCGTCCATCTCGGGCATGGGGACATAGCAAAAAACAAATTCCTCATGCCGGTTGCTGAACACGGCTATGCCTATTTTGCCGTTTTTCAAGGAATTGCGGAACGACTCCACCACATCCGGGTTGTTCTCGCTCTGGCTGATGAGATCGAACAGGTTGGAAAAGGTCTTGTTGCTGGCGGGATGGACTGAGCGCATGGCAATATTGCCGTCCGGGGCCACCACATAGGAAAACCCCGTATTGTTATAGAAGGACATGGCATAGGTGGCGTACAGAGTCTCAACATTATAGCCCTTGAACAAGTACGCCTTGCGCCCGTCGGGGAAATCCACCACCGTATAGATGGTGAATGTCCTCCGCCCGGTCCCTCGGTTGCGGTGTGGGAACAGCAGGCCGCTGCTCTCGTGCAACCCTTTGAAGATCTCCATTTCCTGAGGCGTGAGCGTAACGGCAAGCCCGCTGTCCACATAGCCGGTCCCATCCTCGAAAATCAGGGCGGAAAGGTTGCCCGTATCGGAAAGGAACGTCTTCAACTTACTGCGGATACGCCCAGAATCGGAGGATTTTCCCTGCTCAAGTTCGCTCGCCAGCATACGCAGCATTTCAAGATCTTTGACATATCCGCGCTGGAGCACATTCGCGCCGCGCGCGGTGCTTTCCATAATGTTCTTGACCGAATTATCCCACAGGGACTGCTGAACCGAATGCATGAAATCAAACGAAATCCAACACAACACCCCGAAAAGCAAGGCACCGACGGAGCCGATAAACAGGTTTTGCCTTCGTGACGTCATCATGACTGTTTTCCCTGTTTTCCCTCTTTTCCCTGTTGGGCGTCGTGCAAGGCTTGAATGACGCTTTCCGTCGCTTCCTCGGCGGACGCACCGGAAAGGATCAATTCGATACCGGAATCAAGCCTGTGCCAAAGATTATAGCGCAGCCTGATATCCGAATGGAAGATCCCCCTCCCCGCATCCATGCTCTTCCAAAGCGGATGTACCGCTTTGTCAGCGGGAAGGGGCGCGTTCTTCAGCGGACTGAAGCCGCCCTGCCCATCATTAAAAATCAGGATGTTCTCCGGGCTCGTCAGCCCTTCCACCAACTGGACGGCCTGCGGTACATGCTCACCCCGCGAACTGACCGAAAGCGGCGTATCAAGGCCGAGCACGGTGACAGCCCCTTGGCTGGTCACCGGAAGAGGAAAAACGGAAAAGCGAAACGCGGATTGCGCCTTGCCAAGCACCGGGGAAAACCAGCTGCCACCGATCATGAACGGTTGCTCACCCGACGAAAAGAACATGCCGGGCATGTTTTCCCGTATCAGGACGAGGTCGTCGACATCAAAATACTCTTTGTCGCGCAGCAGAGCCAGAAAAAGGAACCCTCTCAGCAGTGTTCGCCTCAAAAAGGCCTCATCCGTATTGAGCGAATGAAAGAAGGCGTTGGCGTCCCCAAAGACGGCGGGCTCATAGGCCCTGGCAATGAACAAAGCACGCAAACATTCCCGGGTCACGGCAAGGGGGGTGATCCCGATGCGGTGGAAGGCGGCACAGGCGGCAAGGAACTCTTCCAGAGTCTGTGGGACCTTCAGCCGGTTCCGCTCAAGCATGTTCAAATTGCAGAACAGGCCGAACGCTCCAAGGCTGGTCGTCACATACGGGATGGTGTCACCCTTCCGCATTTGCGCGAGGACTTGCTGACGATACGCTGCCAAGGTCGGCAGGCTGGAGAGATCGGCAAGCACCCCCTCCGGTACTTGATACCGGGAGTCCAGCGAAAGCATGAACACGTCGTCAAGGCTGTTCGAACAGATACGCTTCTTGAGGATACAAGGGTACGTGCGTAACGGGACCCATTCGTAACTGACGAGGATATTAGGATGTGATTTTGAGTAGTTATTTAAAATATGCTCTGTGACTGCCTTATTTTCGGACGGGTATTGAACCCCCAAAAACGTCAGCAGAACTTGCGGGTACAGGGAGGGGTTATCGTATTCCACATTCTGATTGCCCCTTTGGAAATAAAAACCGGATAAAAGAAAGCATTGCGAGAGGATAAACCCAAAAAACAACTTTCTCATAAAGAATACCGGAAGGACTTGGCAGTTTTGAGGATACGCTTGCTTGTCACGCAAACAGCTTTACTAAAAAAACGGCTTGCCTATACAAGAAAGGAAAAACGGCTTGCTGGCTATTGTTATTTAAATGATATGCGAATAGCAACGCTGAAATCGTCAATAAAATAACTTTTGGATAGCAAAAAGAGGGAAGGAGGGCAACCAAGCGCGCCGGATTGTCTGCTCAGCCTCATGTGCCATGTGGCCACTTCGTACACGCTACAACTTCAAAGTGGAGGCTGTTCCCTTGCCGTGGCCAAAACCGCAAGCGAAACCGGCGGCGGACTCCACCGGCAAGCCATCAGGTTCACCTGCACAAGCGGTGCGCTGCGCTGCGCCGGTCATCGGCTTCCTTTACCGCCGTTTCCTTTAACACAAAGGTGTCCTCCCGCGAGAGCGCATCCGTTTTCCGGAAAACACGGCCTCAGACGGAGGGGAAGCCTCTTTCCCTGTGTATCAAAAGGAAAAAGCAATGGATAAGCCGCACATTGCTCAAGAATGTCCAAAGGCAATTGAAAAAAGTTCCCGATTACGATATCGTTTTACCCTATAATCCGTTGCAGCATGAGGTATTGGAAGCCATGAAGCGTTTTTTTCAAAATAGGCAGTATGATGTGCTTGTTTCCTTACGCCAGCTTCTGCTCACGGCGGCTGTACTCTGTTTGTTTTGTATCCCTTGCTTTGCCGGAGAATGGTCTGTTTCGTTAGGCATGAACGGAGGTGACGCGGATACGATAACCGGCGATCTCAGCCTGCGGTATACATTGAATCCGTTTTATGGAAACGACATGTTGGAAATACGCCCCTTAATCGAATGCGCCGGCGTCTATTGGAAACGGGATCACGATGCTATCTGGGGAGGCGGCATTGCGGGCGGAGCCGTTGTGGATTTCTGGCGGGAAGGCTCTTGGCGGCCTTATGTGTCGGGGAGTTTCGGCGGATTCATGCTTTCCGACAATAAAATCGCCTCGCACTCCCTTGGCTGCAACTTCCAGTTCCGCACCAAAGGAAGTGCCGGTATCCGCTTTGGAGAATCCTATCGCCATGATGTTCAGGTTGACGTGGCCCATTTTTCCAACGCCGGCCTCAATAACCACAACTCCGGCTTCAATACCTATGGCGTTTCATACGGATTCCGCTTTTAGGCGTCCCCATGAAAAGGAAGCGACCTACCCTCCGTTACGACGATAGGTTGCTTGGAGCGGCACCCTTCCTTCCGCTCCACTTGAGCCAAAACAATAAAGAAGGCCGGGGACGTTGCCGATCCTCGGCCTTCTCTTATGCCCTCAGCATCCAATGCTCTTGAGCGCCTCTTATGCCAAGATGCCTTTTTCCACTGGCATCAGCGCTTTTCCCTTATGGCTGTAGGATCCGGGCTGATGGAGGCTTCAAGGCTACCCCCCTCCCTGATACGGAAGAAAGGCATGGATAAGAATGTATCAAAACCCGGCAAGCGTCATGACTTTCCGGGCTTCAGCTATTGCCGCTCCCGGCGAAAACCTGTTTGACGAAAGCAGAATACACGCGGCCTTTGCGAGAAGGCCTCGATACGCCGATCAAGCGATTCAGGGAGGTTCATCATAATCTGCTTCACATCACTCATAGCGTCCTCAGCCGAAAGCGACGCATCCGTGGTTTCCAAAAGACATGCTGCCAATACGAGTTCTTCCTTGCTTAAGCTCATCATTTGCCTCCCTGTGAATATATCGTTATTTGGAAAGAAATATAAGGTTTAAGAATAAGAATCACTGTATCCATTTTAAGGAAAAGACCACATGGCGGATCTGAAGAATATGACCGGAACGGAAGCATTCCAACTCGCAAAGGATGAAAGCGCCCTTACTATCGAAGAAATCGCTGAACGGCTTACCGTTTCTCCTTCCGTAATCAAACGCTATCTCAACGCGGGGGACAACTATCTCCCCAGCCTGGAAATGATACCGCGCCTCTGTTCAACACTGGGCAACAATATCCTTTTGCGTTGGCTGGAGGCGCAAGTCGAAGCGGAGGAAAACGCCGTCCCTCCCGCCCAAAACAGGACCGAGGTATTGACCTCCGTAGTCCGCGCCGGGGCCGCCCTCGGCAATGTGCAGCGGATTCTCGCGGAAACGCAGGTCATTGTCCCTCACAATGCCCGCAAACTCCGCTCCGCCCTGAATGACGTCATCACGGAATGCCGTGTGGCAAAGGAATCGCTCCAACCTTTGGCGGCACGCAAAGATCTGGCCGAATGTACCCATATATTGTGTATGAAAAAGGCTTCTTTTGATAAAGAAAACCTCTTTCAGAATTGGCGGAAACCGCAGAGAAAAAACTGATCGCCAACGAATGGCGGCGCCTTTACGCGGCCTCCCTTGCTACGGTGTTTGAATGCCTGTTTGAACGCTGGCCGCGCCACGTTCGGGCTGCCCTTCTCGCGTGGAGGCCTGTATGGCCTTTATAGGTAAAGAATCCGCATACCGGAATCGGAGGAAAAGCCGGAATCCAACGCAGATCCCGGGCATAAAAAGAATCCCCCGCTCCTCAGCAAGGAGAGCGGGGGATTCTGACGAGTTTCACGGTTACGGGCAATCAGCCCAATCGCATCTTTTGCCGTGGTTCCGGCGCAGGGGACGAGCCAATACCATCATGTCCGGCAATCAGCGGTTATCACTCTGGGAGCGCACGGCAAGCAGGCCTTCCGAGGTAATACGGTAGGGAAGACTGTTCTTCGAACAGATAAGCTTCTTGCTTTTCAATTTCTTGAATATCTCCATAGTACAATCGCAGAGCAGCCAGCCCTCGCGGGTATAGCATTCTACATCGGCCACTTTGCCGGAATCGTCGCGGATTATTATGATTCTGCCACCCTTGGCGAGGGCATGGAGGGTTCTTTGCTCAAAACGGGAAATGTTCACGGGAATACCCCTTACAATGGATAATCGACAAGACGCCGCACAAGGGCGGCCAGCCAGAGTCGCGCTCCACCGGCCTTACGGCCAGCGGAACTTACTTATCCAATGATTACGGTATCCAGCATCCAACATCCGTTTAAATAAAAATAATCTCTTTTCCTACACGTCTACCTGCCATACCGTCAAGCATCTACAGGGCCCCCGCCTTTTCCCTTTCAAGCTGGCGGGTCCGCCTTAGACATCCCGGCTTCATCCGGCGTACCTTTTCGTTCGCTCCCCACCCCTTTCCTTTTCAGCCGAGGACTTTTGCCCGCATTCCCGCTTCTCCGATGCGAGCCATACGATGCCGGGCATATCATATCGCATACTCTGATTTCGAGGCGGGCGGTCCCCCGCGCCCGGGCCAACCCAATGGCTGTGGTAGCGGTACGGGCACCCAGCCTGATCAGCTGTCCGGGTTCCGTATCTGCCTCAGCTTTCTCCAGAGCGTGGAACGGGAAATGCCCAGTTCCTGCGCCGTCAGCGTCTTGCTGCACCCCATGCGGTAATACGTGGAGAGGATTTTTTGCAATTCGCCGCTGTTTTCCCATCCTCCAGACTCGCGCGGCCCTTCCGCCAACTCGGAGGGCTCAAAGATATCGCTGAGTTTGATGCTTCTGGAAAGATAGGGGCTGAGCGCGAGATAACGCCGGACGATGTTTTCCAGTTCGCGCAGGTTCCCGGGCCAGCGGTACTGCCCCGTCTTTGCCAACAGGGCACGAAGCGGCGCGGCGCGGTCTGGCTCCGAGCCGGGGGCCAGCTTCCGCAGGATTTTTTCCGCTATCTCTCCGGCGCTTTCCGTGTACGCCCGCAGCGGCGGCAGGTGCAGGTGCAGGATATTCAGCCTATAGTACAAATCCGCCCGGAAGCGGTTGGCGGCCACTTCGCCGTTCAGATCCTTGTTGGTCGCGGCTATGATGCGCACATCAACGGGGATGACCCGCGAAGCGCCGATGCGCCGGACCTCCTTTTCCTGAATGACGCGCAGCAGCTTGGATTGCAGCTCAAGGGGCATTTCCCCTATCTCGTCGAGAAAGAGCGTCCCGCCGTGGGCAAATTCAAACATGCCGGGCGAGCCGTTTTTCTTGCCGCCGGTGAATGCCCCGGGCTCGTAGCCGAACAGCTCGCTTTCCATGAGCGTTGCGGGAATGGCGGCGCTGTTGATGGACAGGAAAGGTTTGGAACCTCTCCGGCTCGCATTGTGTATGCTCCCGGCCATCACTTCCTTGCCTGTACCGCTTTCGCCCGTGATCAGAATCGTCTCATCGGTCCGGGCAAAACAACGGGCGCGTTCCAGCAATTCTTGAAACAGGAGCCCCCGCCGTAGAAATCATCAAAGGAATGTTTGGCCTGAGCCGTTTTGGGCGCGTAGTATTTCCGGATGAACTCATCCTTTTTCTGGATATCCGTCATCGTGCTGAACGTGCCGACGGCCCCGATAACGCTGCCGTTGTCGAAAACGGGCCTATAGTTCCCCACGATGTCGACGCCATGCACCGTATGGGGATGGGTTTCTTGGGGTTCCCCTCCTTTCAGCACGGCCTCGAACCTATTCTGGGGGAATATATTCCACGATTTTCTGCCGATAACGTCCGCTCCCGACACGGCAAAAAGCTTTTCGGCGCTCTTGTTGAAGAAGGTTATCTCGTTGTCCTGATCGACCGTGATGACGGCCTCCGCCTGATTGCTCAGGATGGTATCGATGTTTTTCTGCGAATACCGCGCATATTTCTGGGTATCGGCGATGGAGAGGGCTTTGTGGATGGTCTCCTTCACGGTGAACCTGTTGACCTCGACCGGGAAGACGAGAAACCCCATTTCCTGCGCTATGTTGCAGATGTAGCCGCCGCCCACGATGGCGCGCACCCCCCTGCCCTGCAGTTTTCTGAGAATATCCGCGTTGGTGGCGTCGTCGTTGCCGAAGAGGAAATTGCCGAAATCCTGCCCTACCATTTTCCGGATATCGTCGAGCCACTGGGTTTCTTGGAGATAGTGCCCGTAGGCAACGCCGCCGGGGCACACGGAGAGGGCCATATGCAGCGATTTGATGATGTCTATATTGTTATATTCCAGCGGAAGAATAGGTATTTTCTTCTTGATGAGCTGCGCGATGAAGAAAGACGGGCCGGGCGTGCTGATAATGACTTCGACGGAGCTTGGGAGTTTTTTATCAATAAAGTCTATGATGCCGTTCAGGTTCTTGCAGTACTGGATATCGACGCGGGCTCTGTCCTCTTCCAAAATATACTTTTGAATAGCGCGCAGTAGAGGCTGGAGCGTGACAAGCACGAGAATGTCTTTCATGATCCCTCCGGGCGGCAAAGCGGGCATCCGTCCCAAAATGTTTCATCAATGGTGAAACATTTCGTCTCTTCATGCAACAGAAATAATGCCCGTGGATTCTTTGCCATTCCTCTTTTTATGGAATATTGCCATGTTATAAAGTTAGCACGCTACTTGCTACAGGGAACGTAAAGTCCTTTTTCGCACAAACTCTTGAGGAGGCTTTATGATTCCCAAAACGGAAAGACTGAGCGCGGACGTCCTGATTCTCGGAGGAGGCCTGGCCGGGTGCATGGGCGCCGTGGCAGCGATCAAGAAGGGATGTACCGTCATCCTTGCCGATAAGGCGTGGGTCGGCAGCAGCGGAGAGAGTACTTTCGCCGCCGGCGATATCCTCTACTACGACCCTGAGCAGGACGACATGCACGAATGGCTGGAACGGTGGAATAAGGCCGGAGACAGCATGTTCGATCCCGAATGGCTGGAATGGTACGGCAAGAACGTACACGAGCTGATCCTGATGCTCGACTCATGGGGCATGGAGTTCGAAAAAGACGCACAGGGACGCTTCAAGCGCAAGCCGGGACGCGGCCACCGCGAAGCCGTGGTCTTCCCCGGCTACAAAATGCAGAAGAAGCTCCGCGGCATCCTCGAAAAGCTCGGCGTGGTCATCGTCGACCGCGTGATGATCACGGAACTCCTGACCTCGGACGGCCATGTGGTCGGGGCTACGGGCTTCAATGTCCGCACGGGCCAGTTCTATGTGTTCGAAGCGAAGAATACGGTCCTTTCCACGGGCGCGTGTAGCTTCAAGGGACAGTACCACGGGCAGGACATGGTGTCCGGCGAAGGGAACGACATGGCCCTGCGCGTGGGCGCGGAATTCACCAACATGGAATTCGCCAACACCTACAACGCCACCGCCAAGGAATTCGACATCTGCGGCATGAGCCGTTTCCAGTGCCTGGGCGGCCGTTTCACCAACGCCCTTGGCGAAACCTTTATGCACAAGTACGACCCCGTGCAGGGCGAAGGCGCCATGCTGCACATTCTCGTCCGCGCCATGACGCAGGAAGTGAGGGCCGGACGCGGGCCCATCTCTTTTGACCTCAGGGGGATGAGTGAAGAAGACAAGGATCTGAGCAGGCGGATGCTCCCCATGTTCTTCGAAGCCTGCGCCAGCAAGGGCGTCGACCCCTTCTCGGAACCTGTGGAGTGGATCCCGGGGTTCATGGGTTCCACCAGTTGCGGAGCGGGCCTCACGCTGAAGTCCTTCAGCTGCGACACCACCATCCCCGGCCTGTTCGCAGCGGGGGACATGGCCAATCAGGGTCTTGTCATGGGCGCAATTGCCGGGCCCGGGGGCATCAACCTGGGTTGGGCTTTGGTGACGGGCTGGAAGGCCGGTGAAGGCGCGGCGGAAGCCTGTGAAGGCCAAGCGCAACTCCCCGTGGATGAGGCGCAGATCGCCGCCCTCAAGGAAAAAACCTTCGCCAAGTTCGGCCACAAGGGGCATATGAGCGTAGGCGATGCCATCTACCGTATCCAATCGCTGACTATCCCAGCGAAGTACAACATCATCCGCTCGGAGGCGAGCCTTAGAGAGGCTCTGGCCGGTCTGGACGAGGTGGAACGCGATATCGAAGCCAACGTAGCCGTGCGCGACATGCACGAACTCATGCTCTACCATGAGCTGCACGGTATGCTGGCGACGGCGCGCCTGACCTTCACCAGCGCCCTCCAGAGAAAGGAAAGCCGTGGGTCCCATTACCGTGAAGACTACACGGAAACCGACGGCGAACACTGGAATGTCTGGCTCAAGTCGAGCTTTAAGGATGGCAATATCGTGGTCGAAGCCGAACCCATCCCGCTTGAAAAGTTCGAACGCTATGGGCTGGACGTCCTCCCCCGCTAGGCCCGGCTATCCATTTCATTCTCAGCAAGAACCGGAGTTCTCCATGCCCATCTTTTCCATAGACGCTGAAAGTTGTGTCAATTGCGGCAAATGCGTGAAGATATGCCCCCTCGACGTGCTGCGCGAGGGCAAGACCACGCCTGAAATCGTATACCGTGAAGACTGCCAGTCGTGCTTCCTCTGCATCATCTATTGCCCGAAGCACGCGATCACCGTGGATACCGAACGGGGACGGGCTACGCCCGAGCCTTACTAAAAAAACAGAGGGAGGGGGCCGCGTGCGCGGGCCTCTCCCCTGAAACCTGCACGAGGTCAGTATGGCATCTGCCGCCGGTCCCCAGAACTCAGGAAACGTCAACTATTTCTTCCATATAATAGTTTTTCTCTGCATCACGTTCCTTTTCGGCAAGCTCGATCCCATCGCGCCGCTGACCCCCTTCGGGATGAATACCATCGGCGTGTTCCTCGGCGTCATCTACGCGTGGGTGTTTATCGACATCATCTGGCCCAGCATGGTGGGCCTGCTCGCGCTCATGCTGCTCGACGTCCTGCCCGCAACGGCGCTGCTCAACAAGGGCTTCGGCGATCCCACAGTCATCATGATGATGTTCATCTTCGTGTTCAGCGCCACCCTCGATCGCTACGGCCTGGCGAAGTATATCTCGCTTTGGTTCGTCAGCCGCAAGTGCGTCATGGGGAAACCGTGGCGGCTTACCTTTGCGTTGCTGCTCGCCATCGCCATCCTGGGCGGCCTGACCAGCGCCACGCCCGCGGCCGTCATCGGCTGGAGCCTTCTGTACGGCGTATTCGACATCTGTGGCTACAAAAAAGGCGACGGCTACCCCATTATGATGATCATCGGCACCGTGTTCGCCGCGCAGCTCGGCATGTCGCTCGTCCCGTTCAAATCCCTGCCGCTCGTGGCCATCAGCGCCTATGAAAAGCTGTCGGGCACTTCCGTGGACTACGCGCTCTACTTGCTCGCCTCCCTGACCACATGCCTCTTCTGCCTGCTTCTGTTCATCGCTCTGGGCAAGCACCTGTTCCGGCCCGACGTCAGCAAGCTCGAGTCGCTCGACATCAAGCTGATCATCAAGGAATCGGACATGACGCTGACCGGCATCCAGAAGCTGCTTCTGGGCTTCCTCGTCGCGCTCATCATCTTCATGATGCTGCCCGGTTTCCTCCCCAAAGACCTTGCCGTGACCATCTTCTTCAAAAAGATCGGCAATACCGGCGTGTGCATCCTGCTGGTGGCCCTGCTGTGCGCCATACGCGTCAAAGGAAAGGCTCTGCTTCCGTGGCGCGCCATGGTGAGCGAAGGCGTGGCTTGGCCCATCATTTTTATCCTCGCCTTCACGCTGCCTCTGGCCGGGCCGCTGTCCGACCCCAAAAGCGGCATTACCGCGTTCATGCTTGAGATGCTCCAGCCGATGTTCGGCTCGGGTTCCGGCACGATCTTTGTGCTCTGCATGGGCATCGTGGCCGTCATCATGACGCAGTTCATCAACAATACCGCTCTGGCCGTGGCGCTCATGCCGGTGGTGCATACCTACTGCTCGACCAACGGCGTGTCGTCCGAACTGCCCGTCATCCTCATCACCATCGCTTGCTGCCTGGCCTTCCTCACGCCCGCCGCAAGCTCCACAGCCGCCATGCTGCACGGCAACGACTGGACCAACACCAAAAACATCTGGAAAATCGCCCCGTTCCTTATCGTGCTCTCGCTCATCGTTGCGAGCGCGGTGGTCATCCTCATCGGCAAGGTGTTCCTGTAGCGGATCCCGCGCTGCCCCTCCCCTTTCAAAAGCAAGGCCAAGCCCCAACCATCAAGGCTTGGCCTTGTGTGTCCCGGAACCCCTCTTTCGAATGAACCCAAAACAACGGCGGCAAGGCGCCCCCGTGGCTCTTTGAAAACATATGAGAATATGTCAATGAGTAGCGGGGGAGAGGTCATGGAATGCAAACTGACAATCCTGATGCGGGCGCTGCTGGCAGTGGCGCTTGTTGCGATTACGCTGGTGCTGACATATGAGTTCTGGCGGGCGGGCAACGGCAAATCCTCCCTGGATGTGCAGGAAATCCGCTTGCAGGCGTCTATCAGCCGATATCCCCCACAGCACAAAGGACACCAAGCATGTGTGCGGCCTGCCCCTCTCAACGTATTTGCCAACCATATCCTCATGTTATTCGTCAAGCCAACGACTGCCTTCCTGAATCATACTCAAGAAATCCGCTTGCGGCCGGATCGCCCCAACAGGAAACACAAACGTCTTTTAACCGACGAACGGCAAATCTCACACGGGGAGGCATAAAGATGAAATCCATCCAGACCCAATTTATTGTCTTGATTCTTGGCTGCATTCTCCTCTCCTCAAGCGTGATCGGAGGAGCGGGCATTCTGAACGCCAAGCATGTGGTGGATGAGGATTCGGTAAAAATCATGAACCTCATGTGCAAAGAAAAAACAGGAAATCAATGCGCTGTCTCGAGAATCCAGCAATCGGTCAAGACGCTGGCCGTCTACTCCATAGAGCAGCTTGAGAGTGTAGAGTGCCTCAAAACCGACAGTGAGTACATCAATGCCTATACGCAAAAACTGGAAACGGTCGCGGTGAACGCCGCCAGCAACACCGAAGGGGCACTGGCGGTCTACGTCCGCTTCAATCCCGAATTTACGCCGCCGACATCGGGCTTGTTTTGAAGCAAAACGACGCTTGACGGCAGTTTCCGGCAGTACCTTCCCACCGACTTCTCCAGATTCAGCCCGGAGGATACCGAACATGTAGGCTGATACTACACCCCGATCAGGAATGGGAAAACCACATGGATGCATCCCTATCTCAACAAGAACATCAACGTGCAGATGGTCTCCTTTGTCATTCCCCTTTATATGAATAATCAGAAGGAAATCGACGGATACAACCGAAACGCCCGGGCGGACAACCCTGCAATCAAGGATGGGCAAAGCACAGATCGACACGCAACTTGTAGCTCCGCCCAGCGCAAAGGCAACGTGGAACCCCTCTGCTGAAAACTCGCCGCCCGGTGGTTCGGAGGCAAGGAGGACGGCATCGAGATAAAAAAACAACGAGCCCAATGACGAAGGAAAGGCGGTGGAAAAGGTCAAGCACCAAGAAAAATATGAACGTCACGTTAAATGGGAATTAGCTATGGAAATAGAGTTATATTTCACGTAATACAGCTAACAAGTGCCCTACATATACAAAGACAAAAAACTCTCCAAGCAAGAAACAGGCAAATTCTAGCCATACGTCTGGCGGGATGCGCTGTTAGCGACTTGGAGAAATGATATTGCTTGTCAGAAAAACCATATACGAAATCATTAGCACCATCAAAAACAGTTACAATAAAGACGCTTTGGCTTCGCTCGAGGCGCTTTTTCTTTTCTGAAACAAGAAGTAGGTTGCATCCAATACCTGAACAACATAGCGTTTTTAATCATCACTTATCACAAGGAGTTTCTACTTTGGACATCCCACGCATCTTCAACATTACCGAAAGTGCTCACCGTATCCATAACCCCTTCACATCAGAAAAACTCGCCACTCTCGGTGCTGCGTTACGTCTGGAACGGGGAACCCGCGTACTCGATCTCGGCAGTGGTTCGGGCGAAATGTTGTGCACATGGGCACGTGATTACGGAATCACCGGTGTTGGCATCGACATGAGTCAGCTATTCTCTGAGCAAGCGAAACTCCGTGCTGAAGAACTCGAAGTCTCAGATAGAGTCAAATTCATCCACGGAGATGCTGTCGGCTACGTCACCGAGGAAAAGGTCGGCGTGGCGGCCTGTATCGGTGCCACATGGATCGGTGGGGGGGGCGCCGGAACCATCGAGCTTCTGGCCAAAAGCCTTTGCACCGGAGGTATCATCCTCATCGGTGAGCCCTACTGGCGGCAATTGCCTCCAACGGAAGATGTTGCCAAAGCTTGCCATGCCAATGCCGTCATCGACTTTCTCATCCTTCCAGAACTTCTCGCATCTTTCGGCGACCTCAACTATGACGTTGTGGAAATGGTTCTGGCTGACCAGGAAGGCTGGGATAGATATGAGGCAGCCAAATGGCTCACTATGCGACGATGGCTCGAAGCGAACCCTGACGACGACTTTGCAAAAGAAGTTCGAACCCAGCTGACCTTGGAACCAAAACGTTATGCCACGTATACGCGTGAATACCTTGGATGGGGCGTATTCGCCTTGATGGCGCGATGACCTTCACATCCAAATAAGAACTTTTGTTCTACAATGCGCTTTTCTCTGATCCCGTTCAGGACGACGATGGTTATGCCCGCGGATACCGTATGGAAAAAGTATCAGGTGTTTTCTCCAGCAGCGGAGGTATTCCTCTAATGGTACAGGAACACTTCAGCGAAATACGGCAACTATAATAAAAACAAACACAAAATCTCCGTGGGCGTAATGCCCGACTGATGGTACGTTTACAGTTCCATCAAAACGGAGATTTCTTTTTTCAAGGGAAGTTTTCAGCTCAAAAGCCGAGGCTCCCCCCGCAGTTACATGGCCGCCCACTGCGGTGCTCCTTTCGCTATATTCTTCATGCTCATGACATTTCTGCGCGGCGGATCGCCGAAAAGACGTTTATACTCCCTGATAAACTGCGTCGCGCTTTCGTACCCGACAGACATGGCGGCCTGCGTCACGTCGTAGCCTTCGGACAGCATGAGGCGCTGGGCTTCACCAAGACGCAGCCGCTTCTGGTACTGCAAGGGGCTCAGCGTCGTTATCCTTTTGAAGTATTTATGGAATGTTGATGGGGCCATATGCGAACGGTTAGCGAGGTCCTCCACGAGCAACGGTTCTTTATAGAATTCCTTCAGCCAGGCAATGGCCTTGGTAATCTGGTGCCCCTGGGAACCAAGAGTATTGAGTGAACGCAGGGTATTGCCGAATGCCCCCGCCAGCAGGCGGTAATGGATTTCCCGCATCAGCATATCCCGCATCACCAAAATCTGTTCCGGCTTTTCCGTCAATTCGGCCAGCCGCACAAAGGCATCCAGCAAGTCCGGATCGACTTCCTGCGTACCCGCGCCCCTGTAGACCGTGGAGTCTGACGGCGAAGGTATCTGCGACGCTAGACTGGCGATCAGGCCGGTATCCAGCTTCAACGACATGGACAGGTAGGGTGTTTCTTCACTGGCTTCCATGACGCAGCTGGAGACCGGCATGTCCACCCCACACACAAAACAGATGTTCTCACCATAATGGTGCTCTTCCGCCCCTATCTTTACTAGCTTCTTTCCTTGAACCACCACAATGATGACCGGCTCGTAAAAATGCGGCTTAGGATCGGCGTTGCTCACCTGACGGTGGAACTCGAAACCTTTGATGGGCGTTATATAGCTCTCGGAACGAGAAGCGGTATTCCGAAGGATGATGTCCCGGAGAATGGCCCAACTGTTGCCCGTGTTGACTCGTATCGCCCTTGTCATGATGGCACCTTGCCTCCGTTTGAGAGTAACCCTGTTTATCGCAAAACCGTTCATGTGGAGAATTGGGCAACTACCCAAGTGTTTTCCAGCTTGTGCAGCCCGTGCCCACCTTTTTTTCTTCATGTATTTCCTCGTCTTTCATCCCTATAATGCCATCCCGTATCTCGTCAATGTTCTCGATGTCACACATCGACTTCCATGTCATGCCGTCAGGCATAGAGCAATAGGCAGAAATTGTGGAGAAATTCCCTATTTTCCGGCGGGCCGGGCGGATAGAGTCCAAATCACAGGAACTCTCAAAGAAGGGCTGCCATGCTCTAACGGTGGATTATCCTATGCAAACCGTAAAACAAGGTCGCACTGAAACAGATGTGCATACGGCCTGCCAGCCATGCTCAAAGACGAGAAGAACGGATAACGCGAATAGCTCTCCATAACCAAAAGATACAACAAGGAATCTGCCATGCAAACAGTACCGTTCAAAAACAAAAGAGGAGATGTGCCGGTGAGTCTTCATATGTGGGTTAGTTTCGACTTGATCTGACAGTGATCCCTTGAACGAAAAGGGAATCTCCGTTTTGATGGAAGTGTAAACGCACCATCAACCGGGCACCACACCCACGGAAATTCCCAATGGAAAGTTTCAATCAAAGCGTCATCAAACACAAGGCCGGGCTTCTCAATCTCGCCGCCGAGCTTGGCAATATTTCCAAGGCCTGCAAGATGATGGGATTTTCGCATGATACCTTTTATCGGTATCAGGCCGCTAGAGACGCTGGAGGCGTTGAAGCCCTGTTCGAGGTCAGCAGGCGCAAGCCCAACCTGAAAAATCGAGTTGAAGAGGCTATTGAGGTTGCCGTCACGGCCTTTGCTATCGACTTTCCTGCATATGGACAGACGCGCGCAAGCAATGAACTGCGTAAGCAAGGTGTATTTGTTTCACCGTCTGGCGTACGATCCATTTGGATGCGTCACGATCTGGCGTCCATGAAACAGCGTCTGCGTGCCTTGGAAAAGCTCTCGTATGTCGGCACCATCAAGGGCGTAGGCCGCATTTACCAGCAGACTTTTGTGGACACATACTCCAAGTGGGCCGCAGCCAAGCTGCACACGACCAAGGCTCCCATTACTGGCGTTGACTTGTTGAATGATCGGGTACTTCCCTTCTTTTCCTCAATGAACATGGGGCTCATCCGCATGCTGACAGACAGAGGCACAGAGTACTGCGGCAGGGTTGAGGCCCATGATTATGAACTCTATCTCGGCGTGAATGGCATTGAGCATACAAAGACCAAAGCGCGTCATCCGCAGACAAATGGTATCTGTGAGCGGTTTCATAAAACTATTCTGAATGAGTTTTATCAGGTTGCCTTCCGGCGAAAGCTGTATCAGTCTCTGGAAGAACTCCAAGCTGCTGGACACATGGATAGACAGCTACAACACCCAAAGAACCCACCAGGGCAAAATGTACTGCGGAAGGACTCCCATGCAGACGCTTATTGAAGGAAAATCCCTCTGGGCGGAAAAGGTCGGACAGCTCAACTAATCGGGCAGAAGCCGCTGTCAAAACGGAGTGACTGTCAGATCAAGTCTGAACCACTATAAATCAAAAAGATGAAATAAAACCAGACAAGTTGCAACAAAAAATTGGACTGGCCTTGCCGAGTCTGGCTGCTAGTGGAATCAGATTTAATCCTACACAAGTTCGTCAAAAACATGGGCGCTTCGATCCTCGTTGGAACAGTGATTACCTGGCCTTCCAACTCATGGCCTTCTGGTAGAGATAACGGGATGGAACGTAATGGGAAACCCATATCACGAGCAATATACCCAGAACTGGTGATAGTGATTCCAGTGGGATACTTGTTCCGCGAGTCAACTATTGTGAATTGGAGAACGTAATCGCTTTTTTCGTAACATTATATTGACAAAAGTAACACGAGGGCGTAGGCTTTAAAATAGTATTTTATATTCATTATATTCAAATAGTTGTGAGATGGACAAGGTCCGGCATCAAACAGGCATTATGGGAATACCGTTCCATCAAACACCATGACAAGGACATAAGCCATGTATAATCCGTCGTCATTGAATGCCGAAGAGTTCATATGCCACGACGAAGCCCTCGCCTCGATAGCATACGCGTCAGAGAACAGGAACAACCTCGGGCTGGTCGATTCCATCATCGAAAAGGCGGAACGAAAGAAGGGGCTCTCTCATCGCGAAGCATCCGTTCTTCTGGCCTGCGATGTGCCGGAAAAGGTTCAGAAAATCTATGCGCTGGCTGAGCGGATCAAGCAGGATATCTACGGCAACCGCATCGTGATGTTCGCACCACTGTATCTGTCAAATTACTGCATAAACAGCTGCTCCTACTGTCCATATCATACGAAAAACAAGCATATTGCGCGGAAAAAACTAACGCAGGAAGACATCGTCCGAGAAGTGACGGCTCTTCAGGACATGGGGCATAAACGACTCGCCATAGAATCCGGCGAGGATCCCCTCAATAATCCCATTGAATACATTCTGGAAAGCATCAGGACCATATATAGCGTCAAACACAGGAATGGGTCGATCCGCAGGGTCAACGTCAATATAGCCGCAACCACCGTCGAGAACTACAGAAAACTCAAGGACGCCGGAATCGGGACCTACATTCTGTTCCAAGAAACGTATCACAAGCAGAGTTATGAGAAGCTCCATCCGGCGGGGCCGAAGCACAATTATGCCTATCATACCGAAGTGATGGACAGAGCCATGCAGGGTGGAATCGACGATGTGGGCATCGGTGTCCTGTTCGGCCTCGAAAGGTATCACTACGAGTTCGCCGCGCTGCTGATGCACGCGGAGCATCTTGAAGCCGTACACGGCGTCGGCCCACACACCATAAGCGTACCCCGGGTGAAGCGGGCTGACGACATCGATCCCGACGAGTTCGGCAACGGCATCGACGACGAAACATTTGCCAAGATCTGCGCCTGCCTGCGGCTTGCCGTCCCCTATACGGGCATGATCATTTCGACCCGCGAAAGCAAGGCCACCCGGGAAAAGGTCATCCGGCTCGGCGTATCCCAGATCAGCGGCGCGTCGAAAACCAGCGTCGGCGGGTACGGTTCTCCGGACTCCGAAGAGGAAAATTCGGCCCAGTTCGACGTCAGCGACAACAGGACACTGGACGAGGTCGTCTGTTGGCTGATGGAGCTCGGCTTCATCCCGAGCTTCTGTACGGCCTGCTACCGGGAGGGCAGGACGGGCGACCGATTCATGGCGCTGTGCAAAAGCGGCAGAATTGCCGACTGCTGCCATCCCAACGCGCTGATGACTTTGAAGGAGTATCTGGAGGACTACGCCTCCGAACAGGCGCGACGTACCGGTTCGGCGCTGATCCGGAGGGAACTGGGCAACATTCCGAACGAGAGGATCAGGCACATCGCGGTCGAACGTCTGGAGAAAATCGCGGCCGGACAGCGAGATTTCAGGTTTTAGCCGCCAGTTCTGGGGGGAGGCAGCCATGTTCCAGGAAGATCTTCTAAACAGCTGTTCAAAACGCCCTACACGGAGCTCTGCACCCGTGCAAGTGAGGAGCGCCAACGCGAGAAGGGGACGCATACCTTTGTCTGCGGGCGGATCGAGTTCTCGAACCACTATGAACGGAACTGCCGCTATTGCGGGCTGCACTCGGCCAACCCCACGCCACACCGCCACCACCTTGCCGAAGGGGCTATCTTTGAAAGCGGAACGTACCGTAACACTACCGTTCTCCAGTCGGGTGGGAGCCATGAAGACCAGCAACACCTTGCCCATATCGTGGATGCTCTCCGCATTCGTCTGCCCGCAACGGCGGTGCCCCTTAACGTCGGCGAGCATCCGGCGGATTCCTATATCCTATGGAAAGCCAACACTCCATTCCCCAAACTCCATGCGGCACGGGGAGGATGTCATCATGGCGCGCCGGGGATGGATCAGGTTTTTGTAACCTTATGAGCGACAGGAGGGTAGAATGACACGTGTCGTTATGGAACATGTCGAATACGAACTCAATGTGCCCGAAACAGGGGTACAACCTGACAGCCTGACCTTTGTTGAGATCGATCAGGAAAAGTGCATCGGGTGCGATACGTGCCAACAATACTGCCCTACTGGAGCCATCTACGGGGAAACTTTCGAGCCGCATACCATCAAATACCGGGAGCTCTGTATCAATTGCGGGCAGTGCCTGACCCATTGTCCTTCGATGGCGATATACGAGGTTCGATCATGGGTCCCCAAACTGGAAAAAAAACTCAAGGACAGCCACGTGAAATGCGTGGCCATGCCGGCTCCGTCCGTACGCTATGCGCTCGGCGAAGCCTTTGGCCTGCCTGTCGGAACTGTGACTACTGGGAAGATGCTGTCCGCCCTCAAGGCATTGGGCTTCTCTCACTGTTGGGACACGGAATTCGCGGCAGACGTCACCATATGGGAAGAGGCGTCTGAGTTTGTGGAACGCTTGGGCGGCCAAAAAGATCTTCCCCAGTTCACATCTTGCTGCCCCGGCTGGCAGAAATACGCCGAAACGTTCTACCCGGAACTGCTGCCGCATTTTTCGTCCTGCAAGTCTCCCATCGGCATGAACGGTGCGCTGGCGAAGACCTACGGCGCGCAGCGGATGCAATACGCTCCCAAGGACATCTATACAGTGTCCATCATGCCATGTATCGCAAAAAAATACGAAGGATTGCGTCCGGAACTCAATTCCAGCGGACAGCAAGACATCGACGCCACTCTGACGACCCGTGAACTGGCCTACCTGATCCGTAAGGCAGGCATTGATTTCGCCAGCCTCCCGGACGGAGAACGCGACAGCCTGATGGGAGAATCCACAGGCGGAGCCACCATCTTCGGCGTGACCGGAGGCGTCATGGAGGCGGCACTGCGCTTCGCATATCAGGCCGTTACCGGAATCCGTCCGGATTCATGGGATTTCAAACAGGTCCGTGGGCTGAGCGGTCTCAAGGAATATACCGTGACCCTGAACGGCACGGAACTCCGCCTTGCCGTCGTGCATGGCGCCAAACGGTTCGCCGAGATCTGCGATCAGGTGAAGGCGGGGAACTCGCCGTACCATTTCATCGAATTCATGGCTTGCCCCGGGGGATGCGTCTGCGGCGGAGGACAGCCGCTTATGCCGTCCCTGTTCGCCTCGCTTGAGCGCAACGCCCTCGGTTTCTTCGCTGGATTCAGGAAACGTCTCGCCCAATCTGCCAACGTTTAAAGGAGAAAGGCCATGTCATTCGCCACTGTGACCCGGCGCGGTTTTCTAAAGGGAGCCTGTATGCTTTCAGGGGGAATCCTTCTCGGTATCCGCATGACCGGCAAGGCCGCAGCTGCGGTAAAAGCATTCAAGGAGTACATGGGAGATCGTATCAATGGCGTCTACGGTGCCGACAAACAATTCTCCCAAAGAGCTTCCCAAGACAACGCGCAAGTGCGGACACTGTACGAATCCTATCTCGGCAAGCCGCTCGGCCATAAATCGGAAGAACTGTTGCATACCAAATGGTTTGACAAATCCGGCGCGCTCAAGGAGCTGACCGCGAAAGGAGTATACCCCAATTCACGTCACGTTAAGGAGTTCGTCGCATCCGGCTATCCATACGATGAATAGGCTCGGGACATTGCGCCGGAACGGCGGTACGTAACCGCAGGGGGCGGGCATAGACATCCAATGCCCGATTCGGCTATGCCGCCTAACATGGAAACGGTGTCAACACCGTCAGCCGTCCCCTTTTCCGGGTACCCTGCCCCGGTACTCCGCGGCCTTATCAATCCCTCGTATTTTAAGGTAAGGAATGTTTGTCATGCCAAGACGTCATGTCTTTGTCACCGTTTTTTGCTGTTTGATGGCCGTGGTGGCGGTCGTAGGCTATCCTCATGACACGGTTGGGAAAACGCCTGTCCGCCTCCTGCTCGAAAACGCCGGGGGACGGGTCGTGTTCGACCACCGGAGGCACGCTGAAGACTACAAGGTAGCCTGTGAAACCTGCCATCACGAATCGGCGGAGGCGCGCGAAAATGTCCAGCCCTGCGGCGCGTGCCACGGCGTCGACTTCGACGGCTCCTTCCGGGAGGATCACGTCGCTGCCTTTGCGGACGACGAGACGACCTGCGCGACCTGCCACCATATGGGCAGCGCGCCCGCGAAGTGGGACCACGCGGCCCATGCCGAGGAGTACGGCCTTTCCTGTACGGACTGCCATCATGCCAACGCCGACATCGAGCCGGAACCCGCCCGCTGCACGGCCTGCCACCTCGACAAGCCGATGGGGGACATCCCCGACATGAAGACTGCGGCACATGCCAAGTGCGCAGACTGCCATCAGGAATGGTTCGACGCGGGCATGAAGGGCTGCACAAGCTGCCATCCCTTTACGGACAACCGCAAGCTGTCCGCCTCCGGGCAGCCCGTGGACGTGAACCCCGGCGATGCCGACTGCACGGTCTGCCACGGAGACGTCAAGGCCTCGGAGCTCATCCCCGACCGCATGGCGGCCCTCCACGGCAACTGCATGAAATGCCACGAAAAGCACGGCAAGGGGCCGTTCCGCAAGGACCAGTGCAACCAGTGCCACACGAAATAGGCGGACTGTCATGAAGCAACGTTTCCAGATCCTCAACGATCCCCGTTTCCATCTCGTCTACGGGGTGACGCAGCGTTTCAGCTACGGGCCGTCGCCCAAGCTGGTCAGGCTCAACCGGGAAGGTTTCACGCTGGTTCCCGGTCTGAAAAGGAAAACCCCCGTCTATCCGGGTATGCTCCTCGGGGAGCATCCTGCACCGGACAAGGGCGACCTCTTCGCCTCCATCCACGGCGAAATCAGCGAAATCACGGAACGCAGCGTGTTCCTGGCCGCCACCGACCCTTCCAAGGACGCCCCAGAAGTGGAGCCCGTGGACCTGCTCGGGCAGGGGCTGGAAGGCGATGAGCTGGCCCTCGCTGTGAAAAAGATGGGCGTGAACACCCGCTCTCTTGGGCGGCGGTGCAAGACGCTGATCATCAACGCCCTGAACCCCGATCCCGGCGTAACGTGGGCGGAACCGATGCTTGTGTCGCACGTGGAGAACCTGCGGACGGGCATGGAGCTGCACCGCCGCATGGCCCGCGCGGACAACGTGATCCTCGCCGTGCCCAAAGGCTCCAAGGTGGCCTATGAGGGCATCCCGCTGGCCTATGTCGAGCCGGAATATCCCAACAGCGTAGACCAGCTGGTGATCAAGGCCGTGACCGGCGAGGAGAACCCCGGGGGTGTGGGCATCGTGGGCTTGCACAACATCTGGAGCCTCGGGCGCGTGGGCCGCCTCGGACGTCCGCTCATCGAAACGGTCGTCACCATCGGCAGTTACGAACACTCGGGCAACTACATCGTGCGCGACGGCTCCACCATCGGGGAGCTGCTGCAATTCGCCAACATCCGGCTCAAGGACGGCGACACGGTGGTGCGCGGCGGCCCGTTGCGGGGCGAAAGCCTCGACCGGCTCGACCGCAGCGTCACCAAAGGGACCTACGGCATTTTCGTAGTCGAGGCCGGAACCATCCCACCGATGGAAGGGCACAGCCCCTGCGTAAGCTGCGGGGCGTGCGTGCTGGTCTGTCCGGCGCGGCTCAAGCCGAGCAACCTCAGCCGATACGCGGAGTTCGCTCTGCACGAACGTTGCCGTGCCGAGCACATCGAATCCTGTCTGGAGTGCGGCCTCTGCGGGTATGTCTGCATCGCCCGGCGCCCCGTCCTCCAGTACATCCGCCTCGCCAAGCGCAAGCTTGCGGAGATGGAGCGGGACAAGGGACTGGTCGAACTGAAGACGAAGCAACTCTAGGGAGAAAATCCCAGAAGGGCAGCTCTGCCTTTTAGGTTTCTTGAAAACAGATATTTTTAGCAATGAACTGATGTTACGGCATTTTTATGATGCCACTTGGGGGAGGAAACCCCTCCGCCGGGGAAGAGCGTCCGGAAAACAAACCTATTCCGGCCCGCTTGGAAAAGCAGACCGGAACGGAGCCTTTTCTCCGTACGGCACAGGAAACGAACGGGAACGGGGAATCGTCTCCGCACCGCTGAGAAAGACGAACAGGGAGCGTGTCCAAGGCGAACGGCTTTACGTAACTATCTATTACGTTTTGATAAAGCGTAAGAAAACCATTCGCGGCCCGATGCGCTCCAAACAGGAACGGACTTCCAAACCGCCCCCGCCCCCCTTACAACCGTCTTTGAAAGGAGAGGGGTGGAGCCTGGGGATGCGAGAGGGAAGCTTTCAGGAGGATATGGCGATGTCGCAAACGAATCAACAGCCGGTACTGCTGGCGGTGAGCGCGCCGCCGTTCTGGCACTGCGGGCGGACGGTGAAGAAAGCGAGCTACGCGATGCTGCTGGCACTGGCTCCGGCGGCGTTCATGGCGGTGTGGCACTGGGGCATCCCGGCGGCGCGGGTTATGGCACTGGCGATGGTGACCGGGATCGCCACCGAGGCGCTCTGTCAGAAGATCATGGGCCAGGATATCAGTGTGGACGATTTTTCCGGAGCGGTTTCCTGCCTGCTGTTCGCGTTCCTGCTGCCCGCCAACGCCCCGTGGTGGCTGGTTATGCTCGGGGCAGCACTGGCGATTGGCCTCGGCAAGATGGCCTTCGGCGGGTTGGGAGCCAACGCTGTCAACACCGCGCTCGTCGGCTGGGCCATGTTGTACGTCTCGTGGCCCGCGCTCATGGACCCGAACTCCATGCAGCTCGACACCAGCTTCATCGATCCGCTGGTGCGGCTCAAATATTTCGGAGCCGGAGCGGTCAGCCACATCGACCTGACCGACCTTCTCCTCGGCAACCAGATCGGCGGGCTGGGCGCGTCGCAGGCGGGCGCACTGTTCATCGGCGGATCATATCTCGCCGCACGCGGCACCATCCGCTGGGAAATCGCCCTCAGTTTCTTTGTGGGCGTGTTCCTCACCGCCGCGCTGTACAACGTGATCGATGCCGAGCGGTTCGCCACCCCCTTCTTCCACCTGTGCACCGGCTCCACCTTCCTCGGCGGTTTTTTCCTCGCCACGGAGTGGGCCAGCTCGCCGGGACGGCAAATCCCCATGATGCTCTACGGACTCATCGGCGGGGCGATGGTGATCATCATCCGCGTCTACGGAATCTATCCGGACGGCGTGCCCTTCGCCATCCTGCTGATCAACCTGCTGGCCCCGCTGCTCGATTCCATCCACCCCAAACCGTTCGGAGCGAGGTAGGTCATGCTTGCCATCATCAGAATGATTGTGGTGCTCTCCTCGATTTGCGGCCTGTCCGGGTTCGCGCTCTCCTACCTCAAGATCTCCACGGCCCCGCGTATTGAGGAGCAGGTGCTCACCTATGTGCAGGGGCCTGCGATCCTGAAGGTTTTTGCCGACATCGACAACTCGCCCATCGCGGAGCGCAAGACGTTCACGCTCGACGGCGCGAAAGTGACCGTGTTCCCCGGCAAGAAGGACGGCAAGCTCGTCGCCGTCGCGCTGGAGCACTTCGGGAAGGGCTTCGGTGGCGACGTGGGCGTCATGGTCGGCTACGACGTGAACCGCGACACCCTCACCGGCATCGGGATCACCACCATGAAAGAAACCCCCGGACTCGGCACGCGTGTGGCGGACCCGGCCTTCACCGGACAGTTTACCGGCAAACCCGCCGACGCACGGCTCAAGTCGCAGGGCGGGGACATCGACGCCGTTTCCGGCGCGACCATTTCTTCCACCGGCGTGGTGACCGCGCTCGGCAACGCCGCGAAGGTCTATGCGGCGCTCAAGCCTGAAATCGTCAAGGCCTGGCAGTAAGGGGAAAGCTATGCAGCAACTCGTCAAGGAATTCACCAAGGGCCTGTGGACCGAGCTTCCCCCGTTCCGGCTGGTGCTCGGGCTGTGCCCGACCCTCGCCGTGACCAAAACCGCCGACAACGGCCTTGGCATGGGGCTGGCGGTCATCTTCGTGCTCGTGCTCTCCAACATGCTCATCTCGCTGGTGCGCGACATCATCCCCAAAAAAGTCCGCATCGTCTGCTTCATCGCCATTTCCGCGTCGCTCGTGGTTGCCGTGGAACTGCTCATGCAGGCCTACGCCTACCCGCTGTACCAGCAGCTCGGCATTTTCGTGCCGCTCATCGTGGTGAACTGCATCATCCTGGGCCGGGCCGAAGCCTTCGCCGCCAAAAACACGGTCCCGCTCGCCATCGCGGACGGTCTGGGCATGGGGCTGGGCTTCACCATGTCCCTGACTTTCCTCGGTTCCATCCGCGAAGTGTTCGGGGCTGGAACGCTGTTCGGGACGCCGGTGATGTGGGAGGGGTTCAGGCCCTTCTCTGTTATGGTCGAAGCTCCGGGCGCGTTTCTTTGCCTCGGGTTGATCCTTGCTGCCATGAATCTGATCAACCGCTGGCAGGCCAAGCGCAAGGGCCGGGAAGAACCCGAAAACATCTCCAGCGGCTGCGCGTCCTGTGGTGGCTGCTCGGGAGGCAAATCATGAGTGTCTTCGAACTCTTCATCTCCGCCATTTTTGTCAACAACATCGTGCTGGCCCAGTACCTCGGCAACTGCCCGTACCTCGGCTGTTCCCGCGACAAGGGGGTCGCCGTCGGCATGGGCAGCGCGGTGATCTTCGTCATCTTCATGGCGACGCTGTGCACGTGGCTCATGCAGCGGTATGTGCTGGTTCCCTTCGAGCTTGGCTACTTGCAGACCATCGTGTTCATCCTCGTGATCGCGGGTTTGGTGCAGTTTGTGGAAATGTTCCTCAAGAAGGCTATCCCGCCGCTGTATTCCGCGCTCGGCATTTTCCTGCCGCTCATCACCACCAACTGTGCGGTGATGGGCGTGACCATCCTCGTGCAGCGCGAGGAGTACGACCTGACCACCTCGCTGCTCTACGCGGTGGCGTCGAGCCTCGGCTTCATGCTCGCGCTCATCCTCATGGCGGGCATCCGCGAACGGCTGGTCACCTGCCGTGTGCCCAAGGCACTCATGGGAACCCCCATCGCGCTGATCATGGCGGGGCTGATGTCGCTGGCCTTCATGGCCTTCAAGGGTATGACCTCATAGAAAAGGAAAACCGTTATGGTTATGATATCGGTACTGGTGCTCCTCGGGCTCGGGCTGGTGACGGCGACGGTGCTCGCCGTGGCGTCCCGCGTCTTCCATGTTGAGGAGGACCCGCGCGTGCAGGCCGTGCTGGAGGCCCTGCCCGGCGCGAATTGCGGCGGCTGCGGCTATGCGGGCTGCGAAGGTTACGCAACCGCCGTGGCGACGGACCCCACCGTGCCCGCGAACCGCTGCTGCGCCGGAGGTGCGGAAACAAGCATTGCGGTGGGCGAACTGACCGGCAAGACGGTGGCGGCCTCGGATCCGCTGGTGTCGTTCCGCCGCTGTGACAAGGTGGCGGGCAACGTGGCCCTGCGCTACGATTATCAGGGTATGCCTTCGTGTGCGGCGGCCGCCGGTCTGGTGGGCGGTTCGGATTCGTGCTCCTATTCGTGCCTCGGCTTCGGGGACTGCGTGCAGGTGTGCCCCTTCGACGCCATCGAAGTGCGGGGTGGCCTTGCGCGGGTGAACGCCTCCAAGTGTACGGGCTGCGGAAAGTGCGCGGAAACCTGCCCCCGCAACGTGCTGGAACTCGTTCCGGCTCGCGCCCGGGTGATGGTCTTCTGTTCCACCAAGGACAGGCTCAAGGCCGTGACGGAAGTCTGCAAGGTCGGCTGCATCAAGTGCGGGCGTTGCGTCAAGAGCTGTCCCGCCGGTGCGGTCACGCTGGAGAACGACCGCATCCACATCAATCATAAGGTCTGTCTGACCTACGGCCCGGAATGCGGGGAAGCCTGCGCCGCCGCGTGCGCGCGCGAGGCCCTGCGGGTGCTCTGTCCGAGCGCGCCTCTGAAGTCCGAAGCCCCCGCCGGCGCGACGTCGGCTCCGGGCAAGCCGCTGGACGCGAAGTCCGCAGCGCAGGCCGCCCCGGCATCCCAGGGAAAGGCCGCGCCCGCTCCGGTTCAGTCCGCCCCGGCGGCCCCGGAAGCGTCCCCCGCTCCCGCAGCGAAGGAGAATGTATCATGATGACGAGACGGGTATTCCTCGGCATGGCGGGCGTCGCCGGAGCCGGGTTGTGGCTAGGGGTTCCGGGACTTGCGCAGGCCGCCGTGTCCCGCGAGACGAAAGTGATGCTCGGGACGTTCGTGGACGTTTCGGTGGCGGGCGTTTCCTCTATGCAGGCGTCGGACGCGCTGGGTCTGGCCTTTGCGGAGGCGTCGCGTCTGGAGCGGGTGTTCAGCCGGCACGACGGCGGCACGCCGGTGAGCGAGCTGAACCGTGCGGGCCGTCTGCGGGCCGCGCCCGCCGAATTGGTACGGGTGGTGAACCGGTCGCTGTTTTACGGCGCACTGACGGGCGGAAGTTTCGATGTGACGGTGCAGCCGGTGATCGATCTCTTCCGGGCACACCGCAATCCCTCCGGCGAGCTGACGCTGGACGATTCGGAGCTTCGGGCGGCCCGCGCGCTGGTAGGCCGCCGGGGACTTCAGGTTTCGGGAGCGGATCTGTCCTTTGCGCGTTCGGGTATGGGCATCACGCTGGACGGCATCGCCAAGGGGTATATTGCGGACCGGGTTTCCGCCGTGCTGACGTCCGCCGGGGTGAAGAACCATCTCGTGAATGCGGGCGGGGACATCATGGCCTCGGGGCATAAGTCGCCGGGTGTGCCGTGGCGGGTTGCGGTGCAGTCACCCACGGGGCCGGCCTATGCGGGCGAGCTTTCGCTTTCCGGCAAGGCTATTGCGACGTCCGGCAGTTACGAAATCTATTATGATGCCTCGCGCAGGCATCACCATCTGATCAACCCGGCCTCCGGCTTCAGCCCCGCCGTGGGAAGCGTCTCGGTCGTCGCAGGCACGGCGATGGAGGCGGACACCCTCGCGACCGCGCTGTCCATCCTCCCTCCCACCGACGCCCTGAAGCTCGTGCAGGGCCTCCCCGGTCGTGAGTGTTGCATTCTCTCGCCAGACGGTTGCATATATACCTCACCAGGATGGGCCTCCTTCGCCTAGGCACTACCGCCGAACCTTTATTGGCAGGCCATATGCGATGAGAGCTTTTCCTGTGCATGTTTTTTGCAATTTACCCATCAGGTTACTTGTTGGGAAAAGGTAGCCATACACCCCCAATTAAGCGGGCGTGTTCCTCCGGGGACACGGTGGCCAGACATCACAATCCGGAAACTGTTCGATCACCACTTCAGCCTGTGCTCAAAACGCCCGGTAACAATCAAGCAAGATGTATATCATGCCAGACCGCTAGTCGAATTTATGGAAAATAGACCGGTATCGTCCATAACCCAAAAAGAAATTCTGGCCTTCTGCAAATCCCAGAAAATGTCTGGCATGGCCCAATCCATCATCCGCAGGCGCATTTCTTTGCAACGCTCTGTAGCGAATTTTGGAAAAAAGAAGGATACCTGTCTTCAACCATTGAGATCTGTTCCGTTTCAAAAGGAAGAGCCAGAAGAAATCCCCCGCCGAGCGTCTCAGAACTCAATGCACTCCTGCGCGTCGCTGCCCCGCATATCCAGCGCGTCATCCTACTTGGCATTTATACGGGTGCCCGCATCGGCCCGAGCGAACTCTTTTCCCTGAAATGGGATGATGTTGACCTTACCCGCAGCGTTATCGGTATACGACTTGTAGGGCAAATTCTGAATGCCCGACATGGACGGGAGAGCCAGCTCAAAACGAAGCCACTCCCGGGCAGTATATGATAAAGGCCAGCGAAAATAATGCGTTGGCTGTCATCGGAAAAAAACGATACATTTGCGGTCACGCAGCAATGCGCTCCATGTCACTGATTCGTTTTTGTACCATCGGCCAACAGGCCTATCAGACCTTTTCTTCAAGCTTATCCAGCGATAACCGTATAACTGAACGTCGACGGCACGGTTTGCCGCCGAAGGAAACAGGAATGGAACATGCGGCGGATACGAAGGCGGTTTGGCTCCACGAGTCTGCACTTGAAGGGCTTTTGGAAAAACATCAGGCCGAAGATCGGCAGCATGTCCGGGACGTACTGGATAAAGCCCGTTCATTGTCGGGGCTCTCGCTTGAGGACGTGGCCGGTCTCATGGCCGTTCACTCACAGGATTTACTGGACGAACTGTTTCATACGGCCAAATCCGTGAAGGAAGAGATCTACGGAAACCGGATTGTCCTTTTTGCTCCTCTGTACATCTCCAACCTCTGTTCCAATGAGTGCCTGTACTGCGCATTCCGACGATCCCAATAAAGAGGCGATCCGCCGGGCATTGAATCCGGACGAGATCAGGCAGGAAACAAAGATCCTGCTGCGGCAGGGGCATAAGCGCGTACTCATGGTGGCTGGCGAGGCGTATCCCGGAAGCGACATGATTATGTATGGAATTCATTAACGCGATTTACGGTGCGGAAGAGAATGGCAGCCGCATTCGCCGGGTGAACGTGAACCTTGCCCCCCTGTCCGTAGAGGGTTTCCGCCGCCTGAAGGAACGGAACATCGGTACGTTCCAGCTTTTTCAGGAAACCTACCATCGGCCGACCTACGGCAGGGTTCACCTTGCCGGGCCCAAGAAGAACCTTGACTGGCGGGCATCGTCATTCGACCGTGCCATGCAGGCGGGCATCGACGACGTGGGCATGGGGCTGCTCTACGGGCTTATATGACTGGCGGTTCGAAACGTTGGCGCTCATGGCCCACATCGCGCATCTTGAGGAGCGGTTTGGGGTCGGCTGTCATACCATCAGCGTGCCGCATCGAACCGGCCATCGGGTCGGATTTGGCCTCCCGGCCGCCGTACACCTTGAACGATCAAGATTTTCTCAAGCTTGTCGCCATATTGCGCCTTGCCGTGCCGTACACGGGCATTATCATGTCCACTCGGGAAAAACAGGCTATCCGGCAGCGGCCGCTGGAACTCGGCGTTTCCCAGATTTCGGCGGGCAGCCGTACCAGTCCGGGTGGCTATCAGGAATCCAGCCAGTTCGAGGCGGCACAATTTCAGCTTGGCGATCACCGCTCCCTTGCGGAAGTGATTGCCGATCTCGGACAGCACAAATTCATTCCCTCTTTCTGCACCGGCTGTTATCGTCTCGGCCGTACCGGCAAAGATTTCATGGGTCTGGCGAAACCGGGCCTCATCAAGGAAAAATGCGCGCCCAACGCCCTGTCCACCTTTGAGGAGTATCTTCTCGACTACGGCACACCCGAAGCGCGGGAGGCCGGGGAGCGCAGCATTGCGGCGGCGTTGGACGGTATGGACGGCAGGATCCGCAAGGTTTCCGAAAACCTCGCCAAGGTGCGGGACGGCCGCAGGGACGCCTACTGTTAGGAACCTTCTTACAATGAACAGCGCGGACGGCTTCCGGATCGGGCAATCCCTGAGCCGGGAGCCGTCCCGTCAGGGAATGAAATACATGGTGGAACGGAACCATATCAACGTATTGCGTCGTGAAGTGCTCAGACGAATCGCCGAGTCCTTTCTCCACTATGCGGATTTCGGCAACAGCGTGGAACGCATCCCCTTTGTCATGCGTCCCAAAAATACGAGACCAAGCCGATGCTGTATCTATAAGGATCGCGCCATATTGCGCTTTCAGGTCATGGCCGCGCTCGGATTCCGGCTTGAAGACGAGGAAGACGACTCCACGCCTCTGTCCGTGTATGCTGAAAAGGCCTTGGAACGAGAACAGCCTTCGGCCCCAATCCTGACCGTATGCGATACGGCCTGTCAGGGATGCATTCCCGCACGATACAATGTGACCGACGCGTGCCAGAACTGTATTGCCCATCCTTGCATCGGGCCCTGTCATTTCGGAGACAAGATAACGGTCACCAAAGCGATGAAATCCTTCGCCAAAAACGGCATGTAACCCATGCGCCGGATGCTTTGCCGATTGCCTTTCCCGCAGGAACGGGTGTTGAACGATGGATTGAAGGCAGGAGAAAGGGTATGCAACGGAACGATATTCTGAAACTGCTTTTCGAAACGCCGTACGAGGCTCTGCGTGAGCGCGCCGACGAGGTGCGGGCCCGGGAAAAGGGGGAGCATGTCTTTGTCCGAGGCCTGATCGAATTCTCGAACCGTTGCGAACGGAACTGCCGATACTGCGGCCTGCGTTCGGCGAATCCGTCCCTGAAACGTTACCGTCTTGACGAGGCTCAAATTGTCGAGGCGGCGGAACGGGCCGTGGCTTTCGGCGTGGACACTCTCGTCCTGCAATCCGGCGAGGTCCATGATGACCCGCAACGTATCGCCCATATGGTGGATGCTCTCCGCACACGGTTCCCCGTGGCCGTTACCCTGAGTGTCGGAGAGCAGCCCACTGCTTCCTACGCGCTGTGGAAGGAGGCGGGCGCATCCCGCTTCCTTCTGAAGCATGAAACGGCGGATGCATCCCTGTACGCTGCCCTGCATCCCGGATACACGCTCGCGCAACGGGTGGATGCGCTACAACGCCTGCGGCGGGCCGGCTATGAAATCGGTTCGGGGTTCATTGTGGGCGTTCCCGGCCAACGTCCCGAGACACTGGCGGACGATATCCTGCTGGCGCGGGAACTTCACGTGGACATGTGCGGGGCCGGGCCGTTCATCCCTCAGGCCGATACCCCTTTGAGCAACGAACCGCAGGGATCGGTTGAGCTGGCTTTGCGGGTCATGGCCGTACTGCGCATCGCTCTGCCGTGGTCCAATCTCCCCGCGACAACGGCTTTGGCGTCGCTTGATCCCGTTTCAGGGCAACGGGAGGGCCTGCTCGCCGGCGGCAATGTGCTCATGCCCGGTTTCACGCCGGCGGCCCACCGGGAAGACTACTGTATTTATGACAACAAACATCGAGTCAGTATGGATGAGGCCCGTCAGGTCATCGAATCGGCGGGGCGCACCCATTCGCTACACAGGGAGGGGTGACATGCTGGATGCGCCTAAGGGCCTCAGGTTGCACATCGGCCTTTTCGGTCGGCGGAATGTGGGTAAATCATCGCTGCTCAACGCGTTGGCCGCACAATCCGTGTCCATCGTATCCGATACGCCGGGAACGACCACGGATCCGGTGGAAAAGACGTTGGAATTCGCCCCGCTGGGGCCAGTCGTTTTTCTGGATACGGCGGGATTGGACGATGAGGGCGAACTCGGGACACAGCGCACGGAACGCACGCTTGCCGTATTGCCTCGAACGGACATGGCTTTGGTGGTGACGGCGGAAAACGTCTGGGGTCACTACGAAGAAACCATCGTGAGCAGGCTCAGGAAGAAGGCAATTCCGTTCCTTGTGGTCATGAACAAAACGGAGTCGTCCGTTGCTTCCAAGGATCGCCTACCCGATGCCATGAGGGGCCTCCCCATGGTGCGCGCTTCCGCGAAAACGGGCGAAGGCCTCGAAACGATCCGCCGCGAACTGGTTCGGCTGTCGCCTGGCGAATCGCTTCACGAAGCACAGCTAGTGGCGGATCTGCTTCCCGAGAAGGGAGTCGTCATCCTCGTCGTCCCCATCGATTCCGGCGCACCGAAGGGCCGGCTCATTTTGCCGCAAGTGCAAACCATCCGGGATGCCCTTGATGGGCGCAAGTTATGCCTTGTGGTGACGGAAGGAGAACTCGGGGCGGCCTTCGCCTGCCTGAAGGAACCGCCGGCTCTGGTGGTCTGCGATTCGCAGGTGGTGCGCCGCGTGGCGCTGGAGACGCCGCAGTCCGTCCCTTTGACGACCTTCTCGATCCTGATGGCCCGCCTCAAGGGAGATCTGCCGCTCCTCGCCGCCGGGGCCGCCGCCATTGGGAACCTCAAGCCCGGCGACAGCGTGCTCATGATGGAGGCCTGTTCCCACCACCCGCAACAGGACGACATAGGGCGGATCAAGATTCCCCGCCTGCTCCAGCAGTATGCGGGCGGAGAGCTGCGCTTTGACATGTGTGCGGGCAAATCCCTTACGGACTGTCCCGGATCATACGATCTCATCGTCCATTGCGGGGGGTGTACACTCACGCGGCGGCAAATGCTCGGCCGCCTGCGCTCCGCTCAAAGCAGAGGCATCCCCATGACGAACTACGGCGTCGCCATTTCCTTCACGCAGGGCGTACTCAAACGGGTACTAACACCATTCCCCGATGCCCTCGCCGCCTGCGGGCCGGCCCATGAAACGTGTCATGACGCTCAATCAAAAACAGATAAGGAGTCCGGCTGGAGAGGATACATTTTCATTGGCCCCCGATGAGGCCGGGACTGTTACGGGTGGACGGACATGCCGTCTGGATTCTTCTGAAATAAACAAAGATACCATATGATTCCACCCGGTGGGCACGGAAGCCCCTTCGCCCCGTTTCAGCGTACACGCTGGAGCCCCTGTTTTTACACATACTCAAGGCCGCCGTTTCCCCAGTAATTGCGAAACCTGTTCAGGGAAGCCAATTAAAGTTTTCTTATGCACGAAATGTCTCTTGTTACAAGCTTGTTATCCATCATTCGCGAGGAGACGGAACGGCACGCCCTGCACCGTCTGTTGCAAGTACGCGCACGGTACGGCGCTCTGGCGAACATCGTTCCGGAAGCACTGCCCGTCGCGTTCGAGGCTCTTACGGCAGGAACGGATTGGGAAGGGGCTGTGTTGCAAGCCGAAGAAATCCCCCTCTCGCTCAAGTGTTCTCGATGCGGACAAATCTTTTCTCCCGCTCGGCAGAAACGTTTTTCGGCACCGTGCCCTTTCTGTGGAGAAGAACAAGGGCACTCCATAGGAGCGGGACGGGAACTCTATATCCAGAGCATGGAAGCGGGATAAAGGAGTTATCTCATGGAAATACCAGTTATTCGCAACGTTCTTGAAGCCAACGAAAAACTGTCGGCACGTCTGAAGGAACATTTCGCCAGGCACGGCATTCTTACCTTGAACCTCATCAGTTCCCCCGGCGCGGGAAAGACTTCCCTACTCGAACGGACGCTTGCGGATCTTTCCCCCGAGTTCCGCATGGCCGTTATCGAAGGCGATCTCCAAACGGACAACGACGCCCAACGTGTAGCCGCCACCGGAGCTCAGGCTGTGCAGATCAACACGGAAGGCGGCTGTCATCTCGACAGCAATCTTGTCATGGAAGCGTTGGGGGCGCTCGACCTGAGCGAAATCGATATCTTGTTCATTGAAAACGTGGGAAATCTTGTCTGCCCTGTGGAGTTCGATTGTGGCGAGGATGCCAAGATCGCCCTCCTCAGCCTCCCCGAAGGCGACGATAAGCCCGAAAAGTACCCGTTCCTCTTCAACCGTGCCAGTGCCATGATCCTGAATAAAATCGACCTGCTCCCCTATCTGGATTTTGACATGGAAACCGCCGCGCGACATGCCCGCCATCTTAATGCCGCTCTCCCCGTCTTTAAAATATCCTGCCGTACGGGTGACGGGCTTGAAGAATGGTATGATTGGCTCCGTCAGGCTGTCCGCGCCAAACGCAGCGCACCAAACGAATAAGACGCATGTTCTTCGTCTGAACATTTCTTGTCTGAAAAGGTATGCAGGTACCCAGTATCCATGCATACCTTTTCATTTCAGGAAGGTTGGAGCTAGAACTTGTAGTTTACGCTAAAAGCTGCCTGGAAATTGTTTTCCTTGTATAAATCATTCCAGAGCTCCTTATTGGCATCGAGATAGATATACCCAAGCTCAAAGGCGAGGGTAAGCCCCTCGTACAGCTTGTATTGGGAATCAAAATTGACTTCCCACAGTTTGTCTTTGGTGGTGAGGTACATATTATTGCCGACAGTGGCCATTGCGTCACGAGCGACCACCCCGCCGCGTACCATTTCCGTATTGTTCGTGCCTTTGACCATCGCGACGCGGAACGCGTGACTCAAAGCTTCAATAAAGGAAATATCCTTCAACTCCGTCATGATCCCCCAGCTGCCGCTGATATCCGTTCCGTTAAACGTGCTGGAACGGTTATACATCCCGCCGTCATATCCGAAAGAGGTCAACGCCACGTCAGTATCGATGACGGGCATACGTTCGGAACCGTCAAGCGCGTTCGCGTCATCACCGGAAGCGTACCAGAACGTAAGGCCGGGTGTGACAAAATCCGTTTTGCATTCAGCTGCCAGGGCGGCATACCAGCCCGCGCGCTTCAGATCTTGATTGCCCGTTTTCCCCATGTCCACCTTTCCGTAAACACCATCTACGGCGACCCTGAGCGGGCTGAACAACGTCATTTCAGCGGAAAGGCCGCCCCACCATGCGTTACCGTGATTGTCTTTGGAGTCGGCGACAACCTTCCCGGTGCCAACAGGAAGCAATCCGCTGGCGACTCCGGTCTTGTTGTTCGCACCGACACCGAAACGGGTGTCTTTACCGATCGCGCTGTACATTCCGAAGGGGTTCATCCTGATGCCATCGAACTGCACCGGAACCGCCAGCCCGATGACGTCCATCGCATCGTGGCTGTTGTATGTATACAGCAACGTGTTGTCCTTGTCATATACGGAAACAGTACGTTCATCGTTATTGTACGCACGAACCCCAAAAAGCGTGGCCCCCACGTTTTCAGTGAAATTTCCGGAAAGCGAGATCCCGGCACCGTCGGTCATGAATGCCGCGTACGGTACCGCAAATGTCGCGATGTCGAAGGGCTGAAGGCCCATGCGGACTTTTACGTCCGTCTCCGGGATATTCCAGTCGACATAACTATAGCGCACCTTGACGACCTTACCGTCCGTTCCGAGGGCGGCATCATTTGTTCCCCAATTTTGATGGCCCACTTCAAAAAAGACGACGCCCTTGAGCGAATCGGAAGCCACGATATCGATCTGCGTGCGCAACCGTGTGGAAGCCTTGAATCTATCGACAGAAGCATTCGCTGATTTGAGGGGGTTGCGATCAGCCCAGGAAAAACCGTTTTGCCATTGCCCCTTAATATTCACGTCAGCCGCCCGCGCCCCGCTCGTCATACTTAAAAGAAGGCCCGCCGCAAGGAACGACATCATTGCACGTTTCATCATCACCTCTCTAGCGTCAAAGGTTATACGGTGGGCTCTCCCCCCAAGCACAGTACGGAGGAATTCATGGCGGAGCCTTATACTGTTGCGACGCAAGCGTCAGGGTTAAAGGGGATAACGGATTGAAGGAGCCGTTGTGCATATCCGCTGGATGCCCTTGCCAGGTGCTCCCTCTCCAAGGATTCCGCGATGGTCCCCTCATGAAGAAACATAATATGATCACATAAGTAGGTGACGGCCTGAACATCATGGGCAATGAACAGGTAGGTCATGTCCCCCTTCAGCTCCAACAGCAGTTCCAGCACTTGCGCCTGTACGGACACGTCAAGCGAGCTCACGGCCTCGTCGAATACGATGAAACGGGGCTTGGTCGCTATGGCTCGCGCGATGCACACCCGCTGGAGCTGCCCACCGCTCAACTCGTGGGGATAACGGTTCCGCAGCGCCTTCGGGAGCCCGACCCGCTCAAGCAGTTCCGGGATTGCGCATGACGCGTCCAGCCGCAAGATATCCAACGGCTCTCTGATGAGTTCCTCCACCGTGAATCTCGGGTTGGCGGAGGATGTATAGTCCTGGAACACAACGCTCATTTGCCCAGGATGTTCCTTGCTCCATACCTGAACAGGGCGGCCTTCCAAGAATACCTGCCCACTGTCCGGCTGTTCCAAGCCAAGGATCAGCCTTCCGAGCGTGCTTTTCCCCCCGCCGCTTTCGCCGATGAGCCCTACGGAAGAGCCTTCGGACAGTGTGAGGTTCACGTCTCTGAGGACCGGCTGCCGTTTTTTCCTCCAAAAGCCTCCCGATACCGGATAGCTTTTGGAGACATTGCGGACCTCAAGCAACGGCGTTTCCCGATGTGCTACCGACATTGCATCACCCTCTCGAAGGCTTTGGACAACGTGGCTCTCGTGTCCACGAGATAACGCGTATAGGGATGCCGTGGAGCGGAGAAAAGCTCCGTTCCGCCGTATTCGACGCCGACGCCGTCCTTCATGACCAAGACTTCCTGCGCGAGCTGGCGGACGACGCCAAGATCATGGGAAACCAAAATCAGGCTGCTCCCGAACCGTTCCCGGATCCAATGGAATTGTGCCACAACCTCCCGCTGGTTCATGGAGTCCAGCGCCGTTGTGGGCTCATCGGCAATGATGATATCTGGGCGTTGAAGCAACGCCACCGCGATCATACACCGCTGCAACATGCCTCCGGAAAGCTGGTACGGATATTTCTTGAGCACATCCAACGGATTGTGGATGTGCATCATCTCCAGAGCCTCAACGATGCGTCCCCTGCTCTCCTTTTCCGAAAAAGCCGATGTCGTCGCCCGGAGTGTTTCAAGAAGCTGCGCCCCCATGGAGTAAAGAGGATCGAACGCCGTCATCGGTTGCTGGACTATCATGGCGATTCGCTTGCCGCGGATGCCGCGCACGGTTTCCCGACCTGCCTGCAAGAGGTCGATGCCGCCGAAACGGACACTGCCGGAAACCCGCAAGGAAGGAGGCGCCAGTCCCAACAGCGCCAGGCACGTAAGCGATTTGCCGCTGCCGCTTTCCCCAACGACGCCAAGGCATGTTCCCGGTTCAAGGCAAAAATGCACATCCCGTACGATCAGCGCCCCAGTAAGGGAGTCTCGGACAGTCAAATCCCGCACTTCAAGTAAGCTCATGAACGTTCCCTGCCCGCGTGTTTGGGATCAAAGGCGTCACGCAGGCTGTCGCCTAAAAAATTGAATGCCGCCACAACCAACAGAATGGCCATGCCAGCCGGGATCATCTGCAACGGATACAGGGTCATGACCTCCTTCGCCTCATTGAGCATCATGCCCCACTCCGGGGTGGGGGGCTGCACGCCCAACCCGAGGAAAGACAATGCTGAAATCATCAGGATCACGCTTCCCGTATCCAGCGTCGTCAGGACAAAGAGTTCGCCGGCTGTGCCGGGCAACAGATGCCGCATCATGATCCTGATGGATGATCCGCCGGCGACCTTGGCAAACCGGATATAGTCCTTGTCCGAATACTGCCGGACGATGGAACGGACCATACGCGCATACCACGGCCACTTGGCCACCACGTTGGCGATGACCACGTTTTCCAGGCCCGGGCCCGTCATGCCCACAATGGCGAGAATCATGACCTCGCTGGGGAAGGACATCATGACGTCGCATATGCGCATAAGCACGTCGTCGATACGGTTGCGGAAAAAACCGGAAACAAGGCCGACGCACGCCCCCAACGCGGAAGTTATTGCCATAGTGAGCAAGGACAGAAACACCGTCGCGCGTATGCCGTAGACAAGACGCGAAAGGACGTCGCGCCCAAGCTGATCCGTCCCAAAGGGATGATGCCAGCTCCACGGCGCGAACTTGTCCCCGACGTCGATAAGCGTCGGATCGGACAAGGGAAGTATGGGAGCGAGGAGGCCCAATACAAGAACACCCCCCAGGAACCCCATGCAGACCAGCGCCAGCCTGTCTCTTTGCAGACGAATCCACGGGGACATGCTAGAATTCCTTCCTCAACCGGGGATCGACGGCAGCGCTCAGGATATCCACCAATACGTTACCGACTACAAAAAGAACCGCCATGATCAGCACATAGGCCTGGATGACGGGAAAATCACGGTTGAAGATCGCCGCCACGCAAAGCCTTCCGATGCCGGGCCATGCGAAAATGCTTTCCACGACAAAGGTTCCGGCTATAAGCTTGGGCAGCGACATACCCAGTGCGGTCAGCGAAGCCTGAAGCGAATTCTTAAACATATGGCGGGTGATCGAGCGCTCGGGCAAACCGCGTACCCGTGCGTAGAGAATGTAGTTTTCCTGCTTATTCTGAATCATGTTGGCGCGGATAAGCCGCGTATAGGTGGCGATATATGCAAGGGACAACGTGACCGCAGGTAAAAGGACGGAGCTGGGACCGTCCATCCCGCTCGTCGGAACGAGATCAAGTTTGACGGCAAACAGCCACATGAGGAGAAGCCCGGCCCAGAAACTGGGCATGGCCGTACCAAGAAAGACACCGCCACGGATGAGCCGGTCGAGAAAGGTTCCTTCATACAACGCACAGACGATCCCGGCGGAGAGACTGCACACAAGCGTCAGGCACAGAGCCGCTCCGGCAAGAACGAGGGTCGCGGGCAGCGCCTTTTGGATTTCACCAAGTACGGGTTTGTCGTCCACATAACGATTGCCGAAATCCCCATGCAAGGAGTTGTTCAGCCAAGCCACATAACGCGTCAAAAAAGGTTTATCCAGGCCGAGCTTTGCACGGGTTTCCGCGAGCACCTCTTCCGTGGGAGTGACTTCATTGACACGCACGGCCACTTCCGCCGGGTCGCTGGGGCTCAGATTGATCAGCACGAAAGACAGAAACGAAATCCCAATAAGGATGGGGATGAGGTTGAGCAGGCGACGAAAAAGATAACTCCCCATACGAAACTCCTTAAGCATCACATGCGGCCCGGGAGACGCGTCTCCCGGGCCAGTCTGCTAGAACGACATCCTTTCAAAGGGGATTTCGTACTGGGAGGTACAGAACGTAACCCCCTTGAGAGCCGGGACATGCACGGCCTTGGTACGCGAATAGCTCAGAGGCACGTACACGCCCTGTTCATGGATATACGCCAGCAATTCCTTGTACGTATTCTTACGGGTATCCTCATTCGGCTCGATCATGAGCGCGGTGATTGTCTTGTCCAGCCATTCCTTACGCTCCAACCCGACCTGCGCCTGATAATCCCCGTGGGCGGGAATGCGCCAAGAAGACAGATACGACTGCGGATCATACGGTGTACCCCACGACAGGGAGTATTGCAGGTCGAATTCGCCGGTGCGCTGCCGATCCAGAAACGCCTGCTTTTCCTCGCCCACGATCTTGAGTTCCACGCCGATCTTCTTGAGATCGTTCTGCATGTATTCGCTGATGGTCCGTTCCTGCGAATTGTTGGAATTATAGTAGATAGTGACGGCGCACTTCTTGCCGTCCTTGTAACGGTACCCGTCCTTGCCCATGCTCCAGCCAGCCTTCTCCATCAATTCATTGGCTTTCACAACGTCGTAGGAGCGTACCGGAAGATCAACGTCGCAATAAGGAACGGTCTTGGCCATCAACGTGTCGGCTATCGTTTCCGAACCGTTAAGTATACCGTCGGCAATGGCCTTCTTGTCTATGGCGTGCTGGAACGCCTTGCGCACGTTGATGTCCCTGGTAATCGGCTGATGCGCGTTCAGAAGAATGGCCCGGGAGGCGACGGGGGCGCTGATCTCCGTCTTGTACGTGCCTTCCTTTTGCAACGCGGCAAACGCGTCGAGATTCAGCATGTCACCGTCGGAACCGAAAATAAGATCGATTTCCCCCTTCTGGAGTGCGAGCAGAATAGTCTGATGGTCCGGCATAACCTTCCAGCGTACGCTCTCCAAAGCCGGCTTAGGCCCCCAATAGCGTTCATTTCGCGTGAACACGGCATACTGCTTGTCCTTGTGCTCGGTCAGAACCCACGGCCCCGTGCCGACATAACCGGACACGCCGTTCTTGGTTTCGCCATCAATGAAACATTTCGGAGAGATGAAACGGAAAGGCCGGGTCAGCCCCAGCTCTACCAGCGTAGGGTAGTAGGGATGCTTGAGCACCAGCTTGTAGGTATATTCGTCAACGGCCTCATTGCGGTCGATTTCGTTGACCATGTCCAGCCACGCGTGCCGGGGAAGGTTGCTCACTATGGCGTCCATATTCGCTTTGACGGCCTCGGCGTTGAAAGGCGTTCCATCCGTGAAGGCAACATTTTTCCGGAGATGGAAGGTGTATTCCTTCCCATCCGGGGAGATTTCCCAGCTTTCCGCGAGCCAGGGTTTGACGCCCTCCTTCGTATTGACGACCAGCGGTTCGAACACCATGTTTTGCGCAGCCATCTCGCCGGAATACAGATGAGGGTTGATGTTTCGAATATCCTTTGTGCTCGCGTATGCCAGTTCCGTACGAGGCGCTTCGGCTTTGGAGGGCGGCTCCTCCTGCGAGCACCCCGCAAGCCCCAAGAGTGCGATAAACACGACAAACAGTTTTCCCATGAACATGATTCCTCTCCGTTTACAACGTGAGCTATAAAGCTTTTTTGCTTCACCTGTTCCGCAATGAATGGCACTTCGAGGGCCAATATTGTCCAGCCAAGAAACGATGCGTTGCTTCTTGGTAGTATTTTTTTTTATTTCGTAACACTGCTGGGGAGTATACGGCAATGATTACCAAAGATATGGGATAGGGAGTTGGGGCGGCTTCAACCAGTAAGTCCCACCCTACCGAAAATGAAACAAACCCCAAAGGGTAATGTGCCCTAACCCAACAATAGGATATGCCGCTCTTTTTCCGTATCAGTAATACAGCCCAGCAAATTGCAATCAGTATATTTTGATGAATGGCGCTCCCGGCCCAAATGAGATCCCAGCCAAAGGACCAAGGTCCCCAATCAATCCAAAAGAGAAAACGATACGTTATCTCACTGCTGTTCTTCTTTTTGGGCTGATACCATGAAGCGCTTGATAATGGATACGGGCTGTCCCGTGCCGTCTACGAAATGTTTTCGTTCCACGTCAACCGTCACATTGCGTGCCCCCAGTTTGAGGAGCGTTTCCACATCCCACTGCGGACGGTCGACTCTGCTCAAAGGCAGGTTCGCGGCAATGGCATGGATCGGGGCGGGATCGACCCCGAGCATGAAGTCCGGATTGTGGCCATCCGTATAGTCAGGCTGTTTCAACTCCTCCGCATAGGGTTCGCTGTAGAGGTGGCGGTAATGATTGCCGTCAAAATTGACGAAGCGCCCTCCCGGTCTGAGTACGCGCAGCCATTCCGCATAGGCTGATTCCGGGTGTTCGAGGTTCCACATCAGATTGCGGGACACGATCAGATCGAACGTTTCATCCGGAAACGGAAGGTCCTGCGCGTCGCCTTGCCGCACAACAATAGAGACGTCAGCTTCGGCGGCATTCCGAGAGGCGCGCTCCAGCATCCCTTCCGTATAGTCGAAGGCGACCACGGAATGCCCCAGCCGGGCCAGCAGGATGGAAAAGAATCCTGGCCCGCATCCTATGTCCAAAATGTCTAATTTGCCGGACGCAAGTACAAACGGACGCAGACGCTCCAGCCAGACTTTTTCCGCATGTTGAAGATCATACGCAGTCTTCAGGGAGTACCCTTCCGCCCGCGTATTCCAGTAACGCCGTATCGCTTCCAATTCCGTCATGGCCTTCTCACTGCTTGATGCCCCGTACGAGGAACATCGGGATATGGGTGTACCGAATCCGGTAGTAATCGTTCATGATGTCTGGAGGCAGAGCCGCCCTGACAAGCACGTCGCGGCAACCGAGCCGTTCCAGGCAGGCCTTGTCCCACCCGGGGCGCTGTTCACGGCTGAGCGGCAACTGCGGGATCAGCTCGTCCATGATCGGGTCTCCGTGTTCATCCTCCACGGCATACCCCATAGCACGCAGCGTTTGGGCATCTTCCGCATACAGCCGGGCAAGCTCCGGGTCGAACAGATGAGCGTGCCAGTTCGCATCGAAATTCAGGAGGACGCCACCGGGCCTGAGGACGCGCAGCCACTCCGCATACGCCCTGTCCGGATGTTCCAGATTCCATGTAAGGTTGCGGCTCAAGACGACATCAAACGTATCATCCTCAAATGTCAGGTTTTGGGCATCCATCTGGGAAAAGTAGGCGCTTGCTTCCGGGGAATGTTTTTCGACGTTCTCCCGGGCACACTCGATCATGGCTTCGCTGTAGTCCACCCCCGTAATCTCATGTCCCCGGCGAGCCATCAGGATGGAGAAAAAGCCGGGTCCGCAACCCGCATCGAGGATACGCAGAGGGTGCTTCCACGGAAGCTGCTCCGCGATCAGTTCATCCCATACCTTGGCCTGAATAGTACCAAGTTCATCCGCATTGACGGCGGAATAGGCCGCTACCCTGCCCGACCAGTAGGCCCGGATCGTTTCCAGGCGGCACCTATTCACAACGGCCTCACGGGAATGACATTCAAAAAACCGGGGCGCGTCCGCTCGACGCTCGCCTCCACGTCGTAGACGTCGCCAAGCAAGTGCGGGTGCAGCACCCGTTCGGCCGTATCAAAGGCCTTGATCCGCCCCTCGTGAAGCATGAGCAAGCGGCTGCTGTATCGCGACGCCAACATGAGATCATGCACGACAAAAAGTGTAATCGCCCCGTTTTCCCGCGTGTATTTCCGGGCCAAATCCATGACGACGAGCTGGTGGCGCAGATCGAGCGCACTCGTGGGTTCGTCCAGCAGCAAGACCTTGGGCCGCGACACGAACGCCTGCGCCATGAACACAAGCTGCTTTTGCCCGCCGCTCAGGCTGCACACCGGCTTCCGGCTCAGACTGTCGAGCCCAAGTTCCGCCAGCGTGTCCGCCACTTTTTCGATTTGCTCGTCGGTCACTTTCCATCTGAGATCCTTGACCAGGCCGAGGAGAACCATTTCAAAGGCCGTCAAGCGGCTGGTAACGGATTCGAGCTGTGGAACATACGCAATGTCCCGATCCGAAAAAAGGTTGCCTTTATCGTCGTACAAGGCCACGTCACCGGAACGTTTGATCAGCCGCGCGATGGCCTTGATCAGTGTGGTCTTACCCACGCCGTTTCGGCCAACCACCGCCACCATTTCTCCGCCATGCAGCGTTGCGGATACATCATTGATGACGTGGTTTCCCGAAAAATGTACGGACAGGTTCTGAATAGATAAAGTCAGCATGTCACCTCCCGTTTTTCATGAGCAAAACGAACAAAAACGGAACGCCTACAATGGACGTGATAATGCCCACCGGGAGCATGGAGCCGCCAGAAAGCAGCTTTGAAACAATCGAGGACGCAAGCAGCATAAGGCCGCCAAGGATCGTCGCGCTGGGAAGCAGATACCGCTGATCCTCGCCTAACATGAGCTTCGCACAATGCGGAGCGACAAGCCCGACAAAGGCCACCGTACCGATAAAACCAACGGCACCGGCAATGAGAAATGAACAGATCAGAAAGACATGCAGGCGTAACCTCTCCACATTGATCCCCAGGCTCCGCGCCCGCTCCTCACCCGTCGTCAGTACGGTGAGACGCCAAGACCAGCCGGACAGGAGCGCCGCACCCATTACCAATAAACAACCACTTACGACGACGCTCATCCACGACGAACGTTGCAGGTTCCCGAAGGTCCACCCGGAAATGATCTGCGCGATCTCCGGGGAGGCACGGTATTGCAGGTACTGCTGCAACGCCTGAAAGAAGAAATTCATGATGATCCCCGAAAGGATCAGCGTACTCGTGGACATCCCCTTCAGGCGCCCCAAATAGAAAATGAGGAGGGAGACGGCAAGCGCGAATACGAGTGCGAGCAGCGCCGTACCGATCCAGAGGTACCCCGCCACGGAAAGCCCCAACGTAATGGCTATGGCCGCTCCAAAACTGGCGCTTGCCGTAATGCCGAGAGTATAGGGGCTCGCCAGAGCGTTGTTGGTAATGGTCTGAATTTGCAGACCGGCAAGGCTGAGCGAGCCTCCCACAAAAACACAGGTCAGCGTCATGGGCAAGCGGATGGACCACAAGATGGCCGTATTCGCCGTATCACCGTCCGGCCCGCCAAGCAGGGCATCGACGACTTCACCGGGACCGATGCCGGAAGACCCCATGCCGAGATCAACGACGATGAGGCCTAGCGTCAGGATGGCGAGCACCAGACCAGTCAACAGACGCCTTCCGTTCAGCTGCCTGTACATATGTGCATTGCCGGAAGGCATACCTTCACCCTTCATGCTAACGTGCACATTTGATCATAAAGGTTCCGTCGAACTTCAGTTCAGGGAGATACTTGGCATAGAACGCGCGCATATCGCCCATCGGATCCACTTCTTGGAAGGTGTTGGGATAGAGGATCTTGGCGAGGTACAGTGTCAACGTATAGTCGATCATGTTCCGGAGGCTGCCGTGATCCACGGCATATATCTCTCCAGACTTGACCGCAGCGAGATTCTTCCAAGCCGGACGCTCGGCAAAGCCCTTCAGCCGCTTCTGCGCAGTGGCCTCGTCGATGGTCAGCCCCATGCTCATCTGGTCACCCTCGGCGTTGTTTCGCCAAATACCGCCGCCGATGACGATAAGCTGGGGATTGGATGCAAGTACGAATTCCGTATCCAGCGGCGCATAGGGCTGGGTGGCATTCTCAGCCAGATTGTCGGCTCCAAGGTTTTTCAGGATCGCGCCCCAGAGTACATCCTTATTATAGCTGTTCCCATACTCTCCAATGCCCTTGTTCCCCAATTCCATGTAAACCGTCTTGTGCTTGGCGGAATCAGGGAGCGCGGCAACCTTCCTATACACGTCTTCAAGCGCGGAGGCGTAGACATCGCATTGTTCCTTGGCCACAGCTTCCCTGTCGAGAAGCTGGCCGAGGATCATCGTACTCTTCGTGTGGTTCTCCACCTTCATGGCATGGTAATCAAGGACTACAACCTTGATGCCGGCCTTCTCAAATATGTCGACTTTCTGGTTGTTGTCCGCAAACTGAGAGCGCCCTACCAACAAAACATCAGGCCGAAGAGACAGTATTTTTTCAGAGTCGAGGATGTTGTCGTGATACCCGCCGATACTCGGGATAGCTTTCAGTTTAGGAAATGTTTCAGTATAGACGACATACTCGCCGTACCGGGTTTCCTCCCAACCGTCGAACGTCATGCCTACAACCTTATCCAGACTCCCCGCTCCGCCGACCATCAAAAAATTGGCGATGTAGTTTGCGACGACGAACGTCTTGGGGAGTTTATCCAGCTGGACCTCGCGCCCAGCAATATCGGTAAAGGAAATCGCCGGAGCAGCCCAAATCGTTTTTCCGGTACCCCCCAAAAAAAGAACCGACAGCGCGCAAGCCATCATCACACGGGAGAGCCTTCCCCAAATGTGCATCATGAACCCCTCCTTGCTGGAATAAGTAACACGTTTATAAAAAAAGTATTATGTGTCAAGAGGGAATGAATTCAATTACACTATATTTATAAATATTCCCTTAAATGAAATGCGGTTCAAGCCTCCGCGGGACGAACGGAGAGTTCTTGCGCAACCCCAGAAGGTCACAGTATGGGCAGCAATACCGCACTGTGCGAATGCTGTTTATCGACGTCATCCGTTTACCGCTCCTGATGAGCGGTTCCGTTTTCCCATCGTACTCATGCAGGCTTGGGATTAGCCTTGAAAAGAACCGTTTTTGCTCAGTGCGTCATAACACCGTATTCTTCAGGAAACAGAACCACAGAGGAACCTACCAATACAATCGGTGGGTTCCTCTTTTTTATAGGCTGTGTTATAGTTTTCGGTTGATATTTACCGTAAGGTGTTGTATTCATAGCTCATGACGGCAAAAACCGAAAGCCAAGCTATGGAACCACACATGACGAATTACGAGATCATCCGTGAGCTTTTGCCGACCTTGAGTGCCGACGAGCAAGCAAAAATCAAGGCCGCACTTGACGCACAGCCGGGGTTCAGCTTTGCCGACCTCATCGAGGTCAGAGCCAATAAGGGTATCGAGTGTCCACGCTGCCACAGCGTCGAGTTCGTTAAGAACGGTACGCGGAAAGGTATACAGCGTTACAAGTGTAAGGACTGCAATACCGCTTTTAATGACCTTTCCAACTCATTTTTGAGCCGTACTCATAAGGACTTCGATACATGGAAAGCCTATGTGAACTGCGTTCTCGAAGGACTTCCACTTCGAAAGGCTGCAAAACAATGCAGTATCAGCCTTTCAACAGCTTTTTATTGGCGGCACAAACTGTTGAATATCGTTAGTTCATATGTAAATAGAATCAAATTGAATGGAGTTATTGAGTCAGATGATACATTTTTCAGTGTTTCGATGAAGGGAAGTACGCCAGAAGATCGGCCTGCGATAAAGTGTGGTGAACCTGCAAGAAAA
>ENA-UEPS01000098-UEPS01000098.1-human-gut-metagenome-genome-assembly--contig:-NODE-98-length-78321-cov-6.225295_pt1 | contig 78321 bp, 88 predicted proteins | sample MGYA00242904_ERZ507924 | MGnify/ENA primary metagenome ERZ507924 (study PRJEB26167, sample SAMN06115422) | human gut metagenome | host: Homo sapiens | place: China:Sichuan | collected 2014-10-16...
GATGGACGGGCAGTTTTTTTGAACTTCCTGATAAACCTCGTCAGCAGTCGGATGGTTATGCAGCTGCCTTACTGCGCTTAATACCAGTTGTCTCTGAATCGTGTTACGAGAATTAGTCATTGCCTTTAATAACATTAAATCTTGATTAATATACTATCCTAATTAGGACAAAGTATCGATAAAAGACTTTTGCGTATTGTAATAATTTATTTCTAATAAAAACAGAAGGGCGGCCGATAGGCCGCCCTCAAAAGGCGAATCAAGAAGCGTTTGTTTTAAGAAAAACTCTTTTTGTAAAACGCAACGATTTCCCTCATAGGAATATATTTCATGTTGTCGTAGAGATCCGTGTGATTGGCTGCCGGAATAATCATGAGTGTTTTGTTGTCGCCGGTGAGCTTCTTGAAAGCGTCTTTGCTGAAATACAGAGAGTGGGCTTTTTCTCCGTGGATCATCAGCACCGGACTTCTAATTTCGTCAGCGAAAGTCAGCAGCGGTGTATTGATGAAGGAGAGCGCCGAAGTCTTGTTCCAGTGTCCGTTGGAGTTGATGGACCTCGGATGGAAGCCTCTCGGTGTCTTGTAATACTCCCAGTAATCTTTTACGAACTGAGGTTCATCGCCGGTAAGTTTATCAGGCAGACCTGCGTCGGGTGCGTAGGTTCCGTCTTTGGTGTCTTCGGTACGCTGGGCATTCAATTCCTGCTTCAATGCATAGCGAGCATTTTTATCCATCTTGTCGAAATAGCCATAGGTGTTCACACGGCTCATGTCGTACATAGTGGAGGTGACGGTAGCTTTGATGCGGGTGTCGATTGCAGCGGCGTTCAATGCAAAACCGCCGAATCCGCAGATGCCGAGCACCCCGATCTTGTTGTGGTCGACGCCCTTGAGGTTCGACAGATAATCGACAGCTGCGGAGAAATCTTCCGTACTGATGTCAGGAGAAGCTAGATTGCGGGGGAAGCCGGAGCTTTCACCGGTAAAGGACGGATCAAAAGCTAAAGTCACGAAGCCGTTTGCGGCCAATGTCTGCGCATAAAGTCCCGAAGCCTGTTCCTTGACTGCTCCGAACGGGCCGCAAACAGCGATAGCCGGCAGGTCGCCCGACACGCCTTTGGGGCAATATAGGTTACCGATTAATCTCGTGCCGAAGCGGGTATAAAAAGATACTTTTTTATGTTCGACCCTGTCGTCCTGCGGGAACGTTTTGTCCCATTTCTCTAAATTGTTCATCTTTGTTTTTCCCTCCGAGGAGCGTACAGGCCCCGCAACGGTTAAAGCGGTAAGTGTTGCAGCTCCGATAATGAAAGATCTTCTTTGCATGATTTTCGACTGACGTTGAAAACGAGTAGGGACAGAATAGAAGCTTTGTTTTAACATATCAAATACTTATTTAACAACTAAGATATGCTTTTTTAGTATATGAATTTGAGAAGTCTTCGTTTCTTCCTTGCTGTCGCAGAAAACAACGGCGTTCAAAAGGCCGCGGAATCCCTGCATCTGACTCAGCCGAACATCTCTCGGGCGCTTAAGGCCTTGGAAGAAGAGTTGAACGCGCAGTTGTTTGTTCGCACGGCCCGCGGAGTGGAAATCACTGAGGAAGGCGAACTTCTCAGAATGCGGGCGGAAGAAATCTTGTCTTTGGTGGACAAGACCAAGGCCGAATTTGTAGATTCAAAGGGTAGTGAGCTGAGCGGGGAAGTGCGGATCGCTGCCGGTGAGTCTGAAGGCATGCGCAATGTCATTCGGGCGATGTCGCTTTTTAAAGCTATACATCCGAAGGTTGAGTTCTCAGTGACGAGCGGCAACAGCGCTAATGTGGCCTATCAGTTGAATGTCGGGCTCTCCGACCTCGGAATTGTGTTTGATCCTTTTGACGTCTCGAAATACGAATACACCCGCTTGCCCTGGAAAGAAGATTGGTGCGTCTATCTGCGCAAAGACGATCCGCTCGCAGAAGAGCCATTCGTTACACCTCAGATGCTTCGAGATCGTCCGCTGATATTGTCAGCACAAACCCGAGGTGCCGGCTTTTTGAAGTCTTGGCTTGGGCGCAGTCTTGAAGAGCTAAATGTGGTGGCGTATTTCACGCTGATCAACACGCCGAAACTCATGGTTGAAGAGGGCCTCGGTCTGATGATCTCTTTTGATAACTTAATTGACCTGAATCCAAACGGCCCCTTAATGATTAAGCCCTTAGCGCCCAAACTTCATTCTGCTACCTATCTCATCAGAAAGAAGGAAAAAGTGCTCTCCCGCGCGGCGCAAGCCTTCCATGAATATTTGAAAGACTACGCATTGAGCGCAGAAGCAGCTCAAAACAATTAAGCCGAAGAACGGATCGAGGATGTTTGGCAGCTGCGCTAAACTTTCCTGCACGCTTCGAGCTCCGTTTTAAAACAGCATCTTTTTATTTTGGAAAATATGACTCAAGATTTCGTCCATCTTCGTATGCATACCGAGTTCTCAATCAAAGACGGTATGCTCAACCCGAAGAAAGTAGTACATAAGGCGATTGCCTCCGGGATGAAGGCGCTGGCGATTACAGACGCCACGGCGATGTTCGGTGATGTCATTTTCTATAAAGCCGCATCAGCCGCCGGTATCAAGCCGATTCTCGGCGCGGACTGCTCGATTACGAATCACTACAACCGTGATGATTATCTGCGCCTCTTATTTTTAGCGAGAAATCATCAGGGGTACCTGACGCTTTGCGACCTGCTGAGTCGTGCGTGGCTCACCAATCAATATAAAGACAGAGGCGAAGTCGACCTCGACTGGATTACGCCGGAAATGGCCGATGGCTTGATTGTGCTCTCCGGCTTCAATACCGGGGCGATCGGTAAGGCTATCCTGAACGGAAGTTCATCGGCTGCCGAACAGGAAGCCCGCAGATTGTCCCAGAAATTCCCGCACTTTTTTATGGAGCTGCAGAGAGTGGGGCGCCCGAATGACGAAATGCTCGTCGCCGAATCCGTCAAGCTCGCCAAGAAACTCGGGCTGCCGGTTGTTGCTACTCAGCCGATTCAGTTTGAGAACCCGGAAGATTTTGAATTCCATGAAGCTCGCGTGGCGATTGCCGACGGCTTCACGCTGGCAAATAAGGCTCGTCCTCGTATTTACACGCCTCAGCAGTATTTCCGTACGAAAGAAGAAATGTGCGAGCTCTTCAAAGACATTCCTTCTGCGATTGAAAACAGCGTTGAAATTGCAAAACGCTGCAATGTCACGATCAAACTCGGGAAACCGCAGCTGCCGATTTTCCCGACGCCCGACGGTATGTCTCTCAAAGACTACATGGCACAGCTCGCGCGCGAGGGTCTAGACCGCCGCCTGAAAGTCTTATATCCGGATGAGAAAAAACGCGAAGCAGCGTTCCCGCGCTACAAGGAACGCCTGGAGCGTGAGATCAAGATCATTCAGGACATGGACTTCCCGGGTTACTTCCTCATCGTGCAAGACTTTATTAACTGGGCCAAGACCCACGGCTGTCCTGTGGGTCCGGGCCGCGGTTCGGGTGCCGGTTCCTTGGTGGCTTACAGCTTGGGTATTACCGACTTGGATCCGCTTGCGTACGACTTGCTGTTCGAACGCTTTCTGAATCCGGAACGTGTGTCCATGCCTGACTTTGACGTGGACTTCTGCCAGAACAACCGCGGACGCGTGATTGAGTACGTGAAATCCAAGTACGGCGAAGAGTCCGTGAGCCAGATTGCGACCTTCGGTACGATGGGTGCCAAGGGCGTCATTAAAGATGTCGGCCGTGTTCTCGATATGTCGTATTCCGAGGCTGATCGCCTTTCCCGCATGATTCCGACGCGCCCCGGTCACAACACGACCCTTGAAGAAGCGCTCAGCGAAGAGCCGCAGTTCCGCGCTGAAGTTCGCAACAATCCTCAGGCCCGCAAACTCATTGAGTACGCCTTGAAATTGGAAGGCACCACCCGAAGCTTGGGCATTCACGCAGGCGGCGTGCTGATTGCACCGGGCAAACTGATTGATTTCTGTCCGCTCTACGCAGCAGGCATGCTGCCGGAAAACGTCATCAGTATGTATGACAAAAAGGACGTGGAAGCCGTAGGTCTGGTGAAGTTCGACTTCCTTGGTCTGACAACGCTCACGATTATTGAACGTGCGCTCGACTACATCGAAAAGAACACCGGCGTTCGTCCGGACATTGAGCACATGGAGTGCGATGATGAGGACACGTACAAGAAGATTTTCCAGACCGGAGATACGGTTGCCGTGTTCCAGTTTGAATCTCCGGGTATGCACAAGCTTCTGATTGATGCGAAACCGACTCAGCTTTCCGACTTGATCGCTTTGAACGCCTTGTATCGTCCGGGCCCGATGGACCTGATTCCGGACTTCCTGGATATTCGTGCCGGACGCAAGAAAGCCGAATATGCGGATCCCCGTTTGATTCCGATTCTGGAAGATACGGCCGGCATTATGGTGTATCAGGAACAGGTGATGCTGGTGGCGCAGAAGATCGGCGGCTACTCACTCGGCGGCGCTGACATTCTTCGACGCGCCATGGGTAAGAAAGACGTCGCCGAAATGGAACGCCAGAGCAAAGTGTTCATCGAAGGTGCGGCAAAGAACGGCGTTTCTGAGGAAGTGGCCGCTCACTTATTCGAGTTAATGCGTAAGTTCGCAGGCTACGGCTTTAACAAATCCCACGCTGCTGCATACTCTTATGTTGCCTATAAAACCGGCTGGCTGAAGAATTACTACCCGGCAGAATTCCTGGCTTCCTCTTTGAGTGAAGTGATGACCGATCCGGAGAAGTCTCTGAAGATTTTGATGGATGCTAAACGCCATAGTGTCAAACTTCTCGGGCCGGATATCAACGAGAGCGAATTTAACTATACCAGTCCCAAGACGATGGAAATTCGTATGGGCTTAGGCGCCCTAAAGGGTGTGGGTTCAGCACCTGCAGAAGCTATCAAGGCCGAAAGAGAACAAAATGGTCCGTTCAAAGACCCGTTCGATCTCGTCAAACGGGTGGGCTCTCAGCTCATCACGAAGAAGATTATCCAGGTCTTTGCAATGGCAGGCGTCTTTGATTCCATTGAGCCCAATCGCCGCAAGTGGTTTGAAAATGCTGACGTGGTAGTTCAGTCTGCTCAGGAAAACGAAAAGGCGGCTGACCAGTTCAGCCTCTTCGGAGAAGAACCGTCTAACGAAGTACCGATCAAGGAAGTTGCGCCTTGGAGTGACCGCACTCGGATGGAAAAAGAGCAGTATGTTCTCGGCTTCTATTTCTCGGGTCATCCGCTGGAAGCCTATCAGTCGGAACTCAAGCGTAATTTCGGAGCTCTTGTGGCAGGTACCGAATCTGAGAATCCCGGGGAATACCTCGTTGCCGGTATGTATCTCGGCTGCGAACAGCGCCGCGGCAAGGACGGTTCCCCGTTCGTTACGCTGCATTTGGCGACGCCCGACGGTCCGGTGGACTACAGCGTTAAGAACCAGTACTTCGAACAGGAAAGAGTCCGAATCAAAGAGATTCCCAAAGGCGAGATTGTGGTCGTGGAACTTAAAAAGTCTCACAGTAAGAAGAGCGGGAAGACCTGGGCAAGTCCCGGAGCCTTCTATCCGCTCTACGAACTGCGTCATCGCCAGAGAGCGCATATTGTCATTCGGCCGGCGGAAGAAGCCAATCCGAAGGAGCTCGAGCGCCTGATTTTGGACGTCCAGATGACGCATCCCGAAGAAGCGATCCGCGTGGACTTCGAATTCTCGGACGACCGCAGTTTCCGTGTTCGTCTGCCCTGTCCGTATAAAGCAGCCGCCGATTGGACATTGGTCCGAGATTTAGAGGATTCGCCCTCTATTCGGCAGGTTGAAGTGGCTTACGGCTTGTAACTTCAGCTCCCGAACTGAGAAAAAATTAGGTTTTTAGGCTAAGTATTATTCATAATTTATAGAAATCGCAAGAAAAGGTAAGAAAGGCCTTTTTTGTTACTCGGTTTTTGGTATTGTTTGATAATCAGGGCGGGTTTCGCCCTTATAAATCGACAACCGGCGGCCCCATAGGCCGTGCATTTGAGGTGAAATTTTGAACAAAAATAATTTATTCGCCAAAGTTGCCGTATGGATCGTGATTGCCTTAGTGCTGTTTACTGTATTTAAGCAGTTTGACGGCGCCAAGAAGATGGTGGCTAATGAACCGTCCACGAGCTATACGCAATTTATGGACCAAGCCAAGGAAGGCAAAATTAAACGCGTCGATGTTCAGGGTCGTACGCTTACCGTCACTCCGACGGAAGGAGCTGCCTATAAGATCACAGCTCCCGGAGACCTTTGGATGGTTGAAGACCTCCGTAAGGCCGGTGTTCAGGTCTACGGTCAGCCTGATGAAGAACAGAGCTTCTTAGCTTCCATCTTTATTTCTTGGTTCCCGATGCTCATCCTCATCGGCGTGTGGATTTTCTTCATGCGTCAAATGCAGGGCGGCGGAAAGGGCGGTGCTTTCAGCTTCGGCAAATCTAAAGCCAGAATGCTCGACAGCTCGAATAACAATGTCACTTTTGCCGACGTCGCCGGCTGCGATGAAGCCAAAGAAGAAGTGACCGAAATCGTGGATTACCTCAAGGATCCGAGCCGTTATCAGCGCTTAGGTGGTCGTATTCCCCGCGGCGTGCTGCTCGTCGGCTCTCCGGGTACCGGTAAAACACTTTTGGCCAAAGCTATTGCCGGCGAAGCTAAAGTTCCCTTCTTCACAATTTCCGGTTCCGACTTCGTTGAAATGTTCGTCGGTGTCGGTGCCGCTCGTGTTCGCGACATGTTCGAGAACGCTAAGAAGAATTCTCCCTGCATCATCTTCATCGACGAAATTGATGCGGTTGGCCGTCAGCGCGGCGCCGGTCTCGGCGGAGGCAATGACGAACGCGAACAGACTTTGAACCAAATGCTCGTCGAGATGGACGGTTTCGACACCAACAGCAGCGTCATCGTGATCGCTGCCACGAACCGCCCTGACGTTCTTGACCCCGCATTGCTGCGTCCGGGCCGCTTTGACCGTCAGGTCGTGGTTCCGCTGCCCGATATTCGCGGCCGTGAACAGATTCTGAAAGTTCACATGCGCAAGATTCCGGTCGGCGCCGACGTGGACGAGTCTGTCCTCGCTCGCGGTACGCCCGGCTTCTCCGGTGCCGATCTGGCTAACCTCGTGAACGAAGCGGCCTTGTTTGCCGCTCGCCGCAACGGCCGTGTGGTTGCCATGGAAGACTTCGAACGCGCTAAAGACAAGATCATGATGGGCGCTGAGCGCAAAGCCATGGTCATGTCCGAAGACGAAAAACGCAACACGGCTTACCACGAATCCGGCCATGCTCTGGTTGCACGTCTGATGCCGAAGAGCGACCCCGTACACAAAGTCACGATTATTCCTCGCGGACGTGCGTTGGGTCTGACGATGCAGCTGCCTGCCGAAGACCATTACTCTTATGACAAGCAGTATCTGCTCTCTCGTATCGCCATCCTGTTCGGCGGACGTATTGCCGAAGAAGTTTTCATGCATCAAATGACAACGGGTGCGTCTAATGACTTTGAACGCGCCACTCAGATGGCTCGCGACATGGTCGTCCGCTACGGCATGAGCGATGTGATGGGCCCGATGGTTTACGGTGAAAACGAGAACGAAGTGTTCCTCGGCCGCTCCGTGACTCAGTCCAAGCATATCTCCGAGAGCACGATGGAAAAGGTCGATGCAGAAGTTCGCCGCATTATTGACGAACAGTACGCAATTGCCCGTAAGCTCATCGAGTCTCATCAGGAAGAAATGCACAAGATGGCGCACGCTCTGCTCGAATGGGAAACCATTGACGCCGAGCAGATCGACGACATCATGAACGGTAAGGATCCGCGTCCTCCCAAGCAGCTGAGCAAGGTTCGCAGAAAGAACGAAGAAGCGGCTCAGCCGGCTGAAGGAGAACAGACCGCTCAGGCAGCTCCGGCAGAAAAGAAGACGGAGCAGGCTCCGCAGACCGAGTCGCCTGAACCTGAAGCGAACGCTAAACCGGCTGAAGCTCCTTCCGAGGAAGTGAAACCGGAAGATAAGCCGAAGGATTCCGACGATCGTCCTAAAGCCTAAAATAACGATTGCAATAGAAGAGGCCGCTTCCGCGGTCTCTCTATTTTTAGTGCGGAAGGACAGTGACAGCTCATCGAAGAAACGCAGTAAAAACTTCGTAAAAGCTGTTTGGTTCAGACGCGGGATTTAAATCATTTCATCTGTTCATCGAGCTTTAAAAATGAACGAAGATCTTGAATTCAAAGATATCGACGAAGACGACGAAGAAGAAGTCAAAATTCCCGAGATTCACGGGACAAAGAACTATATGACGCGCGCCTGCTACAACCGGCTTCTTGATGAGCGCAAGAACCTGGTTTTAGTCGAGCGCCCGAACGTCGTGAATGTCGTTGCTTGGGCGGCTTCCAACGGCGATCGCAGCGAAAACGCCGACTACCAGTACGGCAAACAGCGTCTGCGTGAAATCGACCGCCGCATCCGCTTCCTGAATAAGCGAATCGAGGCGAGCGAGGTCATCGATATCGATAAAAGACCGCCGACAGATCAGATCTTCTTCGGCGCCACCATCGTTTATGCCAATGAGCAGGGCGATGAATCCAAGATTCGTATTGTCGGGATCGACGAGGCTGATGCCTCGGTAGGAGATGTTTCCTGGATCTCTCCGATCGCGCGAGTTTTCCTCAAACATTTTGAGGGAGACACCGTGCTTCTGCCGACACCGAAAGGCGTAAAGAAACTTGAGATTTTGGAAGTGACTTACGTCAACGATCCTCCCGGGAAACCCCACATTATTTAACTTTTCACTTTTTGCAATTGGCCGGTCAAGCCATGGAAACGAAAGAACAACACTTATCAGATTTTGATTTTGAACTGCCCGAATCTTTGATCGCGCAGTATCCGCTGAAAGATCGTGCGGCCTCGCGTCTTCTGCACGTCAAACCCGACGGCTCCGTAGAAGACCTGCATTTCAGAGACATTCTGAATTTGCTCAAGCCTGGCGATCTTCTTGTCTTTAACAACACGAAGGTCATTAAGGCCCGCTTGAACGGTAAGAAAGAAACCGGCGGTGTCTTCGAAGCAATGACCGAACGCGTCACCGGAACCTATGAAGCCATTTCGATGATGCGTGCCAGTAAAGCGGCAAAACCGGGAACGATCCTGTATTTCGATCATCCGGAAGGAAAAGAGCCGGCAAGAGCCGAAGTGCTCGGCCGCGAAGGCGAATTTTTCCGTCTCAAATTTGATCATCCGGTTCTGGAAGTGTTAGATGAATACGGCAAAGTTCCGCTGCCGCCCTATATTCAGCATGCCGCTGAAAAATCCGACGAAAGCCGTTATCAGACGGTCTATGCCAAGTATCCCGGTGCCGTTGCCGCACCGACGGCAGGGCTCCACTTCACGGATGAACTGCTTCAGCAGATTCGCGATAAAGGCTGTGAAGAAGTTTTCGTGACGCTGCATGTCGGCGCCGGTACTTTCCAGCCTGTGCGTGTTGAAAACCTCTCCGAGCACGTCATGCATTCCGAGTGGTACAGCATCTCTCCGGAAGCAGCCGAAAAGATTAACAAGGCCAAGGCCGAAGGGCGCCGTGTTGTCTGCGTGGGTACCACGAGCTTGAGAACCGTCGAGGCGAGCGCCTCCCAAAATCCGGAAGGCAAGGTCAGGGCAGAAAGCGCCGATACGCGCCTCTTTATTAAACCCGGCTATGAATTCAAAGTCTGCGATGCAATGGTGACGAACTTCCATCTGCCCAAGTCCACCTTGGTCATGCTGGTGAGCGCCCTGTGCGGACGAGATGAAATCCTGGCGGCCTACAAACATGCCGTCGATGAAAAATATCGTTTCTTCAGCTATGGAGATGCGTGCTTCCTTGAGCAAAAGGTAAACCAATGAGTCTTACATTCAAACTCCACAAAACTGAAGGATTTGCGCGCCGCGCTGAAATCCATCTGAACCACGGCGTTGTTCAGACGCCAGTGTTTATGCCGGTCGGCACCTACGGTACAGTCAAAGCAATGAGCCCGCTTGAGCTCAACGAAATCGGAACACAGATTCTGCTCGGCAATACGTTCCATCTTTGGCTCAGACCCGGTCTGGAAGTCATCGCCGAGCACGGCGGTCTTCACGGCTTTATGGGATGGGAGAAACCGATTCTGACGGACTCCGGCGGCTTCCAGGTCTTCTCTCTGGGCAAACTGCGCAAAATTACCGAAGAAGGCGTGCGTTTTGCTTCTCCGATCAACGGTGAGCGGCTCTTCCTGACGCCTGAAGTTTCGATGGAAATCCAGAAGGTGCTGAACTCCGATATCGCGATGATTTTCGACGAATGTACACCGTATGAGATCGACGGCCGCCCCGCCACGGAAAAAGAAGCTGCGGACTCCATGCGCCTTTCTCTGCGTTGGGCTCGCCGCTCCCGCGATGAATTCGATCGTCTGCAGAATCCGAACGCACTGTTCGGTATCGTCCAGGGCGGCATGTTCGAGCACCTGCGCGACGAATCTCTCGAAGGTCTTAAAGCCATCGGCTTTGACGGCTACGCGATCGGCGGTCTCTCCGTCGGCGAACCGAAAGAAGAGATGATGAAGATTCTTGATCATCTCAAGACTCGTATGCCTGAAGATAAACCGCGCTACCTGATGGGCGTCGGTACGCCGGAAGACTTGGTGGAAGGCGTCAAGCGCGGTATCGATATGTTTGACTGCGTGATGCCCACCCGTAACGCAAGAAACGGCTGGCTCTTCACTCGTTACGGTGATATAAAGCTTAGAAACGCTAAACATAAGCATGACCTTCGTCCGCTCGACGAGAGTTGCGACTGCTACTGCTGCCGCAACTTCTCCCGCGCCTACCTGCACCATCTGCAGAAGGTCAATGAGATTCTCGGCGCCAGACTGAACACGATTCACAATCTGCACTACTACTTGAATCTCATGAAGGAAATTCGTGAGGCCTTGGATCAGGGCAATTTCGAAGCCTGGTGCAAGAAGTTCGCAGAAGACAGAGCCCGCGGAACAGACTAATAACTTCGGGCAATTTCAACGAACTCCGTGAATTTACTGAGTTTTTTATAAGATTGCCCGATTTCTGCAAGCTCAACTTAAGCGAAAGAAAGTAGAATACAAAGTTTGAAAAGGGCGGGGCGCGCCCGGATTGCCCTTTGCATTCTTTTGAGAGGCAAAGGGAACCGTGACAGGACTCGGATTTACAGAAGAAATTCTTAAGAGACCTTAGCACTGGACGTCGAAAAATTTTCACTGCCCTCAGTGAACCCATATCTCACAGTTGGAGTTTTAAATTGTTTATTTCTGAAGCATATGCACAGGCAGCCTCCGGCGCTGCTGCGCAGCCCGGCGGACTTGAAAGCATGTTCTCGTCTTTCGGCGTAATGATCCTCATTTTTGCCGTTTTCTGGTTCCTTTTGATCCGTCCTCAGCAGAAACGTCAGAAAGAACACAAGAAGATGATCGATTCTCTTACCACCGGAAATGAAGTGATCACTGCCGGCGGTATCTGCGGCAAGATTGTTGCTGCCGATGAGAACTACATCAACCTTCAGATTGCTGCTGTTGACGACAAACCCGTTGTCATCACTTTCCAGCGCGTTGCAATTCAGGCTGTTCTCCCCAAAGGCACGGTCAAGTTCTAATTTTCAAGTGATAGCTTGATAGGACGACCGTTTCCGCTTTTTGAGACGGTCGTTTGTGTTGTACCTACCTTTATGTGCCGGCGTAAGCCGGCACAACGATAGTTATGAATCGATACCCTCTTTGGAAATATATATTGATTGCGGTGATTTTGATCGTCGCAGCGGTATATACACTCCCCAATTTTTACGGTGAGTCTCCGGCCGTTCAGGTCAGCCCGGGTAAGGCAACGGTTAAAGTAACCGAACAGACGTTAAAGACGGTTGAAGACGCACTTGCCGCCGCTCAAATCAAACCCAACGGCGTTTTCTTTGAGCAGGGCGCTCAGCAGAACTCGGTTCGCGTACGTTTTGCTCCGACAGACGGCGAACTTCAGCTTCGCTCCCGCGACGTGCTTGAAAAAGCATTGAATCCGGATCCTGCCGATCCTTCTTATATCGTCGCGCTTAACCTCGTTCCGAATACTCCGACTTGGCTGCTTAAGATCAACGCGCTTCCGATGTATCTCGGTCTTGACCTTCGCGGCGGCGTGCACTTCCTGCTCGCCGTTGACATGAAGGCGGCCGTGACAAAACGCATTGAAGCTGCGACCGGCGAAGTCAGAACACTGCTTCGTGACCATAAGATCCGTCATGCCGGTATTGTCCGTGTCGGCGACACACTTGAAATCTCTTTCCGCAATGAGCAGGATCTTGAAGCGGCTATGGATGTTCTCCGTAACCGTCAGACCGATCTCACCTTTGCGAAAGAAGATCAGAACGGCAAGTTCATGATTCGCGCTACGATGTCTCAGAAAGCGATGAGCGACGTTCAGTCCTACGCTTTGAAGCAGAACGTGGCGACTCTGCATAACCGAATCAACGAACTCGGCGTGGCCGAACCTGTGATCGCTCAGCAGGGTGCAGACCGTATTGTGGTTCAGCTCCCGGGTGTTCAGGACACGGCTAAAGCCAAGGACATCTTAGGTCGTACCGCAACGCTTGAAGTGCGTATGGTCGACGACAGTCCCGAAGCGCTGGCCCAGCTTTCTCAGGGCACGGTTCCTTTCGGTACCGAGCGCTTTAAAGACCGTGAAGGCCGCGACATTCTGGTTAAACGTCAGGTCGTCCTGACCGGTGACAACCTCAATGACGCTCAGCCGGGCTTTGACAACCAGACGCACGAGCCGACGGTTAACCTGACGCTGGATGCTAAGGGCGCACGTATTTTCAAAGACGTCACTCGTGAAAACGTCGGCAAACGCATGGCCATTATCCTGTTTGAAAAGGGTAAGGGCGAAGTCGTGACGGCTCCCGTAATCCGTCAGGAAATCGGCGGCGGACGCGTTCAAATTTCCGGCCGTATGACTACGGTTGAAGCCACGGACACCGCCTTGCTGCTTCGTGCCGGTTCCTTGGCCGCTCCGATGGAAATCATTGAAGAACGTCTGGTCGGTCCGAGCTTGGGTGCCGCAAACATTAAAGCCGGTTTCGAATCCACGCTGTGGGGCTTCATCGCAGTTTCCGTGTTCATGGTCATCTACTACCACCTCTTCGGTGTGTTCTCTGCGATCGCTTTGACCTGCAACCTGTTCCTGCTGGTTGCCATCCTCTCGATGCTGCAGGCAACACTGACCCTGCCGGGTATTGCTGCTATGGCGCTGACACTCGGTATGGCTGTGGACGCGAACGTGCTGATTAACGAACGTATTCGTGAAGAGCTGCGTGAAAACCGTACGCCTCAGCAGGCGATCAAAGAGGGCTACGATATGGCGTTCAACACGATTTTGGACTCCAACATTACGAGCTTGATCGCCGGTATCGCGCTGTTGATTTTCGGTTCCGGCCCGGTCAGAGGCTTCGCGGTGGTTCACTGCTTAGGTATCTTGACCTCTATCTTCACGTCCGTGATGGTGTCCCGCGCACTCGTCAACCTCTGGTACGGGCGCCGCAAGAAACTCACTTCGCTTTCTATCGGTCAAATTTGGCGTCCTGACGCCGACAAGTCAACGGCGAAAGGAGCTTAACCATGGAACTATTTAGAATCCACAAAACGATTCCGTTCATGAAGTATTCCAAGATACTGAACGCGATTTCGTTTATTTCTTTCTTTATTGCGATTGGGCTCTTGGTCGTTCGCGGTTTGGCTTTCTCCATTGAGTTCACCGGCGGTTTGGTGATGGAAGTCAACTACCCGGATGCCGTTCCGGTGCAGGAGCTGCGCGTGGACTTGGAAAAAGCCACGGGCGGTGAAGTCCAGGTCGTGAACTTCGGTACAGCCCGCGATGCTCAGATCCGGCTTCCTCTGAAAGGCAACAAGACTTCTGCTCAGATGAGCGAAGAAGTCATGAAAGTCATTCATGAGAAAGCTCCGGAAGCTCAGCTGCGCCGCACGGAATTCGTGGGACCGCAGGTCGGTGAAGAACTCGCTTCCGACGGTCTGACGGCTCTGCTCCTGGTGATCGTCGGTATCATGATTTACTTGGCCTTCCGTTTCGAATGGAAGTTCGCTGTTGCGGCCATTATCGCGAATATGCATGACGTTTTCCTGGTGCTCGGTGTCTTCTCGCTGTTCCAGTGGGAATTCTCTCTGCCGGTTCTGGCGGCCGTTCTTGCGGTTTTGGGTTACTCGGTCAACGAGTCCGTGATTATTTTCGACCGCTGTCGTGAATGCTTCCGTAAGATCCGTAAAGGCACGCCGGTGGAAATCGTCAATACCGCGATTACGCAGACCATTTCCCGTACGGTGATCACTCACAGCTCGACCTTGATGGTTACGCTGTCGATGTTCTTCTTCGGCGGTCCGGCTCTGCATTACTTCGCGCTGGCTCTGACCATCGGTATTTTGCTGGGCGTTTATTCTTCTGTGTTCGTGTCCGCTGCGATTGCCTTGTACTTAGGAGTCAAACGCGAGGACTTGGTGAAGAAGGTTCGCAAAGACGAAATCTCCGATATGGTTCCGTAATCCCGTTCGGATATTGTTCTAAAGAGAGGGGGCTTCGGCCCCCTTGCTTTTTGGATAGACCTAATCGGGTAATCAAACAGCCGAATAATTCGTCATCCTCCTAAGATGGAAGTCTTAAGGGGATTTGTTGAATGAAGACTGCATTTCGTTGGTTTATTTTTTCCGTCAGCCATGTGGAGGATTTCCACGGACGCGCAGGAAGAGTCGAAGTGTGGAGCTTCGTATTTTTTCAATGCATCTTTCTTGCGCTGGCGGCAGGCATTGATTTGCTTTTCACCGGTTTTCCGATCGTCCTGCCGATTTATGCGGCTTTAACATCAATTCCTTCCGTTCTATTGTTTATTCGCCGATTACATGACTGCGGATATTCGGGTTGGTGGGTTTTTCCTGCTATAGTTCCTCCGATTTGCTTTTTTGTCATGTGCTGGGCTCCTGATCCGGCGCAGCCGAACAAGTACGGAACGACCGAGCGTCTGCCTTCGAAGAATCTGCGGGCGAAAACAGTGCCTCCGTTAATTGACGGCATTGAGTATTTGACGCCGCCTCCGATGCCTTTTGAACCGGCAGTAAAAAGACGCGAAGAATTGTTCGAAAAAGAGCAGAAAGAAATTATTGAACAAGAGAAAGTACCTAACAGCAAGGAGACACAAAATGAAAAAGACATCCGCCAAACAGGCCAAAAAGATTGAAAAACGCATTCTCGCCGTTGTCGCTGATCTGAAGAAAGCCAAAAAGGCCCGTAAGATCGAACACATCGAAATGGCTGAGAAGTTCCTGGCCAACCTGACTGCAAAACTTGATGTTGCAGCTGCCGATCTGAAAGCTAAGAAAGAGAAGCTGATCTTGGCTCAGGAAGCTAAAGAGAACGCCAAGGCCCAAGCAGCCGAATACAAAGAAGGCGGCAAAGAAGCTAAGGCTGAAGAAAAAGCTGCTGATGAAGGCAAGGCTAAAGAAGCCAAAGCTAAAGAGGCCGCTGCCAAGTAATCTTCACTTAAAGCGCATAAGAAAACCTCTGAACCGAACTCGGTATCAGAGGTTTTGCGTTAGTAGAGGCTCTAAAAACTAATCTACGTTAAAGCCGTTGCGTCGGGCAGCAATGAGTGCTTCCGTACGGTTTCGTGCGTCAAAAGCGCGATAAAGGGCCGTAACATGGGTTTTAATCGTACCCTCGGAAAGATCCATCTTGCGGCAAATCGTCTTGATGGAATCGCCCTGGCTCAAAAGCTTCAATACCTGACACTGACGAGTAGTCAGGTGAACCTTTGAAGAGGGATTGACAACCGGCTGCTGAGGGCTCATTCCCATCGACTGCTGCTGAGAGAGAATCTTCGAGGGAATGTAGACACCGCCCTCGAGAACGAAATTGATCGTGCTCTTAAGCAGGTTGGCGTCAAGTGTCTTCGGTACGTAGCCGGCGGCACCTGCGGAGAGTGCTTTGAGGATGCTGTCCGGATCACAGTTGCCGGAGAGGACCAGAATTTTGAGCGCCGGATAATTTTGTAAAAGTCGTACTAAGAGATCGGTGCCTTGAGAGTCAGGCAGGCCGAGGTCAAGAATCATCAGATCAGCGGAGTCGCCGTATTTTTCAGCCAACTCAACAGCCTCTTTTGCCGTCGCTCCGACGTGAATCTGCACGTCCGGATACATGCTTTGCAAAAGAGCAGACATGGCCGTCGTAATAAGCGAGTGATCGTCCACCAATAAGATCGTCTGCGGTTTAACCAACTGAGTCTCCTTACCTATTTTTCAATTATTTGGAGCGCACGACTCAACCCAAAGTATCACGAAAGCCGTGCTTATTCAGAGTTTAACAAATTCGAGGGAGTTGTTCGCCTGTCAGCCAGTCCACCATGCGGACGCCGCCGAATCCTGTTTCCATTTGGACGAAGTGATTTTCATCTTCGATGCAGCGGCCGATGATCTGAGCATTCTTGCCAAGAGGATCGTCTCTCATGATTTGAAGCATCTTTTCTGCGTCTTCAGGTGCGCAGATGGCAATGACCTTACCCTCATTGGCGACGTAGAGCGGGTCGAGACCTAAAAATTCGCAGGCGGCTTCTACGGATTCTTTAACCGGGATCTTGTCCTCTTCAAGAACCATGCCAACGGAAGACTGCTTAGCGATTTCATTCAGCGTGGTTCCGAGTCCGCCTCGTGTCGGATCGCGCATGCAGCGAAGGGACGGAATTTCTGCCACGAGTTTTTCGGTCAGACGGTTCAGGCTTGCGGAGTCGCTCACGACACCGGTTTCAAACCCTAAGTTCACGCGCTGGCTCATGACGGCTACGCCATGGTCTCCGATATCACCGGAGATCGCGATGACATCGCCCGGACGGCAGTTGGCGCCCGAGAGACGAACGCCTTCAGGCAGGACGCCTACGCCGCAGGTGTTGATGTAAATGCCGTCGGCTTTGCCGCGTTCGACGACCTTGGTGTCGCCGGTCACGATTTTGACGCCGGCTTCTTTAGCGGCAGCGGCCATACTCTCCACGATGCGTTTGAGGTCACTCAAGGGGAAGCCTTCTTCCAAAATAAAGCCGCAGGAAATGTAGAGAGGCGTAGCACCGCAAACGGCTACGTCGTTAACCGTACCGTGAATGGAGAGGCCTCCGATATCGCCTCCCGCAAAGAAAATAGGGCTTACGACATGCGAGTCAGTGGCCATAACAAGTTCGCCTTTAGGCTGGGGAAGTCTGGCGCCGTCATCGCCTTGGTCAAGGAACTCGTTGGAGAAGTTTTTAGCGAAGAGGTCGGCAATGAGCTGAGCACTGGCTTTGCCGCCGGCACCGAAGTTCATTTCGACTTTTCCGGTCTTGAAATTCAGAGGAAGTTGATAGTGTTTCTTTTCTTCAGACATTATTTATTCTCCGGAATTCTTATCTCTTGTGTCTGCCGTAAGTGAAGTAAGCGGCGCAGGCGCCTTCGCTGGATACCATGCAGGAGCCGATAGGGCTTTCCGGTGTGCATACCGTTCCGAATGCACGACAGTCAGACGGCTGTTTTTCGCCGCGCAGGATGGCGCCGCATTCGCAGGCCTTGTTGTCGGGCACACTGCGGTAAACCAAGTTGAAATGCTTTTCAGCGTCGAAGTCGCTGTATGCGTCGGACAGTTTTAACGCAGATTTGGGAACGGAGCCGAGCCCTCGCCACTCAAAGCTGTCGCGAAGCGCAAAAACTTCTTCCATCATTCGAATGGCCTTCATATTGCCTTCGGGGCGAACGGCGCGTGTAAATTCGTTTTCGACTTCGGCTTCGCCGCGGTTGATTTGGCGGATCAGCATCAGAATAGACTGAAGCATATCCAAAGGCTCGAAACCAGCGATAACAACCGGCTTGGAATAGTCTTTGGCGAACGTTTCATAAGGCTCGCTGCCGATGATCGTAGAAACATGAGCCGGTCCGACAAAACCTTCAATATGGACTTTTTCCTGATTCTTCAGAATGTGGCGCATGGCCGGCGGCGTCAGAACATGATTGCAAAACACAAAGAAGTTCTTTAAGCCTTCCGCTTTGGCTTGCTTTAAAACCACGGCGGTCGCCGGCGTGGTGGTCTCAAAACCGATGGCAAAGAAAACGACGTTTTTATCCGGATTGGCGCGAGCGATGTCCAAACAGTCGGCTGCCGAGTAAATCATGCGTATGTCGCCGCCCTGAGCTTTTGCTTTCATCAGGGAAAGTCCCTTGGAAGCCGGAACGCGCATGGTGTCTGCGTAGGTGCAGAGGATGACGCCGTGTTCCAAGGCAAGTTCAATGGCCGAATCAATACGGCCGATCGGCATGACGCAGACCGGGCAGCCGGGACCGTGAATCATGCGGACGTTCTTAGGCAAAATGCCTTCCAAGCCGTATCGACTGATGACATGCGTATGGCCGCCGCAGAACTCCATAAGCCGGTAATTTCTATCGGGACGGGCTTCTTTGGCGATATCGGCAACGAGCTTTTTGGCGAGCTCTTTGTCACGGTACTCGGTGATGTACTTCATGCCGGTTCTCCTGTCGCAGAGGCCTCAGAAGCAAAAAGAGCCAGTGTCTTTTGAGCCTCTTCAGGATCGATCTTCTGGAGGGCGTATCCGACATGCAAAATGACATAGTCGCCGACCTTGACGTCTTCCAAGAGGGCAGTTGAGATGGTTTTCTTCAGTCCCGAGATTTCTGCGACGGCAGTGTTCTCGTCGATGATTTCTTTAATTTGTACGGGAATTGCTAAACACATGATTCTTACTCTTTAGCTGTACTGTGAAGACGCATGAGAACGACCCATGCTTGGCCGAGTGATACGCCTCCGTCATTCGGAGGAACTTTGAGTCCCTCATAAACTTGTAATTCGTGCCGTTCCAGCAGCTCGCGGAGCCGCTGCGTTAATAATGAATTTAAACAGCAGCCGCCTGAGAGGCAAACTTTCTGAATGTTTTCTTTTTCAGAGGCGCGGATGACCTCTTTTGCCAATACCTGAGCCAGTGTTTCCTGGAAATCCGCTGCTGCTTGCTGTATATCTGTGTATTCGGAAAGTGCCAGAAGAAGCGGGACAAAATTCGGATGTCCGTCGATGACTTCAACAAGATCTGTTCGATTTTGTCCCTGACGTCCTTCGGAGGCCGCTTGCAGGCGAACCGGGGCTTCTCCTTCGTAACTTGAGACGTGGCAGATGCCGAACATAGAAGCTGCTGCATCAAAGAGACGTCCTAAACTTGTGGTCTCAGGAGCGTTGGCTTGAGCGGCAATGAGGTGAAGGCTGGGTTTGCTGACCTCTTGAGCGAGTTTTTCCAAAGCTTCGGCTTTGCCGTTCTCGGCAAAAATCTTAGCTACCATTCGCCAGCCTTCGCGGGCGCATTTATCGGCGCCGGGCATCGTGATCGGAGCGATGCTGTTCAGACGTTCAAAACTCTCAGGTGTCACTTTTAAGAGTTCGCCGCCCCAAGGTTTGTTGTCGGTACCTAAGCCGACCCCGTCGAGCGCCAGCCCTAAGACCGGCTCCGAGAGTCCGTGCTCAGCCATGACGGCGGCAATATGCGCGTGATGATGCTGGACCGGAATTAACTCTGCGTCGTATTTGTCTGCGAGCTCTTCGGCGAGCGATGTGGAAAAGAAATCCGGATGCAGGTCGCACGCAATGTATTTCGGCGTGATCTCAAAAATTTCCGAGAGATGCTCAACGGCTCGCGCTAAGGTTCGGCAGTTGCTGACGCGATCCGTGTCTCCGATGTGCTGCGTTAAAAAGGCGTGATCGTCTTTGGTTAAACAAGCCGTATTCTTCAGCCACGGTCCGGTAGCAATGACCGAAGAACCGCCGTAAGGCAGGCGGACGGCTACTGGCGTAAATCCGCGGGCACGCCGGATGAGCTGAACGTCTTTTTCTCTTTGCTGCATCACCGAGTCATCACAGCGAATCAGGATGTCTCGATTGTGCGTTAAAAAGAGATCGGCAATTCCGTCGAGTTTTTGTACGGCTTCATCATTGCCGATAACGAGCGGCTCGCCGCCGGCATTTGCACTCGTCATAACGAGGACTAAATCGCATTCTTTTTTGTACCAGTCCGGATCTTCAGGACGCCCCATGGCTTCGAAGAAAAGAAGCCAATGGATCGGCGTGTAGGGCATCATGACACCGATACGATTAAGTTCAGGTGCGATGCCCGGGAGGAGGCGATCGGCGTCTTCTGTTTTAGGGCAAAGGACGATCGGTGCCTGTGGTGAATGGAGTTCTTTTGAGGCTTTCTCCGAGATGCGGACAAAGCGAGAGGCGGAAAGGTCGTTTAAGGCCATGACCGCGAACGGCTTGAACGGGCGGTGCTTGCGCTGACGCAGCTCAGAGACCGCAGCAGCATTTCCTGCATCACAAACCAAATGAAAGCCGCCGAGACCCTTTACGGCGGCAATTTTGCCGTCTTGAATCTGTCTGAGCAGCTCCGCAATTTCGTCCTCACAAAGAACAAGATTGCCTTTTTTATCCTTCAGTTCGAGATGCGGGCCGCAGACATCGCAGGCGTTGGGCTGTGCGTGAAAACGACGGTCAAGGGGATTTTTATATTCCTGCAGACAGTCCGGGCACATCGGGAATGCTTTCATGCTCGTCTGAGGACGGTCATAGGGAAGATGCGCCGTGATGGTATAGCGCGGACCGCAGTGCGTGCAGTTGATAAAAGGATAACGATACCGACGATTATTTTTGTCGGTGAGTTCCTTGAGGCACGCTTCACAGACGGCGGCATCGGCCGGGATAACCGTGCTGACTGAATTAGATCGGCTTTCCAGAATCACGAAGTCCTGACGTCCTTCGACAGGAACATCTTCAGCTTCAACCGATTCGATGGAGGCGAGCGGGGGCAGCTCTTTCAGCAACCGAGTGCGGAAACGTTCTAAAGCTTCAGAGGAACCCTCGAGTACGGCTTCGACACCGCGTCCGTCATTAAGAACGGTGCCGGTCAGTCCCTCATTTTTGGCCAGAACAAATACAAAAGGACGGAAACCGACCCCCTGGACGGTTCCTTTAATCCTTAATTTTTCTGCACGAATCGAGCTGCTCATAAATTATTTCGAAACAGCGGCAAAACGTTTGCCGAGCCACTCGCACCAAGCGTCCATGCCGGTGCCTTTGGTGGCGGATACTTCAATAAATTCAATGTTCGGATTGACTCTGCGGGCGTACTCTTTGCATTTTTCAACGCTGAAGTCCACATATGGGAGCAGGTCAACTTTGTTGATCAGCATCAGAGAGCTTGCGGCAAACATATCCGGATATTTGATCGGTTTGTCCTCGCCTTCGGTAACAGAAAGCACGACAACCTTACAGTCTTCTCCTAAATCGAAAGCAGCCGGGCAAACAAGGTTGCCGACGTTTTCGATAAAGAGGATGGAATTGGGCTCAGGCTTAATCTTTTGACAAGCCTCTTCGATCATGTCGGCGTCAAGATGGCAACCTTCGCCGGTGTTGATCTGGATAGCACGGCAGCCGGTCGCGCGAATGCGTTCGGCGTCGTTGAGGGTTTGTTGATCTCCTTCGATCACAGCAAGTTTGTACTGATCTTTGATCTTATTGATCGTATTGCAGAGCAGTGTGGTCTTACCGCTTCCGGGACTGGAAACAAGGTTTAATGCCAAGATGCCTTCGGCAATAAATTTCTCGCGGTTTTGGGCCGCCTTCTTGTCGTTGGCGCTTAAAACGTCAATTTCCAACTGGACCAAACGATCGTTGATTTTTTCCATTCTTTTTTCCTTGGTCGAAGAAAAGACCGGAGCTCGAGCTGTACACGAGCTCCCGTCGGAATATCAATAATTATTCGTGCTTATGAGCACCGGCACTGCCGTGTTCATGATGGCCGGCGTCATGATGATGGCGATGCTGGTCGCTGTCACGATGAACGTGGCCGTCTTCGGCATGAGGATGTTCATGAGTCTTCGTTTGGTCGAGTTCTTCAACCGTGGCTTTCTTTCCGCCGCAACCGCATGTAACACACATAATTCACTCCTTAAATAAAAACTAGGAATCTCCGAGTTCCAGTTCACTGACTCGGAAATCATCGCCGCCGTTGACACTCAGCTGATAGCTGCCGCACACGGGACACGGCTCCCCGCGGCGATGAATCGGAACAGTTTTCTGACACTTAAGACACCAGGCTGTTCCCCCCGGGCGCTTAATTTCAATCTTTGCTTCCTGCATAACCGTTCCCTGCGAGGCGATTTTGAGACCTTGCATGAGGGCATGCATTTCTACGCCGGCCAATTCGCCGATGATCAGTTTGACCGCCACCACCGAAGAAGCCTGGTTTTGCTGAGCGGTGTTTTCTACGATCTCAACAATGCTTTGGGCCAACGACATCTCATGCATTTTTCAGCTCCACATCCATCTGGGTGCAGGGATCAAACGACAAAATCGTCAGCTCAGCCAGCTTCTTCAGCTCTTCGGCGTCTTTTGCTTTGAGATTCAGCAGCGTTTTCTTAAACCATTCGGAATCCACAACATTGATTTCCGTCGGGGTCAGAATGCGGTAGTTCTCGATGACGCCGTTGATGATTTTGGCAGCATGAAGGAGAATTCCGCGGGAGTTCTGAACGAGAGAGACGGCGCTTCCTTTGCCTAGCTCCATAGCGGCAATCGTTTCTAAAGGCATGCGGATTAAGTCTGCAGCGCTGAGTACCTCAATGAACCGCGCCACAAAACGCGTGTAGTTGGTATTGCCGTCTGACATGAGCAGCCCGGCAACCGTCGGGTTATTCCTCATGCGGGCAACGGGGCCTGTCAGAGAGCGAACATCACTCTCTAGGGAGCCGTTCTTCCAGCATCCTCTTTCTTTTAAAGCCTGAAGGATAAAAGCGGTCGGCTTATCCAACAGAGGTCCGGAAGTGTAGCCGCGGCTGCGGTGCGAAGAAATCTTGTCAAAGAAAGCGGTCAGGCTGTCTTTGCTCGGTGTAATGGTGCCGTTAAAAAGGTCTTGCTCCCAGCTCTCGGAGAAGCCGTCCAGCAGCAGGTAGGAAACCTCGCCTCTGAGCTCGCTCCAGAGTTTGTTTCGCTTGGTTTGATCTTCATAAGGCATTTCGCGCAGTTCGCTCACGAGCTCACGGACTCGGATCACGCTTTTAATTTTGGCGGCTCGGTAATCTTCGCCGGCACACTGGAGCGCAAAGAAACGCACGCCCTCGTTAATGAGTTCCAAATGGTTGGCAAAACGTGCTTTAACCAGAACTTCTTGTGAGGGCACGCTGTTTTGGGCCACGTCACAGGCCACTGCGGCAGCGGCGGTCTGAGAATCCGGGCAAAGCGCAAAGAGCGGCGGCAGGAGTGCTAAGGCATCTTCCACGCGCTTGCCGCAGAGCAGTTTTTCAATTCGGAGTTCCTTGGCCGGCTCAATACTGACATCCGAGACGGAGCTGCCGTCAGTTGTGAGAACAAAACGAATCGCACCGAGATAACTCATGATTCTTGTTCCTCTTGGGTTGCTTTTGGTCTTAAGAACGAACGACGCGAGATCGGACGGTTGATGGCGGTCTCGACCGCTTTTTCGATGGTTTCCGGGTCGACTTCAGGCTGGATCGCTGGAATCGGTTCTCCGAGTTCGGGCTCCTGTTCAGGCTTCATGAGTTCTTCCAAAGCAGCCTTAGCGATTTCAACAGCCATGTCGTGGTCGGAAACAACTTCTTCGAGCGGTGACATGAGCGAGCACATCTGATATTCGCCCAGGATTCTGTCTTTTACGCTGATGAAGTCATATATTCCGGCCGGGAACGGATAGTGCAGACGGCGTCCTTCCGGAATCGACTTCCATTTAGAAGGCTGTCCTTTAGCCAAAATCACGTTCATGCACCAAGGCGTGACAATGATTCCGAGCCAGAAGTATTTCCACTTATGGAAACCGACCGCCTGCACATGGACGCGCGGGTGCAGCATCGGCAGGCCCTGCATTCGGGTCTGCCAGATTCTGTTGAAGCCTCTTTCAAGCCGCTGTGCCGGATTCGGCGCCCACGGCTCTTCACTTTGAGGATTCTGAGTCGTCGGAGCGTTGGTTTTGATCATAGTCTTCGGGCACAACCATAAAAAGGTCGCGTTCGCAGCCGCAAACCGGACAATTCCAATACTCGGGCAGTTCCGAGAAAGGAGTGCCGGGTTCAATGTTCTGATCTACGTCGCCTTTAGCAGGATCGTAGATGTAATGGCAGACTTTGCACTCCAAGCGCGTATCCGGATGCAGCTTGGAGCTGTCGCCTAAAAAAGTACCTTCAAATCCGGGCATTATTTGACTTCCACAGGAGAAAGTTCCCAGCTCTTCGTGACCCATTCGATCAATTCTTTGATGCGAACGGCAGAATCGGCCAAGTCCTCGGAAGCTGCAACGGCTTCTTCAGGAAGACCTGCGACAACGAGGGTGTTCAGGATCATCAGACGGGCCGGAGCGTTGTTCAAATACTGAACTTTCCAGACGTGACGAACGTCGGTCGAAGAGATACGGCAGTTGCCGAAACCGCGGGACATCATTTGAACGGCGCCGGCACCGACAGCCGCTTCGATCACTTTATGGTCTTCTGCAGACATCGGAAGATGCGAGAGGTTGATCGTGAAAGCCGGGGCACCCGGTTCCCATGCTTTAAGCGCTTCTTTCAGTTCGGCGATAATGGCCGGGCTGTTCATGGCTTCCGGTCCGAATTCAACCGGATGCAAATCCGGCTGGCTTGTTACGTAAGCAGCTTCGGCTACGCAGGAAGGAATGGCGCTGACTTCCAGCTGGTCGGCAATTTGCTGACCGTCACGGTAGTAGCACACGCGCCAAACACCCACGAATATCGATTCCTGAATACGGATTTCGTCGAAGGTTTCGTTCGGGATGGAAATACGAATGGCCACTTCGCCTTCGCCGAGCATCTGATTAATAAGTGCCAGGGTATCTTTGTCATAGCCGTTCATCGCAAAGGCAGGACCGGCATCTCCGCTGTCCATATTCCAAAGGCGCATTTCTTCATAAAGGTCGATGAAGAACTGACGGCACTTCTCCGCGGTAGCTTTGTTGGCGACTTCGGGCGTGTACGGCTGACGGAAGGTGTCCACAATGTCGGGTACGCCGATCGTGTTGGCAACAGAGCGCTCCGGCTGGGAGCCCGGGCCGAGCAAGTTGATAGGAATCGAAATCGGTTTGGTGATCATGATTGAAGTCTTTATAGGTTTAGTTAGATGGAACGAACAGGGATGCCAACGGAGGGCGGATAGTGCGGTTCGCTGTGCATGATTTCGTCAGCTTCACGAACTAAATCCGCCCAAAGGCGCAGTCCGTCAACCGCACCTAAATATTTGCCGTCGCGGAAAAAGACCAAAGCAGGCCAGCGTTTGAAGCCGTAAGTTACGGCAAGTCTTCTGGCGTTAGGAGGTCCGACCACTGCTTTGTGTTCGATCAAGCCGCAGCTTTTTGCCAATTCCGGCGCAATCACGAGTGCGTCCATGGTTTCTTTCATGCGGTTCGGGTCTTCAATAAAAACAACCATCGAAAGGCCCGGTTTCTGCAGAAACTGCGGGAAGGTATCCTTGTCGCAGCTTTCAAAACCATGTTCGTTGACCATTCTTAAAAACAAAGGATGGCTGTAGAGGTCAATCTTCGGGGAAGTGCCCATCAGTTCCATCAGTGCTTCTCCTTTTTATCGAGTTGGGCTTGGAGGTGCGGAGGCAACTTGCCGGTATTGGCGACGATATCTGCGAATGCATCTTCGACGTCAGGTGTCTGACCGTTCATGGCTGCTTCCAGTGCATCGAGCGCTGCATCGACCTGACGAGCCCGTTCTTCTGTAATTTTTTTCGTTCCCATTCCGTTCCAAGCCAGAACCCATTCGCCGATTTGGACATCTCCGAGCATCAGGACGTCGAGGTTTTCGGTTTGGCCGCGGCCGGAGCAGACAGCTCTGCCGGGATAGGGCAGAGACTCAACCTTCATTGGAATTCCGATACACATTATTTGTCTGCCTTTGCGACAAAGCGCGCAAAACGGATATCGCCGTCTCTGCAGGCTTCTTCTACCGAGGGACGTCCGCTTTCGTATTGATCAATATTTAAGCAGGGCGCATCCATCAGCGCCGGAGCGATTTCGTCTTCGGAACGAACACGAAGTCCGACGTTCCATCCGCGGACGATCTCATAGCCGTCGCGAACTGCCTCATCGACTTTTCCTTTTGCTTCTGCAGATAAGGAGCCGCCGTAGTCGTCCAGGAGAACCGGCTGGAAGCCGACGACAGCAATATCGTTCGGCATAGCGCCTCGAACCGCCGCTGCGACCAGGAGGTCATTCATGCCGGTCTGATGCGGAGAAATCTTGGTAGCAGTCCAAAGTTTGACATCGTCGTTGCGAAGGACACGGAGTTCGCAGGGTTTGCCTTTGAAGTCGCAGCAGTCAAAAATCAGGAGTTTTTCTGCTCGGCAGATTCTGTCGTAGAGATACATACCGAGTGTGCCGCCGTCTGCAATAACGTTATTCGGATCGGTAAAGGCGTACTTGTCGTTGAAAGCTTCAACGACTCTGACTCCGAAGCCTTCGTCTGCCCAGAGGATGTTTCCGATCCCCAGGATCAGACACGGAATATCTTTGAGGTTTTGCATATCTAGAATTGCCACCGTTATGGTTACAGGTTCTTAATATGCCACTAGTATAGTTACAAAATTTAAGTAAAACTACGGAGAAAATGGATTAATTGTCCGCCCAAAATGGTTTTTTTGATGGGTTTCTTCGCTTTTCCTCCAATAAATCTAGCTGATTCTCTCTTCTGCACTCTCATTCTCAAGCGCCTGATGAATGTCCCAGCGCATTTGCAGAGAGAGCCAGAATTCTGGATCGGTATGGAAGTATCGGGATAAGCGAATCGCCGTGTCGGTTGAAATCGAGCGTTTGCCGACGATGAGCTCGTTGATGCGGCGCCGGGAGACGCCGATAGCCTGTGCAAGTTCGGCTTGTGAAATTCCGAGAGGCTCTAAAAAACGCGATTCCAGAAATGCGCCCGGATGAGGTGCACTTCTGGAAGAACGTGAAATACGGCCTCGCAGCGGAGGAATTCCTCCGCTGTTTTGGCCGTTAGTTTGATCCGAAGATCTTGCCATGAGAAAGCCTAGGCTTTGTTGGCAGAAGAAGCATTCGGGATGTCAGAAGGCGGAATGTCTTCGTTACCCGGCTGACGGATCGGTTCCTTGAAGAAGCGGATACCGTTGATCATCGTAGAAACCTGTGTGCCGCCGCCCATGATGTCTTCACGGAAGCTCATGTAAAGGTGAGCGCAGAGGAAGATGAGCAGGTAGTACATCAGAAGATGATGGAAGGTACGCACCGGCTGAGGACCGCCGAGCCATGCTGTAACCCAGCCGAACCAGGACATCCAGCCTGTATCCCATCCCCACTGTTCGGCGTAGAGGCCTAAACCGGTCAGGATGATCAGGATGGAGCCGAGGACGTACATGAGACACATGGCCGTCTGAGCCAGAGGGTTATGACCCACATATTCCTTCGGGTGTTTGTTCAGGAAAAGGTAATAGAGGGCGGTGCCGAAAATACCTTTAATCCATTCCATATCCCAGAAAGGAAGGATGAAGATCATACGGGAATACTTGTTGCCGACGAATGCCCAATAAATACGATAGAGCATCAAAACGGCGAACAGCATGCCGCAAACCAAGTGCAGCAGGATGATATTCCCGAAGAAGTAGGTATCCCAAGTGGTGGCGTAGTTAGCAATCGGCGGCCAGCCAATCAGGAAACCCGTAATGACCAGCATGAAGAATGCGGCGCACTGAGCCCAGTGCCAGAAGCGTACAGGTGCTTCGTACACGTATACGGGTTCAATCGGGCCTTCCTCAATGCTGTATGCCCATTTCGAGATTTTCATAAAACCTCCTAATTAGCGGACTTGAACTTTGCAGAGTTCCTCACCGCTGGTCGACATGACGTGAGTTGCGCAGGCCAAGCACGGGTCAAAGCTATGGATCGTACGCAAGATTTCGAGAGGCTGATCAGCCACGGCAACAGGTGTGCCGAGCAGAGCGGCTTCGTATGCACCGAGCTGGCCCTTGGTGTCACGCGGAGAAGCATTCCACGTAGACGGAACAACAGCCTGCCAGTTTTCGATCACGCCGTCTTTAATAACGCACCAGTGTCCGAGGGCACCGCGCGGAGCTTCGCACTGACCGACGCCTTTGCATTCTTTCGGCCAAGTACTCGGTTCCCATTTATCCATGTTGGCAGCGACTTCGTCACCGGCCTTGATGTTGGCTTCGAGTTCATCAACGTATTCGAGCATGAGTTGAGCGCACATCTTGGCTTCCAAACCGCGGCAGAGGGTACGGCCGAGCGTGGAGAAGAGAGCTTCGACAGGTACGCCGGCCTGAGCAAGAGCGCGGTCGACGAGTTCTTTCTGGCGCGGCATCTTCTTGGCGTAGGCGACAACCATACGTGCAAGGGGACCGGTTTCCATAGCGTGTCCGTTCCATCTCGGAGCTTTGATCCAAGAGTAGCGGGCGTTTGTGGTGAGCCACTTGATGTCGGTCTTGGTGCCTTCGTAATCGACGCCGGCTTTGCCGAGGTCGAAGTTCGGGTCGGTGATACCTTCCCAAGGATGCAGACCTTCGTCGGGCTTCGGATAAGAGTACCAAGAGTGATCAACGAATTCTTTGATCTGGTTGGGATCCTTAAGGTCAACCGGAAGAATCTGGTCGAACTTGCCGTCGATAACGGCGCCGTTCGGCATAACGAGGCTCTTTTCGGACATATCGTTGGCATATGCCGGGAAGTCGCCGTAGCAGAGCAGATTCTTGTTGGCGAGGCCTCCGCCGATCTTGTACCAGTCTTTGTAGTAGGCCTGCATAGCCATCAGGTCAGGATAGTAGACTTCATCGATGAAGCGGATGGTGGACTTAGCCACATCGCGCAGAAAGTTCATCCAAACCTGGTTGATCATGATGCCCTGGGCACCTGTGTCGCTCATGTTAATCGGGCAGGGAACGCCGCCAACCAGATAGTTCGGGTGGGGGTTCTTGCCGCCGACGATAGCGTGGACCTTAACGATTTCGCGCTGGAAGTCCAAGCTTTCGAGATAGTGAGTAACGCCCAGGAGGTTGATTTCCGGAGGAAGTTTGTAGCCGGGGTTGCCCCAGTAAGCGTTAGCAAAAATACCGAGCTGGCCGCTGGCGACGAATGCTTTCAAGCGGTCCTGAACTTCTTTGAAGTAAGCAGGAGAGGAGAGAGCATGCGTGGAAATGGACTGCTGGATTTCGCTGGTCTTCTTCGGGTCGGCGCTCAAAGCGGAGACGACGTCAATCCAGTCGCAACCGTGGAGCTGATAGAAGTGAGTCAGGTGGTCCTGGCTGTACAGCGTAGCGTTCATCAGGTTGCGGATGATGTTGGCGTTCTTCGGAATCTGGATTCCGAGAGCGTCTTCAACCGCGCGAACGGCAGACAGAGCATGAATACCGGTGCAGACGCCGCAGACGCGTTCCACAAAGGCCCATGCATCACGGGGGTCGCGTCCCTTCAGAATGACTTCAAGACCGCGCCACATCGTGCCGGTTGACATTGCGTCGACGATGACATTGTTTTCATCGAGGACGGCCTGCATACGTAAGTGACCCTCGATTCGGGTTACAGGGTCAACAACAACTTTCTTATTTGCCATTATTCATTTACTCCCATGTCCTTGTTGACTTCTTTTGACTTGGCGCGAGCGACGGCGCTTGCAGCGGCGTGAACAGCCACAGCGGCACCCATAACGCCAAGAGCAGCCAAGCCTACGCGGTCAGCAGTAGCCTGGATGCCAAGACCCCAGCTCGGAGGCAGGATGGTCGGTTCGTGAGCGTAGAAGCTGCCCTTATCCCAGAAGTTGTCTTCGGAGCAGGCCAAGCACGGATGTCCGGATTCAACCGGCCAAGACAGCATGTCGTTCCAACGGATAGAAGAGCAGGAGTTGTAAGTGACAGGTCCCTTGCAGCCGACCTTGTAGAGGCAGTAGCCGAGTTTGGCGCCGATGTCGTCGAATTTTTCAACGAACTGACCTGCGTCGAAGTGAGCGCGGCGATAGCACTTATCGTGGTTGCGCTGGCCGTAGAACATCTTCGGACGAAGCTGAGCGTCAACCGGAGGCAGACGGTCATATGTCAGCATGTAAGTGATGACGCCTGTCATGACTTCCGGAATCGGGGGGCAGCCCGGTACGCGGATAATCGGCTTATCTTTGATGACATCTGTAATAGGAACAGATTTTGTCGGGTTCGGTTTGGCTGTGTTGATGCAGCCCCAGGAAGAGCAGGAGCCCCAGGCGATAACGGCCTTTGCGCCTTTAGCAACGTGCATCAGTTTTTCAAGGAAGGGTTTGCCGCCGGGCAGACAGAACATGCCGTCAGCGCCGAGGCAGGGAGATCCTTCAACAGCCAGGATGTAGTTGCCGTTGAATTTCTTCATGACGTCTTCGAGGGCCTGGTGATCTTGTTCACCGGCAGCGACCATCAGTGTGTCGTCGTAGGCCAGAGAAATCATCGAAAGGATGACGTCTTTGGTCAGCGGATGGTAGGAACGAATGAAAGATTCAGTACAGCAGGTGCATTCCAGGCCGTGGAGCCAGATAACCGGAGTACGTGGTTTAGTTTCCATCGCGTGGGCGATGTCCGCTGCGCCGTTTGCACCGAGTCCGAGGGAAGCGGCTGTCAAAGAGCAGAATTTAAGGAAACTGCGTCTTGAGACACCTTGCCGCCGCATCAATTGATAGTTAGTTTCTGTCATAGAAGCATCTTCTCAGTAGTTGCAGGGGTTGTTAAAACTCACACTCCCGGGAAGGATTTCCCAGGGAACTTAAGGATATTCTAAGCATTTTCCCTATAAATGGTAAGTAATTAAGTCAATTAAATTTATATGTAAAAACAGTAAGTTGTCTTAAAAATTCAAATAAAAATGTTACATCTACCGTTACACTGACAACAAATCAGCCTCTTGACACTTCAAATCTGAATCCGATTTTTCATTTTTGTCTTTTGATCCGAATTTAACAAAACGCCCCAGAATTCCGCAGTCGTAAGCCTGCGGTAATTCACGGTTTGCATTTTTACAACTCGTTATAAGGTTTGTTTAATCGTCGATTCTTAAAATTTTTCGCATCCGGATCCCATTTATAAAAATTTATGTCAGAAGAGAAAGCCAAGCTTGAGCTTCAGTCGGTTCGATGTGTACGCGGAGAGCGGCTGCTGTTTTCCAAGCTGAATTTCCAGTGCGCTGCCGGCACCCTGGTCCGTATTGCAGGGCCCAACGGCACAGGCAAGACCAGTCTCCTGCGTCTTCTTGTCGGCTTAATGCAGCCCCAGGAAGGTCAAATCCTTTGGAAAAACGAACCCATTAAAAAGCTCAAAGAAGAGTTCTGGAAAGATCTCGTTTACATCGGGCACTTAAACGGTGTCAAAGACGAGCTCACTGCTCGAGAAAACCTTCTTATTAATTGTGAGATCGGGGAGCATCCGGTCACTAAAGAACAGGCCGATCACGCACTCGCAATGGTGGGTCTTGAAGGCTTTGAAGATCACTACACGCGTCACCTTTCTCAAGGTCAGAGAAGACGCGTTGCACTTGCCCGTCTTTACCTTAGCCGCCACGCAGGATTCTGGGTCTTAGACGAACCTTTCACAGCTTTGGACGTTAAAGCCGTGGCAAATTTAGCCAATCTAATTGCCGAGCATGTTAATGAAGGCGGAATTGTGGCTTTTACGACGCATCAGGAAGTCCCGATTGCAGCCAATAATGTTCAGCGCATCGAACTGACGGGCGGCCGCTGGTTGAACGGCAGGATGGTTAAAAAACACGATTTGGCAGGAGAGGTGGCTTAATCATGTTTCGATTATTCTTAGCCGTTGTTCGGCGGGATCTCAAATTAGCCCTCCGTCAAAAATCCGATGTTTTAAACACGGTCTTCTTCTTTATTGTGGTTGTGACCTTGGTTCCGCTCGGAATCGGACCCGACCAGCAGCTCTTAAGAATGATTGCACCCGGCGTCGTCTGGGTTGCAGCGCTCTTAGCCGCTTTGCTTTCACTCCCGCGTCTTTTTGCCAATGACTATGCAGACGGAACATTGGAGCAGATGCTTCTTTCCGGTGAGCCTTTAACGGTTATCGTCATCGCAAAAGTCTTTGCGCATTGGCTCACCACAGGTATTCCTCTGACATTAATCTCCGGCTTGTTTGCGCTCATGTTCGACCTACAAGCCGATGTTGCGCTGGTCATGATGAGTTCGCTCTTCATCGGTACGCCGGTGCTGAGTTTAGTGGGCAGTGTCGGAGCTGCGCTCACACTCGGACTCAGAGGCGGAAGCGTATTGACGTCGCTTCTCGTTCTTCCCTTGTATATTCCTGTTTTGATTTTCGGCGCTGGAGCTGCAGAAGCAGTGGCAGTCGGGATTAACTCAGCCGCTTATTTCTTTATTGTCGGCGCGCTCACGCTCTTCTCTTTAGTCGTGATGCCTGTCGCAACCTCAGCAGCGCTGAGATTTGCATCGGATTAATTTGCTTTTTTGGACGCATTATGAAAACTAACAAGTCAATCCTTACTCCTGAGGGGATGTACAGTTTTGCCGGAAAGGCGCTGCGGCCGTGCTTTATTTTGGCCATTATCGTCATTCTTGCGGCGATGTATGTCGGCTTTTTTCTGGCACCGGTCGACGCAACACAGGGCAACTCCTACCGCATTCTTTATATCCACGTCGCTTGCGCCTGGATGGCCATGCTGCTTTATGTGGTGATGGCGATCTTCTGCTCTTTGGGCCTGATTACAGAAAACCGCCTTTGGCCGATGGTTGCTGCCTCTTTAGCACCGACCGGCTGTCTGATGGCTTTCCTTGCACTTTGGACCGGTTCTCTCTGGGGACGCCCGACATGGGGCGCCTACTGGGTTTGGGACGCGCGTCTTACCAGTGCCTTGATTCTGTTCTTCTTCTATTTAGGTTATATCGCGCTGCAGAACGCCATTCCCGATTGGCGCCGCGCTGATAAGGCCTGCGCGGTGATCGGCATTGTCGGCGTGATCAACGTACCCATCGTTTACTTCTCGGTTCAGTGGTGGAACACGCTTCATCAGGGGGCTTCCATTACAGCTTCGGGTTCGTCTATTCATCCGGTGATGCTTTGGGCTCTGGCTCTGATGGTCATCGGTTTTTGGCTTTACACCTTTGCAGTGACCTTCGTCCGTCTGCGTTCTGTGATTTTGGAGCGCGAACGCAATCAGGAATGGGCACAGCAACTTGCGCTTAAAGGAGAACTGTAATGGGTCAGTGGTCCGGAATTTCAGATTTCTTTGCGATGGGCGGTTACGCACAGTACGTGTGGGGCGCCTACGGAATGGTTTTCTTTTGTTTTATTTGCGAAGTGTTCGGGCTGGTGCGCAGAAGACAGAAAGCGGCAAAAGAGCTGCTGATGGAAGCACGCGCGCACCAAGCTGAGGAGGATTTATGAACAGCACACAGAAAAAACGTCTCGGGCTCATAGCCGGAGGCTTAATAATTTGCGGTGCCGCTGCGGCCCTGGTTTTCAATGCATTTGAAGAGAACCTCGTGTTTTTCTTCTCCCCTTCCCAGGTAGCAGCTCATGAAGCGCCGGAAGGCAGAGCATTCCGCATCGGCGGATTTGTACAGGAAGGTTCCGTTCAGCGTCAGAAAGACGGCGTGACGGTTCGCTTCGAGGTGACGGATACGGCTCATACCGTTCCCGTGACATACAAGGGCAGCCTGCCCGATTTGTTTAAAGAAGGCAAGGGCGTGGTCGCTCAGGGAAAACTGCAAAACGGTGTTTTTGTGGCTGACCAAGTCTTAGCAAAACATGACGAGAACTATATGCCGCCCGAGGCTGAAAAAGCCGTGCAGGACGCGCATAAGAAAGCTCGCGCCATGAAAGAGTAGGAGTTGAAATGATTGCAGAGTTAGGTCATTTTTCCTTGATCTTGGCCCTGATTGCGGCCCTGATCCAAGGTTTTCTTCCCTTGGCGGGTGCCGCATTAGGCGTGCGCAGCTGGGTTAACGTGGCTCGTCCGGCCGTGTTTGCCAACGCTGTTTTCTGCACGTTCGCATTCTGCTGTTTGGCTTGGTGTTTCTACACAAGTGACTTCTCCGTCATGAACGTGGCAAACAACTCCAACAGCATGCTGCCGTGGTTCTACCGTTTGTCGGCCACTTGGGGCTCTCATGAAGGCTCCATTCTTTTCTGGACACTGCTGCTGGCTCTTTGGGGCTTAGCGGTTGCCGTCTGTTCTCGCCGCCTCCCGCAGGACGTGATGGCCCGCGTCATCGGTGTTATGGGTCTGATTTCCGTCGGCCTGACGCTTTTCATGCTCCTTACCAGTGACCCGTTCATTCGTCTGTTCCCGGCTGCTCACGAAGGCCGAGACCTGAACCCGCTGCTGCAGGACCCGGGTATGGTTTTCCATCCGCCTCTGCTTTATATGGGTTACGTCGGTATGGTCGTTCCTTTTGCGTTTGCCGTTGCTGCTTTGATCGGCGGCCGCCTGGACGCAGCTTGGGCTCGCTGGACCCGTCCTTGGACAAGCGCAGCTTGGATTTTCCTGACCCTCGGTATTTCCTTAGGTTCCTACTGGTCTTACTACGAATTAGGCTGGGGCGGCTGGTGGTTCTGGGATCCGGTTGAAAACGCTTCCTTCATGCCGTGGCTCACAGCAACCGCACTGCTTCACTCTTTGGCCGTGACCGAAAAACGCGGCTGCTTCAAGATTTGGACCGTTCTTCTGGCTCTGATCACTTTCTCTCTGTCGCTGCTTGGCACTTTCCTCGTCCGTTCCGGCGTGCTCACCAGTGTGCACGCTTTCGCGACCGACCCGCAGCGCGGCCTCTTCATTCTCGGACTCCTCGTTCTGGTGATCGGCGGCTCTCTGCTTCTATTTGCCTGGAGAGCACCTAAAGTCGGTACCGGCGGCGCCTTCGAACTGTTCTCTCGAGAAGCGATGCTGCTTGTGAACAACGTGCTTCTCATTGTCGCCATGCTGGCCGTCCTCTTGGGTACGCTCTATCCGCTGTTTATTGACGCGCTGAATGCTGGCAAGATTTCCGTCGGACCTCCTTACTTTGATTCCGTTTTCGGACCGATCATGGTGCCTGTGATTCTTCTCATGGGTATCGGGCCACTGGTACGCTGGAAAGACGCCAAGATTTCCGACATCGTCAAACGTACGGCCTGGTGCTTTATCGCCGCAGTGATTCTCGGCGCTGCCACCCCGCTGATCAAAGGCTGGAGTACCTGGCTCTTTGTCGGTCTGACGCTCTCTTGGTGGGTCTTATTCACCTTCATTGAATCTTTGCGTGAAAACATCCGCAACTTCAAGGGCAATTTCTTCGGCAAGATCTTCAAACTCTCCCGCTCTTGGTGGGGCATGATGATTGCGCACTTGGGTGTTGCCGTTTCCATCGTCGGTATCGGCATGGTCATGACGTACTCTCTGGAGCGCGACGTCACGATGACGCCGGGCCACGAGGTCAACGTCGGTTCTTACGACTTCAAGTTTGAAGACATCAAACGCGGTATCCGCGGCCCGAACTACATCGCTGACGAAGGTGTGTTTAAGGTCACGGAAAACGGCAAAGAAGTTGCGACCCTGACACCTCAGAAACGCAAGTACTTCTCCAGTCAGATGCCCATGACCGAAGCAGCGATCAGCTCTTCGATTACCGGCGACGTCTACGTATCCATGGGTGACCAGACCGTCGACGGCGCATGGGTGGTTCGCGCCTACGACAAGCCTTTCGTGACATGGATTTGGTGGGGCACGCTCATCATGTCTTTCGGTGCCTTTATCGCCATGTTGGATAAACGCTACAGAACTCGCCGCCGCGTCCGCAGCGCCCAGGCAGAGTAGGGGATTTGAATCATGAAAATGAAATATGTTCTTCCGCTGGTCATCTTCCTGGCACTGGCGATCTTCCTCATGGTGGGTTTGAACCGCGACCCGCGAGAAGTGCCTTCTCCGCTGATCGGAAAACCTGCACCGGAGTTTTCTCTGCCGAGACTCGATGACCCGAACAAAGTTGTCTCTAAAAAGGACATGCTGGGCCAGGTCTGGCTGCTGAATGTTTGGTCCTCCTGGTGCGGTTCCTGCCGCCAGGAACATCCGACCATGGTTAAGGTCGGCAAGGGCGGCCAGAAGATCGTCCCGATCATCGGCTTAGATTACAAAGATAAGGATGCCGACGCGATGCGCTTCCTGCGCCAGGGCGGCGACCCTTATGACTTCTCCATTAAAGATCCGACCGGTGAAGTGGGCATCAACTTCGGTGTCTACGGTGTTCCCGAGACCTTTGTGATTGATAAGAAAGGCGTGATTCGCTACAAGCAGATCGGCCCGATCACTCCGGAAGCCTGGGATAAGAAGATTCATCCTCTCATCAATCAACTGAAAGCAGAATGATGAAGAAATTTTTACTCGCACTGTTTTTTACAGCTTTTGCACTGACCGGAGCTCATGCTCAGCCTGCACAGCAGAGTCCGGCACAGCCTGACGTCAAGCCGACGATTCTTGACCCTGTGGCAAACAAACGCGTGGCAGAAATTTCTGCCCAGCTGCGCTGCCTGGTCTGCCAGAACCAGTCAATCGCCGACAGTAATGCCGAGCTTGCGATGGACCTTAAAAAGCAGGTCGTCAAACAGATCGCAGAAGGCAAGACGAATCAGCAGATTATCGACTTCATGGTCGACCGTTACGGAGACTTCGTTCTCTACAATCCGCCTTTCAAGATGAGTACGCTTCTGCTTTGGCTCGGACCGATTCTTTTTCTGGTTCTCGCCTTAGGCGGACTGTTCTACACGATGGCAAAACGCAAGAAACTTAAACCCGTCGAACTGACGGAAGAACAAAAACGACGTGCCGAAGAGCTCCTTCGCGGAACTGAACCGGCGAAAAGGAGAGATGCCAAATGATGACATTTTTACTTTCAGCCGGAGCGATGATCATCGTCCTGCTTTTGATCATTTGTATTCCGCTGCTGACATTCCGTAAAAAGGACACGGGCGCCGAAGAGCTTCCTCAGGCTAATATTGCGATCTATCGCGACCAGTTCAAAGAACTGGAAGACGAATTGGCCCGTGGCGCAATTTCTCAGAATGAATATGACGAAAGCCGTCTCGAGCTCGAGCGCCGCGTGATTGAAGAATCCGTTCCTGAAAAGCAGGTCGAACCGACCAATCAAAAAGCCGGCGTTTACACGGTTTTTGTCTTGGTTCTGGTTGTTCCTTTCTTTGCCGTGGCTATGTGGGCTGCTACACAGCATCTCGGTGACTTCCGCTTAGACGGCGGTATCAATGAAGGCGTGGTGGATTACAACACCGGTACGGTTGTCCGCCAGGCTGGCGAAATGCACGACATGGATTCCGCACTGAAGAAGCTGCGTGATCATCTCAGAGAAACTCCGGGTGACATTCAGGGCTGGATGATGCTCGGACGCACCATGCTGACCATGAAGAATTACAAGGAAGCCGAAGCTGCCTTTACTAAGGCCGATCAGCTGGCTCCGGGCAATCCTGCCATCATGGTTGACTTGGCTGACGCGATTGCGATGGTTCAGGGTCAGGATCTCAGCGGCAAACCTTGGGAACTCGTACAGAAAGCCCTCAAGATTGATCCGACCAACTGGAAAGCTCTGATGATGGGCGGTACCGATTACTTCAACCGCGGCGACTATCGTCACGCAGTGATGTATTGGGAACGTCTTCTCGGCACGCTTTCTGCGAACGACGATATGCGTGCAGCCGTGATCGGCAGTATTCAGGAAGCCCGTAAACTCGGCAATATTGTCGGACCGGTTCAGGATACGCTGGATTTCGGCAACCCTGTCAATAAGGATGATAGAGCTGTCCCGATGATGAGCCAGATGATGAAGAACGGTTCTGCTCCGATGGGACAGACACCGGTTCCCGCACAGGCGATGAAGGCGACGCATTTCATTTCCGGCGTGGTGGAACTGGATCCGAAACTGGAAGAGCAGGCGGCCAAATTTGACACGCTTTACGTGACCGCTCGTCCGGCAAGCGGCAGCCGAGCACCGATTGCTCAGTTGAAGATCAAAGTGCTGAGCTTCCCGGTTCACTTCAAGCTCGACAACACCATGCTTCCGCCGATGGATATGGGCGGCGGCACGTTAGACGAGCATGACACCGTCATGATCACGGCTCGTTTAGGCTATGCTCAGCAGATGATGCCTGCGAACGGAGATCTGGAGGGTCAGACTTCCGCTCCTGTTAAGGTCGGCGCTGACGATGTAACGCTCAAGTTAACGAATGTGGTTGCTCGCTAACAAAACGAACGGAGAAGATTTCCTTCTCCGCTTAAACGCAAAAAACCGGCTTCGCGCCGGTTTTTTGCTGGGTTCCGAATGGATTATTTGCCGTATTCGATCTTATTGGTCTTCATCAGTTCATTGAGGAAGTTCTGCTGTTTTTTCAGCTCCAGACCTTCGCGGATCTGATCCTTAACAGAGTCGTAAGTTGGGAAGGGGACTTCCTTAACATCGTTGACCTTGATGATATGCCAGCCGAATTCGGTTTTAACCGGTGCCTTGGAAATTTCGCCTTTCTTCATGTTCTTGACGGCGTCGGCAAACGGTTTAACAAATACCGCAGGACGGTTCCAGCCTAAGTCTCCGCCGTTTTCTTTGGCGCCGGTGTCAACAGAAAATTCTTTGGCCAAAGCAGCGAAGTTGCCGCCGGCAGCCAGTTTCTTTTCAATATTCTCAGCGGTCTTCTGATCTTTGACCAGAATGTGGCTGACTTCATATTCTTTATTGCCAAGGGCTGCTTTTTCTTCTTCGTAGCGAGCCTTGATTTCTTTTTCGCTGACCGGGTGCTTAGCCATCTCATCTCTCAGAAGCGCTTCCTGAAGAATGCGGAATTTGGCGTAATCTAAAGCGAACTTAACTTTGGGATCGTCAGAAATCTTGCGTTTTGCGGCTTCCTGTTCAACCAAAGCGTTGGCCACTAAATTTTCGGTAATTTGACGGCGTGCTTCCGGAGTGTCTTTACCGCCGTTTGCTACGAGCTGGGCGACCCATTCGTCTTGGAGAGACTTAGGAATCGGTTTGCCGTTCACGGTGGCAATGTTCTGGGCAGAAACAGCAAAAGCTGCGGATGCCAGGGCCAGAGCAGTCAAAAGTTTATTTTTTTTCATGAAGCTACCTTCTTGTTAAGAAATCAAATTTTCTCGTTATTTTATTGACTAAATTTTCGTATGGTCGACCCTTCCCGTGTTTTGGGAATAAAACGCGAAATGGCTACGGCATTGTTCTTATCTCTGAAGAGGTAGATAAGAGAGAAATTAGGAGGTACACCGTTTTTAAGGTTGAATTAAGACTCATAAGACTTCAAACTTACATTGTGAACAAATATTTCGGTTCACATACACCAAGAAAAAGTTTCGGTCTTTTTAAGGACTTAAAAATGACAAAAATGCCCCTTTTTCCTTCTGTCCTCGCTTTGGCATTGATCGGGTACTTTGGCGTTTCTTATGCAGCTCCGGCTCAGAATGATGCGAACTGTACCGCCTGTCACTCCAACATCGGCACACTGCACACCGGTTCCAAACATGCGAACCTTCCGTGCGCAACCTGCCATGACGGTACTGCCGACCATTTAAAGAATCCTAAGACTCATCCGACGGTTTCCATGAGTCCACAGCAGTGCAGCAGCTGCCACCCGAATCAATTCGAAACGATGTACAAGGTTAACGATCATCGTATCGCTCGCGATTCCAAGAAGAATTTGAACAACATCTCTCCGAATCCCTTCTTTGATGAAGCACTCGGAGCTCACGGCTTTGTGAAAGAACACAACCTGCCGAGATCGCACGCTTATGCAGCAGTCGACCAGTTTATTGCCGACCGCTCCTTCGGCGGCCGCTTCCAACCGAAAGAAGGCTGGCTCTTCAGCGGTGACAACGGCGGTTTCTTCGGCGTCTGGGAAAAGATCGATGACACGATCCCCGGCAACGCTCAGAAGCCTCATAAACCCGGTACTGCAGCCGCAGCCAACCCTGTTTGCTGGACCTGCAAATCTACAGACGTCATGATGGATTGGGCCTACTTGGGCGACCCGAACACTAAGGCCAAGTGGAGCCGTGCTTCCAACCCGGTCGATCTGGTTCACAACATCAACCATGCTTTGAACTGTAACATGTGCCATGACCCGCACAGTGCTCAGCCCCGTATCGTTCGCGACGCATTGATCCAGGCCATGACTCGTACCGACTACCCGACACTTTATTCGGAATCCGCCAACAAGACTCCGATTGAAGTTAAGGATATGGGTCTTCGCGGCTTCACCCGCAAGATCGCCATCCTCGGCAAACCCGACAGCAAACTCATGTGCGCACAGTGCCACGTTGAATACAACTGCAACCCGGGTACCGATCCTGCTACCGGCAAGCCCATCAAGATGGACGACCCGCGCACGAACCTCTTCCCGCTGGTTGATGTCACCCGCATTGAAGACTTCTACAAACATGCTTCTTTCAAGGACTTCAAGCACAATCAGACCGGCGCTCTTCTAACCAAGATGCAGCACCCGGACACCGAAGTCTATTGGAACTCCAAGCATGACCAAATGGGCGTCGGCTGCGCAGCCTGCCACATGCCGAAGGTTAAAGATGCAAACGGCGACGTTTACACCTCTCACTGGGCAACCACACCGCGTGCATATATCCAGGAAACCTGTCTGCAGTGTCATAAGGACAAGACCGAAGCTCAGATGAACAAGGTTCTTGACTCCATGAATGCTCACTACAACGGCAAACTTCGTGAAGCCGAAGCCTCCATGGGCCAGATGTTCATCGCCTTCAGACAGGCTAACGACGCCGGTGTTGATCCTGCCGTTATCAAACAGGCTCAGGATCTCCACTCTGTTGCTCATACCAACTGGGAATGGTGGACCGCTTCCAACGGTTCTTGGTTCCACAATATGCCTCAGGCTAAAGAGTCCCTGGCAAAATCCGTGGCCGCCTCTCAGAAAGCAACAAAACTTCTCCGCGACGCAGTTGCTGCTAAAGTTGCTGCACAAGCTCAGCCCCAGGCTCAGCAGACCGCCCAGAAGTAATTTGATTTAATCTTTCGTCAAACCGGTTAACCGCCGGTTTGACGGATAAACCTAAAAGCAGGAGTTGTGAATGTCCTCCGACCTTATCTTTTGGATCTGCGCCGCAGCACTGCTTCTGCTTTTAGAAGTTTGTCTTTATATCGGCCTCCGTTCTTCTTCTAAAACGGAAGTCGAAAACACAGGGCTCAATCGCCTGGTTTATCAGGATCAATTCCAAACCCTGAATCAAGAATTGGCCGAACACAGAATCTCCAAAGCTGTCTACGACGCAGAACTTTCCGAGCTTGAGGCTAGGGCAGTCGAGGAAACCGTAACTCCCAACGTTGCATACCGCAATCCGAGCTGGGTAAAGCCGGTTTCTATTTTTCTTTGTCTCCTCGTTCCCTTAACCGCTGTTTTCCTTTATTTTTCCTGGGCTAATCCTTCCCTTGTAACTTATAAAGGAACACCGGAAGCGCTGGCAGCTGCACAGCCGGCCGACCGGATCGGACAACTTAAGACTTTCCTTAAAGAAAGCCCTAGAGCGGTTCGTGCGTGGCTTGCGCTGGCTGATGAATTCGGGAGGGAGGGGCAATATAAAGAGGCCGTAAATGCGATGAATGAGGCCTTTCACGTATCTCCGAACGGAGTTGCCAAAACGGCGGATTATCGCGTTCAGCGCGCTGTCTTTGCCCTAGAAACGTCGGATCCCATGCTCCGCTCTCAGGCAGTATCTGATCTTGAGCAAGCCGTAAAGCTGGAGCCCTCCAACATTCGAGCGCTTGAGCTCGGCGGAATCGTGGCTTACCAAAGTGGTCAATACAGCAAAGCAGTCGAATTTTGGCAGGAGCTGCTGCTTCTGACGCCTCAGGATTCTCCGGCGTATTCGCGGCTCTTGGATGCCATCTCGGATGCCAAGAACCGTGCTCAAATGAACTTCAGGTTTTAGACCTTCGTAGTCAACGACATTTCGCACGGCTTGCAGTGGAAGTGAGCCGTGAGTTCAATTTTGCCGTTTCGAAGCTTCAGCGGAGTCGGTTTGATTTTCTCGCCGCGCAGCTTGCCTTGTTTCGGACAGATGTTCAAAGCGTGACGAATGCAGTAGCGGCAGCGCATGACTTCTGTTTCGCCTTTATGCTGTCCTTTCTCAAAGGCAGGTTCGGTGACTTGAGTTCCGTGAAGTTTGTAAAACTCAAGCGCCTTCTTGTTCATGACATTGCCGTGATAGTCCAGTTCTTTAACCGGGAAGACGGCGGATGTGTCATCTCCTGCCTGCGGAAGAATTTCTCTCTTTTGAGAACGATCCTCTTCCAAGCGAGAGATCAGCTCTCTGCGAAGACCGTTAAGCACAGAAGCGCTCATAAAACCGGGATGATCTCCCTCAATTTGGATATTGTCGGCAACAAAGTCGGTGGAGCCGAGTTTGGCCAAGGCGCGCAGAACCTGTTCTTTGACTGCCTGCGGATTCTTGGCTTCCGGGAGAGGTTCTAAAAGAGAAACCTCGGATTGATGACCGTGACCGTCATCGGCACGGATATCGATGCCGTTCGGGCCGACGGAAGCCTCGATGCGAATCGGGATCTTTCTGAGCGCCGTCTCGGCATTCATTCGTTTAAGCCAAGCCGCGTCTTTATTGCGCATTAAGCGGAGGCCTTCTTTCAGGCCGGTGATTCGGCTGCAGGGCTCGCGCGTGAAGACTTCCCAAAGACCGGTGTCTTTTTGTTCGGCACGATTGATCAGAAGCCCTGAGAGTTCATCCGTGTCGGTAAAGAAAGTCAGGCCGTCGCCGTTATGGAGCTCTTCTTTGGTTTTAACGAGGAAGGAGCGGTCGTTAACTTTGACGACCTGGCCGATGACGGCGCCGGAATTTTTCGGCGTGCTGAAGGCCTCCATATGGTCGTTGCGGCCGTTGACAAAGTAGTCGGTTGCTCCGCGGTTGAAAGCGTTCTCGAGCGAGGGCTCAAAGTTAAATTCGACTTTTCCGTCGCTCTCAGCTTCGAAGTCCGGGTGCTTTTCCAGCCAAGCATCAAGTTCTCGACGATAGAAAGCAGTCGTGTTCTTGACGTAAGTCAGGTCCTTGTATCTGCCTTCAATCTTGAAGCTGCGAACGCCGGCGGTAATGAGGGCGTCTAGGTTCTGAGACTGGTTGTTGTCTTTCAAGGAAAGGAGATGTTTGCCGCGGCTGATAGATTTGCCTTCCTCGTCAAAGAGGTCAAACGGGAGGCGGCAGATTTGCGCGCAGTCTCCGCGGTTGGCGCTCCGGCCTTTAAAGGCTTGACTGGCGTAGCATTGACCGCTGTAGCTGACGCAAAGCGCGCCGTGAATAAAGAATTCAATTCGGGCGGTTTTCAGCGCTTCAGCCATCTCTTGGATCTGCCCCAAAGTCAGTTCACGAGCAGGGACGATCTGAGAAAAGCCGATGGATTCCAGAAACACGGCTTTTTCCGTGGTGCGGATATCGCACTGAGTGGATGCATGCAGCTGGATCGGCGGCAGATCGCACATCAGCAGTCCCATGTCTTGAACGATCAGCGCATCAACGCCTGCGTGGTAAGCCTGATGGGCGAGCCTTACGGCCTCCGGCAGTTCCTCATCGGAAAAAATCGTATTCAGTGCCATATAGACACGTCCGTTGAAACGGTGCGCGAAGGAAGCAAGACGCTCTATTTCCGACATGGAGTTCCCGGCATTGGCGCGGGCGCTGAAAAGCGGTCCGCCGATATAGACGGCATCAGCGCCGTGTTTGAAGGCTTCGATGCCGATATCGCAGGTCTTGCAGGGAGCGAGAAGTTCGAGAGTACGGGACGGTGTCATGGTTTATTAAAAAACCGGCCCATCGGGATGGATGGGCCGTGAGTGATAAGTTTGTGCTGCGAATTAACGGCAGTGATCGTATTTCAGAAGATTCTGCACTTCAGTCGAATTGCCGCGCTGTTTGGCAATATCGTACGGAGCGAGTTCATCGTTGGTACAGTAATCCTTGCGGGCTCCGGCATGCAAAAGGAGCTTGACTGTGTCAGCATCGGCTTCTCTGGCTGCCATGTAAAGCGGAGTGATGCCGCGAAGCGTTCTTGCGTTCACATCGGCGCCTTTGCTGATCAGGTACTTGACCATTTCCTTGTTGCCGGACGTGGCTGCGTAGTGCAGGGGAGACCAGTTTTTAGGATTGTTAACTGCGGCGCCGTGAGCAATTAACTTTTTCGCCACGTCGTTGTCTTTCAGGAAGATTGCGATCATCAGCGGGGTTTCTTTCAGTGTATTGGGCTGATCAACCTTGATGTTTTTCTGCTTAAGCAGCAGATCAATCACGCTGTTTGCATTCTTGCGGATGGCAAGCATTAAAAGCGGTTCGCCGGCACCGCTGGAGGTGACGGTATTCGGGTCGAGGCCTTTCGCAAGCAGAGGAGCTAAGGCGTCGGCATCGTTTTTAAATGTGGCATCCACGGCATCGTCGTATGTCGTTGCGAATGCGGAAACCGATAAAAGGCAGGAAGCGGCAAGTAAAGCTAATTTGCGGTACATCATAGTAATTCAGCCTTGCTGAATAATCTGAAAAAGTTTTGGGTGGAATCTTCAGCTACTTTTTCGAGCGTCTCTCCCCGCAGAAAAGCGACCTTACGAGCAACGTAACGAACGTAGGAAGGTTCGTTACGTTTTCCGCGGAACGGAATCGGAGCAAGGTAAGGACAATCGGTTTCTACGAGATAGCGATCGCTCGGAACCCAGGACGCGACTTCCTGAATCTGAGTTGCGTTCTTGAACGTGACGATACCCGAAAAAGAAAGATAGCCGCCGAGATCGAGCGCATCTTGAGCCATTTTCTTATCGCCTGTGAAGCAGTGGAGCACAAAGCCTGTCGAACCTGCGTCGTGCTCTTTTAACAGACGAATCGTGTCTTCCTGTGCGTCACGAGAGTGGACAATTACCGGCAGATTTGCCAGTTTTGCGGCCTCGATGTGGCGGCCAAAACGCTCGAGCTGAGCATCGTAAGGCGCTTCCTCATAGTAGTAGTCCAAACCGCATTCGCCGATGGCAACGACTTTCTGTGGTTTAGTGAGTCCGACGAGTTCTTCGATGCTCGCTTCATGGTCGTCATCCTTGGTACTCGGATGAACGCCGGCGGCGAACCAAACGTTTTTATGTGCATTGGCGAAATTTAAGCCCCGCTCGTAATCCTGAAGCGATGTGCCGGCGACTAAGGCGCCTCCGACTTCGGCCTCTTTCATGCGGGCAAAAACTTCGTCGATATCGAGCTGAAACTCAGCTCCGTCAATGTGAGAGTGTGAATCGATCAGCATTTCAGTCCAAATGTCCGAAATGAATATATCCGTTCTCGAAGCTCAGGTAGCCGCCGCGGGAACGACCGTTTTCGAAATCCCAGTCAGGCAGTACCCAGCGGTCGAAACGCGAGTCTTCATTGACGTGCGTATGGTGTGCAGGACGGTGGGTATGTCCGTGAATAATGATTTTGGTTCTATATTGTCGCACGGAACGGGCGACGTCATTGACGACGACATCCATGACTTCCTTGCTTTTTTCTTGGTTGTCATAGGCGCTCTGATTGCGCAGGCCTCCGGCAAAAGCGATACGGTGTTCAAGTTTTTCACCGAGGATCTGACGCTGGACATCGGGGCTGCGCAGGGTCGCACGGAACTGCTGATATTCAGGATCAAGCGTGCACCACATATCGCCGTGGGACAAAAGGATATGATCAAATCCGACTTGAACCGGAATCGGGTCTGCAATGAGCTGAGCACCGGTGGCTGCGGTAAAACCTTTACCGAGCAGAAAGTCGCGGTTTCCGTGCATCACATAGATGCGGTGCCCGTTGAGGAAGAAAGCTTTGAGGGCTTCCAAAATGTCGGCATAGGCCGGAGCATGATCGTCTCCGGCCCAGAATTCGAAGAGGTCTCCGAGAATGACGAGCTCGGAGAAACGAGCGGCGTCGTTTTTGAGGAACTTGAAAAAGGCCTCCTTAGTTGCCGGTTTGTCGGCAGCTAAATGCAAATCGGCGATAAAGACGGGATTTTGCAAAGGAGGAATTTTGGAGAGACAGCTCTCAGCAGGAACAACGCCGTTGAATGACACTTAGATAACCTCAGCTTTTTCGATAACGACATCTTCGGTCGGGACATCGTCATACCAACCGACTCTACCGGTGCGGACTTTAGCGATCTTGTCAACAACATCCTGACCGGCAACAACCTTGCCGAATACGGCATAGCCCCAGCCCTGCATTGTTTCGCTCTTGAAGTCGAGGAACTTGTTGTCGGCGACGTTGATGAAGAATTGAGCGCTGGCAGAATGCGGATCGTTCGTACGAGCCATAGCAATGGTGTACTTTTCATTGGACAAGCCGTTGTTGGCTTCGTTCTTGATCGGTTCGCGAGTGTCGACTTCGTCCATGCCGGGTTTGAAGCCGCCGCCCTGGATCATGAAGCCGGGGATGACGCGGTGGAAAATCAGGCCGTTGTAGTGGCCGTCTTTGACATACTGTTCGAAGTTAGAAGCAGTAACAGGTGCATTCTTGTAATCGAGTTCAATATCGATAGTGCCGAAGTTTGTAGTTAAACGGATCATTTCTTTTTCCTAAAAAATTACTTTAAAACTTTGACGGATTCGATGATGACGGGACGAACCGGGACATCATCCATGAAACCCTTGGATCCTGTCGGAGCACGGCCGATCTTGCGAACGACATCCATACCGGTGACGACTTCACCGAAAACAGCGTAACCGTCCTTCGTGGATGTGCCGTTAAGGAAGTCGTTGTCTTTCAGGTTGATGAAGAACTGGCTGGTAGCAGAATCAGGATTGTTCGTACGGGCCATTGCAATGGTACCGACGGTGTTTTTCAGACCGTTCTTATCTTCGAGTTTGATCGGAGCGTGCGTGCTCTTCTGATGCAGATTGCGGTCAAAACCGCCGCCCTGAATCATGAAGTTGTTGATGACGCGATGGAAAATCGTACCGTTATAAAAACCTTCTTTTGCATACTTGACGAAGTTAGCTACTGTCGTCGGAGCAGCTTTCTCGTTAAGGTTGACAACGATGTTGCCTTCCGAGGTAACGATTTCAACTTTAGGAGCAGCAAAGCAAACAGCAGAGGCAGCCAGCATTGCGGCGCCGAAAGCCAGTTTTTTGACATTAAACATGGAGTTAAATCCTAAAAAACATTCTGCAGGAGAATGCCTGCAGCAAAGAATAGATTAAGGAGCGGTCCGAATCGTCAGATCCTGAGCAATTTGAGCTTTTTCCTTTAAACGTCCGTTCTTGGGTGCCAAACGTGCCGCCTTGGCATACATATCGGCAGCTTTAGCAGCGTAAATATCACCGAGGTTGGAATAAGTCGTGACGGATGAGGCGTTGTTCATCAGCGCACGCTCCAGAAGATCCTGGGCGCGTCCGAGGTTGCCTTCGCCGGCATAGATGACGGCGAGGTTGTTGTAGGAATCTGCGATTTCGGGATATTCGCGAATCAGCTGTTCAAAAACTCTTTTTGCCTCGTCATTTTTCTTCGTTTCCATGAAGATAACGCCTCGAAGGAAGCGAAGGTTGACGTTCTGCGGATTGACAGCCAATTCTTTGTCTGCGAGATTCATGGCATCTGCGTATTTGCCTCGGCTGATCAGCTGGGATACCGAGCGGGCCGGATTCACAATGTCCGGGGTCTTATCACCGAAGAGCGGAACGCCATCCTGTGCGGAAACCTGAGCTGAAAGAAGCAAACCGGAGAGGACTGCACAACCGAAGATCAAGGGCAGACGCATATTGAACCTGTACTTATTGTTTGAACAAACTTACATGTTAGTCAAGATTCTATGGAATTCGGCTAAACAACGCAAAAATCAAGAATATTTACAACTGCGGAGACCGAATTCGGACTTTTCTCGGCCTCTGCTTAGAGAAAGTCACAAGTGCAAAAAATCCTGCGGGTGTGTAATCTGAGGGTGACGGAAGGTGATCATGAGACAAGTTTTTCGCCAATTGCCGTGGATCCATCCTCAGATCGAACCGCGAATACAACAGTTCTTCAATCAGTACGGGCGTTATCTTCGCCTCAAGCAGGGCGCTTCGATTTTTAACGGCGGTGACGCAGGAGAAATCGCTTTGGTCCTCTGCGGCCTAGGCGTATTCTCGTTTCCGGATAAGCACCTTAAAAATCATTATCTTTCGCTTATCCCTCCCGGTTCCTTGATGGGAGACGTAGACGGTCTGACTCATGAGTCCGTTAACGTTTACGACAGTGCGTTTCGCGACTCGGAAGTTCGCTTGATCAAACGAGATATCTTCAGGGACTTCCTTATCCAAAACCCGGAGCTTTTGCATGCGCATACGCTGTCGGTGATTGCGCATCACGAATCCTGCATGGAAGCATTAATCGCCAACTCGACCTTAACGCTTCCCGATCGCCTTCAGGTTCTTTACGCAAGTCTGGCGGCTTCTTTCGGAAAATCCACAGAGAAAAAAAGTTTTGTCAGTATTCCGTTGACACTGACCGCTGTTGAGCTCTCAGCCTTTGTGAACGCCTCCCGACAATCGGTTTCTTCAGTTCATACGGAAATTGAGTCAAACGGAGACATCGTGAGAAAGAAAGGCGAAACGCAACTCTCTAAAAAGTTCATTGACGGCTGTTTTGACTGGCTGGAAAACGGAGCTCAGCCATCGGTTCGCATTCGCAAAAGACGAGAAAAACCGTCAGCTTCCTGACACTTTTGGAGCGGCAGCAAAAGGGCATTGGTAAAAGTGTCAGATAGCTGACAACAAGTGTTGTTCATCATTTTTATATTGAAAACACCCTCGAACAAGGAAGAAAGATGAACAAACAATTAGTCGTATTAACCTTTGCAGCTTTTGGCGCATTTATGCTGAACGCCTCAGCCGCGGGCGTTGCAGACCTTCATGCAGCTAAAGGTCAGGACTGCGCCGCCTGCCACATGGAAGGCAAACCTTCGAGCTCAAATGTCTCCGAAGCTTCCTGTCAAAAATGTCATGGAGAAGAGCCTGCTGGCAAAGCTTTAGAAATCGAAGGCAAGAAGGTCGCCAACATTCACAAAACCCATTTCGATACGTTCGAATGCCTTCAGTGTCACAAAGGCCACTCTCAGTCCGTAATTGCCTGCGCCGAATGTCACAAAGGCGCACAAAGCATCCAAGTCCCTTAATTACTTAACTTCTCACCAAGGAGAATAAAAATGTCAAAAGTTGAACTTTCTCGCCGCGGTTTTCTTAAAAGCACGTTAGCCGCGACAGGCGCAGCTATGGCCGGAACTGCAGCGCACGCCGGTGATATTCCTGAAAAGTGGCAGCAGCCGAAGTGCAGCGGCTGGAGCTGGGAAAAACCGGCGCCCAAGATTGCTCCGGAACAGATCAAAAAGACAGTGAACACCGACGTTGTGGTGATCGGTGCAGGCCTTGCCGGTTTTGCAGCCGCACTGGCAGCCGCTCAGGAAGGTGCTAAAGTCGTTTTAGTTGAAAAAACCCGCGGCTGGAGCTGTCGAGGCGGTCATATCACTGCCTTTAATAGTTCTCTGCAGAAAAAGATGGGTATCGATATTGATGCCGCCGAAATCGTCCGCCGTCTGGTGGCATGGGGCCAAGGCAGAATGGATGAACGCCTGCTTTGGATGTTTGCCAGAAAGTGCGGTGACTGCATGGATTGGGCCATTGACATTGCCGGCAAACACGACACCAATGTGACACTTTGGGAAGGCTATTACAAAGGCCCGACTTACACCGAATTCCCCGTCACGCACTTCTTCTACAACAAGAACATCAATCTTGACTACACATACGGTAACTCCGAAGGCATCGGCAATGTCGCGCTCATGCCTTGCTTTGAAGAAGAACTGAAGAAAGCCGGCGTCACACTGATGTACCGTACTCCTGCCGTCCAGTTCATTCAGGACGCTAACAAGCGCGTTACCGGTCTCATCGCCGGCAGACCGAATAACTATACCCAGATCAATGCCGCAAAAGGCGTCATCATTGCAACCGGCTGCTACGGCTCCAATGAAGAGATGAGAAAGGCTTTTGCCCCGTATTCTCTGCACGCCGATGCACAGATCTACTTCCCGACAAAATCCAACACCGGTGACGCCCACATCATGGCGATGCAGGCCGGCGGCGTGATGCAGAAGAACGATAACCATGCAGCAACGGTTCACTTAGAGGCCGGCGCCGGCAGCTACGGTTTCCTGCATGTGAACGCCAACGGCGAACGTTTTATGAACGAAGACGTCAACACCCAGTCCAAGTCTTGCTCTAAAGAACTTCAGCCGCACGGAATTGCATGGACGGTCTACGACTCCAACTGGACACAGGACGTGAAGAAACAGGTTGACGGCAACCTCGCCGGCGGTCTTTTCTACGGACAAATGTGGCAGCCTTGGGGCAACGGCTGGAACGTTGAAATTGAAAAGGCTTCCCAGGCGCAGCACATCAAGGACGGTAAGGTTGTCGTTGCCGATACACTTGATGAACTTGCTCAGAAGATGGGCGTTCCTGTAGAAGCCCTTAAAGCAACCGTAACTCGCTACAACGAACTTGCGGCTAAAGGCCATGACGATGATTTCGGCAAGCGTCCCGAACTGCTTACTCCGATTCAGAAGGGCCCGTTCTATGCCGGCCGTCTTGTGAGCACACTCCTCGCAATGTCCGGCGGTTTGCATACTGATCCTAGCCTTCATGTCTTAGACAAGAATGATAAACCGATCGAAGGCCTCTACGTTTGCGGCGCCGCGGCCGGTGACTACTTCGGATCCGGCGACTATCCGACCATTTGCCCGGGCATGAATCACGGCAGAGCTTTGACGTTCGGACGTTTGACTGGCGTTATGGCTGCCGGCGGTGACATCGATAAAACCGTGAAGTCGATGGAAATCAAGTGATATTGTGAAAATACAGTCCGGAAAATTTTCCGGCACTGCATAAAAACCAAAAGCGAAAATCGGTTCTCCGGTTTTCGCTTTTTTTCACGGAGGCTCTTGAAAAGGATTTTTTCAAGAATGCTCTCAAATATTCTTTTTCGGTTTAGTACCGATGGTAACCGCGGTGCGGCATTCTCTGCTGAGGTTCTGCGCAAGGGTATTGCGGATAGGTCGAATTGTCATAACGATGCGGTCCGTAGTAGCCGTCGGAGGCGTACGGACGATGATCGTTGTAGTAATGGCCGTGGTGCATGCAGCCGGCAATGAAAGGTAACGACAGCAAAGCAAGGACGATTGTAAAACGCTTCATAACGATCTCCTTCGAACAACTTCTCCCAATCTAAACGATCTGATGTTTATGACAAGTCTTGAGCCCTAGGATTTCTACTTAGGTCGGGAGTATCTTTGTCTTTGGTACAGACGGTTTCCTGCCTAGGTGTGAAGGCTTCCATTTGGTAAAATCAACAAATTAGGCTCGGTGCGAGCAGAAGTTAGGAAGCTTCGACTCAATCCGGCTGTTCCATTAACGAAAGGAAGTCCGATGGCCTTAAAAATTTACAATACGCTCTCTCGTAGCGTGGAGCCCTTTAAATCCATTACACCCGAAAAAGTCGGAATGTATGTTTGCGGCGTTACCGTCTACGATGACTGCCACATTGGACACGGAAGAACATTTATCGCTTTTGACGTGGCAAGACGCTGGCTCCAGGAGAGCGGCTACGACGTCAAATTCGTCCGCAACGTAACCGATGTTGACGACAAGATTATTAAACGTGCGGCTGAACGCAAGATTCTGCCGTCCGAACTGGCCGAGACCTATACCAAGCGTATGCAGGAAGATCTCGGTGAACTCGGCTGCTTGCCTCCGAGCGTTGAGCCGAGAGCGACTCAATACATTCCTAAGATGCTTGCCCTGATCGAGAAGCTCGAAGAAAAGGGCTATGCCTATCAGGACAAGAATGGTGACGTCGATTTCTCCGTTCGTAAATTTAAACCCTACGGCGCCTTGTCCGGCAAGAAAGTCGACGAACTGCAGCCCGGGGAGCGCGTTAGAGTTGAGGAAGCCAAGCAGGATCCGCTGGACTTTGCACTTTGGAAGAGAGCAAAACCCGGTGAACCCGAGTGGGATTCCAAATGGGGCAAAGGACGTCCCGGCTGGCATATTGAGTGCTCTGCCATGAGCTGTGATCTGCTTGGAGAAACCTTTGATATTCACGGCGGCGGTCCTGACTTGATGTTCCCGCACCATGAAAATGAAATCGCTCAGAGTGAAGCTGCCAACGGTAAGAAGTTCGTGAACACCTGGATGCACTCCGGTCCGCTGCGCGTCAACGGCGAGAAAATGAGTAAGTCTCTCGGCAACTTCTGGACCATCCGTGATGCTTTAAAGGAAACGAACACTCAGTACGGCGACAAGAACGGCAACGAAACGCTCCGTTTCTTCTTACTGCGCTCCCACTACAGAAGCCCGATCGATTTCTCTTCTGCTTTGGTCGAGGACGCTCATCAGGCACTGATTCGTCTTTATACGGCGCTCAAAAATACGCCGTCAGACGACAACCCTCTGGACTGGAACGAAAAGTATGCCGCTCAGTTCAAAGAAGCGATGGATGACGATTTCAATACGGCTCAGGCTGTTGCAGTTCTCTTCGAATTGGCCAAAGAAGTCAACCAAACGAAGTCTCCTGAACTTGCACGCCAGCTCAAAAAACTCGGCGGTGTGCTTGGCATCCTCCAGCTAGACCCAGAAGCCTTCGTCAAAGGCGCCGTGGATTCAGTGGACGAAGCAGCTGTCGAAGCCTTGATCGCGGAAAGAAAGGCGGCAAAGGCTGCTAAGAACTGGGCAAGAGCTGATGAAATCCGTAAGGAGCTCTTAGAAAAGAATATTGTTTTGGAAGATGCTCCCGGCGGTGTGACGACTTGGCGCAGAGCTTAATCTCTATGGCAGAGCAAACCGAAAAACCCGAATGGTGGGATCAAGCTAAAAAGGAGCTTTCCGAAGCTGATCCCGTCATGGCCCAAATCATTCGCGCCAATCCTGAAGGATTTCTTGCGACTCGCGGGAATCCTTTTGAGACGCTGCTGCGCTCCGTGATCGGGCAGCAGATCTCCGTTAAAGCGGCGGCCAACATATGGGAACGGTTTGCTAAAGCCTGTAAAGAAATAAAACCTGAAATTATTACCCGCAAACATCGTCGAACCTTGAGGACCGCAGGTTTGAGCGAACGTAAGATTGAGTACGTTTTTGATATCTGTCGCTTTTTTCTCGAGAATCCGGATGCGGCCGACGGCTTTCAACATCGTTCCAATGAGGAAGTTATCAAGGAACTTTGTACCATCAAAGGCGTAGGCCCCTGGACGGCGGAAATGTTTTTGATCTTTGCGCTGCGTCGTCCGGATGTTGCTCCAATGCTCGATTACGGCTTTATCAAAGCCGTCGGCCAAGCGTATTTTCCGGAGATCGCGTTTGAAGAATGGTCAGCGGCCGACCGAAAAGAAGAAATGTCATCGGTGATTGCCAAATGGGGTCCATGGAAAACCGCCGGCACATGGTATTTATGGCGAAGCCTTAACAACGGACCGATGCAGTACTAAAGGAATAACATGGCAAAAGTCACTTACTTAGAATTTGAAAAACCCGTTGCTCAGCTTGAGGAAAAAATTCAGGAACTCCGCGATATGAGCTCCGGATCCGAAGGTTTGGATTTAACGAGCGACATCAACGGGCTTGAAAAGAAAAAAGCCAAACTTCTCAAAGAAATCTTCAATAAGCTTTCTCCTTGGGAAATGTCGCTTTTGGCTCGCCATCCGAATCGTCCGTACACACTGGATTACATCAACATGATTTTTACGGACTTCCACGAACTGCACGGTGATCGTGCTTACGCGGATGATCCTTCTATTGTCGGCGGCATGGCTCGTTTTAACGGTGAGCCGGTTATGGTGATCGGACATCAGAAAGGCCGTGATACGCGCGAAAGAACGCTCCGTAATTTCGGAATGAGCCGTCCGGAAGGCTATCGCAAAGCGCTCCGCTTGATGCAGATAGCCGAGAAGTTCTCCATGCCGATCTTTACCTTCGTCGACACACCGGGTGCCTATCCGGGCATCGGCGCTGAAGAGCGCGGGCAGTCCGAGGCGATCGGTCACAACCTCTTTGTGATGAGTCGACTGAAAACGCCGATCGTTGCAACGGTAATTGGCGAGGGCGGCTCCGGCGGCGCCTTGGCGATTGCAGTGGCTGATGTCGTTCAGATGCTTCAGTATTCCACTTATTCCGTTATTTCGCCGGAAGGCTGTGCTTCCATTTTGTGGAAGAGTGCAGCTAAGGCTCCGGATGCAGCAAAGGCCTTGGGATTGACCGCTCACCAGCTGTTTGATGCCGGTCTGATCGACAAGATCCTGCCTGAGCCTTTAGGCGGCGCTCATCGCGATCCTGAAGCGATGGCCCAAACCTTAAAGCGTTCTTTGAGCGATTCCCTTCGCACGCTGAAGCGCATGAGCACCGAGGAGCTTCTGGAAGAACGCTACAAGAAGCTCCTCAACTACGGAAAATATGCCGAAGTCGAAAAATAATCCTTCTGAAAAGAAAACTGTCCGCGGCATTACAACGCGTGTCCGGACAGCTCTTGAAAATACTGCCCGACAGCTGCAGCTGTCCGCCGACGGACTGCCGATTGCTTCCGGCGAGAAACCGATCAATGTGATTGTCGCCTTCTCGGGCGGTCTGGATTCCTCCGTTCTGCTTTACGCAGTCTCCCAGCTCAAGGGAAAGTCTTACGGCGAAATTACCGCGGTCCACGTCCACCACGGCCTTTCAAAGCACGCCAACGAATGGGCTGAGTTTTGTGAAGAGCGCGCGAAGAAGTGCGGTGTGCGGTTTGTTCTCAGAAAAGTGACAGTGCCTTCGGGCGGCGCCGGTTTTGAGGCTGAAGCGCGTCAGCTTCGTTATGAAGTTCTCGAAGAGGAAGCGAGGAAGGCAGCGGCGGACGCGATCTTAACGGCTCATCATTTAGACGATCAGCTCGAAACGTTCCTTATTCAATGGATGAGAGGCTCAGGTCCTGCGGGATTAGCCGCCATGCCTCCGCTGCTTCGCAAAGACGGATGCACGATTATGCGTCCGCTGCTCGGGTTTCAAAGGACAGAACTGGAACGTTTTGCCGAAATTCGAGGTATCAAGTGGGTCGAAGATGAAAGTAATGAAGATACGAAATATCTTCGCAACGCGATTCGGCACAACATCATTCCCGAACTGGAAAAGATTCGTCCGGGATTCAAAACAGCCGCAGCCCGCAGCATAGAGCTGATAGCAGAAGCGGCAGAGACGCTTCGTGATGTCGCCGAAGACGACTTTAATCAAGCATCTGAGAACGACGGGAAATACCTTCGTATTGACGATTTTTTAGCACTTCCTGCTGGACGCAGAGCTCGGGTTCTGAGATTGTGGCTCGACAGAGTAGGTTTTAAACCCCTGCCGAGGACGCGTCTGCTGGAAATGATTCGCCAGATCAAAGAGACGACAAAGCAAAGTGTCTGTCTCATGTTCTCCGACGGTTTAGAAATTCGCAAATACGGGTCTCGTCTTATGGTCACCGAGCATGAAAAGCCGGAAAGCGAAGCTGAGATCATTGTCGAATGGCACGGAGAACCTGAAATTGACTTACCACAGTACAACGGGAAGCTTGTTTTCACACCGGCCGAAGAGGGCTTTAACGAAGGTTATCTGAAAGCTCAGCCGCTCTCGATTCGCCGGCGCTCCGGCGGTGAGAAAATCAAGATTCATAAATTCCGTCCCCGCAAAGCCCTCAAAATGCTCTTCCAGGAAGCAGGGATCCCTGAGTTTGAACGCAAGAACCTGCCTTTGGTTTGGCGGGGCAAAACGCTGATTTATGTGGGCGGCGTCGGCTCCGAAGTTCGCGAGCAAGTGGATGACGACGGTACGCCGCGATACAAAATTGAATTCATAAAAAATCCCGGCCTATTTTCTTAACAGACCGGGACCGGAAGAATTTCAAAAGTTTTTGTTAGTCGACGGTAAGCAGGGCTTCGGGATCATCGAACTCTGCGCCGCTGGCCTTCTCGAAAAGCTCCAGGAGAGACTGAATCGTTAGTTCCTTCTTTTGCTCTCCCTTTACGTCTACCACTACACGGCCTTCGTGCATCATGATCAGACGATTGCCGAAACGCAGAGCATCTCGCATATTGTGCGTGATCATCAGCGTGGTGAGATTGCCCTCAGAAACACGCTTCTGCGTCAGATTTAAGACTTTCTCAGCCGTTTTCGGGTCTAAGGCAGCGGTGTGTTCGTCCAGAAGTAAAAGCTTGGGCGGAACCAGAGTGGCCATCAGCAGCGTGATGGATTGTCTTTGGCCGCCGGAAAGCGTTCCGATGCGGGTTTCCAGACGGTTCTCAAGACCTAAATCCAGCTCTTTCAAAGCCTCACGGAACTCAGCCAACTGACTACTCTGAGAGCTCCACTTGAGCGATAAAGGTTTGCCACGGCGGCTTGCCATTGCGAGGTTTTCGGCTACCTGCATATCGGCAGCCGTTCCTTTCATCGGATCCTGGAAAACTCGTCCGATGTACTTGGCGCGAACATGCTCGGGCATGCGTGTGACGTCGACTCCGTCAATGAGAATGTGGCCTTTATCAGGATAAAAAACGCCTGCAATGCAGTTCATCAAAGTAGATTTGCCGGAACCGTTGGAACCGATAACGGTGACAAAGTCTCCTTCTTCGAGCGTCAGGTTCACACCGCGAAGCGCCTTTTTCTCATTCGGCGTGTTGGGGAAGAAAGTCTTATGGAGATGAGTAATCTTAAGCATCGGCTTCCTCCGAACGCTTCATGATGGCGAATTTGTTTTTGATCAAAGGCAGAGAAAGTGCGATAGCAACCAAAACAGCGGTGAACAGTTTGAGGTCGTTCGGCGGCATGCCCAGTTCCAGAACGATGGCGATCACGGCGCGGTACACCACAGAGCCGAGCACGACGGAAATCAGCCAGTTCTTAAAGCTGCGCGTTCCGAAAAGCACTTCACCGATAATGACCGACGCCAAGCCGATGACGATAGTGCCGGTACCCATACCCACGTCGGCAAAGCCGTTGCTTTGGGCAACGAGGGCGCCGGAAAGGGCGACCAAACCGTTAGAGATAAGCAGTCCGAGAATGACCATGACGTTGGTGTTGATGCCTTGCGCACGGGCCATCTGAGGGTTGCAGCCGGTGGCACGAATAGCAGTACCCAGCACAGTGCCGAAGAACCAATACATGATCACACCGACTACTGTCGTTGCGATTAAACCCACAATCAGGGTAGCGACAACCGAAGAAACACCGAAGAGATCCTCGGTCAGCGTAAAGACGGTTTCTGCGCGGAGCAGGGGGACGTTGGCTTTTCCCATGATCATGAGGTTGACGGAGTAAAGGCCGATCATGGTCAGAATGCCGGAAAGCAGTGCCGGGATCTTAAGCTTGGTGGTCAGCAGTGCGGTGACCGTACCGCCGATGCAGCCCGCGATCAGCGCAATCAGCATGGCAAACCAAACCGAGTGACCTGCGTCGATCAAGGTAGCTGCGACAGCAGCACCGAGAGGGAAGGTGCCTTCAACGGACAAGTCTGCGATATCCAGGACGCGGAAAGTAAGGAAGACGCCGAGGGCCATAATGGCCCACAGCAAGCCTTGAGAAACGGTGGATAAAACTAAATCTAACATCGAAAGAACTTTTGATTACTTAACGAGTTCGTGCTTCACATCAGCCGGGATGGTCAAGCCGAGATTCTTAACGGCGGTTTCGTTGAAAACGGTCTTGAAGTTCTTCTGATACTGGATCGGCATGGTTTCTGGCTTGGCTTTGCCTTCAAGGATATCGGCCGCCATGGTGCCTGCGATCTTGCCGAGTTCGTAGTAATCAATCGCGATAGCGGCCGTTGCTCCGCCTTTCACTTCACCGCCTTCCCCGGCAAAGACCGGCAGTTTGGCTTTTTCGGTGATTTTGATTAGAGCCGGAACAGCGGATGCAATGGTGTTGTCCGTCGGTGTATAGATAAGGTCAACCTTGCCCACTAAGCTCTGAGCAGCCTGCTGGATGTCATTAACGTTAGAGACAGTTGCTTCGCGAACGTTGAGATTGTGCTTCTTGGCTTCTTCTTTGAAGATCTGAACCTGACGTTCGGAATTGATTTCGCTGGAGGAGTACATCACACCGACGTTTTTGGCGTTAGGATAAATTTTGACGATCAGTTCCAGTAAGCTGCTGATGGGCGCCATATCGGAAGACCCGGTTACGTTGGTCCCCGGTTTGTCATTACTCTTGACGAGCTTGGCGATTTCAAAATCGGTGACTGCGGTTGCGACGATAGGAATCTTGTTCGTGGCGTTGGCCATAGTCTGAGCCGCAGGCGTTGCAATGGCGCCGATCAAGTCAACCTTATTGCCGGTAAAACGGGTTGCGATATTGCGAAGATTGGACTGATCCGCCTGAGCATTCTGGAAGTCAAATTTGACGTTCTTGCCCTCTACGAAACCCTTGGATGCGAGGCCGTCGACAAAGCCCTTGTTGGCAGCGTCAAGCGCCTGATGTTCGACAAGCTGAACAACACCGATGTTATATGTTTTAGCAGCAGAGGCCTGAGCAGCAGGAGTAGCCGTTTTTTTATCATCGCAGCCGGTAACGGTCAGGACTGCGGCAAGGGATGCCGCAAGAAGGCAAAGACGAGAAATTTTCATATTTGTACTCTTGTTATGCAAATTTTTATGGAAAAACGATAAATCCTATTCTATTTAAGAAAGGCAAACGAAAAATCTTTTCTCAATAAAAAATCAGACCCGAAGGTCTGATTTGCAGAAAAGAAAAGCTGAAACCGAGGCTACAGGATCTTGGAGAGGAAATCCTGAGTTCGTTTGTTCTTCGGATGAGAGAAGAATTCTTCAGGCGTGGCTTCTTCGACAATTAAGCCGCCGTCTACGAACATCACGCGGTCGCCGACTTCCTTGGCGAAGCCCATTTCGTGTGTGACCACCACCATGGTCATGCCTTCTTTGGCAAGCGACTTCATGACGTCCAAAACTTCCTTCACCATTTCCGGGTCAAGAGCGCTGGTCGGTTCATCAAAGAGGAGGGCTTTCGGGTTCATGGCTAAGGCGCGGGCGATAGCAACACGCTGCTGTTGGCCGCCGGACAGTTCATCCGGCATTGCATCGGCTTTATGTTCCAAACCGACGCGTTTGAGCAGACGCATGGCTTTTTCTTTAGCTTCTTCTTTAGATTTACCGCGAACCTGCATCGGAGCGAGCATGATGTTCTGCAGAACGGTCATGTTCGGGAACAGATTAAACCTTTGGAAGACCATGCCGACTTCACGGCGAATGGCATTTAGGTTTGCACCTTCTTCGAGCTTGATGCCGTCGATAACGATTTCGCCGCCGCTCGGGGTTTCCAAGTGGTTCAGACAGCGCAGAATCGTACTTTTGCCGCTTCCGGACGGTCCGATAATCACGACCACTTCTTTTTCTTTGATATCCAGATTGATATCTTTGAGGACCGTCACGTCACCGAATTTTTTGGAGAGGTGTTTGACGGAGATCATCGTTTTTGAATCTTTTTCTTCCATGATTATTTTCTCGTGCCTTTAGAGAAGCGTTTTTCAAGTAAAGCGACAAAGCGTGAAATGGCCAAAGTCATGATGAGGTACAAGAGGGCGACCACAATCCAGATTTCAAACGCGGCGTAAGTTCTGGAGATGATCAGCTGGCCGGTACGAGTCAGTTCTTCGAAACCGATCACGGACACCAAGGAGGAGTCTTTCAGCATGGCGATGAATTCGTTACCGAGCGGCGGAATGATGCGCTTAAACGCCTGCGGCATGATCACAAAACGCATGGCCTGAAACCAGTTGAGGCCGAGCGCTCTGGAAGCTTCCATCTGTCCTTTGTCGATGCTTTGAATACCGGCGCGGAAGATTTCTGCAACGTAGGCACCACTGTTAATCGAGCAGGCGCCGACGGCTGCCACGAACGGATCGATTCGGTGTCCGATAATTTGAGGAAGAGCAAAGTAAACCAAGAAAATCTGAACCAGCAGAGGCGTGCCTCGGATACAGTCTACGTAGACAGAAGCGAGTCCTCGTATGAGTCGGTTGTCAGAAAGTTTGGCGACGCCGACAAACATACCGATTAGTAAGCCTAATCCCACGGAAAGAGCAGTAATTTCGAGCGTGATACCGGCGCCTTTTAATAAGAGCGGCAGGTTCTCTGTGATAATGCTCAGGTTAAGTTCCAAAGCCATTGTGATGTGATTTTCTCAGTGTTTAGATATGACAACAGGCAGGAACTGTTGATTCCTGCCCTCTCTTTCTACAGCGGGATCAGATTAAGCTCCGAACCACTTCTTGTAGATTTTATCGTATTCTCCGTTCTTTTTAAGCGCTGCTAAGGCTTCATTTACTTGTTTTACAAGCGCTTTGTTTCCTTTTTTGGCAGCGATGCCGTAGTACTCGGCTTCCATGATGTCACCGACCATCTTGCCTTTGCCGCCGTTCACGAGGTAGTAAGCAACGACCGGCTGGTCATTGATGACGGCATCAACGCCCTTGTTGTCGAGTTCGATGAACGGCTCGTTGGCGTTGTTGTACTGTTTGACGTCAGCGCCTTTAACAGAGCTGGCCTTTGTAGCGCCTGTTGTGCCGATCTGTGCACCGATTCTTTTGCCGACTAAATCATTGATGCCTTTGATGTTGGTTTCGTCGGGACGAACTAAAACAATCAGGCCTGAAGTGTAGTAAGGATCGCAGAAATCAACGGCGTTCTTACGTTCTTCCGTAATGGACATTCCGGAGACAGCGAGGTCAATGTTGCCTGTGGAGAGCGCGGGAATCAGACCATCGAAGCCGAGGTTGACGAGTTCAACTTTGTAACCCATCTGTTTGCCAAGTGCTTTAGCCAGGTCAATATCGAAACCGGTCAGATCGTTAGAACCTTTAGCCTGGAATTCAAACGGTGCAAATGTAGGATTGGTGCCAACGCGTAAAACTTTTTCAGCCTTTGCCGGAGCAGCGGCCTCTTTTTTATCACCACAAGCTGTCAAGAGACTCATGGAGAGTACAGCCACAAGCGGAATAGCCAAAAACGAGCGTTTTAACATTTAGACTCCTATTTCTTAAATGAGGTTAAATTTTAGGTGGTAATCCGATAGCCTCAAGTCTAATTGATTAAGACGTTAAAAGAAAAACAGGTGATAGATAAATGTTTCTGGGCGTGCTGTACGGAATACTCGGATGTTCCCTTTGGGGTTTTATTTACATTATTCCGCTGCTTTTACCTGAATATTCTCCCGCTACCGTAGCGATGGGGCGTTTTATCGTCTATTCGATCGGAAGTTTAGTGATTTGCTACTACTGTCGAAAGACGCTGGCGCTTTTGACCACATCGGACTGGATCAAGGCCTTTTGCTTAGGTTTTTTCGGGAACGCCGTCTATTACGTTCTTTTGACGAAAGGAGTTCGCTTGGCCGGCGTTCCGACTTCCGGGATGCTGATGGCATTAATCCCGTTGAACGTTGCGCTGCTGACGAATCGACCCGGAGCAGAGACCACTGTTGTTGTGCCCTGGCGGCGTCTTTCTTTGCCGCTCGCGATGATTCTAATCGGTTTATGGATCGGCAATATTGACGAATTTTCAGAAATTTCTGTGGCCACTTCTTCTGTCGAGTATTGGCTGGGCTTTTTGTGCAGCTTCGGAGCGATGGCGTTATGGACGTGGTTTCCGATCCGAAACAGTCAATGGTTGCTGAAGCACCCCAACGTTTCGCCGCTGGCTTGGACAACGGCACAAGGCGCTTCCATGCTGCCTGCGACACTGCTTTGTTATGTTGCGGTGAACTTTGAGACCTTTCTCCACGGAGGAGCGGTTTTGGGACAGACACCGGTTAAGTTCGTGCTGCTGATGGTCGCGGCAGGTTTAATCTGCGGATGGGCTGGGATGGCGCTTTGGAACATGATGAGCGCTCGTTTGCCCGTGGCCTTGAGCGGTCAGATGATCGTGTTTGAGACGATCTTCTCGGTCATATATTCTCTAATCTATAAACAACAAGCGCCCAAATGGACGCTTGTTGTTGGGGTCTTTTTACTTCTCGGCGGAGTCCTTCTGTCTTTGAAAGTCTTTCGGGACTCAGGCCGGAAAGTCAGTCAACCAAATTAGAAATTGGTTTCCTGAAGCTGGAAATAAGCCTGCGGATGAGAGCAGACGGGACAGATTTCAGGAGCGCGCGGGCCGATAACGAGGTTACCGCATTCACGGCACTGCCACATAACGATTTCGCTCTTTTCGAAAACTTTCTGCATTTCGACGTTGTTTAAGAGCTTCAGATAACGTTCTTCGTGGTGTTTTTCGATAGCGCCGACACCGCGGAACTTAGCGGCGAGTTCGGGGAAGCCTTCTTCCTCGGCGTCCTTCGCGAACTGGTCGTACATATCGGTCCATTCGTAGTGTTCACCGCTGGCGGCAGCCTTCAGGTTTTCTGCAGTATTGCCGATGCCCTGGAGTTCTTTGAACCAAATCTTGGCGTGAGCTTTTTCGTTAGAAGCCGTTTCTTCGAAGATAGCGGCGATCTGCTGGAAACCTTCTTTGCGGGCGACACCGGCAAAGTAGTCATATTTATTGCGAGCCTGGGATTCACCGGCAAAGGCCGTCCATAAATTCTTTTCGGTCTTAGTACCGGCTAAAGGTTTAGACATGTTTTTTCTCCATTAAGAAGCTAAAAAAATAGGGTTTCGGAGGATTATAACGACAACTTTAAGCCTTGTTAACCAATTCGAACAGGAGCGGATGAAATGAAAAATCGAATCAGTTACAGTGCAATAAAAGACTTTAAACAGTAGCAAAAATGAAAAGGATAATCACGACCCTTGGCCTCTTTGTTTTGACTTCTGTTGTTGCCGGATGCAGCTGGACAGATAGACAAATCGGACCGAATGACTATGAGATTTCCGGTTATTTTGATTTCACCATGAAGGGTGAAGTCGTCGCGAAAGGACTTGAGGATCAAGCCTGTTTATATTGTAAGGGCATCCAAGAAAATTTAGTTCCCCAAGTTTACTACATAACCGATAAAAACCGCATTTTTAATTACGAAGCGCAGCGAGCCAGTGCAGTTATTCGCTTTCACTGTATTCCGAACAACTGAGGTTAAGCGAGATACTTAGAGGAATGTGGACGTTCGCCTTTTGAGACCCGTTTCGAACTCGTTTGCAAAAAATAAACTTTATCTATAGAATACGCTTTCCTGATCGCAATGATCGATGTGCGGAGAAGTGGCCGAGTGGCTGAAGGCACACCCCTGCTAAGGGTGCAGACTGGCAAAAACCGGTCTCGAGGGTTCGAATCCCTCCTTCTCCGCCATTTTCTTATTAAGACAATCCGAGACACTGCAAGACATCACGAGATATTTGCTCTCAAACGCCCGTCGTTATTGGCTTCTAGGCCTATTAAATCTTTCCTATTAAATTTCCGAACGAGACTTTAAAAGACTCTGCGAGACATTTGCAGTATCATCGGTGGTGGACATTTGGCGGACATCTTCTTTGGAGGACATCAATGCAGGTCACAGCCAAGAACATCTCTAAGCTCCCCGACGGCAAGCATTCCGTAGCACCTAACCTCACACTTTTAGTACGCGGTCCGTCCCGCTCATATATTTTCAGATACATGGTGGACGGCAAGCGCAGAGAGAAGTCTCTCGGTTCGGCAGCCAAGATCAGTATCACGGAGGCCAAAGAGTTGGCCGAGCGTTTCCGGGTAGGACTCACAAGAGGCGATCTTCCCGTGACGCCCAAAGACGAATTAAAGATTGAGGCCAAGAAAGTATTCGAGCCGACCTTCAAAGACTATGCCTTAAAGACCGTTGAGAAGATCGCAAGCGTGCGCTTGTGGAAAAACGAGAAGCACAAAGAGCAGTGGTTCTCCACCATTAAGACCTATGCTATGCCCGTGCTCGGTGACAAGAAGATGTCGGAGATCAAACGCGCCGATGTCTTGGCAGTGCTCCAACCGATATGGCTTACCAAGACAGAGACCGCTTCGAGAGTCAGAGGACGCTTGGAAAATATCTTCTCTTACGCGATAACCGACGGCCTTATGGAGTATAACCCCGCATTGTGGCGAGGCAACCTAGAGCGAGACCTGCCGCCGCTCACTAAGATAAAGCAGGTCGAGCACCATGAGGCTATGCCCTTAGAGGTGCTTCAGGAAAAGATCGGGTGCTTCTATCCTGCGACGAACAGATCGAGAAGGGCGATTCTCTTTACCATCCTCACAGCTTCCCGCGTGGGCGAGTCGGTGCCCGCTAAGTGGGAAGAGATAGATTGGGAACACAAGGTGTGGAGTGTGCCGCCTGAGCGTCGTAAAGACGGTAAGCCTTATCCGCACCGCGTACCGCTGAGCACGCAGGCGATTGACTTATTGAAGAGCATTGAGAGAAAGAGCGAGTATATTTTCGGCGTCTCCGAGAAGAGCTTGGGCAGTCGCTATAGTCTGCGAAGTATCCTTCAGAAGATGACCAAGACCGAGTACACCATGCACGGCTTCCGTTCTACCTTTAGGGATTGGTGCGCGGAGAACGGAGTGCCTGATATTCTCGCTGAGAAAAGTATGTCTCACGCAACGGGAAACGCCGTTGTCCAAGCGTATCAGAGGTCTGATCTTTTGGAGCAACGGCGTCCTGTTATGCAGGCGTGGGCCGACGCGGTATTTAGCAAGCTGTCTTCGGCTGACTAGATATCCATGCATCGAGGTCTTTAATGTTCCAGCGGGGGCGGCCTGCGACATAGCGGGGAGCGGGGAATTGGTAGTACGTCTGCGGTTCTTTTCTCCATCTGTCGATGGTGCGTGTGGCAACGCCGATGTACTCGGCGGTTTCCATCTTGTTAAGCCAAGTCTTGTTTGTCATTCTTTGCTCTCCGTTGTAAGACTATTGAGCGCCTCGCGTGATCTCAGCTTATTGATACGCTCGGCTATACATCTTTCTAAGCAGTCCCAAAAGTCGCCGTCAAAGACCGTGAGGTTATTCCATTCGTTAATGAAGTCTTTCAAGATACCGTTGGAGCGCTTAAATAAGCGGCTCATGTTTAGGAAAGAGACGTAATCGCAGTCTTGCATTTCCAATGCGCCGTCAGACTTCCTGCGCCTCAAATACCACCGAGCTTTTTTAAGATCAAGCAGTTCGCTTGCTCCTTCCTTGTGGCCCGCACGAAAACAATACTTGATGGCGTTGCCTTCGCAGAACGGCAGGCGCTCGCAGAAGTCAATGGGTTCGAGCTTGATTGATTGTTCTTCGTAGTGGGACGGATGATTAACTAAGTCGCTCATTTTGCTTTCTCCTCTTCCATGCGTTTCAGTTGTCTTTCAATCTTGGCTTCCATGTGTTTGTCGATTTTTTCTTTGAGTTCCGGCTCACCTTCGAGCAGATACTCCACTTGCCTTGCCATAAGAAGTACGTCGGCAAGCTCCTCGCCGTTTTGCTCACGTGCATTTTCAAACTGCTCACGGACGAGGGCCCTCGAAACAGGCGTACTACTTCTGTCACCTAGGAAGCTGTAGTAATAAAACACTTTGGAGCTTGAAGCGGCGAACTCCGCACACTCCTCCGCTAACTTGATGGCCTGAACCTCAAGTCCATAAAAGTCCGCAATTTGTTTCTCTCTATCGTTCATTTACGTACCCTTTAAAAAATGAATCCACGTTCGGTGCGCCCAACTCCTTGAGGCGCTTGGTGTTTAAGACATAGGCGTACCCGTTATGGCGGTTTCCGCCTATGAGTTCTTGGTTAATAATCCCTTCGAGTTTCAGGGCCATAAGAGCGCGTCTCAATGTCTCGTACGCGAGCCCCGATACTTCTTGCAATCGGCTGAGAGTGACTCGCCCCCGAAGGTTGATGTTGTAGAGAAAGAAGTAGAGCAGAATCTTTGCCGAGTACGGCAGGCCCTTTCTTCTTAAGCACCACCCGGGCAAGGTCTCCTCAATCCGTTGTCTGCGTTTCTTGGGTATCGGCATTGTTTAATTCCTTTTGGATTCTCTCTCCGAGCCACCGCACCACGGGCACCGCCCATGAGTTCCCGATGGCCTTGTATCTAGGGGAGTCGGGGCATTCGTCTTCGTCCTTGCCCCTATAGCTGATCTTTGTCCAATCGTCCGGGAAGCCTTGGAGACGCTCGCACTCTACGGGAGTGAGACGCCTGACCGCTGCTTCCTCTTGAATGCACGGTACGTTGTTGCCGCCTGTTCCCATACGCGCCGTAAGCGTGGGCGAGGTCTCACCGCACTCGCGGATAACGTCGCTTCTATGAGAGATGTCTATTATCAAAGTCTCTGACCCCCCCCGATTACTCCGCCGCTTGCCTTGAGGGTTCCGGCCTGATCGTCTGTTTGGCGGAACGTTCCAAAGCCGCCTTCAGCGAAGGAGGCAACTGCTTCCCTCTTTTCTGCGCTCTCGCAAGAATCCCCGCGCAGGCTCGGGCGCTCAAAAAGTACCTTTGCGGGATTGAACCCGTGACGAGAACTTGCGATAACGAAGACTCTTTTACGACGTTGGGGCACTCCGAAAAATTGAGCGTCGAGTGTGCGCCATGCGACACTCCTCTTGGCGCCGGTAACGATACCCGCGCCCGGCCATTTGCGGCTTGGTACTTCAAGGGGAAGGAGAGCGCCACATAGTTCTCCCAAGAAACAGCCGAAGGCGTTGTCCTTAGTGTGGAGGACTCCGGGGACGTTTTCCCAAAAGATGATAGGGGGGGGTAGTCCATCTTCTTTTCGTACATCTTCGATTGCATTTGCTATCTCACAAAAAATAAGTGTTAGGTTTCCTCGGTTGTCTGCGAGGCTTTGTCTTTTGCCTGCCACGGAGAACGCCTGACAGGGCGTGCCTCCGCAGAGCAGGTCAGGTGCTTCGATTTCACGTGCTCTTATTCGCTCTGGCAGTGTGGTCATGTCCCCGTAGTTCAAAGCCCACGGGAAGCGTTGATCTAAGAGTTCGCACGGGAATGGCTCTATCTCTGAGAACCATGCGGGTATCCATCCCAATGGTTCCCATGCGACGGAGGCCGCCTCAATGCCGGAGCAGACAGAGCCGAAAGTCAGTGCCATTACCCGGGTCTCCTATAGGTTCTTTGATTAAGGACTGCACGGGCAGTGGGCGAAATCTCCTTGACGCCGCGGCTTCCGTCTCTGTTATGTTGTTCGTCCACAATCTGTATGACTGCCAAAAGTTCTCGGACGGTTCTCTGCGGTGCCAGCTCCATTGCTTCCTTAAGCATTGCCACGATCTCGGCGCACACGTCTCGAATGATCTGAAGCTCGTCGGCCTTGGCGACATAGCCGTGAGTCTGTCCTGAGTTCTTGCGGCGGACAACCGCGGCCCATGCGTGGAGCGCCTTGTAGTGGCGAGTTTTAAACTCTTCGGCTGCCGCCTCTTGACCTTTCCACTTGCGGTCAAACATCAGCATCCCGCCCCAATTCAAAAGGTCTTGGAGCTTGACGCACTGCTTCTCGTCGATGACGCCTTGAGGGAGCGCCACTTCAGCAACCAAGCCCATGCCGTTGATGATGTCTTTGATCTCGTCAATCGTTTCACGCGGATAGGAGCATCCCGTTCTGCGAATCGCTCGGGGCTTGTACTCCTTGCGCGGCTTCTTGTTTCTTGGCATTTGCTTGTTCCTTCTTTAGCCTTCTGAGTTCTCTGCGGCGCTCATTGATCTTGTCTTTGCGTTGTTCGTAGGTGGCTCTCTTGTACTCAACCAGCCGCTCGAACAGCGCCTTTTTCTTTTCAGGGCTCATAGCGTGGTAGAGTTCCCTGCGCTTGCGGTTGTATTCCTCGCGGTGCTTCCTTCGGTAGCGAGCGTCGTACTCTCGCCTTCGGGCAAGCCGCTCCTCATGCGTCATCTCTACGCGCTTAGGCGCTTCGGCTTGCTTCTTAGCCTCTGCCTTTTTCTCTTCCCGCCGCTCCTTGGCGCGCTGACGTTTGCGCTCGGCTTTCTCCTCAGCACTCAGCGTATGAACTCGGCCCGAGGCAGGAGCCGTGACGTACCCGTTCATTAACGCTTGGTGGTACTTGATGTGAATGGTGTAGTGTTCCATCCCGAGGCGCTCCTCGATAACGTAAGGGCTTAAGCCGCACGAGGCCATTTGGGTAATGCGCTCTTCAATATTCGTCGTCATCATCTTCGACTCCCAATACTTGCTTCTTATTCAAGAGGACATCTAAGATGTCGCGCTTGGTGGCAAGCCGTTCCTTCACTGCTTCGTCCAGCGTCCCCTTGGCTATGAGGTAGTGGACGAAGGTTGGTCTGTCGTGCCCCGCTTGGGCTTGGCGCACGGCACCGATACGCTCAACGATCTGATCGTGTAGTTCGAGCGACCACGTGCAGGAGAAAAAGACAAGGATGTTTCCTCCGTCCTGCAAGTTAAGTCCGTGACCGCAAGACGCAGGGTGCGCAAGTAGGAGCGGTATCTTTCCTGCATTCCAATCGCGTATCGTCTGCGGATTCTTATCGAGCAGTCGGGCCTGAGGAAAAGCCTGACGGATACGGTCCACCTCATGGCGATAGCTGTAGGCGCAGAGCACCGGGGCACCGTTAGCCTCCTCAATAACAGACTTAAGCGCCTCAATCTTTGCACCGTGGATAACGCTGTAGGCCTCGCCGTCTTCCGCGTACACCGCACCGCTCGCCATTTGGAGCAGGCGACCTGTCTTAACAGCAGCGTTAGAGGCCGTAATCTCTTCTCCTCCTTCGAGTTCGAGATAGAGTTCACGAGCGAACTTGCGGTACTGGCGCATGACTTCGCGAGGTAACTCAACCACGATGTTGTTAAAAATATTCTTAGCAACGTCGAAGTAATCCTCGGGGTTGACCGTAATCGAGACATCTTCGATTCTCCTTTTAATTCTTTTGTCGCTCCCTTCTTGGAGCTTCCACTCGACCCAACGGGTGGCGCCGCCTCCGCGAGAGATCGGGTAAAAGAACTCTTTCTGAAAGGCAGAGAAGGACTTGCCGAGCCGGGCGCCTTTATCGAGGAACCACATCTGACCCCAAAGGTCTAAGAGACCGTTCGGCGCCGGAGTTCCCGTGAGTTCTACGAACCCTTCGGATTTAAATGCGACCTTGGCTAAGGCCTTGGCCCTCTGAGTTCCCTGTCTTGCACGCAGGCCCTTCAAGCGTGTGCTCTCGTCGGCGACGATCAGATCGAAGAACCAATCGCCTTTGAGTTCCTCCACCAGCCACGGGATGTTTTCATAGTTGATCGTGTAGATGTCTGCGTCGGCGAGCAGGGCGTCGCGGCGCGCCTTGGCACTGCCGCAGATCACCGAGACCCGCAGGTCTTTAAAGCTGTCCCACTTCCTCACCTCATCCGGCCACGTGCTCTGCGCGACGCGGAGCGGAGCAATAATCAGGACGGTGAGCGACGGCCGCACCGCCTTGATCTGACGGATGGCTTCCAAAGTGGAGGCTGTCTTGCCGAGGCCCATGCCCGCGAACACTGCGGTGCGCTTGTTGTAGAGGATGTTATCGACGATCAGCTTTTGGTATGAACGAGGTACAAACTTCATAAGTCCTCCGTTACGTTAACGCCGCCGAAGAGTCCCTGATTGATCGCCGACTTGATGGACTCGGGAGAGTCGCAGACGAAGACTTCAAAGCCTCCGTCGTCGATCAGTCGGTCGATCATCCGCTCCTGCGGGCGGGAGAGCTTGCCGTTCTTACGAGCCTTCAGCTCGACAAGAATGTGCTTTCGCCGCCGCATGAGGAGCCAATCAGGGGCGCCCACGGTACCCTCGAAAGACATCTTGAAGGCGGTGATACCCAGCTCGGAGCAGAGGCGCTTCAATGCCTTCGTGTTGAGTCCTTCGGGAGTGGTCATTCGGTTTTCTCCGGTTGTCGGGTGAGGCTAAGAAGCTCAGCCGCTTTCCGATACTTTCCATCTATCCGGCCCTCCGGCGAAGCGCCGAAGACTTCGTAAAACTCCATAGCAGTAGCACGTGTAGGCAATACTCCGCCGCACCTTGTTATGCGGCCGTCCTCCTCGGTTACCACCGTCTCACTCAGATAGGCGTAAGGAAAATTAGCCCACCAAACGTTGTACTGACGACCCCTGAACAACAGGTGAAGGGTGTACGGGCCGCAATTGATAACCTTAACCTCGTCCTTATGGTCGAGCAGGTAGCGGTAAACCTTGTCAAGGTCTCGACTTATGGGGTCGTTCCTTATCCACCAGCAGGGGTTGATAAGCGCTTTGAATGTGTACTTATTCATTTGTCTTTCTCCAATACATACCGCTTGAAATACTTCTGAGAGTTTTCTATTTCTCGCTGGATAACGTCGTTGTATCCGGCTTGGTAACCGCGGGCGTAAGCAGATTCTTTAGCGGCTTTGACGCCCGCCTCATAGCCTGCCTCGTATGCGCCTTTGATCTCGTCTTTTTCAGCGTTCATTCGCTTTTCTCCTCAGCTTCCAGCTTCTCGATTACATCAGCACATTCGAGCATTTGCCTTGCGATTTCCCTAGCGAGCGCTTTGTTGAAGACCACTACGAAGGGGGGTCTCTTTTGCACTGACGCAAGTCACGGTGATAAGGCGGGGTTTGTCTCTCAAAAGAACAACATGACTCGGCGCCGCCACTGTCAGGCCGCTGAAGCGGTAGTCACTCTTGGCTACGGACTTTGCAGTTTTCTCAGCAAGACGGATGACTTCCAGCGCGTCTTCTACTCTTTTATTCAGGTCAAGTTTGGTTTCGTCCATTTGTGTGTCTCCTTATTGAATGATCTGTTTGGCGTCTTCGGCGTCCGCTTTTTCCAGCTCTTCCAAAATGGTCTTGCAAAGGTCTTGCAAAGTTCCTTCAATGGTTCTCGCTGAATCGCCGCGGTGAACTCTTTGCCGTTTTTGTTAATCAGATAAATGACGGGGAAGTCAGGGTCGTTGCCGGCAAATCCTACGGACGTTATTGCAAGTACGTCGGCGGGCATTCCCGCTTCCTTCAGAGTCCTAGCGATATCCTCCTTAGACTCGATGACTCTTTTGTCGTCCCGCGGACAATTGCACTTGTTTACCTTCACGGCTATTCCTCCCTCTTTTCCTGTTCAGCGCGCAGAACAGAGAGGCAGGCGCTGACTTCTCTTACGATGTCTTGGGCCATTTTTTCAGTGAGAACTACAACATGCGGTATCTTGCCGTCGCTGTCGGCGCACATGATGTTGATATAGGAGTCATCTCCTTCAAAAATACCTACTTGCAGCGGAACTATCGGATTGACATCCTTGTATCTTTCGTCTCTCTCATTGAGATAGGTAGCGGCGTTAACCGCGCTTGCAAAAGCCTTGTCCAAGCTTTCAAAATCTTTATCGAGCATTTAAATCTCCTTTAATCTTTGCGATAGCGAGCCGCTTCAAACCCCGCGGCTACAAGGGGTAAGCCGTCTGCCCAATCGGGCAGGGCGGACATGATCTTTTCCATCTCGCGGTGGTTCCGCGTGTTGTCGTCTTTGATTTCAGTGATGTATTCGTCATGCACTGACATGACGATGTGGTATCCGGCTGCTTCGAGCCGAGGTCCTGCCTCCAAGAGGAGGTCGCAGGCGGTTCCTTGGACACTGTTTTCCGCCAATTTCCCGGAATATGTAGGTATGCGCTCCCACTTTTTGGTGTATTGATTGACCCCCATAAAGCTGAAGTCGCACATCTCGCCTTCCTCGGGCAGGCGCGGCGCCGGGTACACGAGGTAGCGGCCCGACGGGAGGCGCATTAAGAGATAATTACCCGAGACCTTGCAGACAATGCGGCCCGCTGAAAAGGCGACGCCCTTAGCTTTGATGGCCGACTGACAGGCCTTGGCGAGCGAATACCAAAAGGACTCGATCTCTGAGTTGGCTTTGCGCCAAGCTGATTTAATGGCGTTGCAGGCAACCCATGCCTTTTGGCTCATGCCTCGAATAAGTTTCTTTTCCTTGGCCCACTTCAGCATTCCCATTGACTCAATCCAATAGCTCTCTTCAATGGTTGCCTCGGTTGTCTTGGCAAGCTCGTCCAAGTCCATGCCGAAGTTCATAGCGAATGTTGCAAAAGCACCGGGTCCGCCTTGGTATCCGAGCGCAAGCTCCAAGACCTTGCCCATCTGCCGCTGATCTTTGGTCACGTCTTCAGGCTTAATGCCGAAGGTGCGGGCGTAAGTTAATTTGTAGAGGTCGTGGCCCTTGTGGATAAAGTCGCCTTTCTCATTGACGGCCCACTCTTGGAACCATCCGTCGCGGTAGGGCAGTGCCCACGCTCCGCTCTTGGTTTGCAGGGTGTCGAACTCACGGAACGCTTCGAGCTTCCATTCCTCACCCGCAAGCCACGCGAGCACTCGGCCTTCCACATTGGAGAAGTCGGCCACGCATAGACGGTTGCCTGCTGCGGGGACGATCACGCTTCTGATCGCGCTGGAAAGAGGAACGGACACGTCGTCGTAACAGATTTCAAGAATGCCGAGCTTGGTGTCTTCAATGATCTGCTCGATCTCCTCTTGAGATTTAATTAAGGGACGCGGGAGATTCTGCGGCTGGAACGTTCTGCCGGAAATCCGGCCGGTTCGAGAGGCGCCGCGAAACTGCATACAGCCGCGGAGTCTTCCGTCCACTGCGCCCTGTACCACACGCTTGTACTTCTGAACAGAAGTCTTAGTACCCATAAGGCGCAGACCGATCAGCTCCTTCATTTCAGCAGGAATGTCGGGGTCTTCCATGCGCTTCTCTAATTCGGACTTGCGCATATCCTTCAACTGCCACCCGTATTTATCGAAGAAGAATTGAATGAGGGCGTCGCGCTGACCTGCGGTCACGACCCGTCCGTCGGTGAGCTTGTAGACCTGCTTGTCAATGTCCTTCTTGGCGCGCTCTGCCGTAGCAATAGCGGCCTCGGCAAACTCCACGTCAACGCCGATACCTCTCATGTTGATGGTCGCGTCCAGCACTTGGAGCTCACGCTCCTTGGCTGTGCGATTGAAAGCGGGGAGCTTCTTATAGACCTCGCGCATGGACTCAATATCGAGTCGGCAGTAGTTCACGAACTTCGCCCATTCCTCGGGGTGAGTCTTGCTTGTTGCGCGGTCGAGCTTCCAAGTAGAGGGGAGCGGCTTGCAGAAAATCTGAATGAGTCGGCTGCCGTCTGCGTCCTTGGCCTTGTCAGCCGACAGATGGAACACTTGGCAGAGTTCTTTCAGAGAACCGGGGAGGCCTGCTTGATAGGCCATGACCATAGTGTCGTCGAGCGTTTCCATTGGAAGCTCGATCTCGGGCATGACATAAGAGAGGAACACGCGGTCGAACATGACGCCGTTCTGCCACACGTGGCGGCGCTCTTTGCGTGCTACTTCGTCGAGCGCGGTTCGGAGTTCCTCGGGCATGGGGCCCGCGGTAACGTCCCACACTTTGGCGGGTGCGTCGTCGATTGCATATCCCCACAAGAGAACTTCAGCGCTGGGGTCTGCGGCATAGGCGTGGGAACCGGCGCGAATATCTTTCGCCGAGAACGTTTCTAAGTCGCAGTAGAGAGTAGGAGAGGTGACTTTCATTTGTGTGTCTCTTCTTGTTTGAAAAGGTGGCGGCGGGTCCGAGCGCATGGAGAGCTTGTTCTCCATTTAGAACCGAGCAGAGGTGCGAGGATGACGACCCCGCGATTAGCCGGCCCGAGGGACTTGCCCCTCGACTGCACGCTCGACCCGCCTTAAGAAGAAACACACTTTGGTGGGATGTGTATGTTCCATCTTAAGGCCTCTCCCCGCAGTTGGGAAGAGACCGCCGATCAAATTAGTTAGAACTGAGAGGTATCGACTTCTGTCTCGCCGTTGTCGGACAGGTCGTCGAGGTACTGTGCGTCGCTTGTCTTAGCAGAACCAAGCGGTTCACCGTCGCGGACGAACTGCACGGTAGTCAGAGCCGGATAGATACCGGAGGCGGAGCCACCATCAGAGGCATACAGATCAGCTACTACGTTCACGTAACAGCCGTTGTAAGGAATGTCATGCTTGGCGGGATTGCCGTTCTCGTCCACGGTAGAGTCATCATTCCAATCAACCGGCTGCTTGTTACGTTTAAGAACGTCGAGTTTGCGAGGTTCCGTGGCACCGTTGCGGCGCTTAATGAACTCGGAGGCTTTGCAGTTGATGGTGTAGAAGACTTCTCCGTCGTCTGTAGACTGCTTGCGCGCCGGATTGTGGTCTTCACTCTTGCGGAACTGACGCAGTTTGGCTTGCCACTTGTCTCCCCAATAGAGCTTGGCCGCTTCTTCTACCGCTTTGTCAAGCTCTTTCAGGTCCTCATCGGTCAGGAAAAGAACAGCGGAGTAGTTCTTAGGCAGAGCGGGATTGTCTTTGTAAGAACGAGGAACACGAAGGTCGCTGAAGCGGAGACGGCAGGCTTGGAAGAGTACCTTTACGCCTTTGAAATTATCTTTGTTGGTGATTGTTAAGACTTTTACAGCCATTTGTTAATCCTTAAAGTGTGACGGGTATCTTTTTTTGATCTCTGCGATAACCCTTTCCAGAGCGTCGAGGCGTCGCTTGGACGACCCCGGCGGTTTGTCCTTTTCCAGCGAGGCCGCGAGCTTTAATGCTTCAACTGCGGCAGGCGGGAGTAAGGAAGACGTTTGATATTTACGATTCATCGGTCAGGTAGTCCGCGTCTGATTTCAAAGCGGGGCGTTTATCCGTGGCGGCGGCCAATGTGGGCTTGCCCTCAGGCCGGGTAATAAGACCCTGCAACGTCTGCCACTTGCGCTCTCCGATCACGCCCTGCTTGAAGAGCTTCTCGGCTTGAGAAGGGCTGATAACTTCAGGTGTCTTGTAGTATTCGGACATCTTGAGTTTTGCCTTCTTGAGTTCGTCGAGGGCTTGGGCAGAGTCCGTCCACTTGCGGTTTCCGGGTCGGCCTGACACCAACTTGAAGCCGGGCACCGACTGACCGTTGGAGAGAAGGTCGAACACTTTCTTTTCCACGGCGTCGAAGTAGGCCTCGGCTACGGGCTTGAAATCGAGAATGCGGGAGAGCTTCTCTACGGAGTCGGGCACCGTTAAAACACGCGGCAGATCAAGTTCGGTCGAGACTTCGCGGGTCATCGCAGGGCACGTGGCCTTAGCCTTGCAGAAGCGGCACCCTGCCTTGGTCACAGTGCAGTCTTCTAGGCTGTACTTGCCCGTCTCGCAGATCGAGATGACACGCTCTGCCTGCGGCTGGACGATCTCATCGAACCAAGAGCAGAGCTGCTCGACGGAGGTCTTCCAAGAGTTGGTGTTGTCAGCTCTCGGCTGCACGATATGAAGCTCAATGTTCTTGACCGGCATATCGAGGAGGCTCATGTAGGCCATGTAGCCGTACAAAGAAAGCTGGGGGTTGTTCTCTGCCGAGACGGGGACGCCTTGGCCGTGCTTGTAGTCGAAGACGTGAAGAGTGTCTCCGACAAGCATTAAGCAGTCGGCGGTACCGCTCATGGAGCCGTTGGGAATCTCAACCGAGTTCACGCGGGTCTCGAAGGCCACGTAATCAGGGAAGCCGCCGCAGACCTTATCCAGCTCGCTAATCCAAACACGGGCGCAGTTGATAGCTTCGTCGGCCCATGTGTCGGTGATTGTGAATTTTCCCTGCGGGCCTTTGGCTTTCATTTCAGCGACTTTGAACGCGAGCGTCGTCTGAATAGCGTCCCACTGAAAACCGTTGAAATAATCCTTGCCCGCTAATTCCATCAGGGTATGGGCGGCAGTACCTTCGTCTGCATAGACCGAGCCTTCGTCCGGAATGTCCTTGCTGATATAAACAGAGGCAGGGCAGTTAATCCAGCGCTCGGCAGCCGAAGGGGATAGAAGTGCATGAGCGGCCATGATTAGACTCCGAAGGTTTCTTTGAAGGCACGAACCCATTCGCCGTGCTTTTCACGCGGAATGGCACCTACGGTGCGCACACCGAATTTTTCGATAGTGAAGTTGCGCACGGCCTCGGGCTGCGCGCCTTTAAGGACTGCATCGCGGCAGAGGAGGCGGCGCTCTTGATCGAGGTCCGCGTCGGACTTGTCGGCATAATTTTCCTGAGAGGCCGAGTTCAGCTTGTCGTCCGTTTTCGGTTTTTCAATCCAGCCCTGTGCTTTCGGGGCAGTTTGCTCTGCCGATTTTGAGGCGGGGGGTGTGGCTTTCGGAGCGGCCTTCTTTTCGGCCTTTTCACCATCAGCGGCGGGCGCGGGGGTTACCTCTTTTTCAGGGGTCGGAGCGGGCGCCGGTGCTGCCGTAGGCGCTGTTTCGGCCTGTACTGCGATAGGCTCGGCGGGCTCCGTGGCGGACGTATGAGCGGCTTTTTCCATGGATGCAGTGTCGGATAGCGGAGCTATACTTTCGACGCCTGTAAGACCCGATTTATCAGGAAAGTTAGATATATGCTCAATAATTACAGATAGAGCCTTAGCAGTATCAAAAATAGCAATTGAGGCGCCTAATTCTTGAGATGTTTCGGCGTAATTTCTAGAAAAATCGGCGCCGATTACCTGAAGGTGCTTTTGTACTGTAGTTAATTGAGTAATGAATTTTTGAATCATGTAAATCACTCCTTTATTAGTTAGTGGTGAGAGAAAATTCGGGAAGGGCGGGCGCGGTGTCGTATCTCCAGCGCGTGGCGCCTAATTTCAAATTGCGATTGAGATCGACCTTCAACCGTTGTTTGATGGACTCACGGCCGGTGTCGAGAACGCGGGCGGCGGTTTTTAATGCCAGCCGCAGCGACCCCGCGACTAGACACCGATAAACAAGGGCGGCGGAAAAATCGGTAACGTCTACAGTCATCGGGCCGCCCTGAAAATCAGCGTCAAAATAAATGTAGGTAGTGACTTCAGGACGCCCGGCGCCGGGGTCGATCACTAGGCGCGCTATGTATTTCGCGGGCGCCGCTGGGATGGTCGCGGGCGCTGCCGTGGCGCGTAATTCAATCCGTGCAAACATTTAAAAAACTCCAAAAAAGAAAGGGCGCCACGGTTTTTTGTCCGTAGCGCCCTTGTTTCTGTTTCCCGGTCGTAGGAAATAAATTTTTGTTCAACCATCAAACGCGGCTATGATTTCCCGCCTTTTGGCATTGGGCCTCAGTGCTCGTATTTCAATCGGAGCGGCTGAATCGGTTGTATTTATCCGCGTCCATTTAATCAATTTGCCGCCGGTGTCAAAAATCTCATATCTGTAGATACCGACTTGAAAGTCATCTAATAACATTCTGTATCCCTCCTAATATTCGAGGTCGATACGCACCGGAGCGCCGTTGAGGAAACCGATACGGAAATAATTCGAGCGGCGGGCCTCAACGAACTCAGCACATAATTTTTTAAGTGTGAGCATGATTGAGATATCAGTCTCGGAGCGGCCCTTTAACAGTGGGTTATTGTTGCGGGCGGTCTTTACAGTTGCGGCGCGTGGGCGGTAAACGATAAGCGGGCGGCCCGTTGTTTTTCCCGCGGAATTAAGGCGGCGGATTGTGACTTTACGCATGATTTAAACCTCCTCACTTTCGCGGTGTTTAACGGCTACGGGTTCACAATCACCATAGGCCCCGGATATATCGCACTGTCTGTATTCGGTGTTATCGACGGATTTTTGAATTACGCCAATAAACTCATATTCCTCTTCAAACTTTTGAAGAACCTCAATATCTCCGACCGTTAAATTATCGGTATCGCCGTTTACTAGGTAAGGCAAATAAAGCGAAAGAACAAATCTAATATCACAATCATCTGATAGGCCAATGGACGGATCATATAAACGAGTCATGAAACTATTCGCGCCCCAAAAGCTGCTAAAACAGCTATCGGCCCATGAGCCCTCTAATGTGTCGTAGTATTCAGGATATTCTCCGAGCGCGGCGGCGTTGACTGCTGCGAGAACTAGAGATAATTGAGCCGGTTTCCATGTATCCTCGTGGCCCCACGCTGCCAGCTCAGCAGGATACAAAGGCGCCCATCCATCCCGCGGCGTCATACGCGCTTTAACGTATTCCGCAAAAAATCCCGGGTGATTGTCTTCAAGCCAAGACAGTAATTTATAGATGTCATGCCTCGGGATATTGCAGATAATCGCGTCATTGTAGAAGTTGTATTCCCGCGGCGATTCAAGGGCCTTAAATTCACAATGGATTTCAACGCCCGTAACACTTTCCAGCCATACCGGGTAGTATTCGTCGAT
>ENA-UEPS01000101-UEPS01000101.1-human-gut-metagenome-genome-assembly--contig:-NODE-101-length-78017-cov-6.484950_pt1 | contig 78017 bp, 69 predicted proteins | sample MGYA00242904_ERZ507924 | MGnify/ENA primary metagenome ERZ507924 (study PRJEB26167, sample SAMN06115422) | human gut metagenome | host: Homo sapiens | place: China:Sichuan | collected 2014-10-16...
TACACCACCTACCTGTTTGAAAAGGGCAAGGAGAAGATCCTGAAAAAGGTGGGCGAAGAGTGCACCGAGGTCATCATTGCGGGCGAAAAAGAGGATAAGGAAGAGACCGTTTACGAGATCAGCGATCTTGCCTACCATGTTCTGGTGCTGATGGTCAGCGCCGGCATCACGGTGGAGGATGTGACCCGTGAACTGGAAAAACGTCACGTCATTGACCACAAGGTCAAACAGGAAAGGATGCAGTGAATTATCTATGGCAGATTATAAGAAGTCCAGTGTCCATTGCCACTCCACTATGTGCGATGGCAAAAATACCTTGCAGGATATGGCAAGTGCTGCATGTGCGCAGGGCCTGACCACGCTGGGCTTCACCGGCCATAGCTACACCCAGCGCGACCGCGAATACTGCATGAGCCCCAGCCGCACCGCCCAGTACAAGGCCACCATCGCAAAGCTCAAGGCCGAGTACAAGGGCAAGGTGGATATCCTGTGCGGCATCGAGTGGGATATCCTGAGCGAGGATAAGCGCACCGGCTACGATTACTGGATCGGCAGCGCACACCACCTGTACGGCAAGAACACCGGCAAGTATTACGAGATCGATTTCCGCCCGCAGGACCTGTGGGACTGCATCAACGATGATTTTGACGCAGACCCTCTTGCCGCTGTGGAAGCCTACTTTGCCGAGGTGGAAAAGGTGGCTGCCCTCAAGCCGGATATTCTGGCCCACATCGACCTCATCAAGAAGCTGAATGCCAACGGCGAGTTCTTCGACGAAGAGTCGCCCCGCTACAAGGCCGCTGCCCTCAAGGCCCTGCAGGCCGCAAAGGCAAACGATTGCCTGCTGGAAGTGAACACCGGCGGCGTGTACCGCGGCTACCGCAAGGACTTCTACCCCGGCCCGTGGCTGCTGGGCGAGTGGCAGAAGATGGGCGGCAAGGTCATCATCACTTCTGATTCTCATGATATCAACAGCCTGACCTACGGCTTTGACGAAGCTGCCGCCGCCATCAAGGCTGCAGGCTTTACCAGCGTGCAGGTGCTTACCGGCAGCGGCTTCGAGACGCAGGAGCTGTAAAAAATTGGAGATAACCCTCTCCGTCAATGCTTCGCATTGCCACCTCCCCCGAAAGGGGGAGGTTTTGCTGTTTCTTTTACGCAGCATAAAAGCTCCCCCTTCGGGGGAGCTGGCGAGCGTCAGCGAGACTGAGAGGGTTGTTTTGCGGTAAAACAGAACATTGGAGGAACCCTATGACCCACGCGCAGCCCCAAAAGAAAAGCTTCTTCAACATGAACGTAGACCTGATGCACGGGCCTATTTTAAAAAGCCTGCTGCTGTTCATGCTGCCCATTCTGGTTTCCAACCTGTTCCAGCAGCTCTACAACACGGTGGATACCATGATCGTGGGCAATGTGCTGGGCGATACAGCCCTTGCCGCCATTGGCTCCTGCGGTTCGATCTACGAGCTTTTAGTCGGCTTTGGCATCGGTATCGGCAATGGCCTTGCCATTGTTGCAGCGCGCTCCTACGGCGCGCAGGACGAAGACCTGCTCAAGCGCACGGTGGTGGGGTCGGTCGTCATTGGCCTGATCGCGTCGCTGGTCATTACAACGGCAGGCTTTTTCGGCCTGCATGCCCTGCTGCAGCTGCTGGACACCCCGGCAGAGATCCTGGAAGAAGCCTACAGCTACATCATCGTGATCGACCTTGGCGTTGTGGTCATGTTTATGTATAACCTGTGCGCAGGCCTGCTGCGCGCCATTGGCAACAGCGTGATGCCGCTGGTGTTCCTGCTCATCAGCTCGGCGCTGAACGTGGGGCTGGACCTATGGTTCATTGCGGGTGTTGGCATGGGCGTGCGGGGCGCAGCGGTGGCAACGGTCATTGCACAGGGCATCTCAGTGGTGCTGTGCGTTCTGTACGTGCTGGCAAGGGTGCGCATCCTCATCCCGGAGAAGAAGCATTTCGCCGTGGGCAGTCATCTCTACTGGGAGCTGTTCAGCCAGAGCATCTGCATGGGCCTGATGAGCAGCATCGTCTCGGCGGGCTCTGTGGTGCTGCAGTACGGTATCAACGGGCTTGGCACCCTGACCATTGCGGGGCACACCGCTGCCCGCAAGCTGTTTGCCTTTACGGATATGCCGCTCATCTCCATGGCGAACGCCGGTTCCACCTTCGTTTCCCAGAACCGCGGCGCAAACCAGCCCGACCGTGTGCGCAGGGGAATGCGGCAGATGTATCTGTACTCGGTGGTGGTGATGGTCGCCGCCGTGGTGCTGATGAACTTTGGTGCTCAGTGGATGGTGCAGCTGATCTCCGGCTCTTCGGAACCCATCGTGCTGGAAAACGGTGCGCGGTACCTGCTGTGGAATGCACCGTTCTATGCGGTGCTGGGGGTGCTGCTGTGCACCCGCTACGCGCTGCAGAGCCTTGGCCAGAAGGTCCTGCCGCTGTTCTCCAGCGTGATCGAGCTGGTGGGCAAGGTGATCTTTGTGCTGGTGTTCATCCCGAAATTCCAGTACAATGCGGTCATCCTGTGCGAGCCCATCATCTGGTGCTTCATGACGGCATATCTGGTGGCGGTGTACCTGCACGAGCCCTTTGTGTTCCCAAAAAAATAACCCTCTCAGTTATCGCTGCGCGATGCCAGCTCTCCCGAAAGGGAGAGCTTTTTGCATTTTACGGGAAGCACAAAGAAAGCTCCCCCTTTCGGGGGAGCTGGATGCGAACAAAGTGAGCAGACTGAAAGAGGTTACAGCGCCGAATAGCCAAAGCTGTTCACCAGCGCATCGATGTGCTGGCCGGCCTTGCACAGGGGGCAGTCGCGGCTGTCAAAGCTGGCGTAGTCCGGCAGGCTGGCGGGGTCAAAGATGGAGGTGACTTCATAGCCCATGCACTCATGGGTGGTGGCAAAAATAGCGGAAAGGCCTGCCACGGTGCCGCCGTAGTAGTTCACGGCCTCCACAGCGGCTTGCACGGTGTAGCCGGTGGTGATGGAAGCGGCCAGAATGAGCACATGCTTGCCCTTGACCATGGGGGCCAGATTGTCGCGCAGGATGATCTGGCTGCCGGTGGTGTACTCCGGCGTGATGACATAGATGGTCTGGTGGGCGTTCATGTTGGCGAAGCCGTCTTTCGTGAGCTCGTTGGCCAGGCAGGTGCCGATGACCTGGGTGCCGTCCAGGCAGAGGACGGTATCCACGACGGTGCTATGCTGATAGGCAGCCACCAGCTCCTTTGCCACGGCCTTGGCCTCGGACAGACGGGATTTCTGGGTGGTCACGTCGATGTAATAGTTGATATGGCTGTGGCTGGTGGCAAAATGCCCCTTTGCCACGCGCAGGAACAGACTGCTCTTATTGGTGGGTAGCTTTACCATGTTGATCATAACTGCAACACTCCTGTTCATCAAAAGTCCGGACTTCCGGTTCCGGGCGGAAAACAAACAGCGCGGCGGCATGTTCTGAGCCGCTGCGCTCCCATCCTTTTCCATGACCCTATTGTAAAGGAAAAACACTCTGTACACAAGATACAAAACTGCTGAAAATCAGAGGGAGAATTGTGACACCTTGCCAGAACGCGGGCAAACAAAAACCGCCCGGAACCAGTCCGGGCGGAAGATGCGGAACAATTGCGGAAGATCAGCCCTTTGGGCGGGTGGTCTTCCAGTTCAGGGAGTACTCGTTGTACTGCAGGTCGGGGCAGTAGGTCAGCACGATGGACTGGCCCGGTTCGAGAGCAGCACCCAGCTTCAGGTTGATATTACCCGACACGGAGGCGCCCTTCTTCAGGTTGGTATCGCACAGAGGGGCATCCAGGGTCAGGCCGTTGGAGGCCGTATACTTGGTGATGAACTCGTCTTTATCGTTGAGAACGGTGGCCTTGAAGTTGTTGGGATTCACATAGATGGGGTTGGCGCGGCCATTGGTGATCTTAAAGGGAAAAGCAATGGTCGTACCGGTGACATCCGGTGCGGTGTAGCTCTTGCTGGCCTCCACATACTTGCCCATGGCGGCAGTGACCTGCAGGACCGTGAGCTCACCGGGCGTCGTGCGGAGCGCGTTGTAGGAATCGCTGGTATCGACTTTGCAGCCGGTGAACAGGCTGGCACCGGCAACGGCGACAGCGGCGACGGCAGTGTATTTCAGGAACGAGCGGCGGGAAAATGCGAAAGACATGATGGTTCCTCCTTTGTATGGGATCACATATCATTTTGCCAAAACGGCCTTGCCTATACAATAGGCGAAAACCGGGCGGATGTCAATGCTTTTCACAGATTTTTTGAGAAGATCTCACCCGAAAAAAACAGAGGTGAGACGAAATTTCGTCTCAAAAGATCAGCTGTTCTTCAGGTCGGAAGCGCTCATCACGAAGGTGATGCTCTTGCCGGATGCGAAGGTGGGGTTGTAGGTCACGGTCATCTGCTGCCAGCCGGTGGGCACCATACAGACCAGCTCAATGTAGCCGGTGCCCTGCGGGGGCAGGCTGGGCGCATCGGAGAAGCTCTCCGTGGCGGCGTCGTACAGGGAGATGTAAGCGCCGGCCTCGGCAGCCTGGCCGTCCACGGTGACGGTGAAGTCGGTGGTGGAAGCGGACAGTGCGTGGAAGTAGGGGGCGGTGTTGGCGGCGCGGGACGCCTCATCGGTCAGGGGATAGGCGGCGTCGATCTCCGCGATGTTCTGTGCGCCGATGGCCATGCTGTCGGTCTTGGAGCGGTTGACAGCCGTGACCAGAACGGCGACATACTGGTGGCCAGCCACATCGGGTGCATCGGACAGCGTGAAGACGCTGGACAGCTGGACGCCCAGGTTGTTCCAGTTGCTGACCTTATCGCCGACCTTCACCTCGACAGAGCCGCTGGAAGACTGGCAGCCGCCCAGCATGGATGCGGCACCCAGTGCAAGCGCAGAAACGCCGGTGACCTTCAGAAAAGCGCGGCGGGAAATCTTGTTCGACATAAAACTGCCTCCTTAATTGGCATAGTCTTTTTCTTCTATGGTTCGTTTATAACATCTTTTGCCGGGAAGTGCAAGCCTTTTGCGGAAAAATTAACACGAGTTTCACACAGGGGCTTACTGCTCCGGGCCAAGGCCCTTGACGCGGGTCTCGCTGGTCTTGACCAGATTTAAGAGGCTGGGGGTATAGAGCGGGAACTCCCGCGTCAGGCTCTCGGTGGTCATGGAGAGGCAGGCCGGGTCCTTGACGCCCTCGCCGACGCCGACGTTCTCACCGGCCAGCAGGGCCTCCACATTGGCTTCGTTCATCCGCATCACGGCGTCGGCATAGCCGGGCCAGCGGCGGGCCTCCACGCTGAACAGGCTCTGGGCGTTGTGGGGCTCCGCAGAGTAGAGCAGGCGGAACATCTTGGCCACGGCCATCATCAGGTAGCTGCTGACCTCGGTGGTCAGGGCCTTGCTGTGGCACTCGCCGATCTTGGCGTACAGCACGTTCAGGCTGTTGGAGATCAGCTTTTTGTTCATGGTGGGCAGCACGCTGCCGTGATAGATGTTGTCCTTCATCTTGTCGGGGTTGGGCAGCTCATCGGCGGTCAGCATCATGCCGTTGCGCTCGGCCGAGCGGCCCAGCAGATAATCGCAGGACACATTATAGTAATCTGCAACACGGACCACGAAATCCAGACCGCACTCGCGGATACCCTTTTCGTAGTGGGAGAGCAGCGCCTGTGAGACGCCGAGGTCTTCCGCTGCCTGTTTCTGGGTGATGCCGCGCTCCTTGCGCAGCAGCTTGATGATACGATTGAATTCCATGATCTTTGGCTCCTCAGTGAAAAATGAGACTTCTTTGATTTTTGGTTTACAGCATGTTGATTATACACAACGGAAAACGACTTGTAAAGCAAGCAAAATGACGGAATTTTTTGACGAATTTCGTCATTTTTGTCAAAGCTCTTGCTCTGACTACCATATCTATGCTAAACTAAGGGGCAACTGGTATATATTTTGTGCCGCGCCGGGATCGTGAAAATTGCGCCCGGCGTAAAGAAACGGGCACAATGAGACGATCTTTGCGAAAATCGAGGTGTTTTGACCCATGAAAACATTCAAACTGCATCTGATCCGCCACGGCATCACGGCGGGCAACCTCCAGGGGCTGTACATCGGCAGCGGAACGGACATCCCCCTGTGCGACGAAGGCCGCGCCCAGCTGGCCGACCTGAAGGAGCGGTTCGAGTACCCCCAGGTGGACACCGTGTTCTCCTCGCCGCTGATGCGCGCCGTGGAGACGGCGAACCTCCTCTTCCCCAACGCGGCCCATCAGTTCTCGGTCCACGACCTGCGGGAGGCCGGCTTCGGCGTCTTTGAGAACCACCCCGTGAAGGAGCTGGTCAAGGACGAAGACTTCAAGAAGTGGATCACCCCCGGCTCCGGCTTTGTGCCCGAAGGTGCGGAGCCGACCGAAGCGTTCCATGCCCGCTGCTCGGAGACCCTGCTCAAACTGTTTGAGTATATGATCCGGATGGATGTCACCGAGGCAGCCTGCGTGACCCACGGCGGCGTCATCATGAGCATGCTCAGCCAGCGGGCCCTGCCCTCCCGCCACCCGGAACAGTGGATGGCAGACCCCGGCTGCGGCTACACCGTCCAGACGGACGTTCAGCTCTGGATGCGGGACCGTCTGGTGGAGGCTATCGACATCGTGCCCTTCGGCTACGCCGATACCCTGCGCGGCCAGGCGGAGTCCGAGGAAAACGAGGCATACGAGTAAATACACGGTAAAATTCCGGGCAAAGACCTTGACAGGCTGTCCGGAATTTACTATTGTATAGAGAGAACTATTTTTCCGCTGTTAGGAGGAATCCCCGATGTCACAATCTCTGTCCCGCCGCTCGTTCCTGAAATGTGCCGGCTCTGGTGCAGTCAGTCTGGCGGCTGCCCTGCTCACCGGTGTTTCGGCTGCGGCGCTGGCCCCCTGCTACGAGGGCGAACCGGCCCTGCTGGACGGCAAGGCCGCTGTGGAGCTGCTGGGCTATGCCCCCGCGCCGGAACTGGGCAGCACCCTGGTGTATCTGTCGGTGGAGAACCTCTCGGCAAAGGCGCTGGCCGTGGGCACGAGCTATCTGCAGAGCCGCGAGATGACCACGACCGAAGAACTGTACCGCCTGGGCACCGGCTTAACGGCTGTCTGCGACGGCCAGCCTGTGCGCTGCGGCAGCTTTGCAGCCCCGCTCTATGGCGAGAACGCGGCGGATGCCTCGGCCTTTACGCTGAATCTGGCCGCAGGGCGCGGGGCCATGCTCCACTGCTTCTGCGAGACGCCGGAGGACTGGAACACGCTGGAGCTGACCTACCAGCCCGATTTTGCCTCCGGCCAGACGATGCACTTTGTGGTGCGCCGGGACATGGACGAAGTCCAGCTGGGCGCTGTGCCCACGACCCCTGCCGAGGTCGGCAGCGTCGTGGACCTGTAATGAGATGACACAAAAAAGATCCCTCGTGCATGGCACGGGGGATTTTTGCTGTCTGTCAGGGGGCCGATGCGGCGGTCAGGGCTTCCCCGGCGGAATTGGTCACGGTGAGTTCCTGACCGGTCAGGCTGGAAACGAGGGCCAGATAGCTCCGGCCAGCCAGCAGGCTGAAGGGCCGGCCGTCGGCGTCGTAAAAGGCGAAGGTAGAGTCGCTGCCTTGAGTCCAGGTCAGGGTCCACAGATGCCCGCCGTTGAGCCAGACGCCGCCGCCCATGCTCAGGTCGTAGTCCAGCGTGAGGCCGTCGTCCCGCAGGGAAGAGGCGCTGAACAGGATGAGCAGGTTGTCAAAACCGGCCTGCTGGCTGTTGTTGGCATCCAGCTGGGGGGTGCCGTCGGCATGGAGCATTTTGTAGGTGCCGCTGGCAGCGTCGTAAACAAAGCCGGTGGCGTTGTCCGCACCGAACTGGACCTGAACGCGGGCGGCATCGGCAGCGGAGGCGTCGGGCAGCTTGCCTTCCGTCTGCTGGGGCAGCAGCGGAGGGACGGACAGGGTGGGGGATGCTTCGCTCTCGCTCTCCCCTGCGGCGCTGGAAGCGGCGTCGGTCAGGCGGGATTCCGACAGGGCGGAGGAGATGTTCAGGCTGCGCAGCACCCCGGCCAGCGCATTGCCGCTGGTGCGCCACAGCGGACGGCTGGTCCAGGTGGTGTCGCAGGTGAAGGCGTTGGTGCCCACTTCCAGCGCATCGACCGCGCGCAGGGAGTAGTAGTCCAGATAGTTCTGGTCAAAGGCGCCGCCGCCGCGCTGGACGGGCAGCACCTGCTGCCCCACGAGCAGCCGCCAGTAAAGGTCCTGCCCGGCGGCCACCGGGCCGACCTGCGGCACGGCATCCACGGCCGGGTAGACCAGGCACAGGCTGGTGGCGCTCTGGGGCTCGGTCAGGGCTTCCAGCACCAGAGATGCCGAGGAAAGCCCCCACTGGGTGGTGCTGGACGTCTCGTTCTCGATCGTGACGGCCACCGGGCGCTGCCCCGGCCAGAGCGCTTCCTGCCCGGTGAGCGGGTCGGTGGGAGCCGCCGAAGAGGCGGGGTCCGCAGCGGGAACGCAGCCGGTCAGCAGCGCGGCGCAGAGCGCAAGGCACAAAGCAGTCCGCTTCCAAAATTTCATCTTGTTCCTCTTCTGCCCCGCAGCGCAGGGCTGGTCTTACTGATAGCTGAAGTTGCTCCACTCATCGTTGTCCACAAGAGCGAAGTAGGTCTTGCCCCGGTTCAGGGTCATCTCTTCGCCCGCGTCGGTATAGAGCCGGATGGGATGGGTGGGATGACCCTTCTCCCAGCGGCCCGTCTGAACGCCGCCGCTGGTGAAGAGATAGGCCTGTCCGCCCTCGACGTACTGGACTTCCTGCACATCGTGGGAGTCGCCTGCGTAGGCAGCGATGTTGGCAAAGCAGACCACGACGTTCGCAAAGGTCAGTTGTTTGCCGGTCAGCTCGTCCACCGCAGACTCGAATTTTTTGGTGCGGCTGCTGTACATGGACATCTTGTAGTTCCGGTTCCAGCTGTTGTAGGCAAAGCTCGTCTTATAGCTGGCCGAATGGGTGATGAGGATGCTCCGGGCCGAGGGCGCGTCGGCCAGGTCGTTCACGGCATCGGTGCGGTAGTCGGCAAAGCGGAAGAAGGTGCCCTCGTACGGATAGGTCAGGCCGATGCCGGCGTCAGCAGCCGCCTGTTTGATCTCCTTGGCCGAGGTGAACTCGGTGTGCTCGTAGGCGACGTTCTTATTTCGCTTGATGCGGTGGGCCACATGCGGATGGACCGGCGTGTTGAAGTGATTTTTGCCGCCGATGTTCAGGCCGGAGTAGTTGTACACGTGGATGAACTGGGTGCAGAAGATGCTCTCGCCGTCGTGGTAGTACAGTGCATTCCAGGGCATGAGCAGCTGCAGGAACTGGTCGCGGCCGGAGCGGATGGGGCCGATCTCCGGGATGTTGTTCACATTGGAATAGAGCGCGCAGAAGCGGGTGATGCCGCCCTCAACCTTGCTCTCGATAAGCAGGTCGGCCGAACCGATGCCGCGCTGCGGGCGGGCGTTCTGCCGCTCGGAATTGCAGATGTTGTTGACCATGACGCCCACGATGCGGCCGTCGGTGCTGCGGGCCTCGCCGGTCAGCGGGTCGGCGTCGTAGGCGGGCAGCGCGCTGCCCGCGGCCTCCGGCTGTTCGACGCCCGGCAGCGAGGACGCCGCTAGCTCAGACGATGCAGCGGCCTCGCTGGAGGCTGCCGAAGAGGCTGCCGAAGACGCAGCCGAGGAGCTGGCCGAAGAGGCGTCAGACGAAGGCACGCGTAACACCTTTTTCATCCAGCCGGGCAGGCAGCCGCCAAGACTTGCATTCCCGGTGGGGGCGCAGCCGGTCAGGGTCAGCCAGGCCGCAGTCAGACCTGTGTAACGAAGTACGGACCGTCGAGAAATTTTCATCAGAAAAAGACCTCCTATCGCAGCGGCCTGTGTGCGGCCTGTGGGCGCACGGTACGGCCGGGACCATCGTGAACGATACTTGATTTGATTGTACTGATTCTTACCGGATTTGTAAAGGGAAAGTTTGCGTCCGGCACGGCCCATTTTTGTGAAAGAAAGTTTTTTGCCGCGAAGCCTTGCTTTTTGGCCGCAGTTGTGGTAATATTATACGGCAATATTTCTGATATTGTACAAATACAGTATGCGCTCGTAGCTCAGCCGGTAGAGCATCTGACTTTTAATCAGAGGGCCAGGGATTCGAGTTCCCTCGAGCGCACCAAAATCCCACGAAGAATCGCAAGATTCCTCGTGGGATTTTCCTTTTTCTGGATGCTTGCACACCTTTGCACACTTTTTGCACACCGGTGGGATGATATGTACCCCTAATACTGGACACACAGTATTAGGGGTACATATCAGTAAGATCGCAGTGAGCGGGGGCGCTTTTTTGTGAATAGGAGGTCGATTTTATCGCAAATCAAATACAGACTATGGGTATATAAGGGTCAGCACGCGGGAACAGCATGAAGCGCGCAATATGCCTGTGAGCAGCTTTTATTATGACGGAAAATTTTAAGATCTCGGAGGTTGATGAAATCTTCGATGTCCACTCTGTAAAAATTTCCATAAAACGCCAAAAAGCCTTCGGATAAGTCATACCCATACAAGAAAGTTTGAACTTTTCGTGAATTTTCTGTGTTTCGTCCATGGACAGGTGGGAACGGTTCTGCTACAATGGGTGCTGTTCGTTCCGCCGGTTCCCACGCGGCTGTTTTTATTTTTGCTATAACACAGGAGGAACTTTCATGTTAGAAAAGATCTTTCGCCTGAAAGAAAACCACACCGATGTCAAGACCGAACTCATGGCGGGTGTCACCACCTTTATGACGATGGCCTACATCCTTGCGGTCAATCCCAGCATCCTGTCCGCTTCGGGCATGGATGCCAATGCGGTCCTGATCGCAACTTCGCTGGCATCTTTCATCGGCACTGCCCTGATGGCTCTGCTGGCCAACTATCCGTTCGCTCTGGCTCCCGGCATGGGCCTGAACGCCTACTTCTCCTACACGGTCGTCCTGACCATGGGTTACAGCTGGCAGCTGGCCCTGATGGCCGTTTTTGTGGAGGGCATCATCTTCATCGTGCTGAGCCTGACCAATGTGCGTGAGGCCATCTTCAATGCCATCCCCATGACCCTGAAGAGCGCTGTCAGCGTGGGCATCGGCCTGTTCGTTGCTTTCGTCGGCCTTCAGAACGCAAAGCTGATCGTGAACAGCGATTCCACCCTTGTCACCTATCAGCACTTTAAGGGTGAGACCTTCCACAGCATCGGCGTGGGTGCGATCCTCACTCTGGTGGGCGTGCTTATCACCGCCGTCCTGCTAGTCAAAAAAGTCAAGGGCGGCATCCTGTACGGCATCCTCATCACCTGGGTGCTGGGCATCCTCTGCGAGCTGACCGGTATCTACATCCCCAACCCCGATGCCGGCATGTACAGTGTCATCCCCACCAGCTTCATCAGCTTCGATTTCTCTGCTCTGGGCAAGACCTTTGGTCAGGTGTTCAAGACCGATTTCTCCGGCGTGGGCATCCTGAACTTCTTCGCCGTTATGTTCTCCTTCCTCTTCGTTGACCTGTTTGATACCCTGGGCACCCTGATCGGTGTTGCTTCCAAGGCCGACATGCTGGATGAGGAGGGCAAGCTGCCCAATATCAAGGGCGCGCTGATGGCCGACTCCATCGCCACCTGCGCCGGTGCCGTGCTGGGCACCTCCACCACCACCACCTTCGTCGAGAGCGCTTCCGGCGTGACCGAGGGCGGCCGCACCGGCCTGACCTCCATGACCACCGGTGTGCTGTTCCTGCTGGCTGTGGTGTTCAGCCCCCTGTTCCTGACCATCCCCAGCTTTGCGACCGCTCCGGCCCTGATCATCGTTGGCTTCTACATGATGGGTTCTGCCCTGAAGATCGAGTTCGACGATCCTGCTGAGGGCATTCCTGCGTTCCTGACCATCCTGGCAATGCCCACTGCATACAGCATCTCTGAGGGCATCGCCATTGGTGTCATCTCCTGGACCCTGCTGAATGTCATCACCGGCAAGGCCAAGGAGAAGAAGATCAGCCCCCTGATGTATGTGCTGACCATTCTGTTCATCCTGAAATACATCCTGCTGTAACAGGTATTTGCGGCAAACAGAAAGCCCCGGCTCCGGCCGGGGCTTTCGTGCGTTTATTGGTTCTTGCGCGGGTGTGGCGGGCAGGGGCTCTTCCCCGGAATGGAGCGCAAGTCCGGCATACGGAAGTTCAGCGAGAAAGAGATTGAAGCGCTCCGGGTCATTGAATGTCTGAAAAAGGCTGGCATGGAGATCAAGGACATCCGGCAATTCATGGATTGGTGTGTGGAAGGGCCGTCCACCTCCCCGCAACCGCCCTTTTCCGCAAAACGCGGGCAAACTTCAAAAAATGTTACAATTTTCTCATGAAAAAGGGCGGTTTCCCATTGACAGGCTTGTTATAATAGGAGTGTAAAGATTTTTGAGCCAGCACTCGGCGGCTCGGATTGCTTGAAGGTTCCGATTTGCGGACTTTGGAAAAAAAGAAAGAGGCAACAGCATTATGACCAAGATCGATATTTTCTCCGGCTTCCTTGGTGCCGGTAAGACCACCCTCATCAAAAAGCTCATCAAGGAGTCCTTTGCGGGCCAGAAGGTCGTTCTGATCGAGAACGAGTTCGGCGAGATCGGCATCGACGGCGGCTTTTTGAAGGAGTCCGGCATCCAGATCAACGAGCTGAACGCCGGCTGCATCTGCTGCTCGCTGGTGGGCGATTTCCGCGCCGCCTTGCAGCAGGTGGTGGAGCAGTATCACCCCGACCGCATCGTCATCGAGCCGTCGGGCGTGGGCAAGCTGTCCGATGTGACCCGCGCCGTCGAGGGTGTGGCCGAGCACCTGGACGTGCAGCTGAACAGCTTTGTCACCGTGGCTGACGTGAACAAGGTCAAGATGTATATGAAGAACTTCGGCGAGTTCTACGATGACCAGATCAGCCATGCAAGCTGCATCATCCTGAGCCGCACCCAGACCGCCAGCGAAGAGAAGATCGCTGCAGCGGTGGCCATGCTGCGCGAGAAGAACCCCACCGCCACCATCGTCACCACCGCGTGGGATGCCCTGACCGGTGAGCAGATTTTGAACGCTATGTCCACGAAGGACGACTTCAAGGCAGAGCTGATCGCCATGGCAGCCAAGGCCAATGAGGAGCATGCCCACGAGGACGAGGAAGAAGAGCACGAGCATCACCATCATCATTACGATGAGAACGGCGTGTGCAGCTGCGGCCATCACCATCACGACCACGATGACGAGGATCACGACCATGACCACTGCTGCCATCATCACCGCGATGACGAGGAGGATGACCACGACCACGATCATTGCTGCCACCACCATCATGACCATGATGATGAGGAGGAGCACGAGCATCATCACGATGAGGACGGCCACTGCTGCTGCGGTCATCATCACCACCATCATCACGATGGCCACGATGCCGATGAGGTCTTCACCAGCTGGGGCGTCGAGACCGCCAAGAAGATCGCAAAGGCTGACATCGAGCATGCGCTGACCGAGCTGGATACCGGCAAGTACGGCATGATCCTGCGCTCCAAGGGCATCGTGGACGGCGGCGCAGACGGCTGGCTGGAGTTTGACTATGTGCCCGGCGAGTGGGAAGTCCGTTCCCGCGGCGCAGACGTCGGCGGCAAGCTGGTCGTCATCGGCTCCAAGCTGGACGAGAAGGCCATTGCCGGCCTGTTCGGCTGCTGAGCCCGGACAACACAGAGGAGGAAAACCGTTTATGGCAAATGAGATCCCGGTCTACCTGTTTGTGGGCTTCCTCGAAAGCGGAAAGACCAAATTCATCCAGGAGACCTTTGAAGACCCCAACTTCGACTCCGGCGACAAGACCCTGCTGCTGGTCTGCGAAGAGGGCGAAGAGGAATACAATCAGAAGAAATTCGCCTTCCCCGGCGTGACCCTCTACAATTTGGAGGACAAGGCAGAACTGAACCCCCAGAACCTGGCCAAACTGGCCAAGGAAGCAGATGCAGGCCGCGTGGTCATCGAGTACAACGGCATGTGGCTGCTGCAGGACCTGGCCAACAATCTGCCCGAAAACTGGATCGTCTACCAGTGCATCGCCACGGCCGACGGCACCACGGCCCTCACCTATGCCCGCGACAACTCCATGCGCGCTCTGCTGCTGGACAAGATCGCCCGCAGTGAGCTGATCGTCTTCAACCGCGCGGAGGCCGTCAACAACGACGCCGCCCGTCAGGAGCTGCACAAGCTGGTGCGTCAGGCATCCCGCAAGTGCGACATCGCCTATGAGTTCGCTGACGGCAGCGTGGCCTACGATGATATCCCCGACCCCCTCCCCTTCGACCTGAACAAGCCGATGGTGGAGATCGGCGACGACGATTTCGGCATCTGGTATATGGACTGCCAGGACGAGCCCCAGAAGTACACGGGCAAGACCGTGAAGTTCCTGGCGCAGGTCTGCCAGACCAACCGCGCAGGAAAGAACAGCTTCGTGCCCGGCCGCTTTGCCATGACCTGCTGTGTGCAGGACATCCAGTTCGTCGGCTTCCCCTGCTCCTACGATGGCTACAAGGCGCTGGAGCAGCGCGCCTGGGTCACTGTGACCGCAAAGGTCAATTACAAGTTCCACAACATCTACCGCGGCAAAGGCCCGGTGCTGACCGCCATCTCGGTCGAACCCGCCGAAAAGCCGCTGAACGATGTCGTCACATTCTCTTAACCCGCACACTGAAATCACATCAAGGAGGATCTCACCATGAAAACGTTGTTTCGCGTTCTGGGCGCGGCTGCTGCCGTCGCCGCCACCGGTGCCGCCATCGTGGTGCTGGACAAAGTTCTGAACGACAAGGGCCCGCTCCACGTCGAAGAGGTGGAGTTCCCCGAAGAGGCTGAAAAGGACCCCGCAGAGGCCGCCAAGGCAGCCGAAGCCTACGCCGAAGGCGAGGCCAAGACCGCTGAGCCGGGCGACGCATGGCCCCCGGCCTTCGAGAAGGCATCCGAGGAAAAGGCATCTGAAGAGCCGGAGGCTCCCGCTGCACAGCCGGAGACGGCCGAGGAAAAGCCTGTGGCCGAGGAAGCACCCGTGAATCCGGTGGAGGCCGGCCCCGCCGTCGCCCCCAAGGATGAGACGGGCAAGTTCGACGTCACCAAGATCGCTGAGGCCAGCGATTTCACCGGCGTGGAAGAGGAATCCGGCTGCAAGAGCTGAGATTTTGTAAGATAAAAAAGGACGTCTCGTCACAGGATGAGACGTCCTTTTTTGATACGTTTTATGTGCCGTTGGCGATCTGCTTCAGCCGTTCTTTGTCCAGTACGGTGACGCCGCCGCGGTAAAGGCGGACAAGGCCCTCCCCGGCAAAGTATTTCAGCAGGCGGCTGACGACCTCGCGGGCGGAGCCCATGTAGCGGGCGATCTGGTCGTGGGTCATGCGGACATCCGTGCCACCGGTCTTGGCCAGCTCATCGGTGAGGAAGATGGCCAGCCGCCGGTCGGCGCTCATGAACAGGATCTGCTGCATGGTCCACATGGTGTCGGAGAAGCGCTCGGCGGTCATCTGGTAGGCGTAGCAGCGGACATGGACGTTCTGCTGCATCAGCTGGCGGAACACGCCTGCGCTGATACAGTAGGCCTCGGTGTCCTCCTCGGCGTCGATGTACAGGTCAAAGTTGACGGAATCCATCACGCAGGATGCCGACAGGATGCAGACTTCGCCGGGAAACAGCCGGTAGAGCGTGATGTCCCGCCCATCCTCCGAGAGCAGATAGGCCCGCAGCTGGCCCGACCGCAGCAGCAGGATGCCCACGCAGTTCTCGACCGGGCTGTGGACCCGCTCCCCTTTCCGGTAGCGCACCGGCCGGGTGAAGCGGCAGAGCTGCGCCTGTTCCTCCGGCGTGAGCTGGTCCCAGAATGGGAAAGCGCAGGCCAGACAGTTCCGGTTGACCGGAGTATTTTGCACATCGGACATGGTGTTATCCTTTCCGCACCGCTTTGGCAGCTTCGGTGCCTGCAAGTGCTCCCTCATAAACAGCCTTGGCGACCTGCAGCAGCCCGCCGGTGCAGTCCCCGGCGGCGTAGAGGCCGGGCAGGGTGGTCTGCATCTTCTCATCCACGACGATGCGGTTTCCCTCTACTTCGGCCCCCAGCTTGCGGGCCAGCGCCGTGCTGCCCGCCACGCCCAGCGCCACGAACACGCCGGACAGGGGCACCTGTCGGCCGCCGTTCAGCTGCACACCGGTGACGGTCTGTTCGCCGAGGATGGCGTCCACTGTTTCGGGGCAGACCCTCACCTCCGGCGGGAACTGTGCCGTCAGCGGGGCCCCGTTGGTCAGGAGGGTGACGCTCTTTACCAACGGCAGAAGGGCCTGCACCTCATGCAGGGCATATTCGCCGCTGCCCAGCACCGCCACATCCTTTCCCCGGTAGAAAAAGGCGTCGCAGGTGGCGCAGCAGCTCACACCATGGCCTTCCAGCTCTGCCAGACCGGGGATCTTCGGTGCGGCGCGGGAAGCGCCGGTGGCCAGGATGACGGCATCGGCGGGGAACTCGCCCGCCAGCGTCTCGACGGTGAGCTTGTCGGTGTAAGTCAGGCCCACGGCCTCGGTGGTAACGAACTGCACCCCCAGCGCTCTGGCCCCTTCGATGCCCCGGCGTTCCAGTTCGGCACCGGAGATGGGCGCAGCAAAGCCGTAGTAGTTCTGGATGTGTGCGGCGCGGTCCAGTGCGCCGGGCCCTTTGGTGAGAACGGTCGTTTCGACCCCTGCGCGGGCCGTGTACAGAGCGGCCGACACGCCGGCCGGGCCGGAACCGATGATGACGATGTTGGGCATAAGTTACTCCTTATCTGGTTCACCTTCCTGCAACCTCTCCGTCATTGCTTCGCAATGCCACCTCTCCTAGTAGGAGAGGCCTTGGCAGTCCTTGCAAAGTCTCCGGTTTCGCCAGAGGCTCTCCTACCAGGAGAGCTGTCGAGCGGATGCGAGACGGAGAGGTTGTACAGAGGAAAACGTTTCAACGGATGGATCAAGTATAGTATACACCTTTTCCCGCAAAAATCTGTGACCAGGTCTCAAAACTGCACACTTTTCATCCGGGGCCGAGTGTGTTATACTGAATCGACTGAATTTGACCCAGGGAGGCACCGAACATGTCCAAGCAGCGTTTGCTTTTTATCACCACCGGCGGCACCATCGCCAGTGTGCGCACCGCACAGGGGCTGCGGCCCGTTCTGACCAGCGAGGAACTGCTGGCCCATCTGCCGGAACTGAACGAGCTGTGCTGCCCGGAGACGCTGGCGCTGTGCAGCATCGACAGCACAGACCTCGGCCCCGAACACTGGCTGCTGATGGCGCGGGCCGTGCAGGAGAATTATGCGCTCTACGATGGCTTCATCATCTGCCACGGCACCGATACGCTGGCTTATTCGGCGGCGGCGCTGTCCTACCTCATCCAGAATGCGGACAAGCCGATCATCCTCACCGGTGCGCAGCAGCCCATCTCCAACGAGATCACCGATGCGAAGAAAAACCTGCGCGACAGCGTCATCTGTGCGCTGGACCCCGGCAGCCGGGGCGTGATGGTGGTGTTCGGCGGGCATGTCATCGCGGGCACCCGCGCCAAGAAGAACAAGACCATCAGCTACGATGCCTTTGCGTCGGTCAACTTCCCGGCGCTGGCGCTGGTGCAGGGCGACCGGCTGGTGCGGTATATCCCCTCGCCCTGGCCCACCGGCCCGGTGGAGTTTGGTCGGGCGCTGAACCCGAAGGTCTTTCTGCTCAAGCTGACGCCCGGCCTTGGCCCGGAGCTCATCCCGGCCATTTTTCAACAATACGACTGCGTCATCGTGGAAAGTTTCGGCGTAGGCGGCATCCCGCAGCGGCTCATGGACGCTTTTGCAGAGAATCTGGGCGATTACGACAAGACCCACAAGATCCTGATCTTAACCACACAGGTCACCTACGAGGGCAGCGATGTGGGCATTTACGAGGTCGGCAAGCGGGTCCGGAACCGTTTCCGCTTCCTGGAAGCCCACGACATGACCATCGAAGCCGTCGTCACAAAGGTGATGTGGCTGCTGGCCCAGAACTGCGAGAGCTTCGACCAGCTCCAGCAGCGGTTCTATCGGCAGGTCAATTTTGATACATTTTATCATTGAAGGCGCTGTGTCCAAAACGCAGGCGGCCGGCCCTTTTTGACGGGAAATCATAAAAATCGCCCCCAAATTTACAAAAACGTTGCAACTGTGCCGTTGCACAAGCCAAAAGGTATGGTATACTATAAGAGGATTCTGGCAGAACTTCTGCCGCAAATGCCCCGCTGAGGGGCCAAGATAAAGGAGCATTGGAACAGTATGGTTCGCATTACTATGGAAGACGGCGGCGTCATCGACATTGAGCTGAATGAGGAAGCCGCCCCTCTCACCTGTGAGAATTTCAAGAAGCTGGTCGGTCAGGGCTTTTACAACGGCCTGACCTTCCACCGCGTCATTCCCGGCTTTATGATCCAGGGCGGTTGCCCGCTGGGCAACGGCACCGGCGGCCCCGGCTGGAGCATCAAGGGTGAGTTTGCTGCCAATGGCGTCAACAACCCGATCAAGCACACCCGCGGCGTCATCAGCATGGCCCGCAGCATGAGCCCGAACAGCGCCGGCAGCCAGTTCTTCATCATGCACCAGGATGCCCCCCATCTGGACGGCCAGTATGCCGCATTCGGCAAGGTCGTGGCCGGTATGGACGTGGTGGACAAGATCGCTGCAGTCGCCACCGACTGGAACGACAAGCCCAAGACCCCGGTCCGGATGAAGACCGTCGAGCTCATCGAGGGCTGAATCACGATCTGAAAAAGAGCTTTCCGCCGCAGGGCGAACTTCACCCCATGTGTTAGACAGTATACTGTCTAACACATGGGGTGTTTTGTATGCCGAAAGGGCACCGCAAGTACAATGGAACACGGATCAGATTTTTGTCAATCCCGGCTGTCCGCTTCCAGCAGCGCGCGCTTCACGCTGATGAGGCTCTGCGGGCTCACGGAGAAGCTGCGCAGGCCGAGTTTCAGGTACTGCACGGTGTTGGCCGGGTTACCGACGGCCAGACCGCAGATGGTCACGGGGATCTGGCCCGCCTCCGCCGCCTCCACGACCATGGCGATGAGCTTTTTCATCGCGTGGCTGGCCGGGCGGTAGTAGCGCTCGGCGATGGAGAGGTCGCGGTCCACGGCATGGGTGTACTGGATGAGGTCGTTCGTCTCAATGACGAAGAACTCACACCCGTGGGCCACAAATTCTTCCGCCGTCAGGCAGGCCGACGGCACGCTGAGCATGACGCCGAAGGGCATCTTCTCGTTGAAGCGTTCCCCCCGCTCCCGCAGGTGCTGGCGGCAGTGCTCCACCAGCTTCATGGCTTCGTCCCAGTCTTCCAGATTGGTCACCATCGGGAACATCACCCGCAGCGGGCCGTCTGCCGCCGCACGGAACAGCGCACAGATCTGGGTCTCGAACTGATGGGGGCGGCGCAGGCTGCTGCGGATGCCCCGCAGGCCCAGCTTGGAGGACTCCGGCCCCTGATGGGCGTCGGCCATGGTGCGGTCTGCGCCGAAATCAAAGGTGCGCACCGTGACCACCCCGCCCTTTGCCGCCGCCAGGCAGGAATGATAGAACACATACTGTTCCTGCTCGTCCACCGGGCGGCCCGGCAGCATCATGTAACCGCTGCGCAGCAGACCCACGCCGGACGCGCCGGACTGCCGCGCCGTTTCGATGTCCTCCTGCCCGAAGCAGTTGGCCAGCAGCTCAAAGGGCTGGCCGTCCTTCGTCCGGCACGGCAAGGCGCAGACGCGGTTCATCTCCTCGTTCTCCCACTGCTTCTCGCAGATGCGGGACATCGCCTGCTGGCGGGTGACGGCATCCGGGTCGAGGATGCACTCGCCGTTGTCGGCATCCAGGATGGCCGTGCGGCCGTCGCAGTCGTTCAGAAAATCGCTGCCCACCTGCACGATGCCGGGGATGTGCATGGCCCGCGCAATGATGGCCGCATGGCTCTGCTTGTTGCCTTCTGCCGTGATGATGCCCAGGATCATTCCGGCGGGCACACTGAACAGGTCGCTCGGCATGAGCACCTCTGCCGCCAGGATGACAGGGTGGTCCAGCGCCAGCCAGACGCGGGGGCGGTTGGTCAGGATGTTCACCACGCGGCGGGCGGCATCCAGGATGTCCACGCTGCGCAGCTGCATATAGGCGTTGCCTTCCATCTGGGCCAGCTGGTCAGCATAGCGGCGGCCGGCCCGGTCTACGGCTTCGGCTGCGCCGACGCCCGCCTTGATTTGGAACCGGACTTCGTTCATGAAGCCCTCGTCCTCCAGCATCATACTCTGGAACAGGAAGATGGCCTGTTCGGTGGGGCCGCTGCGCTCAGCCATCGAGTCCAGCTCGGCCTGTGCCGTCTTGACGGCCCGGTCCAGCAGCCGCTGTTCCCGGTCCGGGTTGAACGGCCCTGTGCCGAAGCTCTCGGTCCTGCGCTCCACACGGCTCACCTGCCCCAGCACCAGGCCGGACGAGGCGGCATATCCCTGATAGACTTTCATCCCTCTGTCACCTCCATCGGGGCAGGCGCAGTCAGCGTGCGGCAGACCAGCGCCTGCAGGAATGTATTGGGCAGCAGCGCTGCCCATGCGGCCTGCGCCGCGTTTCCGCTGCCCTCGAACAGCGGTTCAAACCCCTCGATGCGGGTGCGGTCACAGGTCTCCAGAAACGCCTTTGCCAGCGTCTCCACGGTGTAATACCGGGTGGGGTCCACGCCCACATCCTCGGCGGCCGCTTCCAGCGGGGCCAGCTCTGCGTCCTGCATGTTGGCCAGCTTGAGCGCCAGGTCTGCCGTCAGTGTCACCGGGTACTTTGCCTTCACCGCCTTCTGCACAGCGTCGAACCGCTGCCGGAATGCGGCCGCGTCCTGTGCGGTCTGCTCGTTCTTCGCCACCGCATAGGCACAGCCGCGCAGCCGCCCGAAGGCCCGCAGGGTGTCGTAATAGCCCAGCTCGATGTTCCGTCTGGCGGTGTCCGGGTCAAAGTGGAGGATATCGCCCAGCTCCCAATAGCTGCGCACCATGGTGGTGGGCAGGCCGGTGCGGTTGGGCAGGGTGATGCCCACCCCTTCCAGATCGACACAGACCAGCTCCTCGGCCCCCATTTTCTGGGCCAGCCCTGTGGGCATGTTGTCGCGGTAGCCGCCGTCCAGAAACTGCACCCCGTCGATCTGTTTGGCCCGCAGCGCCGGGAAGCAGGCAGCCGAAGCCAGCAGGTAATCCTTCACCTTGCCTTTCGGGATCTCTTCCAGCGGCAGCTCACGGGGCTTCAGGCCCCGCTTTTCCACCGTGACGAGCCCGAACCGGATGGGCGAGGCGCGCAGCGCGTCCTCGTCCAGCACCCGCTCCACGATCTCTTCCAGCGGGGTGACATCCATGCCGCCCGCGCGCACCACGTCCCGCAGGAACTGGTGCAGCTCGGTCAGGTTCCGGGTCTCCTCCGGCAGCTCCATCACGTCCTGGCTGCGGATGCTGGTCCACATATCCCGTGCGGTCTCGTACAGGTCCAGCGCGAACATCGCGCCGTTCAGGCTGCCCACACTGGTGCCGGTGATGAGCTGCGGGTTCCAGCCGAGTTCGGTCAGGGCACGCCAGACGCCCACCTGATAGCTGCCGCGGGCCCCGCCGCCGGCAAGCACCAGCGCCTTTCTGGGGGTATCGTTCTGCGCCATCCAATACGCCTCCTTGTCGTCCGATTCAAACCTGCAAAAAGTATACCATATTTTCGGAAAAATTTCTCCCTGTTTTTGGAACAAAAAGCGTGGTATAATTTAGTAAATTATGACTGTGAGGAGGACTGCATGAACTGCAACCAATGGATCTTTGATATGGACGGCACTCTGACCGACAGCATGACTGCGGTGTGGGAGAACGCCCCGCTGGCGCTGCTGCGCCGCTACGGCCGCACCCCAAGGGCCGACCTGCGCTCCACGCTCCTGAGCATGGGCATGGCGGACGGGGCGCAGTACCTCATCCGCGAATACGCGCTGCCCCTGCGGCCGGAAGACTATTTCGGCGTGATGCGCTCGGTCATCGCCGAGCTGTACGAGACCGTGGAGCTAAAACCCGGTGTGCGGGAGCTGCTGGCCCGCCTCAGGGCCGAGGGTGCCCGGATGTGCATCTGTTCCAACACCTGGAGCGACCAGTGCAAAACGGTGCTCACCCGCCTGGGCGTGGACGACTGCTTCGAGTTCTACATCGAAGCCCAGGGCCCCCTGCACAAGAGCCGCCCGGACGTCTTTTTCGCGGCCTTACAGCGCCTCGGCGGCACCGACCCGCACCGCTGCGCCGTCTGCGAGGATTCCCTCTACGCGGCCCGCACCGCCCACGACGCCGGCTTTTACGTCATCGGCATCGCCGACGCCGCCAGCGCCGCCGATGAACCCGCCCTCCGCCGCGTCAGCGACCAGTTCCTGACCCGGTGGGCGGAGTTGAAGTTCTGACAAAAAGAGGCCTTGCCCGTTGGACAAGACCTCTTTTCTATCGTTTACCGTTCCAAAAACTTCCGGAATGCTGCCCTCACGGCGGCTTCGCGGCCGCGGGGGATGGGGACGCGGGCACCGCTGCGCATCCACAGCTCCCCCACGGACAGCTGCGATGCCGCCGCCAGGTTGACCACATAGGAGCGGTGGGGCTGCAAAAAGCGCCGGTCGGCCAGAAGCGGCTTTGCCACTTCGGAGAAGGGCACCCGCAGCGAGAGCGAGGCCACATCCTCGCCGCTGGCAAGGTGGAAATGCACCACATGGTGGGTGCATTCCAGATACTCGATGTCCGCAAAGGGGAGCGCCCGCAGGCCGGTCGCCGTCGTCACCGGGATGACGGGGCCGTACTCCGGCTCGGTGGCGCGGTCCAGCAGGGCGGTGAGCTGTTCGGGCCGGAAGGGGATCTGCAAATACTGCATCGCATCCACCCGGAACGCCTCGTAGGCGTAGGCAGGCGTGTGGGCCAGAAAGGCCAGCGGTGCCCGCACCCCGCGCTGCCGCAGCTGCGCCGCCGCCTGCAGACCTGCCGCCGGGTTTGCCGCTGTCAGCTCGATGAGATACAGCTCAAACCGGCTGCCCGTATCCTCTTTCCGGAGCAGGGCCCCCGCATCCCCCAGCTGTTCCACGATGCAGGCATCGGCCCGGCGGGCATAATATTCAAGGCAGTGCCGCTGCACCCGCCCCCGCAGCACCGCATCCGGGCTGCAGACCGCAATGTGAAAGATCATTTTTTCAATTCCTTCCTCCTGCCCGGCCTTCCGGGCGCTTGCATTTTGCGCCGCACGGGAGTATAGTTACTATAAAATCAGAAAAGGAGACGCCGCCATGAATCAGCCCCTTGTCAGCATCATCCTGCCCGTGTACAACGCCCAGAACCATCTGGCCCGCTGCGTGGGCAGCATCTGTGCACAGACCTATTCCAACATCGAGATCATCATCCTGAACGACGGTTCCAAGGACCAGAGCCTGCCCGTCTGCGAAGAGTTCCGCGCCAAAGACCCCCGCATCGTGCTGGTGGACAAGGAAAACTCCGGCGTAGCGGACACCCGCAACCTGGGCCTGAAGCTGGCCGGCGGCAAGTATGTGCAGTTCGTGGACAGCGACGACTATCTCGACCCGGACTTCACAGCCGCTCTCGTGGCCGCGGCCGAGGAGCACACCGCCGACCTCGTCATCGCGCCCTACAAGATGGTCATCCCGGCGGGCGCTTCCAAGCCCGAACAGGTGCTCGATAAGATCCAGGACGAGCTGGGCGTCATGAGCGTCGCCCGGCCCCCGGAAATGCGGGAGTACGGCTTTCTGCCCGCAGGCGTTTATGACAAGGACACCTTCGCCCTCCGCCTGATGGACAAGCCCGCCTCCTATTTTTACAGCGTGCTCTGGAACAAGCTCTACCGCCGCGACCTCCTGACCCGGAACGACATCCAGTTCGTCAGCGAGATGCACTGGGCCGAAGACCTCGTCTTCAACCTGCGGTATATCCAGTACGCCGAGACCTTCGTTTCCATCGGCAAGGCCGGTTATTACTACGTCCAGAACCCGCAGAGCATCTGCCACACCCAGGTCCACGTATCCACCGTGGTGCAGAACAAGCTGCAGGTGTTCCGCTATTACAAAGACCTCTACACCCGCCTGGGCATGTATGAGGAGGTGCGCCCCCAGCTGTACAAGTTTCTGGTGGACATCGCCGAGAGCACCTACCCCTCCGGCCCGTTCAAAAAGGCCATTGATGAGGCAAAAGCCTACTGGAAAGAGCACAAACCGGAACAGGAATAACAAAAATCGAGAGGCCGATGGCCTCTCGATTTTCGTTATGAGAGGTTACGCTCCGATGGCAGCGCACTTCTTGGCCAGCCAGTCGCGCTCCTCCTCGGTCAGGCGGGGAGCGAGCTTGGTGAAGACCTCGCGGTGGTAGGCGTTCAGCCACTCGATCTCGTCCTTGGTCAGGATGCCGGGCACCACGGGCGAGGTGGCGATGGGCACAAAGGTCAGCGGGCGGAAGGCCAGGAAGGTGCCGTACTGGTTGTCGGCCTTGTGGTAGCACTCCAGCTCGTTCTCGATGCGGATGCCGACGACGCCGCTCTCGTAGACGCCCGGCTCGTCGGTGACGATCATGCCCGGCTGGAACACGGTGGTGTTGCGGCCGTTCAGAGCGTGGGGGCCTTCGTGGACATTGCCCACGAAGCTGACGCTGTGGCCGGTGCCGCAGCGGTAATTGATGAGGTGCTGCCACAGCGGCTCACGGGCGATGGTATCCAGCATGTGGCCGTCGCAGTAGTTCAGCCAGACGGCTTTGGCAATGTCGATATGGCACTGCAGCGTCCAGGTGTAGAACCGCTTTTCGTCCTCGGTCAGCTCGCCCAGCGGGTAGGTGCGGGTGATGTCGGTGGTGCCGTCCATGTAGGTCGCGCCGCTGTCCACCAGCAAAAAGCCCTTCTTTTCGAGCTTGGCGTGGTCTTCCTCGGTGGCATGGTAGTGCATCATGGCCGCGTTGCCGCCGTAGGCTGCAATGGTGCCGAAGCTCTCCACGATAAACTTGTCCTGTGCCGAGCGGTACTTGTGGAGGATCTCATCCACGGTCAGCTCCGTCAGCTCTTCGCCTGCGGCCAGACGCTCTTCCAGCTCCTTCTGGAACCGCACCATGGCCACGGCATCGCGCAGATGGGCCTCACGGTCGTGGTTCAGCTCGGTCTCGTTCTTCACGCCCTTCATCGGCAGCAGGGGGTCGGCCTCGTCCTTGACGGTCAGGGCCGGGTTGTTGTGCAGGGTCTCATAGACCGCATAGTTGACGGAAGCCGGGTCGGCCAGAACGGTCTGGGCCTCGGTCTCTGCGGCCAGGAAGGTGAGGATGTCGTCATATTCGGCGATCTCGACGCCGTTCTCCTTCAGCTCGGCAGCGGCCTCCGCGCCCAGACGACGGGTGTTGATGAAGAGGACGGCACGGTCCCCGGTCACATAGCAGTAGGCCATGGCATAGGGAGTGCACTGGATATCCATCGCGCGGAGGTTCAGCAGCCAGGCCAGGTTGTCCAGCTTGCCCACCAGCTGGGCCGTGCAGCCCAGCTCCTTGAGCTTGGCCCGCAGCTGCTCCAGCTTCTCGGCGGGGGCAAAGCCCGCATACTCCTTGCTCAGGAGCCAGGCCGGGGTCTCCGGCAGGGCAGGGCGGCCCTCGGTCCACAGCTCATCTTCCAGATTCAGGGTCTTGATGGTGCCGTGCTTGGCGTCCAGCGCTTTCTGTACGCTGCGCACCAGCTGGCAGGAAGCGGTCAGGCCGCACAGACCCAGCACACCGCCTTCCGGCAGGGCATCGGCGCAATACTGCTCCACGGTCGGCACACCCGGCTCGCCCATCCGTTCCAGCTCGATCTCGGTGCCCGCGATCTCCTTTTCGGCCTGCACAAAATAGCGGCCGTCGGCCCACAGGGCGCTCTTGTCCCTGGTCACGACGAAGTTCGAGTTTTCGCCGTGGAAGCCGGAGAAATAGGTCAGGGAGGTGTAGTGGTCGGGCAGATACTCGCTGGAGTGCGGGTCGCCCACCGGGATGAGGTAGAGGTCCACGCCATTGGCGTCCATGGCGGCGCGCAGCGCAGCCAGACGCTCAGGGACTGTATTCATGCTCATGATAAAAGCCTTCTTTCTTGCACTTGCCGGAAAAACGTCCGGCGGCGGTTCTCGCTGGCTCCTATTGTATCATTCCGGCGCACGGATTGCAATTGCCCCGGCCGTTTTGCTCCAACGGGGTGAAACGGCGCTTATTCGTCCGCCGTCTTTGATTTCAGATCCAGCTCCGGCATCAGCTCCTCGCTGATGATGGTGAGCATCTGTTCCATTTTGTCCACGTCCTCGGCGGGGAAGCGCTCCCGCACACGCTCGACCACGGTGTGCAGGTAGGAATAGCTGATGTTGTAATACTCGAAATACTTCTGGGTGGGGCGCAGGTGGTACTCGCGCCGGTCCTTGGCGGACTGGATCTTTTCCACGTAGCCCTTGCGCATCAGGCTGCCGATCTTATACGCCGCGTTGGGGGTGGAGATCTTCATCATCCGCGAGAACTCCGCAATGGTGGGCTCGCCCATGGCCATGATGCCCTCCATGCAGAAGGACTCCACCGTGGTCAGGGTCGCCTCGCGGGTGGCAAAGCGCTGAAACACGTTCTGATAGAAGTGCAGCTTGAATTTTGTGTAAACGTCGTTGAATGCTTTTTCCAGCATGGTACGGCTCCTTCCGATCGCTCAATTTCCTTTAGTATACCATGTTTTTTCCCAGAAGCAACGGAATTTTTCCGTTTCGAAACAAAGGGCCCCCCAGCCCATGCAGGCCGGGAGGTCCTTTGCATTAAGGGGGACGCTCACTGCGTCGGGGATGTTCAGGTGGTGCCGAGGAGCTTTTTGAGCCGGAGCCATGCGCCGAAGACGTCCATCTTGGTGACATAATGGTCCGGGTCAAAGAAGGACGCATCCTTCTTGTCGGCCGCGTCCATCAGGCCGTTCTGGACCGCCCAGCGGGTGGCCTTTTGCAGCTCGATCTCTTCGGTGGGGATATCGCCGTAAAGGGTGGGCAGAGCCACCTCCGGTTTGCCTGCGGTCTCCCACAGGAGCAGCGCCAGCGCACGGCGGTCGGTTGGCACCGGCACACCCTGGGGCAGCGCATTGGCGAGGTAGAGGTCTACGCCCAGGTTCACGCCCTGCCACACCACGATGCCTGCGGCTGCGCCGCCCACCGCGATGGTCGCCGCCGTTGCCAGCGGAGAGGGCGCTGCATCCTCGATGATCTCCGCCGAGCGGTACTGCGCCCGGATGGTCACATCCTCGGCGGGCATCTGGAAGGTCATGGCCTCGGCCCGGTAATCGACGTTGATATCGCCGCTGAGCTTGCTCGACGAAATGCTCCACATGTCAAACGTCATGCCGTCCGGGATTTCGCTCTGGTCCAGCACCACGGTCAGGGTGTCGTTCTCCTTGGCGGAAACGGACGTCTTGCCGTCGATCGTGCCGCCGATGACGGTCACGGTGTAGGTGGTGGGTTCCGGTTCCGGTTTCGGTTCGGGTTCCGGCTCCGGTTCGGGTTCCGGTTTCGGTTCGGGTTTCGGTTCCGGTTCCGGTTCCGGTTCGGGTTCCGGCTTGGTGATGAGCTCGCTGTTCAGCGTACCGCTGCCGGTGATGTTCCCGCTGACTGTGCCGTTGCCGGTCACAGCACCGTTGAATACGCCGCCGTTGATGGTGCCGTTGTTCTCGACTGCACCGTTGAAGGTGCCGCCGTTGATGATACCGTTGTTCTCGACTGCACCGTGGAAGGTGCCGTCGTTGATGGTGCCGTTGTTCTTGACTTCGTCGTGGAACGCACCGTTTTCGATCATGCCGTTGTTCTCGACCGAGTTCTTGAACGTGCCATTCACGATGCGGCCCGGTCCCATATTGTCGACCTCGCCGTGGAAGGTGCCGCCCAGAATGCCGCTGTTGTTGAACACTTTGCCGTTGAACTCGCCGCCCGTGATTGCCGTCGGCTTGCCCACAAAGACGTTGCACTCCACCGCCGCACCATCTCCGATGGTGCTGAAATCGAACAGCCCGCCGGTCTGGTTGCTGCCCGTCAGAAGCAGCATGTTGCCATTGGTCGGGTCATTGGGGATGTACTCCCAGCCGTCGCCCTTGCAGGGGTTTTTGCCGCCGTTGGAATCCTTCGGCCAGCCGTTCTCCATGACGAGGTCGGTGCTGGTGATCGCTCCGTTCAGCACCACGTTCGCGTTCGGCATGGTGAATTTCACGGTATTCTCGTTGCCGTCGTGGGCGCTGTTGCAGTTGTCCGTGCTGAGGGGCTTGTGGTTCAGGCTGTAGATCTTGGTGTCGGCGGTGATGATTACTTTCTGGTTCTTGGTCAATTCGGTCACGACGACGTAGGGCTCCCAAACCGCAGACACACCGTTGACTTCCTTGATCTCGGCTTTGGAGGAGGCCGTATCCACGGTGATGGGGTAGACACCAAATCCCGGTACGTTTATGTGGCCGTTGAACACACCGCCGAATATGTGGCCGCCGTAGCTGTTGTTCACCCTGCCCGCGAAGGTACCGCCAAAGATCGTTCCGTTGCCGCCGTTTTCCACAACACCCTTGAAGACGCCGTCCATGATGGTGCGGCCGTTTGTCACTTTTTTCTCAAAGCTGCCGTTCTTTATGGTGCCTTCGTTTGTCACGCTGCCCGCAAAGGTGCCGTTCTCGATGGTGTTGCTGTTTGTCACTTTTCCATTGAAGGTGCCGTCCTTGATGTAGCCGCTGTTTGTCACTTCTTCATTGAAGGTGCCGTTGTCCATGATGGTGCCGTTGCTTGTCACTCTGCCCGCGAAGATGCCGTTCTTTATGGTGCCTTCGTTTATCACTTCTCCTGCAAAGGTGCCGCCGGTAATTTCCACACGCAATTGAGTCTCAACCGCACACGCCACAGGCTCTGCCCCCGCTCCCTTACTGGTGTTTTGGGGATAGGTGGAGTTGAAATCAAACGTTCCACTCTTCAGAGTCAGTTTGCCTTTCGGGTTCGACGCGTCTTTTTTACTGTACGTCCATCCTTTGCCCTCGCAGTCGGCAGTGCCGTTGTTGGAGCCGACCGGGTAGCCGCCCGCCATGACGAGGTCGCCGGTGCCGAGCACCACGTTCTCGTCCGGCATGGTGAATTGCACGGTGTTCTTGTTGCCGTTGACGCGGTCGCCCTCGCCGAGGAGCCTGCCGTTCAGGCTGAAGATTTCGGTATCGGCGGTGATGGTCACTTCCTTCGCCGTGGCCGTGGTCCATTGGGTCACAACAACGTAGGGGTTCCAATCCGCAGACACACCGTTGACTTTCTCGATCTTGGCACCGGAGGCCACGGTGATGGAGTGGAGATCTGTTACCCCGTCCAAACCTGTTTTGCCGTTGAACACGCCACCGTATATCTTCCACTTATTTTCCACACTGCCCGCGAAGATTCCACCATAGATCGTTCCGTCGTTGTTTGTCACTTCTCCCGCAAAGGTGCCGTCCTTGATGGTGCCGTGGTTTGTCACACTGCACGTGTTCTGGAAGGTACCACCGCTGATAGTGCTCCAGTTTGTCACACTGCACCCGTTCTGGAAAGTACCACCGCTGATGCGGTTGTTGTTTTGCACGCTGCCCTCGAAGGTGCCTTTCTCGATGGCTCCGCTGTTGTCCACCTCGCCCCTGAAGGTGCCGTCAAGGATCGTTCCTGACGTGTAGTTTGTCACTTTTCCCTCAAAGATGCCGTTGTCCTTGATGGTGCCGTTGTTTTTCACACTGCACGTGTTCTGGAAGGTACCACCGCTGATAGTGCTCCAGTTTGTCACACTGCCCGCGAAGGTTCCACCGGTAATTTCCACACCCGATGAAATCACAATCGCACACGCCACAGGCGTTGTGGTCGATGTTCCTGGGGTCTTGCCTTGGGGATGGGTGGAGCTGAAATCATACGTTCCACTGTGACTCGTCAGAGTCAGTGTCTGGGTGTTGTTATCGTAACTCCAGCCGTTGCCACTGGTGCCGTTCGAACAGTCCGGCAGACCGTTCGCGCCCATGACGAGGTCTTGGGTGGAGCCTTCTGCAAAGGCCCCCAGGGGGAGCACGGAGAGCACCATGCTCAGTGCCAGGATCAGGCTGAGAATGCGTTTTTTCATCGGGGTCGTCCTCCTCTTCTGCCAAAGGCCGCACGGTCGTTCGTTTCTGGGTCCATCATACCACAGAAACAACCGGAACGGAAGCAAAACCGCGTGAAATGCCCTGAAAACTGCGTGAATGACGCTTTTTGCCCCCTTGACAGGGCCAAAAACGCGGTTGGGTCAGTCTGCTTTGGCCGTTCGCAGCCGGATGACGTTCAGCACCACCAGCTCCAGCACGATGGCCACGGCCAGCAGCACCAGCGAGGTGAGCAGGCTGGCGCTGGCGCCCAGGAACATCTGGCTCAGGCCGGTGACGACATAGCACACCGCCGAGATGGCCGCCGCCGTGATGGCATAGGGCAGCTGGGTGGCCACATGGTTCACATGGCTGCAATGAGCACCGGCGGACGCCATGATGGAGGTGTCCGAGATGGGGGAGCAGTGGTCGCCGCACACTGCGCCGGACAGGCAGGCCGCAATGGAGATGACCAGCATCTCCCCCTGCGGGAACGCATGGCAGACGATGGGGATGAGGATGGAGAAGGTGCCCCAGGACGTGCCGGTGGCAAAGGCCAGGAACACCGCCACCAGAAAGATGATGGTCGGCAGCAGATATTGCAGCGCAGCCGCCGAGCCGTTGAGCAGGTTGGCCACGTAATACTTGGCACCCAGCAGGTTGGTCATGCCGGAAAGGGTCCACGCCAGCGTCAGGATGAGCATGGGGCTGACCATGGCCTTGAAGCCCTCCGGGATGCAGGCCGCGAAGTCCTGAAAGGTCATCACGCCGCGCACCCGGTAGAACACGAAGGTGAACAGCAGCGCGATGCTGCTGCCCATCACCAGGCCCGCCGAGGCGTTGCAGTCGGAGAAGGCGGTGATGAAGTCCACGCCTTCAAAGAAGCCGCCGGTGTAGATGAGGCCGAAGATGCAGGCCGCAATGAGCACCAGCACCGGCAAGATCAGGTCGATGACATGGCCGCAGGCTGCGGTGCCGTCGTCCACATCGTCGCCGTAGGGGCGGTCTTCGGTGGTGAAGAGGTCGCCCTTCAGCGCGTTGTCCTCGTTGAGCTTCATGGGGCCGTAGTCGGTGCCCGTGAAGATGAGGAAGAGGATCATGATGAGGGTCAGCAGGGCGTAGTAGTTATACGGAATGGTGCGCAGGAACATGGTAAAGCCGTTGATGCCCGAACCTTCCGGCACCGAGGAGGTGACGGCCGCCGCCCAGCTGGACACCGGCGCGATGATGCAGACCGGGGCCGCCGTGGCGTCGATGAGGTAGGCCAGCTTTGCGCGGGAGACCTTCTGCCGGTCGGTCACAGGCCGCATGACGGAGCCTACGGTCAGGCAGTTGAAGTAGTCGTCCACAAAGATGAGCACACCCAGAACAAGGGTCATGAACTGCGCCCCCGCGCGGGTGTGGATGTGGGTGGACGCCCAGCGGCCAAAGGCCGCGCTGCCGCCCGCCTTGTTCATCAGGGCCACCAGGATGCCCAGCATGACCAGAAAGACCAAGATGCCCACGTTGCTGGAGTCGGACAGCTTGGCGACCATGCCGCCGTCTTCGTTGAAGAACAGGGTGTTCAGGGCCAGTTCCAGGTTGCCGTTGGCAAAGAGCAGCGCACCCGTCGCGATGCCCACCAGCAGCGAGGTGTAGACCTCCTTGGTGTTCAGTGCCAGCACGATGGCCACCACCGGCGGCAGCAGAGAGAGCGCCGTGCTGTACACGGCGCAGGTGTAGGTAGACGGGTCGGCAATGGTGCCGGGGGTTGCCGCCGTGCACCACAGCAGCAGAGCGAACACCAGCACGGCGCCCGCCCACGAAAGATTGACTTTTTTCATACGATCTGATTCCTCTTTTGATTTTTTGCCTCAGCGCGGGGCAGACTATCCCCAACCAGACAGGGAAGGGGGTGTTTGCCGCGCCGGATTATAAAGCGCTGTACTTTGAACTGTTCCGCGCCAGCGAACAGGCCGCCCGCCTCCTCCACGAGGCCCAGCAGCGGGCCGAAGAACAGGTGATGGCGGAGGATGAACCACCGCTGCGGTTGGAAGAACCGCTCCATCCCCACTCACGGGATGCCGCCCCCCGGAAACCGTGAAGCGAAACGGAAACGCGGCATGGAGTACAACCTCTCAGTCATCGCTTCGCGATGCCAGCTCCCCTGGTAGGAAAGACTCCCTCCGGCCGGAGGGAGATGTCGCGAATAGCGACAGAGGGAGGACGACCACTGGCGAGAAGGCGAAGTTTGCGGAATGCCAAGGGCTCCCCTACCAGGGGAGCTGTCGAGCCGTAGGCGAGACTGAGAGGTTGTACGAAGGATTGCCTTAGCCCTTCTTGCTCTCCGCCTTCGCCGCGAACTTCGCGTCATTGACGACGAAGCGCTCATGCACGCCGCCGCCCACGGGGCCTTTTTCGTCGTGCAGCGAGACCTTGAACACCAGCTTCCGGCCTTCTACGGCGGTCAGCTCGCTCTCACAGGTCACGGTCATGCCCACGGGGGTGGGTGCGGTGTGCTCCAGTTCCAGCTTCGTGCCCACCGAGCCGCAGCCCTCGTCCAGCTCGGACGCGACGCTCATCCAGCAGGTCTTTTCGGCCAGTGCCACCAGTGCGGGCGTTGCGAACACGTTCAGTGTGCCGCTGCCCATGGTCTTTGCGGTGTTTTCGTTCGTCACGAGCTGGCTCTGCTCGCCGTGGATGCCAACATTCAACATAAAAAAACTTCCTTTCCAAAATCGCCTTGCGGCAGTAAATTTCCGACCTCCTGATAGGATACCACATTTTCCGCGTCGATGCACCTGTTTTTGGTGGATTTCTGCATTTTCCTCTTTCCGGTCGGACGGCACCCCTGCTTCCCCCTCACCGGACCTCTCCATTTTTCCACGCTCAAAACGCACCCTTTTTGCAGATTGAAATCGCAGTTTTCTTGCGTATTGGGGTATTTTTTTACAATTTTGAGGTTCTGCTCAAAATCTTTGCAAAAAGCCTTGACAGGGCCTCTTCTGCGTGATACTATGAACACATGAACAAACGTTCACATGAATGTGCCGCGAAAGGAGAGACTGCCATGAACGAACCCAAAGACGCTCTGCCCGCCGCGCAGCCGGGACCTCTCGTGATGCCGGACGACGAAGTGCTGTATGAGCTGGCCGACCTGTTCCGGGTGTTCGGCGACTCCTCCCGCATCAAGATCCTGTATGCGCTCCACGACAGCGAGCTGTGTGTGCAGGACCTTGCGAATGCGGTGCAGCTGAGCCAGTCTGCGGTGAGCCACCAGCTCCGGGTGCTGAAGGACTCGAAGCTCGTGCGGTTCCGCCGGGACGGAAAGACCGTTTACTACGCACTGGACGATGACCATGTGCGCAGCATCCTCTCCATGGGGATGGACCATATCGAAGAATAACCGAAAGGCAGGTACTTATTATGAAAAAGAGCTACAAGATCGAAGTCGATTGCGCAAACTGCGCCCAGAAGATGGAAGACGCCGCCAACACCGTGGCCGGTGTGGCAAATGCGACCGTCAGCTTCATGACCCAGAAGATGAAGGTGGAGTTCGCAGAGGGCGCAGACCCCCACGACACCATGGTGAACGTTCTGGCCGCCTGCAAAAAGGTCGAGGACGACTGCGAGATCTTTGATATCTGAGCAACGCATCCGATGAGAACGGCTCCTCCTGCGGGGGAGCCGTTTCCTTCCCCGGCGATTTCCTGTTGAAAGAAAAGCCAGTTTTCAACACTTTCCACCGGGTTTTCAACAGCTTTTGCGGAAAAGTTTGAAAACAAACGCGAAAAAGTCAGATTTCTTCGGGAAAGCCTCGTGGAAAACATGGGGGAAAACGTGGAAAAGCTCCCTTTCCGGGGAAAACCTGTTGAAAACGCCCCCAGTCATCCGTCAAAAGGAGAGTTTCGTATGACCAAAAAGCAGAAAAAGGTGCTGTATCAGATCATCGCAGCGGTCATCCTGATCGTGATCCTGAAGCTCCTGCCCGCATTCCCCACCCCGGTGGAGCTGGTGCTCTACCTCATCCCGTACCTCGTGGTGGGCTGGGATGTCCTGCGCAAGGCGCTCAAGGGCATCAAGAACCGCCAGCCGTTCGACGAGTGCTTCCTGATGGCCGTTGCCACCGTGGGCGCGTTCGCGCTGGGCGACTATGTCGAGGGCTGCGCCGTCATCCTCTTTTACCAGATCGGCGAGCTGTTCCAGAGCGTGGCCGTCGGCAAGAGCCGCCAGAGCATCTCCAGCCTGATGGACATCCGCCCCGACTACGCCAACATCGAGGACGCAGACGGCAAGCTGGAGCAGGTGGACCCCGATGATGTCGAAGTCGGCACCGTGATCGTGGTCCAGCCCGGCGAGCGTGTGCCCATCGACGGCGTGATCGTGGAGGGCATTTCGGCCCTGAACACCGCAGCCCTGACCGGCGAGAGCCTGCCCCGCGATGTGCAGGCCGGCGACGAGGTCATCAGCGGCTGTGTGAACATGACCGGCCTGCTCAAGGTGCGCACCACCAAGGAATTTGGCGAGTCCACGGTCTCCAAGATCCTCGACCTCGTGGAAAATTCCAGCATGAAGAAGGCCCGCACCGAGAACTTCATCACCCGTTTTGCCCGCGTGTACACCCCCGCCGTCTGCTACAGCGCACTGGCTCTGGCGTTCATCCCGCCGGTGGTCCTGCTACTGATGAGCCAGCCCGCCCGCTTCGGCGACTGGGTCTACCGCGCCCTGACCTTCCTCGTCATCTCCTGCCCCTGCGCTCTGGTCATCTCCATCCCGCTGAGCTTCTTCGGCGGCATCGGCGGTGCCAGCGCCTGCGGCATCCTCGTCAAAGGCTCCACCTATCTGGAAGAGCTGGCCCGCACCGGGATCGTGGTCTTTGATAAGACCGGCACCCTGACCCAGGGCACCTTCAAGGTCGTGGGCGTCCACCCCGAACACGGTGTCACCGAAGACGCCCTCGTGGAGGCCGCCGCCCTGGCCGAGAGCTGGTCCAAACACCCCATCTCCCTGAGCATCAAGGCCGCTTACGGCAGGGACATCGACGCCAGCCGCGTCACCGATGTCCAGGAACTTGGCGGCCACGGCGTGACAGCAAAGGTGGACGGCAAAACCGTTGCCGCCGGCAACTCCCGCCTGATGGCAAAACTGGGCCTCACCGCCCCCGAAGTGACCGAGCCGGGCACCCTCGTGCATGTGGCCATCGAGGGGCAGTACGCCGGTTATCTGCTCATCGCGGACGTAGTCAAGCCCCACAGCGCACAGGCCATCCGGAGCCTGAAGTCCGCAGGCGTCCGCAAGACCGTGATGCTGACCGGTGACGCCGAGCCTGTCGCCAGAGCGGTCGCCAATCAGCTGGGTCTGGACGAATACCATGCCGGTCTGCTGCCCGGCGACAAGGTGGACCAGATCGAAACGCTCCTCGCCGCCAAAGGCCCGAAAGAAAACCTCGCCTTCGTGGGCGACGGCATCAACGACGCGCCCGTCCTGTCCCGCGCCGACCTCGGCATCGCCATGGGTGCGCTGGGCTCGGACGCCGCCATTGAGGCTGCGGACATCGTCCTGATGGACGACGACCCGGCCAAGATCGCGCTGGCCATGCGCATCGCCCGCCGCACCCTCCGCATCGTCTACGAGAACATCGTCTTCGCGCTGGCCATCAAGTTTGCCTGCCTGATCCTCGGCGCTCTGGGTCTGGCAAGCATGTGGACCGCCATCTTCGCCGACGTCGGCGTCATGGTGCTGGCCGTCCTCAACGCCACCCGCGCCCTCTACACCAAAGACCTTGCCCGGAAGAACGAGCAGTGACCCACAACAAAAACCGGGAGATGCCGCATGGTATCTCCCGGTTCTGATTTTTATCACAGCATTCGGCACAATACAAGAAGTTCCGCGCTGCTTCACAGTTCCTCCCGCAGCTCCGTCAGATCGGCCCAGAAGCGTTTGGGGCAGTGGGTCATGCGGCCCCGCTCGTTGTGGCGGGCCTGGATCTCCAGCGTTTTGTAAAACTGCTTCCAGAGCGCCTGAAACTGCTGCTCCCGCTCACTGGGCGGGGGAAGCTCCAGCGGCTCGGCCAGTTCCAGCAGCTGCGGCCGGTGATCCCGATACAGCAGCACTGCCTGGTGCACCGCGTCGTAGATCATGAAGTCTTCCTCCGGAAAGCGGCCGCAGAAATGCCCCCGCAGCAGCGGCAGGATGTAGTTTTTCGGGTGGATGACCGCACCCAGCATCCCGTCGTGTTCCTCGAAGCGGACGAAGCCCTGAAATTTGTCTACCTCCCAGTCGAGGCTCTTTTTCATCTCGTAGAGCGGCGCGACGTCCGGGTGGCCTGCCCGCTTGACCGTACCCGGCCCCAGCGCGAAGGCCAGATGCAGAAACCGGATGAGGAGCAGTTCCTTGTCCTCCCGGCCGGAGAGGAAGTCCCGTGTGACGAGGTATTCCGTCTCGGCCCCCAGTTTCCGGCCAAGGCTGGCAAACACCCGCCGGGCCTTTTCGTGGTCGGTGGCGATGTCCTTGAAGGGGTAGAGGGTGGCGGTCTCCCGCTCCGGCGTCCAGACCGCAAACGGGATCTCGTGCTGGGCAAAGCTCTCGAAGACGCAGCAGAGGAAGCCCTCAAAGCTGCCGTCGTAGAGGTAAACGACCGCGGCATCGTGGAGCTTGCGGGCGGGGTTCACAGCGCTCTGGCCAGACATTGCACTGCCTCCTCCCGCACCAGCTTCTGGGCTGCGTGGGGCGGCACTCCCTGTGCCACCAGCTTGTCCACGGCGGGCGGCGAGAACAGGCTCAGCTGCTCCACGCCGCCGCTGAAGACGTTCGGGTCGATGAGAGCGCTCGTGATCCGCTCCCGGCCCGCGCTGCCCCGCCCCGGATGCGCCCCGGCAAAGCCCCGGCAGGTGATGAAATACTGTGCCCGCTTGAGCACCACGCCCATCCGCTTCAGCTCATCCAGCCCCAGCGAGGCCTGTTTCCGGGCATGCCAGATGCGCCGGGCGCTCTTGGGGCCGATGCCCGGCACCCGCAGCAGCATCTCGAAGGAGGCCCGGTTCACGTCCACCGGGAACAGCCCGTAATGCTGGACCGCCCAGTTGCATTTCGGGTCCAGATAGGGGTTGAAGTTCGGGTGCTCCGCATCCAAAATCTCGTCCGCTTTGAACTGGTAGAACCGCAGCAGCCAGTCCGCCTGATAAAGCCGGTGCTCCCGCAGCAGCGGGGGCTTGGTGTCCAGCGCGGGCAGGCGGGTATCCTCGGCCACAGGGATGTAGGCGGAGTAGAACACCCGCTTGAGGCTGTATTTCTGGTACATCCCCTCGGTCAGCTTGAGGATGTGATGATCCGTCTCCGGCGAAGCCCCCACGATCATCTGGGTGCTCTGACCGGCGGGCGCGAACCGGGGCGCTTTGCGGTAGAGGGTCAGTTCCTCCCGGTTGGCGGCTCCTTCCACTGCGATCTGCTTCATGGGCCGGAAGATGGAGTGCCGCCCCTTGTCCGGGGCCAGCAGTTTCAGGCTGCTCTCGCTGGGCAGTTCCACATTGACGCTCAGACGGTCGGCCAGAAAGCCCAGCTGCTCCAGCAGTTCCGGGCTGGTGCCGGGGATGGCCTTGGCGTGGATGTACCCGCCGAAATGATACTCGTTCCGCAGCAGGCGCAGGGTCTTGAGCATCCGCTCGGTGGTGTAGTCCGGGCTGACCAGCACCGCGCTGGACAGGAACAGCCCCTCGATGTAGTTGCGGCGGTAGAACTCGATGGTCAGCTCGGCCAGCTCCCACGGCGAAAAGGTAGCGCGGGGCGCATCGTTGGACCTGCGGTTGACGCAGTAGCTGCAATCGAAGGCACAGCAGTTGGTCATCAGCACCTTGAGCAGGCTGACGCAGCGGCCGTCCGCCGTAAAGGCATGGCAGCAGCCCGGTGCGTAGCAGCTGCCCATGCTGCCCGCCTTTGCCGCGCGGGACGCTCCGCTGGACGTGCAGGCCACGTCGTATTTCGCGCTGTCCGCCAGAATGGTCAGCTTTTCCATCAGCGACTGTTCCATGCCGCACCTCCGTTCGTTTATCAAAAAAGGCTGCCGCATCCTTGCAGCAGCCTTTTCAGCGCAAATTGGTTACCACTTGGCCTTGGTCTCGACCACGCGGCCTGCGATGTGCAGGCGGTTCAGGTCTTCGCCCTTGATGACCAGCTCCTTGTAAGCCGGGTTGAAGGGCTGCAGCACGACGCAGTTGCCCCGCTGCAGATACCGCTTGAGGGTGCCTTCGCCCTCGTCGCCGTAGATCAGGACGCCCAGGTCGCCGTTTTCCAGCGTATCCTGCCGGTGCACCAGAGCCAGATCGCCATCGTGGATGCGGGGCTCCATACTGTCGCCGCGCACCACAAGATAGAAGTAGCTGGAGGGGTCTTTGACGCGGGCATATTCCTTGCCGTAGTCCTCCTCATAGGCCAGCGCGCCGTAACCGGCCTTGACCGTGCCGATGACCGGGATCAGGCTGTACACATAGCTGCCGAAGAAGCGCTCCTCGGTCTGGCCCTCGCTGGCGGGATCGAACAGACCCAGCAGGTAGTCTGCGGTGGTATCCAGGATCTCGGCAAGCTTGGCCACCGTGGCAGGGTCCGGGGAGCTTTTCCCGCTCTCCCATTTGCCCACTGCCTGCTGGGTAACGCCCAAAAGTGACGCAAGTTCCGCCTGGCTCATATGCTTTTGCTTGCGGCATTGCCGTAACAGCTCCGGAAACGACATCGTTCAACACTCCTCTGTTCTCGTCCGTCGGGTTTGTTTCTTGCTGTTTTTATTATACAACAAAAGGCTGTGCAAGTAAAGAGAAAGTTTTGTTTTGGCTCGAAAAAAAGTTGTCGCAAAATCATTTTTGGTCTGCATCGTGGAGAAATTTTTAATTTAGGGTTGACAGCAGGCTGGAAATCTGGTAAATTAAATAGGCATTCGGTACGGCGTGTGCGGGTGCCCACGAGGAGAGATGTCCGAGTGGTTTAAGGAAGCAGTCTTGAAAACTGCCGTGCGGCAACGCACCGTGGGTTCGAATCCCACTCTCTCCGCCATTTTTTTGAATCAGTGTAACACACTTTGCTCTGGAGTAGTACTCAAGAGGCCGAAGAGGCGCCCCTGCTAAGGGCGTAGGTCGTCTAAACAACGGCGCGAGGGTTCAAATCCCTCCTACTCCGCCAAGAAAAAGCTCGATGATCCTTTGAGTTCATCGGGCTTTTTCCATTGTCGGGCACAAAAAAGCAGCCGCTCCGGGGCTTCCGGGGCGGCTGTATTTTCATGCCAGGAGCAGATTCGTCACCAGCGCCAGCAGCGTCAGATGCACAGGATAGAACCCGTAGAATGCCCATTTGGCCCACTGCGGGCAGCGACCGCGCTCACCGTTGTAGAACCAGAGCAGCACGAACGCCAGCGGGGCCGTGATCTCAAACAGCATCAGCACGGCCCCAAGGATGCACTGTTTCTGCCGGGAGTTCCTCGTCAGGTACAAAGCCACGATGAGGGCCACCCCAATGGCCCCATAGTCTGTCCCCGCCAGCTGGGCCACCACTGCACAGCCCAGCGCCGCGAGACGGCCCATCCAGGCCGCATTGCCGTCGGCATCCTCGGATTTTTGCAGCATTGCCATGGCCAGCACGCCCAGCGCCAGCGTCCAGTACACGTTCTGATTGCCCCAATGGAACGGCGTCTTGAAGAAGGCCATGTCAAAGGGTACCTCGCTGAGAAGCCCAAACAGGAACAGCCGCCCGATGTACTTTTTCACATCGTGGGTGTGGAGGAAGCCTTCCACAAGCAGAAAGCAGAAGATGGGAAAGGCCAGCCGCCCGATGAGCCGCAGCACCAGATCCAGTTGCACGATCTGCGGCGGCGTCCGGTATGCGACCCCATAGGTCGCCTCGATGCAGGAGGCCCCGATGTGGTCGATGAGCATGGTGATGCAGGCAGCGAGCTTGAGCGCCGTTCCACTCAGGCCCGGCCGGGTCTGTGTCTGAAGTGTTTCCATTCAATTTCCCTCATTTCGATCGTTTGTACCGTGTCTTTTTTCGTTCTTTTGTTTTATACGATCTCTCTTCTCCAAATCCTGCATCCGATTTGACAAAATCCGCCTGCTGTGCCCAGAAATCGGCCCGAAAATGCTTGACAGAACGAGCCCGGAATAGTACAATCAAGAAGATAATTGAACTGTCTCAAATCAAAGATGAAAAAGATTCACAGAGAATGAAGCGTCTCCGAACGAGAAAACGGAAGGAGGCATGGGATATGACGCTGTTTTCCTATGAAATTTTTGACGCAGTCGCGCGGCAGGGCAGCTTTAACAAAGCCGCCCAGCAGCTGCACTTGACCCCGTCTGCCATCAGCCACGCCATTGCGGTGATGGAGGCTGAGCTGGGCTTTACCTTATTCAACCGCGGCAAGAACGGCGTCACCATGACCAGCTACGGTGCCTCGCTCTATCCGTCCATCCGGGCCGTCCTGAACAGCGACGAGGCCCTGCAGCAGAGCATCGCACGGCTGAACGGTCTGGAGAAGGGCAAAGTGAAGCTGGGCGCTTTCAACTCCGTCTGTGCCGGGCTGCTGCCCGACATTCTCAAGGGCTTCATGGCCCAGTTCCCGCAGATCGAGGTCGAGGTCTATCAGGGCACCTACGACGACGTGAAGGAGTGGCTGCGCACCGGGCAGGTGGACATGGCCTTCCTCTCCAACAACTGCCGGGAGGAGTTCACCCTCACCGAGCTGTTCCGTGAGCCGCTGCTCTGCATCACCCCCATGGACTGGCCAGAACCGCCCCGCGGCGTGATGACGCCGGAGCTGATGAACGGCCAGAACTTCGTCGTCCAGTGGGATGCCACCGACGCCGAGATGCGCCAGTTCCTCAAGAAATATTCCATCGCCACTGAGCGCCGCTGCCACGTCATCGACGACCAGTCCAACATCGCGATGGTGGAAGCCGGTCTGGGCATCTCCATCATGCCCCGGATGCTGCTGCGCAAGTGCACGGCCGGGGTCAAGATCTACCCCATCCAGCCGGAAGAAGACCGCGTGGTCGGTCTGGCCGTTCAGCGGCCCACCGCCATGGCTCCGGCTGTGGAACAGATGTTCCGCCACATCGTCGAGTACTGCCAGCACCTCGACTGAATCTCATGATAACACACCGCGGGGCGGCTGCAAAATGCAGCTGCCCCGTTGATTTTTGATGCCGGGATGCGATATACTAGAAAAAACTGAGGAAGGGGACGACATCGTATGAAGCGACGGGATTTTTGCAAGGCGCTGGGGCTTTCGGCCGTCGGCGGGCTGCTGCTCCCGGCTGGCTCTGCCGCTGCGGCGCAGCCGGTGGGCCATGCCGTGCCGGACGGCACCTATCCGCTGCCGTTTCTCAGCATCCTGAGCAATCTGGATATCACCCACGATTTCTACTACTCCGAGAGCCTGTTCGACCACCCGGCCACCGAGTATGACCACCAGCTGGCCTTCGTGACGCTGGGCATGGTCATGGCCGCGTTCACTGCGGCCGTCAGCATCCCGCAGTACTGGGTCAACGGCTCTGTGGGCCGCGAGGCGAATCTCGCCGCCGCCTATGAGCTGCTGGGCTTCGGGGATGCCCGTTTCTACAACTACGACATCGACACCGGCAAGGCCGGGGATTTCGTGGGCTACTCGCTGGCCCGGAAGCGCTACATCCACAACGGCAAAACGCGCACCCTCGTGGCCCTGATGCTGCGGGGCGGCGGCTATGGCGGCGAGTGGGCCAGCAACGTCCACACCGGCTCCACCAGCGCCCACTACGGCTTCACGACGCCAGTGGCCGCCGTCTTTGCCTCCCTCAAGGCCTATCTGGCGCAGATCGCACAGGAGGGAGACCCCGGAGAGCTCAAGCTCTGGATCGGCGGCTACAGCCGCGGGGCCATCATCGCGAACCTCCTTGCCGCCAAGGCGCTGAACGCCCTGCCGCAGCTGGAAAAGGCCAACTGCTTCGTCTACACCTTTGCCACCCCTGCGGCCCTGACTGCCGCCGACCAGCCGGACATGCAGCTGGATTTCGACAACAACCACAAGGCCGACGGCTCGCTGCGCGTCACCTGGGGTGAGAGCAACATCTTCAACATCCTTTCCAGCGGCGACCTCGTCACCCGCGTACTTCCTTCCGACTGGGGCTACCACCGCAACGGCAACGACCGCTTCCTGCCCGCCACCCGGAACCGGACCGAGCTGGCCGACCTCGACGCTCTGGGCGCTTCCTACGGGCCGGTGCCGCTGGAGATCAGCAGCCTTGCCACCGCCGAGGACGCCACTGCCGTCATCCGCGCGGTCGAGAACTTCTGCGGCAGCAAGGAGATCTTCCACGAAAAGTTCGAACCCGCCATCATGGACATGCTGCAATGCGCCTTCATCCGCACCGAGGACGAGGCGCTCTACGGCAAGATCCTGTCCGACGAGGAGATCGTCCTCCGGCTGCAGAGCCTTTCCAACATGCACCAGTTCGATTTCTGGACCATCGCCCGCAGCGTCTGGGCCGCCTCCAGAATGAGCCGCCCCATCCTGGAGCGGTTCGGCCAGAACGTGCCCCTGCTGGCCCAGCAGATCATCATCCCCGTGCTGGCCGTCGGCCTGTGCTACGGCATCGAGTCCAACATCGTCCGGATCATGGCGCAGTACATCGTCAAGCTCGTCTCGATGCGGGGCGAACTGGACAGCGTCCTCCGCGCCGCCTACTGCCACGAGGGCGAGAACTATCTGGCCCTGATGGAATACTACACCCCCGAAGAGCACGGCATGGTGCCCTTCACCCGCATCTGAACTCAGCAAAAAGCGCCTGTCAGCATCTGCCGACAGGCGCTTTGCATTTGCAGTTCTTCTTACAGCATCTCGTGGGCCGTCTTGCAGATGGTGGCGGCATCGAGGCCGTACAGCTTCAGCAGATCCCAGGCCGGGCCGGAGCAGCCGAACTTGTCCTGCACACCGACGCGGCGGACGGGGGTGGGGCACTTCTCGCTCAGGACGGCGCAGACGGCCTCGCCCAGACCACCGATGACGCTGTGCTCCTCGGCGGTGATGACCTTGCCGCACTCCTTTGCCGCCTGGATGACGATCTCCTCATCCAGCGGCTTGATGGTGTGGATGTTGATGACGCGGGCGTGGATGCCCTCAGCGGCCAGCTGCTCTGCCGCCAGACGGGCTTCGTTGACCATCAGGCCGGTGGCGATGATGGCGATGTCGTTGCCCTCGGTGAGCTGCTCGCCCTTGCCCAGCTCGAAGTGGTAGCTGGCCTCATCGTGGAAGACGGGCACTGCCAGACGGCCGAAGCGCAGGTAGACCGGGCCCTGCATCGCATACGCGGCGCGGACGGCTGCGCGGGCCTCGACGTCATCGGCGGGGCAGATGACGGTCATGCCGGGCAGGCTGCGCATCAGGGCGAAATCCTCGCAGCACTGGTGGGAAGCGCCGTCCTCACCGACGGAGATGCCGCCGTGGGTCGCGCCGATCTTAACGTTCAGGCGGGGGTAGGCGATGGAGTTGCGGATCTGCTCAAAGGCACGGCCCGCAGCGAACATGGCAAAGCTGGAAACGAACGGGGTACAGCCCATGGTAGCCAGGCCCGCAGCCACGCCCATCATGTTGCCCTCGGCAATGCCGCAGTCAAAGTGGCGGTCCGGATATGCCTTGCGGAACATGCCGGTCTTGGTGGCGGCGGCCAGGTCGGCGTCCAGCACCACGATGTCGTCGTGACCCTCTGCAGCCAACTCCTTCAGGGTGTTGCCGTAGCTGTCACGGGTCGCAATCTTCTTCACATCTGCCATCTTACTTTTCCTCCTCTTCCAGCGCGGCGTAGGCTGCGGTCAGTTCCTTCATGGCGATCTCATATTCCTCGTCATTGGGGCCCTTGCCGTGCCAGTCAACGGAGTTCTCCATAAAGGAGACGCCCTTGCCCTTGGTGGTATCCAGCAGGATGCAGGTGGGCTTCTCGCTCTCTGCGTGGAAGGCTGCGATGGCCTTCTCGATCTGGTCGTAGTCGTGGCCGTCGATGGTCAGGACATTGAAGTTGAAGGCGCGGAGCTTATCTTCCAGCGGCTCGCTGCTCATGACGTTCTCGGTGGGGCCGTCGATCTGCAGGCGGTTGCGGTCCAGGAAGACGCAGAGGTTGGACAGGCCGTAGTGTGCGGCAAACATAAAGGCTTCCCAGCACTCGCCCTCTTCGACCTCGCCGTCGCCCACGATGGCATAGACGTTCAGGGCCTTGCCTGCGTGCTTGGCACCCAGTGCCATGCCGGCGGCGGCAGAGATGCCCTGGCCCAGGCTGCCGGTGGACATATCCACGCCCGGCACACTGTTCATATTGGGGTGGCCCTGCAGGTAGCTGCCGATCTTGCGCAGAGTCTTGAGGTCTTCCACCGGGAAGAAGCCGCGCTCGGCCAGCGCTGCGTACAGGCCGGGGGCTGCGTGGCCCTTGGAGAGCACCAGACGGTCACGGTCCGGGTCCTTCGGAGCCTTCGGATCGACGTTCATCTCTACAAAATAGAGGTAGGACAGCACTTCGGCGATGTCCAGGCTGCCGCCTGGATGGCCGCACTTGGCGCTGTGCGTGCCCTCGATCACGCCCATGCGAATGTGGCAGGCGTGCTTTGCCAGGGTGAGTTTTTCTGCATTTGTCATGATGGTCCTCCCGTATGAACCTCAGCGTTTGCATCGGAATGTCTGCGCAGCGGGCTGTTGCGCCCCAATACGCTATTTTTCAAGTATATATTATCTATTCTATGTAAAAACGTCAAGGTTCTTTCGTCAAAATGTACATCAATTAGCAAAAATCCGCTCAATCGCTTCCGTTTTTGTGAAAATTGCAAGGCTTCCTTCCATCTTGACAGCGTTCGCCGCATCTGCTATAATTTTCACAATTCCGGCACGAAGCCGGGCACCGGGCCGAAGCCCGGCTTCATTTTTTCATTGCAGATTGTTGAACGGACACCATGAAGGGGTCTGCCTTTGGCGAGGAATGCCGGGGCAGGCCCCTTTTTTGTCTGCCCAGAGGAGGAACCATTCATGAACACCAAGACCCACTCTCCCGCACGGGATCTCGTTCTGGCCGCGCTGTTTCTGGCGCTGGCCTTCGTCCTGCCCATGATCACCGGCCATGTGCCACAGGTCGGCAACATGCTCTGCCCCATGCACTTTCCGGTGCTGCTGGCCGGCTTTGTGCTGGGCGGCCCCTGGGGCCTGGCCCTGGGCTTCCTCGCGCCGCTGCTGCGCTCGGTGCTGTTCGGGATGCCCCCGCTGTACCCCATCGCCATCGCCATGGCCTTTGAGCTGGCCACCTACGGCGCTGTGGCAGGCTGGATGTACAAAAAAGTCCGGCACACGCTGCCCATGATGTATGCCACCCTCGTCACCGCCATGGTAGCGGGCCGTCTGGTCTGGGGTGCCGTGCGGTTCGTGCTGGCGGGTCTGTCCTGCTCGGCCTTCCCGTTCTCGGCGTTCCTGTCCGGTGCGCTGCTCACCGCCATCCCCGGCATCATCGCCCAGCTCATCCTCATCCCGCTCATCCTGACCGCCCTGCAAAAGGCCAGCTTCATCGACTGACCCATTCCCGGACGCAAAAAGGGGAGCCCCTGCAAGCCAGATGGCTGCGGGGCTCCCCTTTGTTCTATCATCAAAGCGTTTTGCTTTTTTATCTGCTCAAAAGTTCGTGTTCCACTTTCCCACAGGAACCAGAACTTTTCATTAGCCAGCGTAGAAATCGATGCCAGCGTTGACGGAGCAAACCTCGCCGATGATCTGAGCGATCTTCTTCAGAACCTTCATAATTTTCATCTCCTTTCCCTCTTGGGATGGCCATATTATGCCATCTATTTATGAAGAAAGGCAGAACGAACTATGAACATTCTATGAATTTATGGTTGCATTTTTTACGTTTTTTCGTTCATTGTTTCCCGTTCACAAAAGGTTTTTCCTCTGCGCGAAACTTCTTGTATACATTGACGAGCACATGGCCGTTCCATTATTCTGGAGCCGAAAACCTGTGATCCGTCCCAGACCCATGCAGCAAAAACGGCCTCCCTGCCAGAACAGCAGGGAGGCCGATGTGCGTTTTCGTTTTACTCTTTTCCGCCCAGGAACTCCGGCAGGGGCTTGCCCGCCTTGCTCCACTGGTGATACTCGGCGGTGGCGGCGAACTCGACGTCACCGGCAGAGTTCAGGGCCGTTTCCACGGAGTCCTGCACGACGCCGATGATGAAGCCGACGCCGACGACCTGCATGGCGATGTCGTTCGAGATGCCGAACAGGGAACAGGCCATGGGGATGAGCAGCAGGGAGCCGCCCGCCACACCGGAGGCACCGCAGGCACCCAGTGCCGACATGACCGACAGCAGGATGGCCGCAGGCAGAGAGACCTGCAGGCCCAGCGTATTGGCCGCAGCCAGCGTCATGATGGTGATGGTGATGGCCGCGCCGTCCATGTTGATGGTCGCGCCCAGCGGGATGGAGACGGAATACATATCCTTGTCCAGGCCCAGCTTCTCGCACAGGGCCATGTTGACGGGGATGTTCGCGGCCGAGCTGCGGGTGAAGAAGGCCGTCAGGCCGGATTCACGCAGGCAACGGAAGACCAGTGGATACGGATTGCAGTGCAGATACAGGAAGATGATGAACGGCGAGACCACCAATGCCATGAAGAGCATGGTGCCGACCAGCAGGGCCAGCAGTCTGCCGTACTGGGTGAAGATGGACAGGCCGTTGTTCACCACGTTGGTATACACCAGACCCATGATGCCGAAGGGGGCCAGGTTGATGATCCAGCGGACGATCTGGGACACCGCGTCGGCGGTGTTGGCCAGGAAGACCTTGGTGCTCTCCGCACCGTATTTCTTCATTGCCAGACCGAACAGGCAGGCCCAGAACAGGATGCCGATGTAGTTGCCGTTCAGCAGGGCGCTGATGGGGTTTGCCACAAAGTTGGTCAGCAGGGTGCTCAGCACCTCGCCAAGTCCCTGCGGCACCACTTCCGACTCCGCAGCCTCTGCCAGAACGATGGTCTGCGGAAACAGAAAGCTCGTGACGACCGCAATGGCTGCCGCCAGAAAGGTGGTCAGCATATACAGCCAGATGACCGTACCGAACCGGCGGTCCAATTTGGAGGTGCCCTGTGCCAGTGCACTTGCCACGATGACGAAGACCAGCACCGGGGCAATGCCCTTCAGCGCACCGACGAACAGGTTGCCGAACTCTTCCACCCAGCCTGCACCGGGCACCACCAGCGCCAGCACCACGCCGACGAGCAGGCCCACCAGAATGCGCAGGATGAGGCTGGCGGCATTGTATTTTGCCACGAGAGCCTTCAGCGTTTTCATATTCAAACACTCCTCTTTCCATTTGTTGTGCGTCCACTGCGCACAGATTTTCCCATTCCTCTACACGGAACATGTGTAATTATAGTCTCTGACTCCCGAAAAGTCAACGATTTCGCCCACTTTTTTCGGCTTTTCATCTATCCATCTCCAAACACGAAGTTTTTTATTGTCCTTGCATAAAATACAATTCAACAAAAAAAGACCTCCTCCCGTCTGTTTCCAGGTGGGAGGAGGTCCGTTTTTTTCACAGTTCAGCCGAGATACTGCACCTTGCCGGGGACGAAGCCCTGGATGCCGAGGCCGGGCGCATCCGAGACGGTGATGTTCTTTTCGTCAAAGACGGCACCGCCGAGGATGTGGTCTTCGCTGCACAGCACCGGGCCGTCGAGGTCGATCCGGGTGATGATCTTTTTGGCGCAGGCCAGCTCCACGGCAGCATTGACCGAGATCTTTGCTTCCAGCATACAGCCGATCATGCACTCGACACCGTACACCTCTGCCGCCGCCGCGATCCGCAGCGCGTTGGTGATGCCGCCGCACTTCATCAGCTTGATGTTCACGAGGTCGGCCGCGCCGGTCTGCATGATCTTCAGGGCATCCGCCGGGCTGAACACGCTCTCGTCGGCCAGCACCGGGACATCTGCGTGGCGGGTGACGTACTGCATCCCCTCCAGGTCTGCCGCCGGGACGGGCTGCTCCACGAACTCGATGTCCAGCCCCTTGTCCTGCATCTGGTTCAGGATGCGGACGGCCTGCTTGGCGTTCCAGGCCTGGTTCGCATCAATGCGGATGCAGACCTCTCTGCCCACCGCCTCGCGGACTGCGGCCAGCCGGGCCACATCCAGTTCCGGGTCGATGCCGACCTTGACCTTCAGGCAGTCGTACCCGCGGGCGATGGCGGTGCGGGCATCCCGCGCCATCTCCTCCGGCGGGTTCACGCTGATGGTGATGTCGGTGACGATGTTCTTCCGGGCACCGCCCAGCATCCGGTAGACCGGGGCGTTGTACTTCTGGCCCAGCAGGTCCCACAGTGCCATATCCACCGCAGCCTTTGCGCTGGTGTTGTGGACGAGGGCCTTCTGCACGGCAGCGGTCAGGTCCTCGAACTCGTCGATGTCATGGCCGAGGATGGCCGGGGCGATGTGGTCCTGAATGGCCCCGATGATGGCCCCGGCCGTGTCGCCGGTGATGACGCCGGTGGGCGGTGCCTCACCGTAGCCCACGGCACCGGTGTCGGTGTGGAGCTCCACGATGACGTCCTCGACGCTGTTGACGGTGCGCAGTGCCGTTTTGAACGGCACCCGCAGCGGGGTGGAAATGCGGCCCAGCCGCACCTGCGTGATCTTCATACGCCCATCCTCCTTATTCCAACGGCAGGTTGGCCAGTTTGACCACAGCCTGCGCGATGATCTGTGCGTTCTGCACCAGACGGTCCAGGTCGATAAACTCGTCCGGCTGATGTTCCGTCACCGGGTCGCCGTCGAAGAGGGGGCCGAAGGCCACCGTGTTCGGCAGGACTTTGGCATAGGTGCCGCCGCCGATGCACTTGGGGGCAGACCGGTCGCCGGTGGCGTCGCGGTAGACGCCCAGCAGCGCCTGCACGAGCGGGGTCTGCTCCGGGTAATAGAGCTTCTGTTTATGGACGGACCGGTCCAGCGCCCAGCCGGCGGCCTCGAAGGCGGCCTTGACGACGGGGGCGCAGTCGTCCACCGTTTTGGTGACGGGGTAGCGGTAGTTCAGCTTGACCCAGAGGTGCGTCTCGTCGCCCTCGATGAGGCCCAGATTGCAGCTCATGGGGCCGGAGAGGTCGTCTTCCAGCCGGTGGCCCAGCAGCCGTTCGCCGTAGGGGTCCATGCCCAGCGTTTCTGCCAGGAAGGCCACGGCCTTCCTGGCGTCGCCTTCCAGCGGGAGCTGTTCCAGATAGAGCGCCAGCCGCCCGATGGCATTCTGCCCCTGTTCGGGGTGGCTGCCGTGGGCCAAAACGCCGTCGGCTTCCACCTTCCAGCCGCCGGGGATGGCGGTGCAGGTGATGTGCGCAGCCGCCGGAAGGGAAGCCCCCGCCGGGGCAGTCAGCTCGGCGCAGGCGTAGTCCGGCACCACATTGCCGGCCACGCCGCCCCGGACCGAGACCAGCTTCCAGGCCCCGGTCTGGTGCAGCTGCACCGCATAGCTCTCGTTCAGGATGCCCTTTTCGCCGTTGATGAGCGGGTATTCGCCATCGGGCGTAAAACCCAGCACCGGGATCTCGCCGCCGTGGTCGCGGTAATAGAAGACATCCCGGTCGTTGGTCTCCTCGTTCAGGCCGAAGAGCAGACGCACCCGGCGCCGGAGCGGGATGTTCAGATCCCGGATGGCCTTCAGCGCAAACAGGCTGGCCACCACCGGGCCTTTGTCGTCGATGGCCCCCCGGCCAAAGAGCCGGCCGTCCACGATCTCGGCCCCATAGGGCGGATGATGCCAGCCCTCGCCTTCGGGCACGACGTCCAGATGGCCCAGCACGGCCACCATCTCGTCGCCGGAACCGATCTCGCACCAGCCGATGTAGCGGTCAAGGTCGGTCGTCTCGAACCCCAGCTCACGGCAGAGGGTCAGCGCCTCCGTAAAGCAGGCGTCCACATCTGCACCGAAGGGCTTGCCGGGCAGCTCCGGCCCTTCCACACTCTTCTTCCGCACCAGCCGCTGCAAAGCGGCGGTCATCTCCGGCCGCAGGGCGGCAACGGCTTCGTTCAGCGCTTCGTTCATCGTGCCATCCCCTCCCGCGACAGGCGCTGGTAGGCGATGCGGGGCGTTCCATCGGCCACATGGATGATGCCGCAGCGGGTGAAGCCGTTCTTTTCCAGCAGGTGCTGCATGATCTTGTTGTCCGCGTGGGTATCGGCCCGCAGGCTCTCGCAGTGCTCCAGACACCAGTTGATGACATCGGTCGCCACGCCGGGGCGCTTGCCCGCCGAGGCCAGCCGGTGGATGGTGCCATAGGGCAGCGCATCGTTCAGCCACTGGCCGTCTTCGATCTTCGCATAGGTCGGGTCCGGGCCGAGGACGAAGGCGAACACGGCCTCCATCTCACCGTTGTGCAGATACACGAACAGGCGGTTGGTGTCGATGTCCTCTTCGATCAGGTCCTGCGGGGGAAAGCTCGTCCCCCACTGGGTCGGGTTGCCGCTGGCGGCCATTTCCTGCCGGGCGCGGGCATAAATTTGCATGATAGCGTCCAGATCAGAGCGTCTCGCTCCACGAAACATGTTCATTCACCCTCTCTTGCGATGCGCAGAAACCGACGCATCCAGTCTATTGGTCTCATTTTATCACAATCCGGGCCGAAATTCCAGTTTTGACCGGACACAAAACGGCCCCCTCCGCCAAAAAGCGGAGAGGGCCGCAGGAAAGGGACCCGCACATCACGCATGGGGGCGGCGCTGGCGGGCATTGCGGTACTCGCGGGGGCTCTGGCCGTAGCGCTCGTGGAACAGGCGGTAGAAGTAGCTCGTGTTCTCGTAGCCCACCTGGGTGATGATCTGCTGGATGTTCAAATCGCTGCGGCGCAGCAGGCGGGCCGCCGTCTCCATCCGGTGCTTCTGAAGCAGTTCCTTGTAGGTCTTGCCGGTCTGTGTGCGGACGCACTCGCTGACATAGGCCAGCGAAACGCCATAGGTGCGCGCTACGTTGGAAAGGCTTGCTTCACGGTAGTTCTGGGTGATCTCCTGTAAGGCCGCCTGGACCAGCGCTTCCCGGCTGACAGTCTCGCCGCGCGCTTCCAGCGGAAATTTCTGCATCTGTTTCATAAGAATCTGGTCCTCCGTTGCGGCGCGGCGGGCGAGGGGACAAAAGGGGGATGCCGGACGCCCGCCGCTGCCAGTTCCATGGGCTTTCTGGGAAGCCCTTCTGACCATAATACGGTCGTACCTGGCAAAAGATTGCAGCAGTTCCCTAAAATTTTGAGCAGGCCAAAACTTTCACAATTTTACACCAAAAAAGCCGCCGCCCGGCACAGGCGGCAGCTTTTCCGGAAACGTGAGGAAAACACGAGATCTTCCGGGAGAAACTCAGAACATATTCTCGTTGTGGTAGCGTCCGGTGCGGACGAACTCCACCCACTCGGCCACGTTGACGGCGTGGTCGCCGATGCGCTCCAGATACTTGATGACCATCAGCAGGTCGAGCGCGGCGTCCACCTTGGCGGGGTCGGCGGCGATCTCCTCAGCGAGGGTGTGCTTGATGGCGTTGAAGTCATAGTCCACCTCGTCATCGGCGGCAATGACCTTCTGGGCGGCAGGCTCATCCTCCCCGGCCAGGGCGGCGAAGGCGTCCAGGATCATCTTGTGGGCTTTCTGGCCCATCCGGATGGCCTGACTGACTGCCGGGTCGCCGTTCCTGCGGACGGTGACGAGGTGGGGGATGATTTCCGCGATGTCGGCGGCATGGTCGCCCATACGCTCGATGTCGGTAACGACCTTTATGGCCGTGGAGATGCGGCGCAGGTCGCCCGCCACCGGCTGCTGGCGGAGCAGCAGGGTCATGCAGCGATGCTCGATGTCCCGCTCCATGTTGTTGATCCGGCCATCGCCCTTGACGATGGCGGCAGCGGCCGCGGCGTCAGCGGTGCAGAGGGCCTCCAGCGCGGCCTCCACCGCGTCGGCGGAGTTCTGGCCCATCTCGACCAGCGCCGCCTTCAGGGCGGTAAGGTCGGCCTCGTATTGTGTGCGAACTGTCATACTGTGACCTCCCTCATCAGCCGAACCGGCCGGAAATGTAATCTTCGGTGCGCTTGTCCTGCGGGGTGCTGAAGATCTGCGCCGTGGGGCCGGTCTCCACCAGCTCGCCCAGCAGGAAGAATGCGGTGCGGTCGCTGATGCGGGCCGCCTGCTGCATGTTGTGGGTGACGATGACCACGGTGTAGTCCTTTTTCAGCTCGCTCATCAGCTCTTCGACCTTCATCGTGGAGCCGGGATCGAGGGCGCTGGTGGGCTCATCCATCAGCAGCACTTCGGGCTTGACGGCCAGAGCGCGTGCGATGCACAGGCGCTGCTGCTGGCCGCCGGAAAGGCCCAGAGCGCTCTTCTTCAGGCGATCCTTGACCTCGTTCCAGAGGGCAGCGCCCTTCAGGGAGCTTTCCACCAGCTCGTCAAGCTCGGCTTTGTTGTGCACACCGTGGAGCTTGGGGCCGTAGGTGATGTTATCGTAGATGCTCATGGGGAAGGGGTTGGCCTTCTGGAACACCATGCCCACCCGGCGGCGCAGCTCGGTGAGCTGCATCTCGCGGGCGAAGATATCCTGCCCCCGCAGCCGGACATCGCCCTCGATGCGGACGCCGGGGACCAGGTCGTTCATCCGGTTCAGTGTTTTCAGAAAGGTGGACTTGCCGCAGCCGGACGGGCCGATGAGGGCGGTGATCTCGCGCTCGCCCACATCCAGCGAAATATCCTTCAGTGCCTTGAAATCACCGTACCAGAGGTTGAGGTCCTTAGCGGTGATGATGGGAGCAGTCTCTGTCATAGACAAAATCCTCGTATTTGATCGGAAACGACCCTCTCAGTCTCGCTGCGCTCGCCAGCTCTCCCAAAGGGAGAGCTTTTGTGCTGCATTGACAGGCACTTCTGAACCTCGCCCTTCGGGAGAGGTGTCAGTGCGGAAGCACTGACGGAGAGGGTTCTTTTTCCCTTTTATTGTTTCTGTTTCAACTTGGTCCTGGCCAGGCGGGCAGCCAGGTTGATGACCAGCACCAACACCAGCAGCACCGCGCCGATGGCCCAGGCGGAATCGAAGTCGCCGTCCTCAAAGGCCCGCAGATAGAGCAGGACCGAGAGGGTCGCACCGTTGGAGGTGTAGGCCTTTGCAACGCCCTTGGCGATGACCTCGGCAGCACCGGCGGTGAAGAGCAGCGCGGCGCTTTCGCCCACGATGCGGCCCACGGCCAGGATGCAGCCGGTCACGATGCCGTCGATGCTGCAGGGCAGCACGATGGTGCGGATGATGTGCCACTTGCCCGCGCCCAGACCCATGGCCCCATCGCGGTAGCCCTGGGGCACCGTCTTCAGGGATTCCTGGGTGGTGCGGATGATGGTGGGCAGGTTCATGATGACCAGCGTCAGGCAGCCGGAGAGCAGGCAGGTCTGGAAGCCCAGCGCCTGGGCGAAGACCAGCATCCCTACCAGACCATAGATGATGCTGGGGATGCCCGCCAGCGTCTCGTTGGTGAACTCGATGACCTCGATGATGCGGCGGTTGGTGGCGTACTCAGTCAGGTAGACCGCAGCCCCAACGCCCAGCGGCAGCACGATGAACAACGTCAGCACGATGACATACAGCGTGTTGAGGATGGCCGGCAGGATGCCGTCCGTCCCCTTGAGGACGCTGGCCGTGGTGGTCAGGAACTTCCAGCTGATGTGGGGCAGGCCACGCACCAGCACCATCCCGATGATGCCCGCCACCAGCGCCATGACCAGAATGGCAGCGGCCCAGACAGCGGCGGTGAAGAAGCGGTTCCAGGCCCTGCGGGCCGGGGAGAACTCAGCGTTCATCGCGGTCTCCTCCCTTCAGCACAACATTCAGCACCACATTGATGAGCATGATGAAGACGAACAGCACCAGCGCGATGCTGAACAGTGCCTGCTTCTGCAGGCCGCTGGCGTAGCTCATCTCCTTGGCAATGGCGGTGGTCAGGAAGGTGACACTCCGGAACAGGCTGTCCGGCATATTGGGGCTGTTGCCCGCCACCATCATCACCGCCATGGCCTCGCCGATGGCGCGGCCGATGCCCAGCACGATGCCGGCGGCGATGCCGCTCTTCGCGGCGGGGACACTGATCTTGAACCAGGTCTCGGTGTCGGTGGCACCCAGCGCCAGACTGCCCTGCTCATACTCCGGCGGGACGGCGTTCAGCGCTGTGACCGACACGGACACGATGCTGGGCAGGATCATGATGGCCAGCACCACGATGGCGCTCAGCAGGCAGGCACCGGATGCCTTGCCAAAGGCCCTGGCCACTGCGGGGACGAGCACCTGCATCCCCAGCAGACCGAACACGACGCTGGGGATGCCGCTCAGCAGCTCGATGGCCGTAACGACCACCGTGCGCACACGGAGCCCGGCGGCCTTCGAGAGGAACACCGCCGTCAGCAAGCCCACCGGCACACCGATGAGGGTCGCACCCAGTGTGCCGTACACGCTGGACAGGATGAAGGGCAGGATGCCGTACTTCGGGTCTGCGGCCGTGGAGGCCCACTCGGTACCGAACAGGAAGCGGAACAGGCCGATCTTCCGGATGGCAGGCACGCCCGAAGCGATCATGTACACCGAGATGAGCACCACGCAGCCCACTGCCAGGATGCCGCAGAGGAAGAAGAGGAAGTTCATCACAGCTTCCAGCCACTCGGCGGGGGTGCGGGGCAGCTCGATCTTTTTCCGAAGCGAAGCGTTTTGTTTCATACTCGATTACTCATTCACAGGCACTGCACCGGCGGTACGGATGAGGTCCGCAGCATCAGCGCTGGTGGCGAAGTCGAAGAAGGCCTGCGCCTGCTCGGACAGGGTGACGGACTTGTTGGTGACGAAGACAAAGGGACGCTGGACCTCATAGCTGCCGTCCTTGACGGTCTCCTCGCTGCAGGCCACACCGCCGACCGTGACCATCTTCACAGTCTCGCCGACGGCAGACAGGGAAGCGTAGCCGATGGCCAGCGGGTTGGCCTCGACGGCGCTGATGACAGCGCCGGTCGCGGTCAGCTCCTGTGCATACTTGCAGGAGTCCTTGACATCCACGATGCTCTCGAAGCCGTCGCGGGTGCCGGAGCCAGCCTCACGGCCGATCAGAACGATCTCGCCGTCGTCGCCGCCGACCTCAGACCAGTTGGTGATCTCGCCGGTGAACATCTGCTTGAGCTGATCGACGGTCAGGTCCTCGACCTTGCTGGCCTTGTTCACGATGATGGCGATGCCGTCCAGTGCGATGATGGTGCCGTCCACATCGTTCTTCTCGTCGTCCTTCAGGGCGCGGGAGGACAGGCCGATGTCCAGAGTCTTATCGGTCGCACCGGTGATGCCGGCACCGGAACCGGTGGGGTCATAGCTGACGGTGACGCCCGGCTCCACCTCCGCGAAGCCTTCGGTCAGGGCGGCGATGACATTCTTCATGGAAGTGGAACCGCCGGTGGCCACATTGCCGGACAGGCTGCCGGAAGCAGTGGAGGCGGCCGAAGAGGCCGTGGATGCAGCGGCGGAAGAAGCCGCAGTGGAAGAAGCGGAACCGCCGCAGGCGGTCAGGGCAGCAGCAGCGGCTGCGGCACCACAAACAGCAAGGAACGAACGGCGCGCGATCTTTTTCATCATGTTTTCCTCCATCACCATATCCGGGTCGTATTTTCCCGGTTCTTTTTTCCTTTTTGTGTTTTCCCTTGGAACGCCTTTATTGTACCGCCGTCCTTCTGCCGCTGCGACCACGCGCGGGAAAAATCGAAGTAAATTGTTTGCACAGGCTTTTCCTGCTTTGTAAAATTCCGGCTCTTCCGGTGTGAAAATCGTTGCGCCGGATTTTACAGTTCCGCGCCAACTGCCGAAAATGCCCCGCTCTGCTTGTGCAGACTACACAATCAAAAAAGCCGGAGCTGTGCGGCTCGCACAGCTCCGGCTTGGAGGGTTTTGGTCTGGCGCTCAGATGCCCAGCATCAGGGAGGCTTCCTTGGCTGCGATCTTGCAGCACAGGTAGGTCTTGGCGTCCTGCGGGTTCGGGTAGAACAGCACCTGCACGTAATCGAACTTCGACACGCCGCTGCCCTTGCCGCACAGATGGCCCTTTGCGTACTGGCCGCGGTTCAGGGTGCGGGTATCCAGAGCGTTCAGCTTAGAGTTCTTGTTCAGAATGGCCATGGTGTCGGAGTTGATGTCCAGTTCCTCCGAGCCGTTCACCCGCAGCTTGAAGCTGCCGCCGGTGGGGTTCAGCGGGATCCTGGCCGCGCTGCCGTTGTTGATGAGCACTTCCGGCACCAGATAGAAGGTGCCGTCCGAATAGCTTGCGTAAGCCAGAGACCGCACGGTCATCTTGATGCCCTTCAGCTCAGCGGTATCGTTCAAGCCGTTGGCGTTGCCCACCATCTCGCCGCCTTCGCAGCCACCCAGCAGGCCCACAGCGGCCACAGCCAGCGTTGCTGCGCCCACACTCTTCAAAAATCCACGACGGGTCAGTTCCATCTTCGGTTCCTCCTTATCCAATCTTTTCGACTGTTTTGGTCAGCGTACCAAAATTCAGGGTATACACAGCCGTCTGGCCCGAAAGCTTGACGGTCAGTTTCAGGTCTACCGCACCGCTGTTGACCTGCTGGTACAGGTCGGCGTCTTCGATGATGAAGCTGGGGGTGCACTCGGTCGGCACCCGCATCGGCAGAGTGGCGAACTCCGTCTTGGAGTTGCCCGCTTTCAGCTCCGTCTCCCCGGCATACAACGAGGGGAACATGCTCCGGATGAAGGGCATCGCGGCAGCACCGGCGTCGTTGTTGGTCACAAAGACCGACAGCTTGACGGTCGCGCTGCCATCCCCGTTTTTGCCCAGCACGGAGCGCTTCAGGTCCAGGTCCACCTTATAGTCGCCCAGGATCACCGCCGTGGACGGCTCTGCTCCGGCATCTGTGCTGCATCCGGTCAGACCCATGGCCGAGACGGCCAGCGCCGCAGCGGCGGCACCCTTCAAAAATCCGCGGCGGGAAAATGTTTGTTCCATGTCTTGTTTCCTCCTTGCCCGGTCTTATCCATTTTCAGTCGTTTGTCAAGTTAAGCATACCATATTGTTCCAGCCTGTCAAGCGTCTTTTTTTCAGTAAAAAGCCGCCCACCCCTGCAAGGTGCAGAGGCAGGCGGCACAGTTTGAATGCAAACTTTGGTCAGAACCGGGCTTCGGCCCCATCCGGGCGGTAGAATGTGACGTGTTTTTTCCACTGCGGATCGCCCATCGTGCGGCGGTAGCAGTCAGCCAGCCCCTGCACGGTGGTCTCCGCATCCGGGGTGGTCCGGCCGCAGGGCAGCACCAGCACCCGGAACCAGGCGTCGAAGAGATGCTCCGTCCAGCCCACATCCACAGCCCCGCACCGGGCGTAGAAGCCCAGACGGCGGACGGCCATGGCCTCGTCCTCGGCCTTTTCGGGGCACTCGGCCTCAATGAGGATGGCCTGACAGCCGTTTTCGTGGCCGGGCAGCTCTGCCAGCAATGCCGCGCCCAGACCGGAGGCCCGGTACCGGGGCAGGACGGCAAAGTAGTCCAGCTGGCTCATGGCGCAGCCCACGGGGCGCACCATCAGCAGATAGGCGGCCAGTGCATCGCCGTCGTAGATGCCCCAGGTGTGGGCGGTTCCGGCGGCTTCGCTGTTCAGGATCATGCTCAGGGGCTTGAGCTCGCTCTGGGGAAAATCGCGGCGCATCTCGTCGAGGTACACCTTCGTCAGCTCTTCGGCGGTCAGCAGCCGCCAGGTCAGGGGCACGGGATTCATAGGATGCGGGTTCCTTTCTGGATGACAGCCTGAATGTTGAGCGCTTCGTCGGCCAGAATGACGTTGCCGTACCGTCCGGCGCTCAGGCTGCCGTAGTCGTTGTCGATGCCGATGCTCCGGGCGGGGTTTTCGCTGGCGGCGCGGACGGCGCTCTCCAGCGGGACGCCCATCTCCAGCACAGCCCGCTTCATGCAGTCGTACAGGCAGGTCGCGCTTCCGGCGATGGTGCCGGGCTGTTCGGTCAGCGTGGCGCGCGGGCCCTTGACCGTGACCGCCTGTCCGCCCAGGCTGTACTGCCCATCGGGCAGGCCGCAGGCCATCATGCTGTCGGCGATGAGGATGACGTGGTCGTCGCCGAAGGTGCGGAAGGTGAAGCGGACCATGGCCGGGTGGATGTGGACATTGTCGGTGATGAGCTCGACTTCTGCGCCGCGCTCCAGCGCCGCAATGATGGGGCCGGGCTCGCGGTGGGTGATGCCGGGCATGGCATTGTAGAGGTGGGTCATGTGGGTGGCACCGGCGTCAAAAGCCGCGCAGGCGGTATCGTAGCTGGTGCAGGTGTGGGCGATGGAGATGCGGACCTCCCCGCGGCACTCCCGGATGAACTCCAGCGAACCCGGCTCTTCGGGGGCCACGTCCACAAGCTTGATGAGGCCGTTCGCGCGCTTCTGCAAGCGGCGGAACATCCCCACATCAGCAGGATGGAGGTATTCCGGGTTCTGTGCGCCGACCTTCTTCGGGCTGATGAAGGGGCCTTCCATATTGATGCCGACAAGGTCTGCGCCCTTGCCGTTCCGGTGGGCCGCAGCCGCATCCATGACGCCGTTCAGGATCTCTTCCGAGAAGGTCATGGTCGCGGGGCAGATGGCCAGCACACCCTTGCTGGCTTCAAAGTCGGCCAGCGTCTGGATGGCCTCTTCCGTTCCGTCGCAGAAGTCCTTGCCCATGGCACCGTGGAAATGGATGTCCACAAGGCCGGGCAGAGCATAGGCACCCTTGGCATCCAGAACTTCTTCGCCTGCTTCCGGCTGTGCAAAGGGCACGATGCGCCCCTCCCGGATGAACAGGTCCCCCTCCTCGAACGTGTGGCGGGGGGTATAGATCTTTGCATGTTTGATGATCATAATTGAAGCCTCTATAATCGAGCTGTTTGCTGCTGTTTTTCTTTACGCTCCCGCAATGCCTTGCTGCCAATGGCTCCCCCTTTGGGGGAGCTGGCAAAGCCGCAAGGCTTTGCCTGAGAGGGTCACAGCAGGCTCAGTGCCTCTTCGTCAGCCACCAGGATGCAGTCGGGGTGCATCTGCAGGATGGAACCCGGACACTCCGGGGTGACGGGGCCGGACACGACGGCCTTGACGGCCTTGGCCTTGGCCAGACCGTTGGCCACCACCAGCACCTTGCGGGCCTGCATGATGGTCTTGATGCCCATGGTGTAGGCCTGCTTGGGCACAAGGTCCTCGTTGCCGTCAAAGAAGCGCTTGTTGGCCTCGATGGTGGCAGCGGTCAGGTCCACGCAGTGGGTCTCCAGCTCAAAGGCTTCGCCCGGCTCGTTGAAGCCGATGTGGCCGTTGGGGCCAAGGCCCAGCAGCTGCAGGTCGATGCCGCCCACGCTGTGGATGATCTCGTTGTACTTTGCGCAGGCGTCTGCTGCATCGGGGTTGGTGCCGTCGGGCAGGTGGATGGCCTCCGGGCGGATATTCACATGGTCAAACAGGTTCTTGTGCATGAAGCTCCAGTAGCTCTCCGGATGCTCCTTGGGCAGGCCGCGGTACTCGTCCAGGTTGACGGTGGTGACCTCCGAGAAGTCCACATCGCCCTTGTTGTACCACTCCACCAGCTGGGCATACGCGCCCACAGGGGTGCCGCCGGTGGCCAGGCCCAGCACACAGTTCGGCTTCATGATGACCTGCGCGGAGATGATGTTTGCCGCCTTGCGGGACATATCCTTGTAATCCTTTGCACGAATGATCTTCATAGTGGAAACCTCCTGATTTTTTCTCGTTGTCTTCAGTATAGCACAGTCGCAGTGCTCAAAAAACGGTTTTGTGTGAACAAAAAAGGGCCGCCGAAGATGGGCGTGAACGCCCGCCCTCAGCGGCCCTTCGGGAATGGATGCAGGATCAACCAGTCTCCTGCATAAAATTACGGTTCAGGATGCGATCACAGCATCTTCTTCAGCTCGTCGTACACGAACTGGACCTTGGTGCCGATGATGACCTGGCAGGTAGTCTTGTCAGGACGGATGACACCGGCTGCGCCTGCTGCCTTGACAGCCTTTTCATCGACCTGCGTGTAGTCCTTGATGGTGAAACGCAGGCGGGTAGCGCAGTAGTCCACGCTGGAGACGTTTGCCTTGCCGCCGATGGCCTTCAGCACACCAGAAGCAACTTCGGTGTAGTTGTTGTTGGCCAGGGTGATCTTCTTTTCGGCCTCTTCAGCGTCCTCGTCCTCACGGCCGGGGGTCTTCAGGTCGAACTTGGTGATGGCAAAGTAGAACACCAGATAGAACACGATGAAAGCAGCGATGCCCAGAGGAATGATCATCCAGGTCTTAGCAGCTGCGGGCAGGGATGCGGAGAAGACCAGGTCGGTCGCACCAGCAGAGAAGCAGAAGCCAGCACGGAAACCGGAGTAGTAGGTGATGACGGTGAAGATGCCGTACAGAGCAGAGTACACAACGTACAGCGGGAAGCACAGGAACATGAAGCCGAACTCGAACGGCTCGGTAACGCCGCAGACGAAAGCGCAGATCGCAGCGGACAGAACCAGACCGATGGCAGCCTTCTTGTTCTTAGCGGTCTTGACCATTGCCAAAGCAGCACCGGCAATACCGAACATCATGCAGGGGAAGAAGCCGGACATGTACATGCCGAGGCTCCAGCCCACATCCGCAGAGGTCTCACCAGCCCAGAAGTGGGACAGGTCGCCCAGGCCGATGGTATCGAACCAGAACACGTTGTTCAGAGCGTGGTGCAGGCCGGTGGGGATCAGCAGACGGTTCAGGAAGGCGTACAGACCAGCGCCGATGCCGCTCATGCCTGCGATGCCCTTGCCCAGAGCGACCAGCGCGCCGAAGATGACGGGCCAGACGAACAGCAGAACAACAGAGACCACAATGGAGATCAGGCCGGTGGCAATTGCAACGAAGCGCTTGCCGGAGAAGAACGCCAGCCAGTCAGGCAGCTGGGTGTTCTTGAACTTGTTGTAGCAGGTCGCGCCCACCACAGCGGCCAGAATGCCGATGAACGAGTTGCCAGCGACCTTCTGGAAAGCGATGTAGGTAGCGGTGCCCTCTTCGAGGGTGCGGACTGCACCGACGACGGCGGGGCTCAGCAGCTGCTGCATCATCAGGAAGCTGACGAGGCCAGCCAGACCAGCGGTACCATCGTGGTCATCTGCCAGACCGACTGCTGCACCGATTGCGAACAGCCAGGCCATGTTGTCGATCAGAGCGCCGCCTGCCTTGACCAGCAGGAAGCCAACGGTGTAAGCTGCGCCGGAAGTTGCTGCACCGGGCACACCCATAACGCCCGGAGCAAAGGCATAGCCAAGACCCATCAGGATGCCGCAGATCGGCAGGACCGCGACGGGAAGCATCAGTGCCTTGCCCAGTTTCTGGAGATATTTCATCATAAGACACATTCCTCCTTAAAGAATGTTGTTGTTATGGAGGCCCCTGGTTGCAGGCTGTCCATAATTGCGTAACAATATCTTAACACATGTTAAGAAAAAAAGAAAGGGGGTTTTCGCCATTTTCTTTGCGAATGATACAAAAATCCTTGATTTTGCATTTTTCAGTCAAAAGTTTTTGGGGTTTTTGATGGGATACAAGCTTCCTCTCTGAAAATAATTTTCTTGTTTGTGAATTTTCTATGTTTTGCCGCCTCTGCCGCGCACTTCTTGCACCGGGGCGGCGTCTATGTTACTATATAGGTATTCCCGAACCGTGCACAACATCCCGAAGGAGGTTTTATCAATGGAATGGACCGACATCCGCCTGACCGTGGCCAAAGCCGACGCTGACAACGCCGAGGCCGTCGCCACGATGATCGCCGAAGGCGGCATCTATATCGAAGACTACAGCGACATCGAACAGCAGGTGGCCGAGATCGCACACGTAGACCTCATCGAGCAGGAGCTGCTGGACAAGCCCCGCGACCAGGTCATCATCCACCTGTATCTGGAGCCGGGCGCTTCGCCGGTGGAGACGCTGGCCCTCATCGCCGCCCGGATGGAGGCGGCAGGCATCGCCTACACCGTCGAGACCGAGGGCGTGGAGCAGGAGGACTGGCAGAACGGCTGGCGCAAATACTATCACCCCATGGAGATCGGCCAGCGGCTCGCCGTCGTGCCCTCCTGGCAGGAATATGACACCGACCGCGTCAAGCTCATCCTCGACCCCGGTCTGGCCTTCGGCACCGGCGGCCACGAGACCACCAGCCTCTGCCTGGAAGCGCTGGACGAGCGGGTGAAGGGCGGCGAGCGGGTGCTGGACATCGGCACCGGCTCCGGCATCCTCGCCATCGCCGCCCTCAAGCTGGGCGCGGCCTCTGCCGAAGGCGTGGACATCGACCCCGTGGCCGTCCGCACTGCTGGGGAAAACGCCGCACTGAACGGCGTGGCCGACCAGCTCACCGTTCTGGTGGGCGACCTGTCCGACAAGGCCAGCGGCACGTATGACATCATCACCGCCAACATCGTCGCCAACGCCATCCTGTCTCTGGCCCCCGCCGTCCCCGGCCTGATGGCCGAGGATGCCGTTTTCATCGCCAGCGGCATCATCGACAGCCGGAAGGATGAGGTCATCGCCGGGCTGGAAGCCGCCGGTCTCGCCGTGCAGGAAGTCAAGGAAAAGCGCGGCTGGGAGTGCATCGTCTGCCGCAAAAAATAACTGCTCAGGCGCTTTGCACCAGCTCTCCTTACAGGAGAGTCCTTGGCAGTCGGATACAGTTTGTATAAGCTGAGCAAGTTCAGGATAGGAGCCACTATGCCGCACCGCTATTTTACCACTGAGATCGCCGACGGCACCGCCACCCTGCGGGGTGCGGACGCCCACCACCTCGCCCGCGTGATGCGGGGCAAGCTGGGCGACACCGTCATCCTCTGCGATGGCAACGCCGTCGAATACACCGCCGTCATCACCGGCTTCGGCCCGGAGACCGTAGAGTTCTCGGTGGAGCCGGGCTACCCCAGCGCCGCCGAACCCAGCGTGGAAGTGACCCTCTTTGCAGGCTATCCCAAGCAGGACAAGCTGGAACAGGTCATCCGCCACGGCGTCGAGCTGGGCTGCGCGCATTTCGTCCCCTTCTTCAGCCGCTACTGCGTAGCAGCCCCCAAGAAAGAGGAGCAGAAGAACGAGCGCTACAACCGCATCGCCTTCGAGGCCGCCAAGCAGTGCGGCCGGGGCATCCTGCCGGATGTGGCCTTGCCGCTGCCCAACTTCGGCGCGGTCTGCCGCAGTCTGGAAGGGTACGACCTCGTGCTCTTCTGCTACGAGTGCGGCGGTGCCCCGCTGCGGGAGCTGCTGGCCGATGTCCGCCCCGCCGACGGCAAAAAGCCGAAGATCGCCGTCATCACCGGTGCCGAGGGCGGCTTTGCCGCCGAGGAAGCCGAGATGGCCGCCCAGGCCGGTGCTAAAACAGTCGGCCTCGGCCCCCGCATCCTCCGCTGCGAGACGGCCCCTCTGGCCGTTCTCTCCGCCGTCATGACCCTGACGGGGAATTTGGAATAAGCGTTTTACAAAACAGGAGGGACAGCCCGCAAGCTGTCCCTCCTGTTTTGTTTATAATTGGTCTGCGAATGCGAACGCCTTTTGAATTGCAAAATGATTTTTCAGTTGCTATACTGGGCTTATCAAAATTTTTTCGGGAGGACGCCGCAGTGACCGCACAGACAATGCAAATCGGGAACAAACCTTGCCACATTTACGGCGAAACCCATGCAGAATACCTACTGTTCCAAATGACCGGTGAACATGAGCTGCAAAGCATGGAAAGCGAGGTTGCCGCTATTGCACAGAGTGCGCACCGCTTTCTGTTTGCGGCTATTCCGGTGGAAAGCTGGAACGATGCACTTTCTCCGTGGGAAGCCCCTGCTGTTTGGGGGAAGCAAGGTTTCGGTGGCAATGCTGGGGACACCCTGCGCTTTCTGACGGAGCAGGTCATCCCCACGCTGAAGCGGCAGTTTCCTCTCCCGGAAAACGTCAAAATCATTCTGGGTGGCTATTCGCTGGCCGGGCTGTTTGCGCTGTGGGCCTCCACCCAGACAAATCTGTTCTACGGTATCGCCGCCGCCTCGCCCTCGGTGTGGTTTCCGGGCTGGATGGAGCATGAACAGCAGCACCCGATACAGGCACAGCGCGTTTATCTGAGCCTTGGCGACAAGGAAGAGCACACGAAAAACGCCGTCATGGCTGTGGTGAGCGATAACATCCGCACCCTGCACAGCCGGCTTATAGAGCGTGGCGCAGACTGCACCCTTGAATGGAACAGCGGCGGGCACTTTAAGGACGCTGATTTGCGTACCGCGAAAGCCTTTCGGTGGACGATGGAGGAACACACATGACCATTTTGATTGATGCAGATGGTTGTCCGGTCGTCGATTTGACGTTGCAGATTGCAAAGCAGTTCGGCGTTCCTGTCATCATCCTGTGCGACACAGCTCACCAGATCGAGCGAGAAGGTGCGCAGACGCTGGTGTTCGACAAAGGAGCGGACAGCGTGGATTTTGCTCTCGTCAACCGGGTAAAACCGGGAGATGTGGTTGTGACGCAGGACTACGGGCTGGCCAGCATGTGCCTTGCCAAGTGCGCACGCGTGCTGAACCAGAATGGTCTGGAATACACCGCCGACAACATAGACGCTCTTATGCTGCGGCGGTATGAAAACAAAAAGCTCCTCCGTGCCGGAAAGCAGCCCAAGGGGAGCCCAAAGCGGACGAAGGAGCAGGATGTCAGGTTTGCGGACACGCTTGAGAAGATTCTGAGCAAAAGTTATTGATACATACTTTCTAGCCGCAAAAAAGGCACCAGCCTGAGCTGATGCCTTTTGTTGGCGGAGATGGTGGGTATTCTCCCGCGGGCTAAGCAACAGCCCGCAGGGCTGATTGCTTGCGGCCTGCGGGCCGCCGCCCTGTTCTCATCCGCACCATCTAGCCGCAAAAAAGGCACCAGCCTGAGCTGATGCCTTTTGTTGGCGGAGATGGTGGGATTCGAACCCACGTGCCCGGTTAAGGACAAAACGATTTCGAGTCGTTCTCGTTACGACCACTTCGATACATCTCCCTATTCACTTCGCGCTTCGGAGCGGCGGGCAGAAGCTGCCAAAGCCGCTTGATAGCCCTATTATTATAACAAAGTTCCCGCTTTCCGTCAACTGGTTTTCTTCTGCGTCTGCCGGGTATATTTTCAAAGGCTGTGCGGCATCCTGTGAAAAAGCAGCAGCGTCGTTGCGCATGCACTTGACAGATGCCGTGATTTCTGGTAATGTATCCGAGCTTGGCAAAAGTTTAACGATTTAGCCCGGCAGCTTCTCCCGGCGGGAGAGGTTTTGGAATGAATGGAGCCGCCGTGGGCGGCAGAAGAGGGAAAGCAACTTATGAACAACGTCAATTTACGCAAGATCGCCGTCATCGGCTGCGGCTTCGTCGGCTCGGCGTCCGCCTTTGCGCTGATGCAGAGCAAGCTGTTCTCGGAGATCGTCCTGATCGACGCAGACCACGCCAAGGCCGAGGGCGAAGCCATGGACATCAGCCACGGCATCCCCTTTGTGGGCAACATGAAGATCTATGCCGGCACCTACGATGACATCGTGGACGCTGCCATCATCGTCATCACGGCAGGCGCAGGCCAGAAGCCCGGCGAGACCCGGCTGGACCTCGTGCACAAGAACCTGAACATCTTCAAGAGCATCATTCCGGAGATCGCCAAGCGGGAATGCCGCGGCATCCTGCTGGTGGTGGCGAACCCGGTGGACATCCTGACCTATGCCGCCATCAAGCTGTCCGGCTTCCCGGAGCACCGGGTCATCGGCTCCGGCACCGTGCTGGACACCGCCCGCCTGAAGTATCAGCTGGGCGAGCACCTGTCCGTGGACAGCAAGAGCGTCCACGCCTTCATCATCGGCGAGCACGGCGACAGCGAGATCGCGGCCTGGAGCAGCGCCAACGTCTCCGGCATCGCGCTGGACGATTTCTGCGAGATGCGCGGCCACTACAACCACGACAAGTCGCAGGAGAATATCGCGGAGAAGGTCAAGAACAGCGCCTACGAGATCATTGAGAAGAAGCGCGCCACCTACTACGGCGTCGCAATGGCCGTCAAGCGCATCTGCGAGGTCATCATCCGGGACGAGAAGTCCATCCTGCCCATCTCCTCGATGATGCACGGCGACTTCGGCGTGGACAATGTCGTTCTGAGCATGCCCGCCGTGGTGGGTGCCGACGGCCTCGAAGAGCTGGTCCCCATCGCACTGAGCGAGAAGGAATCCGCTGACCTTCGGAAGTCCGCAGACACCCTGCGCGGCATCCTGGACGAATGCGGGATCTGATGCAAGCCTGAAAACGGCTCCGGCAGCTGCCGGGGCCGTTTTCTTCTGCACAAAAGCGGGCCGGTCGTTGGAATTTTCACAAAATATTACTATTTTGACGCGATTTTGTACAAACGTTCCGGTGGTTTCCTGTGATATACTAATCTCACAACGAGGTCTGCGCCGCAGACCCACACAGAGAAAAAAACTGAGAAGGAGTCGTATCAATGAGAGAGATCATTTCCTTGAACGAAAACTGGACCCTGTCCTTCCCCAAGGGCGACCATGTGACGGAGCAGGTCAACCTGCCCCACACCTGGAACGCTGTGGATGGCAACGACGGCAACGGCAGCTACCTGCGCACCACCGGCGTTTACACCCGCACCTTCGAGCAGCCCAAGCAGCCCCGTGAGGGCGGCCGCACCTATGTTGAGGTGCTCGCTGCTGCGCTGAACGCCACCGTGAAGGTCAACGGCACGGTCGCCACCACCCATGAGGGCGGCTTCTCCATCTTCCGTGCCGATGTCACCGATCTGTGCCACGAGGGTGAGAACGAGCTGACCATCGAGGTCTCCAACGAGGACACCCCGTCCATGTACCCCGCTTCCGCCGACTTCACCTTCTACGGCGGCCTGTACCGCGGCGTCAACCTGATCAGCGTGCCTAATGCACACTTTGATCTGGACTACTACGGCGGCCCCGGCATCATGGTCACCCCGGTTCCCACGGAGGACGGCGGTGCAAACTTCACCATCAAGAGCTTCGTCACCAACCCCGCTGACGACCTGACCGTTCTGTACAGCATCGAGGACTGCTTCGGCCGCGAGGTCGCTTCCGCTGTCCGCGGCTCTGCCGAGACCGAAGTCACCATCTACGTGCCCGATGCACAGCTGTGGAGCATGGACGAGCCCAACCTGTACACCGTCACTGCGACCCTGCAGCGCAACAATGAGGCCGTCGATGAGATCTACGCCAACGTTGGTGTCCGTTCCTTCAAGGTCACGCCCAACGAAGGCTTCTCCATCAACGGTGTGCCCACCCCGCTGCGCGGCGTTTCCCGCCATCAGGACCGCGTGTTCGAGGGCAACGCTCTGACCGCCGAGGAGCACTATGACGACGCCATGCTCATCAAGGAGCTGGGCGCCAACACCATCCGTCTGGCACACTATCAGCACAGCCAGGACTTCTACGATGCCTGCGACGAGATCGGTTTCGCCGTCTGGGCTGAGATCCCCTTCATCAGCGTCTTCAAGAAGGGCGAGGGCGCACACACCCACGTCATGGAGGAGATGAAGGAGCTCATCATCCAGAACTACAACCACCCCTCCATCATGTTCTGGGGCATCTCCAACGAGATCCTGATCGGCGGCATCTCTCAGGAGCTGGTGGACACCCACCACGATCTGGAAAAGCTCTGCAAGGAGCTTGACCCGACCCGCCTGACCACCATTGCACATGTTTCTCATACCCCCGTGGACGGCCCCATGCACCACATCACCGACCTGGAGAGCTACAACCACTACTTCGGCTGGTACGGCGGCAAGATGGAGCAGAACGGCCCCTGGCTGGACAAGTTCCACGCCGACCACCCCGACATCTGCATCGGCATTTCCGAGTACGGCTGCGAGGGCATCATCAACTGGCACAGCAACACGCCGGAGTGCAAGGACTACACCGAGGAGTATCAGGCACTGTACCACGAGCACATGGCACAGGTCTTCGAGGACCGTCCCTGGGTGTGGGCTTCCCACGTCTGGAACATGTTCGACTTCGGCTGCGCTGCACGTAACGAGGGCGGCGTAAGCGGCCGCAACAACAAGGGCCTCGTCACCATGGACCGCAAGACCAAGAAGGACAGCTACTTTGTCTATCAGGCTTACTGGACCCAGACCCCGATGGTCCACATCGCTGGCCGCCGCCACGCACAGCGCGCAGGCGAGACCACCGAGATCAAGGTCTACTCCAACCAGGACACCGTCGTTCTGTACGTCAACGGCAAGGAAGTCGGCCAGCAGACCGCGCACCGCGTCTTCAAGTTCGACGTTGCTCTGAACGAAGGCTTCAACACCATCCTGGCTGTGGCCGGTGATGTGAAGGATTCCATCACCCTGGAGAAGGTCGCCGAGGAGCCCTCTTACTACACCCTGCCGGAGTTCAACGCGCGCCAGGAGGGCGTTGCCAACTGGTTCAAGCAGGTCGGCAGCCTGGATTTGGACCTCAAGGCTCCCATGGAGTTCCCGGAAGGCTACTACAGCATCAAGGACAACATGGAAGAAGTCTCCAAGTGCCCCGAAGCCTTCGCCCTCGTTGCCAAGGTCGTGAAGCTGACCACCAACTTTGATGTGAAGCCCGGCTCCGGTATGTGGGATATGATGAAGACCATGTCCCCGGAGAACCTGGGCAACGTCATGGCTCTGCCCGATGGCTTCCTGGAGAGCCTGAACGCACAGCTCATCAAGATCAAGAAGGTCTGAGCGTTTCCGGATAGGACCCAAAGTTAAAGCCCCATAAAACCGCCCCGGCAGATGCTGTGCAGCACCTGCCGGGGCATTTTGTCGTCCTGTTCGGAGGCTCCTGAGAGGGGAGAGCCGAAACGCCAAAAGCCCGCAGCATTCGCTGCGGGCTTTTGGTGTTTCTTCGAAAAGAAAGGAGGTAAATGAGATGAATGAATAGAGGGAAAATGTCGTAGAACGTTCAGCCGCTCAGCGCTTTTTCTTGTGCTGAGTGCGGGGCTTTGCCGAGGCGGCAGAGGTTTTGGTGCTGCCGCTGGAACGCCGCTGATGAAGATACTTGGCCACCGAGGGCGCAACGATCGCAAGGATGGCCAGAATCACGATGACCTGCAGATCAGGCAGCTCGTGATTGGTGTTGAACAGGGTCTGCAAAACGTTGCTCATAGAACTGTACCTTTCCGGTCCCGGCGGAACCGCTCAGAAGAGGTGGGGGTCACAGCCAGATGCTGCCGTTCTCGTCCGGCTTCATGGGGGCCGCGATGACAGCATCCACGATGGTCATGGCTGCCGAGAAGCCGGTCCAGAAGGTGGCCAGATACAGCACCCCCAAAACCGGGCGCTTGGCGTAGAACTGGTGCGCCCCAAAGGCCCCCAGAATGCAAAGGCGGAGATACTTTTTCCGGTTCACCTCATGGCGCTGGCGGTTTTCCTTCCAATAGAAATAATGTTCGATGGAATTCCAGATAAAACCGTGGTCGGGGTCTTTTGTCCATTGGGTATTTGCCATTGTCGTACCTCTGTCTTTGTCTCATAAAATCGGGAAAGCCGCCCACTGCGCACTTGGCCGGTGAGCGGTCTTTCCCATGGGATGTAGTTTCCGCAGAATCAGAAAGCGTGGCAGCTTGATTATGCGTTTTCAGCCATTGCCTTCATCTTGATGGCAGCAACTTCGTCCTGGATCTCAGCCATCTTTTCCTTGGTCAGGGGATAGAACTTCATGGCGATCAGGTTGCACAGCAGGCCGATCATGATGATGCCGCTGTAGCAGAAGGCGCAGCCGATGCGGAGCTTCATGGTAGCCACGTCGCCCTCAACGGGGTTGTGGTCAGCGAAGCCGCAGATGGTGAACATGACACCGGCGATCATGGGTGCGAAGGAGGAGACCAGCTTATCAACGAAGCTGAACAGGGTGCCCATCAGGCCGGGGACGTACTTGCCGGAGCGATAGACCTCGTAGTCGGCGCAGTCCGCAGTCATGGGGATGACGATGTTGCCGGAGATGCCCTGGAAGCCTGCGTAGATGATGCTCAGGCCAACATGGAGGATCAGGAAGTAGCCCCAGTTCAGGGTGCCCTTAGCGGGGTCAGAGGTCATGGTGGTGGGGTCGCCCAGCAGCCACAGGGCGATGGTCAGAGCGTTGACGACCAGACCGCCGACGGAGCCGATGATCATGGCCTTGCGCTGGCCGAACTTGGTAGCCACCAGAGAGATGGCCAGGAAGGTGACGATGACGCTGGGGATGGTGGTCAGAGCGGTCACGTTGCCCTGCAGAACGGTAGAACCAGCGATGCAGGCGAACATTGCAACGGAGACAGCGCTGGTACGGGCAGAGGAGCCCAGCTTATCGGTAGATGCAGACAGAATCAGCATCTGGATGGCGCGGTTGTTCTTCAGGGTATCCCAGTAATCCTTCAGGCCGACCTTGACCGGCTTGCCGGTGCCAAAGAACTCCGGACGGTCCTTCGGGGCGATGGCGATGACAGCCAGCAGGGTGAAGATACCGGAACCGATGGCGGTCATGACCCACAGGCTGTGGAAGAACTGGGTGGAAGCATAGCCGCCGACATCCTTGTAGCTGTTTGCCATATTCGCAAACACGACCGCCAGACCAGCGAACAGAACGGTGTTGAACACGCCGTCGAAGGAAGCGAACATGGGGCGCTGCTTGGGGTCGTTGGTCATGCAGGACTGTGCAGACTTGGTAACGACGCACTGGCAGGTGTAGCCCAGATAGTAGATCATCAGGACCACAACGTAGAAGGGGAAGCGGACTGCCTGCGGCAGCTGGTGGGTGACGTGGAACAGGATGAAGCTGGTCACGGCCAGAATGATGTTGCCGATGATGATGAACGGGCGGTTCTTGCCGAACTTGCCGTTGGTCTTATCGACCATGAAGCCCACGAACGGGTCGGTGACACCGTCCCAGATGCGCATGATCATGCTCAGGGAAGAGGCCATCATCATGCCGACGCCGACCCAGCCCATCAGGTAGTAGGTAGCGTAACCCATCATCATCATGTACAGGTTGGTAGCCGTGTTGTTCAGTGCAAAGCATGCGATGCGCCACAGCGGAACGCGGTGGATGCCGTTGTGCTCGTAGTCTTTGTCGTAGTACTTATCCGGCAGACTTCTCGTTTTTGCCATTTCGTTTTCTCTCCTTAATTTGTAAACAAGGCGTTCTCCGTTTTTGCCCCGTTTGAAAACCGCACCTGCCACTGTGCGGCACATCGGGACTTTATGTCCTTATTATGAACGATATTTTGAAATTCTGTTAGTAATATTTTGAGGTAAAACAGGACGATTTTACTATTTTGAAGCAATTTTCACAACTTTCCAAAAACCTATTGGTCAAATTGCACACAGCATTGATATACTAGTACAGCACATTGCCAGTTTTCTTCGCCTGCATGGACCTGCATGGAAAAGAATATTAGGAAAGTGCGGATTTTTCCAAAAATTTTTCTAATCCCTTTCTGGGGTCTGCCATTATAATATAGGTATCACGAACCCCACCGCAGACGGCGTAAAATAAAAAGGAGAAATCACATGGCAACGAAAGCATCCCAGCGCGTCCAGCGCTATGTCAACGCAAACGGCCCCACCATCGGCACGGTGGAGCGCCGGGTCATCGAACAGGACGGCCTCTATTTCAAGGATATCGACGGCACCGGCACCGTCAGCGCCGTCAACGACTGGCGCCTTGCCCCTGAAGAGCGCGCCAAAGCCTATGTCCAGACCCTGACCACCCGTGAGAAGATCGGCCAGCTGTTCACCTCGGACTGGCGGATGGGCCCCAAGTACCCCTCGCCCCGTCTGGCTGCCAACGGCCACAAGCCTGTGGGCGATGACTCCGGCCTGCTGGATGAGGCACCGGTGGACGTTTCCGACAGCATCTTCGGCCATCAGGCGCTGCCCAGCACCTCCGACATGGTCAAAAAGTGCTTCAACCGCCACGTCATCCTGCGCGAGAACCCCACCCCCGAAGATCTGGCCGACTATCTGAACCAGCTGCAATACCTGACCGAGACCTGTGAGCATTTCGTGCCCATGCAGGTCATGTCCAACAGCCGCAACGAGAACGGCGAGGTCGTCTTCGGCATGAACGATGCCGCCGGTGTCTTCGCCACCTGGCCCGGCACTCTGGGCATCGCAGCGGCTGTCAAGGGCACTGCCCGCATCGACATCATCGACAAGTTCGCCGACACCATCCGCCGCGAGTGGAACGCCTGCGGCCTGAAGAAGGGCTACATGTACATGGCCGACTGCGTCACCGACCCTCGTTGGCAGCGCACCTTCGGCACCTTCGGCGAGGACCCGGAGCTGATCGAGGAGATCTTCGACCACCTCATCCCCGGCATCCAGGGCGGCAGCAACGGCGTCACCCCGGACGGCGTGTCCGTGACCGTGAAGCACTTCCCCGGCGGCGGTGCCCGTGAGAACGGCTTCGACCCCCACTATGCAGCAGGTCAGTGGAACATCTACGCCACCCCCGGTTCCTTGCAGAAGTACCACATCCCGGCCTTCCGTGCGGCCATCCGCCACAACGCCGAGTCCATCATGCCCTACTACTCCAAGCCGTCCGCTGAGAAGAGCGCCCCGCAGGAGGACTTCGAGGGCAACCCCATCGCGCTGAATCCCTATGGCTTCGCTTACAACAAGGTCTTCATCGACGGGATGCTCCGCAGCCAGATGGGCTTCAAGGGCTACATCAACTCCGACACCGGCATCGTCCACAACATGTGCTGGGGCGTCGATATGCTGGATGAACCGGAGCGCATCGGCTACGCCGTCACGCAGAGCGGCGTGGACCTGATCTCCGGTCTGCTGGACAATGCGTTCGGTGAGGAGAGCTACGCCCGTGCTACCAACGGCTACTACGACACCCACGAAGTGCCCGCAGGCTTCCGGAAGGAAGACCTTGTCCTGACCGACGAGAGCCTGAACCGCGCCGTCCGCCGCACCCTGACCGAGCTGTTCCGTCAGGGCATGTTCGAAGACCCCTATGCAGACCCCCGGAAGGCTGCCGAGGTCGTGGCCACCAAGGCCGACTGGGAAGAGGCCAGTCGCGTCCACCGCGAGAGCGTCGTCCTGCTGAAGAACGACGGCACCCTGCCCCTGAAGGACGGCTGCAAGGTCTACGCCGAGGCCTTCGGCAAGAGCGCCGAGGCCGGCGAAGCTGCCACCAAGGCCCTGCGCGAGATGCTGGGCAATGTCACGCTGGTGGCCGACCCCACCGAGGCCGATGTCGCCCTGCTGATGGTCAGCCCGCAGTCCGGTGCATACTTCAATGCAACGCCGGGCTATCTGGAGCTGGACATCTGCGAAGGCAAGACCGTCTGCAACGTGGATGAAAGCGGCAAGCCCACCGCCGAGACCCATCAGGAGACCACGCTGGTCGGTGCCAGCCGCATCCCCGGCATCGCCGAGGCTGTCCACGCACACGGCGGCAAGGTCGTTTCCAACATCAACTGCCCGCTGGCCTGGGAAGTCGGCAGCATCGAAAAAGTCTCCGACGCGCTGACCGTCGGCTTCGATACCTACCCCTCCGCAACGCTGGACGTCCTGTTCGGCCGCTTTGCCCCAGTCGGCAAGCTGCCGCTGACCCTGCCCAAGGGCGACGAAGTGCTGGCCGTCAATGCAGACGGCGTCTGCATCAGCCCCAACGATGTGCCCGGCTACGCCAAGGATGCCTACATGCCCGACTGCATGAAGGACGAAAACGGCAAGGCTTACGCTTACCGTGACGCCGCCGGAAATTACTATGAGTTGAATTTTGGCCTGTCGTATTAAAATATGCGGTGGTCAGCACCTCTTTTCGGGTGCTGGCCGCCCTTTTCATGCAAGGAGAAACCAATGGCACAAACACAGAAAAAACAAGGAGATATGGGCACCGGCAGCGTCAAAAAGCTGCTGCTCCAGCTGATGATCCCGGCCGTGGTGGCCCAGATCGTCAATCTGCTGTATAACATCGTGGACCGTATCTACATCGGCCACATTCCCGGCATCGGCGCAGCCGCGCTGACCGGCGTGGGCCTGTTCACCCCCATCCTGATGCTGCTGAACGCCTTTGCGATGCTCATCGGTGCCGGTGGTGCGCCCCGCACTGCCATCGCCATGGGCCAGGGCGACAAAGACCAGGCGGAAAAGATCGTCAGCAACAGCTTCACCATGCTGCTGATCTTCTCGGTGCTGCTGACCGTCGTGTTCTACGCTGCTGCACCGGCCCTGCTGCGGATGTTCGGTGCCAGCGACGCCACCCTGCCCTATGCGCTGGCGTACAGCCGCATCTACATCCTCGGCTCAGTCTGCGTCCTCATCGTGCTGGGCATGAACCCCTTCATCACCGCACAGGGCTTTGCCAAGATCAGTATGCTGACCACCGTCATCGGTGCGGTCATCAACATCGTACTCGACCCCATCCTCATCTTCCTCTTTGGTCTGGGGGTGCGGGGTGCCGCCATCGCCACCGTGCTCAGCCAGGCTGTGGGTGCCATCTGGATCATCCGTTTCCTCACCGGCCCCAAGACCACCCTCCGGCTGAAGAAAGAATACCTCAAGCCCGAAGGGAAGATCGTGCTGCCCGTCCTGGCGCTGGGCATCTCCACCTTCGTCATGATGTCCACCGAGAGCCTGCTCTCGATCAGCTTCAGCTCCAGCCTGGCCCGCTACGGCGGCGACGTGGCCGTGGGCGCAATGACGGTCATTACCAGCGTTTCCCAGCTGGCCAGTATGCCGGTCTCTGGCGTCTGCCAGGGCGGCCAGCCGGTGATGAGCTTCAACTTCGGTGCAGGCAAGAAAGAGCGCGTCAAGGAGGCCTTCCGCTTCCAGCTTCTGGTCTGCTTCGGCTACACAGCCATCTTCTGGGTGCTGATGATGCTGGTGCCCGGTGTGGTGGCCGGCATCTTCACCTCGGATGCCACCCTGATCCAGTACACCACCTGGGCCATGCGCATCTACATGGCTGGCATCTTCTCGCTGGGCATCCAGATCGCCTGCCAGCAGAGCTTTATGGCGCTGGGTCAGGCCAAGGTCAGCCTGCTGCTGGCCTGCCTGCGCAAGCTGATTTTGCTCATCCCCCTCATCTTCATCCTGCCGCATGTGGTCGCAGACCCGGTGTTCGGCGTCTTCCTGGCCGAGCCGGTCAGCGACATCATCGCCGCCGCCGTCACCGCCGCTACCTTCTTCTCCCGGTTCGATAAGATCCTGGACAGGGGCGCGGGCAAAGTTTAAGCAGCGAAGAGGAGATCTGTTATGGAAACGAACGTTCTGAACACCGACGCCGCCGGGTTCATCACCGGCATTTGCCTGCCCGTAGACGGCGGCTTCTCCGCCTATTCGGGCGTGTAAGACCCTGTAAACGCCTGTCCGGATCGGTTCCGGCTGCCAGGCCAGGCCGAAAAAGCATCAAGTCCCATGTCTGCACCGTCACGGTGTCGGCATGGGACTTTTTCATATCCGAAGTGTATCCACCGCTGGCAAGATGCCGCGCACTGGACTTTGTACCAGAAGGGTGCATTTCGGGCAAATTCTCATAGATATGAGTGGTCATTCGACCGCGCGTGTGGTATACTCGGCTTAGTTCAACAACTCGGAATTTGAAAGGAGAAAACTCATGTATCCGTTAATATCTGTTTTTATTATAGTAGTTGGTGCGCTACTATTGGTTTTTGCAAATAAAATTATAAAAAATAACAAGGTTAATCGAATTGGCATTAAAGTGGTTGGCGGTATTCTAATTATAGTTGGTTTACTTCTGCTGTATTTTTTATTATCAGGAAAATTGACATTGCCATTATCTAAGTAAGTGAAATTCCAGTTTGCCGCACTTGTTTCCGGCAGGACAGGAATTTTTAAGAATTGAAACGTTGTAACCTCAGGACGCTCCCTGCTCTTACAAACAGCAGAAAACCAGAACGGCGCAGCTGAGCCAGCTGACCGTTCTGGTTTTCTTTTTATCCATTCAAACGGCTGTTTTATAAAGCCTGTACGTTCCCCGCTTATTGGTTCGCCAGAAGGATGGCCAGAACGGCTTTCTGGACGTGGAGGCGGTTCTCGGCTTCGGTGAAGATCTCGTCGGCGTGCTGTTCAAAGACCGCCGTGGAGATCTCCTCGCCGCGGTGGGCGGGCAGGCAGTGGAGGAGCATCGCGTCGGGCTTTGCTCCGCTCAGCAGGCCGCTCGTGACCTGAAAGCCCGCGAAATCGCGCAGGCGGCGTTCGCTCTCCGGTGTGCCGGGGGCGGTGTTCCAGGCCGCCGTCACGACCACATCGGCGTCTTTCACGCCCTCGGCGGGGTCGGTGAGGAGATGGAACTTCGGGCCATATTGGTGGGCAAACATCAGCACATCGGCAGCGGGGCGGTAGCCCTGCGGGCAGACGCAGCTGACGGTCATCCCGGCCAGCAGACCGCCCACGATGAGGCTGTTCGCCATGCTGCATCCATCGCCGATGAAGCAGAGCTTCTGGTCTTCCAGTGCGCCGCGGCGCTCCCGGATGGTCATCAGGTCGGCCAGCACCTGGCAGGGGTGGGCATAGTCGGTCAGGCCGTTGATGACCGGGACCCCGGCCAGCTCGGCGAACTCTTCAAGGTCGCACTGGCGGTAGGTGCGCCAGACCACACAGTCGTAGTAGCGGCCCAGCACACGGGCGGTATCCTTGAGCGGCTCGCCCCGGCCGGATTGCAGCTCGGTGGCGGCGTTCATGTAGTTGCCAAGGCCCCCCAGCTGGTACACGCCCACCTCAAAGCTGGTGCGGGTGCGGGTAGAGTTTTTGGAGAACATCAGCGCTACGCTCCTGCCGTGCAGCAGCGGGGCCGTGCCTCCGGCCTTCTGCTCCGCCTTGAGCCGGTCGGCCACATCGAGGATGTGGTGCAGCTCTTCGGGGGAGAGGTCGCTCAGTTTCAGCAGATGTTTCATGCCTGTTCCTCCGGAGACTTCTGGGCCATCTCGCTCAGCACTTCGTTCAGGATGGCCAGTGCCTTCTCGACATCATGTGCCGTCAGGGTCAGGGGCGGCAGCAGGCGCAGGCGGGTCTTGGCCGTCAGCACCAGCAGGCCCTTTTCGCGGCAGGCGGCGAGGACATCCGCCGCCCGGACATCGCCGAAAAATTCGACGCCCACCATCAGGCCGATGCCGGACAGGCTCTTGACCATGGGGAGCTTTGCCAGACCGGTGCGCAGCTGGACGGCGCGCTCATTGACGTTCGCCAGGAAGCCGTTGTCCATCCGGTCCACGACCACATTGGCACCGGCGCAGACCACCGGGTTGCCGCCGAAGGTGGAGCCGTGGGTGCCTGCACCCATCCCGGCCGCGACCTTTTCGTTCATCAGCACGGCACCGATGGGCAGGCCGCCGCCCAGACCCTTGGCCAGGGTGACGACATCCGGCTTGAGGTTGTAGTGCTCACAGCACAGGAAGGTGCCGGTGCGGCCCACGCCGGTCTGCACTTCGTCCACGATGAGGACCAGGTCTCTGTCATCGCAGAGCTTGCGGACGGCCTGCACGTATTCCGGCTCCAGCGCCACGACGCCGCCCTCGCCCTGCACCAGCTCCAGCATCACGGCACAGGTGTGGCGGTCCACCAGCTCGGTCAGGGCTTCGAGGTCGCCCGCCGGGACGTACTGGAAGCCCTCGTTGAAGGGGCCGAAGTAGTTGTGGAACACCTCCTGCCCGGTGGCGGTCAGGGTAGCGATGGTGCGGCCATGGAAGCTGTTGACCAGCGTGATGACCACATCACG
>ENA-UEPS01000134-UEPS01000134.1-human-gut-metagenome-genome-assembly--contig:-NODE-134-length-69114-cov-13.357576_pt1 | contig 69114 bp, 61 predicted proteins | sample MGYA00242904_ERZ507924 | MGnify/ENA primary metagenome ERZ507924 (study PRJEB26167, sample SAMN06115422) | human gut metagenome | host: Homo sapiens | place: China:Sichuan | collected 2014-10-16...
TGATGCTGCCTTCAGAAATAATCTTCAGTGCGTCCATTTTTGAATCCTCCATTTGTTTTTAGACGTTCATGCACGGCTCGCCGCCGCCAGAGGACCGCCCGTTTAATGATATCGTGTCATTAACCCCGCTGTGGTTTCAGCGGACACTAACGCCTTAATAGGATAGCACAAATCGCCCGCAAATGCAAGCGATTCGTCCAAAATAATCCCAAAAATTTTCTGTTCTGCCCAAAAGACATTCTTCTCAGGCGAACAGCGTCTTTTCTGCCGTCAGGAAATGGGTGCGCAGGATGCTGGCCTCCGCCGCCGGGACGCCGAAGGTCGCTTCCAGTGCCGCCGTGAGCAGGGCAGGGTTCAGGGTAAGCTCCTGCGAAGCGGGCAGGCAGATGGAAAAACGCACCTGCTCCCCTTCTTCCGTCAGGTCCAGCGAAGGCACAAACTCCTTCAGTTCCACCGTCTTGACCTTGCGCTTGCTCTTTTTCTCCACCGGGACGCTTTCCAGCGCATTGTACGCTTCCAGTGCAGCCTTTCGCGCAGCCGGATAACGGACCTCGTAGCAGGCATAGGCGATGAGGTCGGCCTTCATCTCGACGGGGGCCACCTTCGTGACCACGATACCGGCGGGCATGATGGCATTCAGGGCCGTCTTCCACTGCTCAAAATCCGGGGCTTCGGCCTCGGTCTTGACGTCCACGCACTCGCATGCGCTCTCCTGCCCCAGCGACAACGGGCAGGCAAAGGTCATGTAGATATGGGGGTTGAAGCCCAGCGTATGCCACACCGGCAGGCTGCTGCGCTTGAGCACCCGCTGCATCACCCGCTGCATGTCCAGCAGCGAGATGTAGGAGGCCTCATTTTTCTTTTCAAACGAGATTCTGACTGTAATCAAAGCAGGGCCCTCCTAACAGATGGTTTGCGCCGCAGCCGTGGCAGGCACGGTTGCAGGGCTGGGTGGTCTGGGCCGCAAGGGCCTTCTGATACTCCCGCACCAGATATTCGTGGGTGACGCCGTAGTCCATGTGGCTCCATGGGGTCACCTCGTCCAGGCCGATGGGGCGCTGGCAGTAGAAGAACGGGTCCACGCCGAGGTCGGCGAAGGTCTGCATCCAGGTGTCGTACCGGAAGCACTCGTCCCAGCCGTCAAAGAAGCAGCCGCGCTTGTAGGCTTCCAGGATGACCGGGGCCAGACGGCGGTCGCCCTTGGCGAATACGCCTTCCAGGAAGCTGGTCTTGCTGTCGTGGTAGTTGACCCGGATCTTCCGGCTGCGGGCACGGGCGCACTCCACCAGATGCTTCTGCTTCTCGCGCAGCATCTCCTCCGTATCCATGGGGACGAACTGGAAGGGCGTGTGGGGCTTGGGGACAAAGCAGGAACAGCTGATGGTCACCTGCACCCCGCGGCCCTTGGCATGGGGCGTATTATAGTAGAGGTCCACGACCTTCTGGGCCGTCTCGGCGATGCCCTCGATGTCCTCCATCGTCTCGGTGGGCAGGCCCATCATGAAGTAGAGCTTGACCGAGGAATAGCCGTTGGCAAACGCGATGGAGCAGGTCTTTTCGATCTCATCCCAGGTGACGTTCTTGTTGATGACATCGCGCAGGCGCTGGGTACCGGCCTCGGCCGCAAAGGTCAGGCCGCTCTTGCGCACTTTGGTGGTCTTTTCGATGAGGCTCTGGGAGAAGTTGTCCATGCGCAGAGACGGCAGCGACAGGCTGACGTGCTCCTGCGGTGCCCACTCGTTCAGGTCGTCCAGCAGTTCTTCGAGCTGGCTGTGGTCGGAGGTGGACAGGCTGGACAGGCTCAGTTCCTCGTAGCCGGTGTTGGCGCAGAGGTCCTTTGCCGCCCGGTTCAGCAGACCCGCGTCGCGCTGACGCATGGGGCGATACAAAAAGCCCGCCTGACAGAAGCGGCAGCCGCGCACACAGCCGCGCAGCACCTCAATGCTGGCGCGGTCCTGGATGGCACCCACCATAGGCACCACGAAGTTCGTCGGGGGCGCAAACTCGTTCAGGTCCTTGATGATGGCCTTGGTGATGACGGCCGGGATGTCCGGCTCGTTGGGCGTGATGGACTTCACACGGCCGTCTTCCTGATATGCCACGTCGTAGAAAGCCGGAATGTAGATGCCGGGGATCTTGGCAATGCGGCGGAGCAGCTCCTGTTTGGAGACGCCGCCCTCTTTTTTGGCCTTTTCGATCTCGGCGCAGATGCCGGGCAGCTGGTTCTCGCCCTCGCCCAGCTGGATGACATCAAAGAAATCCGCGATGGGCTCGGAGTTGCAGGCGCAGGGGCCGCCCGCCACAATGAGCGGCCAGCTCTCGTCGCGGTCCTTGGCATAGAACGGGATGTGCGCCAGGTCCAGCATGGCCAGGATGTTGGTATAGGAAAGCTCATATTGCAGGGTAAAGCCCACGGCATCGAAGGCGGTCAGCGGGTCCTTGCTCTCCATGGTGTAAAGGGGCAGGCCCAGCCGCTCCATCTCCGCCTTCATATCCAGCCAGGGCATGAACGCGCGCTCGCACCACCAGTTCGCGTGGCTGTTGAGCAGCTCGTACAAAATCTTCTCGCCGAGGAAGGACATGCCCACCTCATACGTATCCGGGAAGCAGAACGCAAACCGGACATCCATCTTCTCTTTGTCTTTGTACACGCTGCCCGGCTCGCCGCCGGTATAGCGGCCCGGCTTCTGCACCCGGCCCAGCGCTTCTTTCAGTTTCGGGTCAAACATCAAGTTCCTCCATTGACAGAACGTTTTTTCATTCGTTTTATTTTACCCGATTTCCGGGGGAATTGCAATCCTTGATTTCGCTGCCGCAGCGCCTCCCGGAGGGCAAGGCCCATCTGCGCCCCATCCAGCGGCGGGATGGGCAGGAGGTTGAATGCCCCGGTCAGGAGATTGGCCGCCCAGAATGCGCTGCCCCGGATGGTGGTCTCCTGTTCCAGCCGGACGGCCCAGAGAGCCGCCAGCAGAACGTTCGTCAGCGGCCCGGCTGCGGCCAGCCAAAACGTCTGCTGCGGCGTCATGCTGCAGCCCCGTGTGCGCATACAGAAGCCGGTCAGAGTCACTTCGATGGTCGGGAATGTGCGGAACATCGCCCAGTAGACCAGGATATGCCCCCACTCGTGGAGGAAGGCCGCGCACAGCCCCAGCCGCAGAAAGCCGCTGGCGTCGAACCAGAGCAGCACATAGAGGGCCCCGCAGAGCAGGACCGGGTCCCGGAAGATGAGCGGCCCGATGCGCAGCGCCCGCTTCATGGCAGGCCCAGCGCCTTGGCCGGGTCGTACCGGGTGCCCTGTGTCAGAAATTCAAAGTGCAGATGGGCACCGGTAGACCGGCCCGTCTGCCCGGCGGTCCCCAGGCACTGGCCCGCAGACACGACCTCCCCTGCCCGGACATAGAGATACTGCATGTGGGCATAGACCGTCTCCTGCCCGCCGGGGTGCGAGATGCGCAGGTAGTTGCCGTAGGTCCCGCTGCGGCGGGCGGCGGTCACGGTGCCGCCCAGCGCCGCCAGAACGGGCGTCCCCTCTGCGCAGGCAAGGTCTACCCCGCGGTGAAAGGCTTCTGCCCCGGTGAAGGGGTCTGCCCGCCAGCCATAGGCGTCCGAAACGCGGAACGCCGTGGTCCCCAGCGGAAAGCAGAGCGCTTCGCTCGGCTTTGCCGGTTCCAGCGACGCACCCGCCGGGGCCGCCCGTTCTGCACTTTTAGCCCGTGCCGGGAGCACGACGCCTGCCACCAGCCCCAGCAACAGCGCCGCCAGCACTCCGGTCGCCGCTGCCCGCCTGAGGATCTTCTTTCTGCCTGCTCGTCCCATTTCTGCCCGCATCGCACATTCCTCCCTTGGGGGTATTTTATGCCGGTCATCCCGTTCGGAGAACAAAAACACCCCCACAGAGCATCGTTCTCTGTGAGGGCGTGGTCTCAGCGCTTGGGGCGGAGCCAGTGGTGGAACTGTTCAAAAAGGTCCATCAGACCGCCGCGGGGCTTGGCCGGGGTGTGCGGGGCGGGATGTGTGACCGCGACCGGATGGTGCACCGTCTGTTCTGTCTGCGGGGCGGTTTCGGGCACCATGGCTGGCTTCGGTGGCTCTTTGGCAGGCAGCGGCGTCGGCTCCGAAGGGGCTTTGGGTGCTTCCGTAGCCGGTGCAGGCGTTTCCACCGGGGCGGCAGTACGAACCGGTTCCGGTCGGGCGGGTGTTTCCTCCGAAACGTCATTGCGGGCCGTCCAGTCATTTTTCAGCAGGTCGTACATCCCCATCTGGCCGTTGACGAGTGCTTCGTCCGGGGCGGCTTTGACCTTCTGGTAGCTGCCGTCCGCCTTCATCTCGCGGGCATTGACGTTATCCCGCAGCTGAAGCTGCAGGATCTCGCTGAGCTTCCGGATGAGAACAGGGTCTTCTACCCGGACGCCCACCTCCACGCGGCACTCGGTGTTGCGGGTGAGGAAGTCGCCGGAGGCAATGTAGATGCGGGTGGTGGTGCCATCGTAGAAGCTGTAGATACGGCCATGCTCCAGATAGCGGCCCACCAGGCTGCGGATGTGCAGGTTCTCGGTCTTGCCCGGCACCTCGGCGCGGACGCAGCAGATGCCGCGGACGATCATATCAATGCGGACCCCGGCGCAGCTGGCTTCTTCCAGCTTGAGGATGATGTCGCGGTCCGAGATGGAGTTGTTTTTCAGGATCATCGACGCCGGGCGGCCCAGGCGGGCGGCATTGATGACGCGGTCCATCTCATCCAGCAGGACGCTCTTGAAGCGCAGCGGGGCCACCAGCATCTTTTCGCTGGTCTCCGTCAGCTTCTGGACGGCGAGGTTCTGGAAGACGTTGGAGGCCTCCTCGCCGATGCCGAGGTCTGCCGTGATGAAGGAATAATCGGTGTAAAGCTCGCTGGTCTTCTCGTTGTAGTTGCCGGTGCCGATCTGGGTGATATAGCTGTAGCCCTGCGGGCCTTTCTTGGTGATGAGGGTCAGCTTGGAGTGGACCTTGTAATCTTCAAAGCCGTAGAGGACGGTGCACCCGGCTTCTTCCAGCTGCTTGGACCAGTCGATGTTGTTCTGCTCGTCAAAGCGGGCGCGCAGCTCCACCAGCGCTACGACTTCCTTACCATTTTCGGCGGCTTCCATCAGCGCCTGCACGATCTGGGACTCCCGCGCCATCCGGTAGAGGGTCATCTTAATGGAGATGACCGCCGGGTCCTGCGCGGCCTTTTTCAGCATGGCGATGAAGGGCCGGATGGACTGGTACGGATAGCTGAGGAGGACGTCGTGCTTTTCCACCTCGGCCGCGAGGTCATAGTCCGGCGGCGGCAGCATGGGCCGGGCTGCGGGGTAGAACAGCTCCGGGTGGCCGTCGGCTTCCATCCTGGAAGTGAGTTTGTAGAAGAAGCTCAGGTCCAGCGGGCTTTTCTGTGCAAACACCCGCTTGTGGGTCAGTTCCAGCTTCTCGCAGAGGATGCGGACGATCTCCTGCGGGGCCGTAGGCGTGACCTGCAGGCGGACTGCCGCCAGCTTGCGGCGGCGCTTGAGCAGGTCGGCCATGATCTCGCGGTAGTCGATATCGTGGTCCATCATCCCCTCTTTGACGTCGATGTCGGCGTTGCGGGTGACGCGGAAGAGGCAGGTCTCCTGCACGGCATCCTTGCCGAAGATGAGGGACGCATAGTGCAGCACCAGCTCCTCGGTCAGGGCAAATTCCGTGCGGCCGTCCCGGCGGATGACCTGCATCCGCTCCATCTGGCTGGAAATGGGGACCATGCCGAGGCTCTGCTCCCCTTTTTCCTTGAGCAGGACGCCGAGATAGATCTCCTTGTTCCGCAAAAAGGGGAACGGATGGCGGCTGTCCACGATCTGCGGGCTGAGGATGGGGAACAGCTCGCTCTGGAAGTATTTTTTCCAGAAGTGCTCCTCTTCTTTGGAAAGCGCGTTGAAGTCCACCTTCTTATAACCGCATCCTGCCAGACTTTCCAGCGCCTTCTCGTAATATTTATCACAATCCTCCTGCAAATGCGCCACCTTGGGCATGATGGCGGTCAGCTGCTCTTCGGCGGTCATGTTCGTCTTGTTCTCGCGCTTGTCCCGCTCCTTTTTGGCGCGCATCAGGCTGGCCCGCTCCTGCAGCGAACCCACACGCACCATGAAGAACTCATCGAGATTGGAACCGTAAATAGCCAGGAACTTGACCTGCTCGGCCAGCGGGACATTTTTATCCTTGCCCAGCACGAGTACTCGGCGGTTGAAATCCAGCCAGCTCAGTTCGCGGTTGATGAAAATGGTATCCTCTTTCATAATTACTCCCCTTTTCTGGGTTTGTTCAGCTCACATAGGCCAGTCCGTCCCAGGAAGCCACGATGCTCTCGCTGAGGCCGGGCACCTCGGCCGCATCCGCAACATGCCGGAACGGGCCGTGCGTGCCGCGGTATTCCAGGATTGCCTGCGCTCGCTTTTCGCCGACGTTTGGCAGGACGCAGAGCGTTTCGAGGTCTGCTGTGTTCAGGTCCACCCGGATGAGCTGGACCATGGGCGTCTCGGATGCTGCCTTTGGCGTCAGCCTGGGCGGCGCAAGGGCAGCCGCCAGCAGGATGCAGACCACAGCCGCCGCTGCCGCACACAGCAAAAACAGCCGCTCATGCCGCCGGGCAGATGCCTGAGAACCGGTTTCCTTCATTGTACCCGACTTTCCTCCAAAAAGAAAGCCCCCTGCACGAAAAATACAGGAGACTTTACACAACTTTTACGCAGACGTTTCCGCAGATCGCACCATGCCATAGAGCAGCTCCGCCGCAGCACCGGCATCGTGGTCGGTGAGGGTGGTCTGCCTGGCGGCAAGGCGCAGCTCAGCCGGGGCATCGGCGGGGACGACGCTGTTCCCCGCCAGATGGACCAGCTCTGCCATCTGGGTGCAGTCAGCCAGAACGGTCAGCTGCTCGGCAGAATAGCCTGCCGGGGAGCAGACGGCCTGGACCATCGCACTGCCGGACACACTGCCCGGCAGAAGCGCCAGCACATCCGGGCCCATCCGCTCGGCGCGGAGGGTCACGGTGGCCTCGCCCAGCGCCTTTTCCAGCAGCGCCGTCAGGGGCACCTGCTTTTTGTCCTGATAGAACAGGATGCGCAGCACATCCTCTCCCCGGACGTCCGCCGCATTGCTCAGCACAAAGGTGGTCCACTCCTGCCGCAGGTGGGCTTCCAGAGACTCGCTCATCCGCAGCACACGGGTGGAACCGTTCTTCATCTGCAAGGCGATGCCGACGCCCGGCACACCGGGCAGCACCCGGAGGACGGATTCCTCCATCCCGGCAAAGCTGCACAGGGCCGTGCCCGTGCCCTCGGCAAAGTTGTAGGCCAGCACACCGCCGCAGACCAGCGCGGGTGCACTGAGCCGTACCCCGCCCAGCAGAGAACGCACCACCTTGGGCGACCGCTGGGAGTAGATGGTCAGCTTGCCGCCGCGGCTGGCAAACAGCTGCAGCACATCGCGGTGGAGCTGGGGCAGGCTGCCCTCTGCATTCAGAAGAAGGTTGTCGAGATCGCAGAGGACCAGCGTGTTTTCGATGGAATTGCTCATTCGTTGTTTCCTCCTGTGCGCTGACGGAGCGTGGTCAGAAAGCGGGTGAAGTAATCCGGCAGTTCGGAGTCGAACCGCAGATGCTCGCCCGTGATGGGGTGGACGAAGCCCAGTGTTTTGGCATGAAGGCACTGGCCGTGGAGGCTGGTGATGCAGTTGTGCGGGCCATAGACCGGGTCCCCTGCCACCGGGTGATGGATGGACGCCATGTGAACGCGGATCTGGTGGGTGCGGCCCGTTTTCAGGCGGCATTCCAGCATCGTGAACTCGCCCAGGCGTTCCAGCACCCGGTAGCCGGTGTAGGCATACTTGGTGTGGGGCTCGGTGGACGGATAGACGGCCATCTTCTTGCGGTCGGTCTTCGAGCGGCCCAGATGGGACTCCACAAAGCCCTCGTCCTGTGCAAAGCCGCCGTAGACGATGGTATGGTAGGCCCGCTCCACGCTGTGGACCGCCATCTGCTGGGACAGGCCGATGTGGGTGGCGTCGTCCTTGGCGACGACGAGAAGGCCGCTGGTGTCCTTATCAATGCGGTGGACGATGCCGGGGCGGATCTCGCCGCCGATGCCGGAAAGGCTGCCCTTGCAGTGCCACAGCAGCGCATTGACCAATGTGCCGTCCGGGTTGCCGGGGGCCGGATGCACCACCATGCCCTTGGGCTTGTTGACCACCAACAGGTGCGCATCCTCAAACACGATGTCCAGCGGGATCTCCTGCGGCACGGCTTCAATGGGCCGGGCGTCCGGGATCTCCAGCAGGATGATGTCGCCGGCCTTGAGCTTCAGGCTCTTGACCGGGGCCTTGCCGTTGCACAGCACATGGCCATCTGCCACCAGCGCCTGCAGCGCACTGCGGGAAAGGCCGGTATCCTCCCCGCTCAAAAAGCGGTCGATGCGCTGGCCTGCGCCCTCCGCTTCCACGATAAATTCACGCTGTTCCATGGGTCACGGCTCCTTTGCGTCACCGGAGTGCAGCTCCCCCAAAAAGATGACCAGCACCCAGAGCGCCACACCCACACAGACGCAGATGTCCGCAAAGTTGAAGACGGCGAACCTCATGAACAGCAGGTTGATGTAGTCCACGACCTCGCCGTTCAGCACACGGTCGATGAGGTTGCCGATGCCGCCGCCCAGCACAAGGATCAGCGCCGCCTGCTGCAGGCGATCGTTCCGGCTGCGGAACAACAGCCAGTATGCGACGAGGATCAGCGCAGCGCTGGTGGCCACGATCAAAAACAGCTGCCTGCCGCTGAGCAGGCTGAACGCCATGCCCTGGTTGAGCACGAACCGCAGCTCCACCACATGGGGGATGAGCGGCAGAGTGCCCACGGGCATCAGCACATGCACCGCCCAGAACTTGATGCCCTGGTCGATGCCGATGAGCACTGCCACACACAGCAGGTTAAAGATCACATAAGCCATAACGAAATACTCCCAACAGCGGGCCGGACCCGCCGGTCTTCTGATATCAAAAAGCGGCGCTCCCCTGCTCGAAAGGAGCGCCGCAGCGTTCAAACGGAAAAAGCCTTAGCCTTCCACCACGCTTGCGCAGCGGGCGCAGAGGGTGGGGTGAGCCGGATGGGTTCCGATGTCTGCGGAATACTTCCAGCAGCGCTCGCACTTGTCGCCGGTGGCGTGAGCCGCAGCCACGCCCAGACCCTCGACCGCAGAGGCAGCGCCGCCCTCGCCCTTGACCAGCTCCACCTGGGAGACGATCATCAGGTCAGCCAGCTCGTCCATGGGGATGCTGTTCAGCAGGTCATAGACGGCATCGTTGCAGTACAGGGTGACGGCAGCTTCCAGCGAAGCACCGATGGTCTTCTCGGCACGGGCCTGCTCCAGCACCTTCTTGACCTCGTCGCGGACAGCGATGAGCTGTGCCCACTTGGCCTTGAAGGCATCGTCGGCGGCATACTGGCCCGCTTTGGGCATATCCTCGAAGACGACGTACTTGTTCATGCCCTCGGTCTTGGGCATGAAGTCCCAGATCTCCTGGCTGGTGAAGCAGAGGATGGGGGCGATGATCTTATCCAGCGCGACCAGGATCTTGTACATAGTGGTCTGTGCTGCGCGGCGGGCTGCGCCGTTGGTGCAGTAGAGACGATCCTTGGTGACATCCAGATAGAAGTTGGACATGGCCACGACGCAGAAGTTGTAAACTGCGTGGTAGACTTTGTTGAAGTCGTAGACCGCATAACCGGCGTGTGCGTTGACGATCAGGTCGTCCAGCGCAGCCAGTGCCCAGCGGTCGATCTCCTGCAGCTGGTCATCGGTGACGCAGTCGGTGTTGGGGTCGAAGCCGTCCAGGTTGCCCAGGATGAAGCGGGCGGTGTTGCGGATCTTGCGGTAAGCCTCGCTCAGCTGCTTGAAGATGTTCTTACCGGCGCGCACATCGACGGTGTAGTCGGAAGAAGCGACCCACAGGCGGATGATATCAGCGCCGTAGTCCTTGATGATCTCGCTGGGCTCCACGCCGTTGCCGGCGCTCTTGTGCATCTGCTTGCCCTGCTCGTCCACGACCCAGCCGTGGCACAGAACGGACTTGTAGGGGGCGCAGCCCTTGCTTGCAACGCTGGTCAACAGGCTGGACTGGAACCAGCCGCGGAACTGGTCGCCGCCCTCCATATACATATCAGCCGGGAAGTGCAGCTCCGGGCGCTCTTCCAGAACGGCTGCATGGGTGGAGCCGGAATCGAACCAGACGTCCATGATGTCGGTGTCCTTGGTCCACTCGGAAGCGCCGCACTTCTCGCAGACTTCGCCTGCGGGGATGATCTGCTCAGCTTCGTACTTGTACCACGCATCGGAGCCTTCCTTGCGGAACAGCTCGCTGACGGCCTTGATGGTGGCGTCAGTGATGTGGTAAGCACCGCACTTCTTGCAGTAGAAGGCCGGGATGGGCACACCCCAGGTGCGCTGACGGCTGATGCACCAGTCGTTGCGGTCGCGGACCATGCCCTTCATGCGGTCGTGGCCCCAGTCGGGCATCCACTGCACGGTGTCGATGGCCTTGTAGACATCCTCACGGAACTTTGCGACCGAGCAGAACCACTGCTCCGTGGCGCGGAAGATGATGGGGTGATGGCAGCGCCAGCAGTGCGGGTACTGATGCTTGATGTGCACCTGACCCATGACGGCACCGGACGCGGTGAGGTCGGCCAGGATGGTCTTATTGGCTGCCCAGACACGCTGGCCTGCGTACTTGCCGGCCAGGTCGGTCAGATAGCCGCCGTCGTCCACGGGGACAGTGATAGGCACCTGCGGATACTTCTGGCAGACGTTGAAGTCATCGACGCCGTGGCCGCCTGCGGTGTGGACGCAGCCAGAGCCGCTTTCCAGCGTGACGTGGTCGCCCAGGATGACCCAGCCCTCCTTGGGCAGGTAGACGTGCTGGTAGCGCATGAGCTCGAACTCTGCGCCGCTGACCGGCTCGCCCACGACCTCATAGTCGGTGATGTGGCAGGCGTCCATGACGCTCTTGACCAGCTCGGTGGCCATGATGTGGTACTCCTCGCCGATCTTGACGAAGGAATACTCGAACTGACCGTTCAGGCAGATAGCCTCGTTGGCGGGCAGGGTCCAGGTGGTGGTGGTCCAGATGACGAAGTAGGTCTTATCCATGGGGATGCCGTACTTTGCCAGCACACCGTTGGGATCCTGCGAGACGTGGAAGCGCACAAAGATAGAATCGCAGTCGTCCTCACCGTACTCGATCTCGGCTTCTGCCAGCGCAGTGCGGCAGTCCGGGCACCAGTACACGGGCTTGAGACCCTTGTAGATGTAGCCCTTCTTGGCCATCTCGCCGAAGATCTCGATCTGACGCGCTTCAAACTCAGGCTTCAGGGTCAGGTAGGGGTGCTCGAAGTCACCGATAACGCCCAGACGCTTGAACTGGTCGCTCATGATGTCGATATGCTCAGTGGCAAACTTTTCACAGATCTGGCGCAGCTCCAGCTTGGAGATGTCCTTCTTTTTGTCGCCGACCGAGGACAGAGCCTTCAGCTCAATGGGCAGGCCGTGGGTATCAAAGCCGGGCACATAGGGAGCCTGATAGCCCTCCATGTTCTTTTCGCGGATGATGATATCCTTGATGATCTTGTTCAGGGCAGTGCCCATGTGGATATTGCCGTTTGCATACGGAGGGCCGTCGTGCAGAATGAACTGGGGCTTGCCCTCATTGTGCTTCATGAGCTGGTTGTACAGGTCGTTGTCGTCCCAATCCTTGAGCATGACCGGTTCCTTTTTGGGCAAGCCGGCACGCATCTCGAACAGGGTCTTGGGCAGATTCAACGTACTGTCGTACTGCGATTTGTTCTTAGCCAATGGTTTACACTCTCCTCTATTTTTGCGTTGGGTGCCTTACTCGCTGAACTTGACGCCCTGAAAAGCATCATAGTCCGGCTCGTCCGGCTTCATATCAGCAGGAGGCGGGTCCAGCTTGAGCTGGCTTTCGTCCTTTGCCCAGAAATCCTCGCTGCTGTCAGCCGCCTTGTCGTCATCGGCAGGGGCGGCAGGTTCGGTGGTTTTGGTCGTTTCGGCAGGCTGCTCGGCCGGAGCTGCTGCAGCGTCGGCTGCGGGGGCAGCATCAGGCTGTGCGGCGGGCTGCTCTGCGGCAGTCTCCTGCGCAGACTCTGCGTCCTGTGCGGGGGCGTCCTGTGCAGCTTCCTTGGTTTCCTTCTGGAACTCCGGCAGACGGCTCAAAGACTCCACATGACTGCGGTACAAATTGAGCACATCGGCCTTGAAGCGGGTGACCTCCAGACGGACGCGGTCGTACTCCCGTTCCTCCGCCATACGCTTCTCATTAGCTTCGTTCTCGATCTCGTCTGCGCGGTCGCTTGCCTTCTGCAGCAGCTCGTTGGCATCGCGGATGATATCGTCGCCCCGCAGATTTGCGCGGTGGATGATCTCCTCAGCCTTCTGGTTTGCTTCGCGGATCACGTTTTCGCCCATGCGCTGAGCATTGATCAGCGCACTCTTGAGCATATCGCCGTCAGCCTCAAAGCTTTGCAGCTCGCCCTTGAGCTTCTGGTTCTCTGCGGTCAGATCTGCGATCTGCTTGCGCAGCTGCTCTGCCTGCGCATCGTTCTGCTGCAGCTGCTCCTCGACCTTGTCCAGAAAACGATCCACGTCCTCTGTACGGTAGCCGCGGAGGTTTTTTTCAAATTGTACAGAGCGGACATCCTGCGGAGTCAGCATAGTCATTTCCTCCCATAGCTTTTAATATTGAAAGAACTCAATGATCGAACGATCTTTTTTACTTTTCCCGGGCAATGCGGTCAGCCGGAAGCGGCCCTTGCCGCGCACGGTGAACACATCCTGCTCGTATACGGGGGCATGGGGCTTTTCTACCGGCAGATGGTTGATCTCTACCCTGCCCGCTTCGATCAGCTCCGCAGCAGTACCGCGGCTGACGTGCAGCATGGCAGAAAGCACCGCGTCCAGCCGCAGGGAGGACACGGTGGCAGTGAGCAGCTGCCGCTCCGGCACCGGGAAAGCCGGGATCTCTTCCGGCTCCAAAAGACGGGTGGACACCTCGGTGCGCCCCGCCTGGCACAGCTCCCGGCAGATGAGCTTTGCCGCCGGCTCCAGCGCGAACACATAGGCTGTGCCCGGCGCATCGGCGGGCAGCAGGATATCGCCCAGTGCTTCGCGCTTGAGGGCAAGCCCCATCAGGCTTCCCAGATAGTCCTTGTGCACCGGAAGCGCCGCACCGGGCAGCGCCCGGCACTGCAGCTGTACGCAGCGCACCGGACACTCGCCGTAGCTGTACTCCGGCTCCAGACAAAGCACCCGGCGCTCGGCCTCGGGCCAGCCGCCGTCAAAACGCCAGCCGTCCCGCACACCGGCACGCCCCAGTGCCGCCCGGGCAAGATCCTGTTCCCGGTCGCTGAGGAACGCGGAGTACCGGGCTATGCCGCGGGAAAAAGCCGCATCGGCAAGATCCTCGATATGCCGCATGAGATAGCGTTCCTCATCGTTGCGGGCGGGCACAAAGCCGCGCACCGCACCGGCTGCCGGATCAATAGAATGCGCCATTGTTCTCCAGCTCGTCCAGCAGGTCACCCATGATATCCACGTTGTACGGGGTAATGATAAAGGTGCTGTTGGCTACGCGCTTGATCTGACCGTTGTTGGCATAAGCCACGCCGGACAGGAAGTCCACCAGACGGCGGGAGACCTCCTTGTTGGTGGACTCCAGATTCAGCACCACGGTACGCTTGTTGTTCAGATGGTCGGCAATGGTGCTGGCATCCTCAAACCGCTCGGGCTTGACCAGAACCACCTTGAGCTGGGTGGTAGCGTGGATATTGACCACCTTGTTCTTTTTGCTGGTGCCCTCGGCAGGCTCTTCGGTCTCTTCATCCATCCCGATGCCGACGCCGCTGTTGTTGTTCACCATCTGGGGGCCGTCATCGATGTACTGATCCTCGTACTCGTCCCCTTCACCCATCAGGCCCTTTTTAATGCTATCCAGCAAAGACATAATTATCTGCTCCTTTCATTCGGGCAGCGCCCGGCTGCCTGGCGTTCTTTGCAAAAAGAATGCAAATAGCTTTTACTATTATCTGATTTTTTGCAGCAGATGTCAATAACTACAAAAGTTTTCCGTCATATAAATTTTGTCCCGAGACGATTATTTCGTCATAAAGCCTTACCTGACTGACAGAACCGTCCGTTCCCTTGGGCAAAACAAGGATGTAATCCCCTTCCGTGACCAGCGGATGGTCAGCATCCACGGGGTCGATCTTACAGAAGCGGGCGATGTTGCCGTACTTGACATACACGCCCGGGATATAGTTTTCACCCTGCGTCTCAGCCTCGGTGCCGTCCTCTTTCAGGTAGTGCACTGCTGCGGCAGGCACCCGCAGACCGGTGCTCTCGCTGGTGCTGATGCGGGCACGGGCGTGGTTGAGACACAGCACGTCGCCGTTGATGGAATTGCAGTGCAGCACAAAGCGGGCAACATCCTTTTCTGCATCAACGGTCACCTCGGTGACGGTAGCGCGCAAGGCGGCATCGCTCTGGCCGGGAAAGCTGATCTCCACTGCCGTGCGCAAGGGCTTGCCGTCCGAACCCAGCAGCTTTTCGGCCTGCTTTGCCGAGCACACACCGGCGTACTGCCAGCTAAAGCCTGCCACCAGCTTGCCTACGCAGCCATCCAGCGGCATCTCGGGGTCGGAGTCCAGATAGGCCTTGAGCTGCTCCGGGCTCTGCGCCAGAATGTCCGCAGCACCGGCGTTCAGCCGTCCGCTGCTGGCAGCCCGGACAAAGTAGCCGGTGGTGGGGGCGAGGATCTGGGTGGGGTTGCCCAGCTGGGCCTGCACGGTCTGTGCCTGCTGGGCAAGCAGCGCGATCTGATCTGCAAAGCCGGCGGTATCGCCGGTGGTGATCCAGAGCTTGTTCTGCGCCAGCAGATAGGCATCGGCACTGCTGTCCACATCGCTGTAACGGGCGGTGTCCAATGCATCCAGCAGATCGTACAGCGCACCGGAGCGCTCCTTGAGCAGACCGTCCAGCTGGGTGGCTGCGGTATTCTGGGAGCGCTGCAACAGATCGATCTGGCTGGTGAGCTGGGTCAGCTGCTGGCGCAGCACCGCCTGATTGGCGTCGGTGTACAGCTCTGCAACGGCAGTGCCCGCCGACACTCGCTCGCCATCCGAGACAAGGTAGCCCAGATTGCCGCTGCCGGAAATGCAGGTTTCGTCAAACAGCAGCACGCCGTCCGCTTCAATGGTATCGGAGATGGTGATGGGCAGCGCCGTTTCGTAGACGTTCTGAGGGAAAAGGATGTGCGCCGCCTGCCAGCAGACATACGCTGCCGCCGCCAGCAAAAAGGTGGCCATCACAACTGCCAGCGTGGTGAGCGCAGAGAGCTTGTGGCGCGGTTCCTGAGGGGTTTCCGGCATAAGGATCATCCTTTCGATAAAAAGTCTTGGGTCAGGCGCAGGGCGGTCTGCCGCACGTCCTCAGCCCCGGCATCCAGCCATGTGACCCCGTCCATGTGGCGGAACCATGTCAGCTGGCGCTTGGCGTAGTTGCGGGAAGCCTGTTTGAGTTTTTCAGTGCAGGCATCCAGCGCTGCAGTCTGCTCAAAATACGGAAAAAATTCTTTATAACCGATGGCCTGTGCGGCGGTGCGGAAGGCTTCGCGGTTGCGCCAGACGTATTCCGCCTCGGCTAAAAGCCCGGCTTCCAGCATTTTGTCCACCCGCAGGTCGATGCGGCGGTACAGCGCTGCACGGTCCGGGAAATCCAGCCCCAGCACAAGGCTGCGGTAGGGGCGCTCCGGCGGCAGCGAATCGGCCTTTTGTTCGCTGAGACGCTTGCCGGTGGCGTAGTAGTGCTCCAGCGCCCGCAGCACCCGCACCTTATTATTGGGGTGGATGGCAGCGGCGGCTTCCGGGTCCACGGCTTGCAGTTTTGCGTACATGGCTTCCGGGCCGATGGCTTCCAACTCGGCGGTCAGCTGCTCGCGCAGGCCGTCCGGGGCTTTTTCGGCGGTGAAGCGCACCCCGTACAAAAGGCTCTGCACATACAGTCCGGTGCCGCCTACCAGCAGCGTCAGATGCCCCCGGGCGGTGATATCCTGAATATACTCCCCTGCCAGCGCGGTGAAATCCGCCACGCTGAAGGTCTTTTCCGGGGTGAGGATGTCCACGCCGTGGTGCGGGATGCCGCAGGTCTCCTGCGGGGTGATCTTGGCAGTGCCCACATCCAAACCTCTATAGATCTGCATGGAGTCGGCGCTGATGACCTCGCCGGAGAACCGCTGCGCCAGCGCAACGCCCAGCGTGGTCTTGCCGGTGGCGGTGGGGCCTACCACAGCCACCACGGCGGGTTTTGCATTACACGATGCGTCCAAACTGCTTTTCCAACTCCTTTCGGGTAAGTTTGAGCACGCAGGGACGACCATGGGGGCAGAAAGGCGGCACCTCGCCGGAGAGGATCTTCTCGGCCAGTGCCATAAGCTCCTGCGGGGAGGACTTGTCCCCTGCCTTGATGGCGGCGCGGCAGGAGATGGAGTGCAGCACCCACTCGGTATGCTCGTTCAGTGCGTCCCGGCTGCCCTTGAGCAGGCGGTCGGCGATCTCTACCAGCAGATCCTCGGCATTCTGCGGCTCTACGTCCGCAGGCACGGCGCGCAGCAGCACGGTGCTGCCGCCAAAGTCCGCCACATCCAGCCCGGCGTTTTCCAGCAGGGGCTGGTTTTCCAGCAGCGCCTGCTTTTCCTCTGCGGAAAGGTCGATGGCGGCGGGCTGCAGCAGCAGCTGGCTGGGCACGTTGCCGTAGTTGGCAGCAAGTTTTTCGTACAGCTGGCGCTCATGGGCGGCGTGCTTGTCGATCAGGCACAGCTCGTCTCCCCGCTCTGCCAGAATATAGGTGCGGAAAACTTCGCCCACATACCGCAGCGGCTCTTCTCCCTGCGGTACATCAAAGCCCAGCTGTTCCGGCTGTTCGGGTTCTTCCGGCTGATAGGGCACCGTGGCGGCTTCGATCTCCGGGGCGGCGGGTACGGTGTTCCATGCCGCCATGTGATCCAGCAGCGGGTCGGCTGCGGTGTCCGTTTCCGGGTGCACATCCAGCTGTACCTCAGCAGCGGCTGCCCGGAAGGGCTGCGGTGCGGGCTGGACTTCGGTTGCATCCGGTTTTTCCGGGCTGTGGAGGGTGACCACCGGGTCCAGAATATCCTCTGCGGGGCCAGACTGCCGCCACGAGGGTACAGCAGCAGCCGCGCGGGCAGGCTGTGCGGGCTGTACCGGCGGGGTATCTGCCGTAAAAGCCGGGGTTTTCACCGGTGCAGCAGCGGGGCGCTGCTGCGGCGGGGCTTCCCAGCGCTGCGCGGGCAGTGTACCGGGGTCTGCCTGACCCGGAATCACAGCAGAAAGTCCCGTAAAGCGATTATTCTTTACAGCATTTTCGTTCTTTGTATCGTTTTCTTTTTCGGATTTCTCATTTTTGTCCGCTTCAAAGGTAAAGTGGCGTTCCCCGGTGCCGGGCTGTGCCAGCGCCAGCTTGACCGCATGATAAACGACATCGAACACGTCGTTTTCCCGGGCAAAGCGAGCTTCGATCTTTGCTGGGTGGACATTGACGTCCACAAGGTCTGTGGGCATTTCCAGCAGCAGGATGCCGCCCGGGAACTTGCCCTGCATGGTCGTGCCCTTAAAGGCCATTTCCATACCCGCCATGATAGTGCGGTTGCGCACATAGCGACCGTTGATGTAGAAATGCTGCATACTGCGGCTGGCGCGGCAGCTCTTGGGCGGGGTGATCAGACCAGTGACCCGGTACAACCCTTCCTCGGAGTGCACCTCGATGAGGTCGCGGCTGAACTCCCGCCCCAGCACCGCATAGGCGGCGCTGCGCAGCTGACCATCGCCGGGGGTGACATATTGCAGCTTGCCCTCCCGGATGAATTTGATGCTAACCTCCGGGTGGCTGAGTGCCACATGACCTACGTTATCTGCCACAAAGGTGCCCTCGCTGGAGTCCTTTTTGAGGAACTTCATGCGGGCGGGGGTGTTGTAGAACAGGTCCTGCACCCGGATGGTGGTGCCCACGGCGCGGGCGGCAGGCTCCCTGCCCTGCTCCTCGCCGCCGGCGATGCGGTAGCAGGTGGCAAACTCGTCCACCTCGGTGCGGGTGAGCAGCTCTACCCGCGCCACGCTGGCAATGGAAGCCAGTGCTTCGCCGCGGAAGCCCAGCGTATGGATGCTGTTCAGGTCGTCCGGCTTTTCGATTTTGCTGGTGGCGTGGCGGATGAAGGCCGTCGGGATATACTCGGCATCAATGCCGGTGCCATTATCACTAATTTCGATCAGCTTTACGCCGCCGGACTCGATGCTGACGGTGACCTGCGTTGCACCGGCGTCGATAGAGTTTTCCAAAAGCTCCTTGACCACCGATGCCGGGCGCTCCACCACCTCACCGGCGGCGATCAGCTCAGCGGTATGCTTATCCAGAACATGGATGACTGCCATGGTATTTTCCCTCCCCTGTGGTTGATTTTATGGTCAGCCATTCAGGCTGCCCTTGAGGGTCTTTTTCAGCTCGTACAAAAAGTTCAGCGCTTCAATGGGAGTAAGTGTTTCCACATCCACGGTCTCCAGCTTTTCCATCATCTCGCTGGGCACTGCCGGGGAATTGTACTCCTGCAAGGCGTCAAAATCCATCTGCTCCACCTTGTTTTTGGGGGCAGATGCTTCCAGCGTGCGCAGCACCTCGTGGGCGCGGCGGGTCACGCTGCCGGGCAGACCGGCCAGCTTTGCCACCTCGATGCCGTAGCTGTCGTCTGCAGGGCCGCGCACGATGCGCCGCAGGAAAGTGATGTCCTCGCCGCGCTTTTTGACCGCGATGTTGTAGTTTTTCACACCTTCCACGGTGCCTTCCAGTTCGGTCAGTTCGTGGTAGTGGGTGGCGAACAGGGTCTTGCAGCCCAGTCCTTTGGCAGGGTCTGCGATATGCTCCACCACGGCGCGGGCAATGCTCATGCCGTCAAAGGTGGAGGTGCCACGGCCGATCTCGTCCAGCACCACAAGGCTCTTAGCCGTGGCGTTTTTCAAAATTTCGGCCACCTCGGTCATTTCCACCATAAAAGTAGACTGGCCTGCGGCAAGGTCGTCCGATGCACCGATGCGGGTGAAAATGGCATCCACCACGCCCACATGGCAGCTGGCAGCCGGCACAAAGGAGCCGATCTGTGCCATCAGCGCAATGAGGGCATTTTGACGCATATAGGTAGATTTGCCCGCCATGTTGGGGCCGGTGATGATGAGGCAGCGGTCGGTGGTACAGTTGAGGGTGGTATCGTTGGGCACGAACATACTGCCCTTGAGCACCTGCTCCACCACCGGGTGACGTCCCTCGGTGATGGTCAGCACATCGCTGTCGTCCACCACGGGGCGGCAGTAGTTATTTTCCGCAGCGACCTGTGCCAGCGCAGCCAGTACATCCAGCTGGGCAATGGCATTGGCGGTGCGTTGGATACGGTCCAGCTGGGCACCGATGCTCTCCAGCAGTTCGTCAAACAGGCGGCGCTCCAGCGAGATGAGCCGCTCGTGTGCGCCAAGGATCTTGCTTTCCAGCTCCTTCAGCTCCTGCGTGATGTACCGCTCGCCGGAGGTGAGGGTCTGCTTGCGGATATAGGTCTCCGGCACAAGGTTTTTGTAGGAGTTGCTCACCTCGATGAAGTAGCCGAACACATGGTTATAGCCGATCTTCAGCTTGGGGATGCCTGTCTCCTGCCGCAGGCGGGCCTCCAGCTGCGCCAGCACCCCCTTGGTGTTGTCGCGGATGGAGCGCAGCTCGTCCACCTCGGCATGGTAACCCTTGGCAATGACGCCGCCATCCTTGAGGGTGGAGGGGGCGTCCGGGTCTACTGCGGCATAAATGCGCGCCTTGATATCCTCCAGCGGGTCGATGCTGGCGGCAAGCTCGGAAAGCTCCGGGCAGCTGCAGCCCTCCGCCTGCTTGCGCAGACCGGGCAGACGGTCGCAGGTCTGGGCAAGGGTGTAGATCTCCTTGGGGGTGGCAGAGCCGTACACCGTGCGGGTCATCAGGCGCTCCATGTCCGCGATATAGTGCAGTTCCTCGGTCAAATCGCCGCGCACCATGGTCTGGCGCACCAGTGCCTCCACAGCGTTCAGGCGGTGGTTGATGAGCGGGCTGGAAATAAGCGGCTGCTCGATCCAGCTGCGCAGCATCCGCTTGCCCATGGCAGTGCTGGTCTTATCCAGCACCCACAGCAGGGTGCCGCGCTTTTCGCGTCCGCGCAGGGTCTCGGTCAGCTCAAGGTTTGCCCGGGTGACCGGCGAAAGCCGCATAAACTGGGCTTCGTTGTAAGTAATAACCGTCTTTAACCGCTCCACGCCCTTGATCTGGGTATCGTGCAGATATTCCAGCAGCGCGGCCATGGCAAAGCGCACCAGACCCTCGGCAGCTATGCCGGTGGTCTGCGACCAATCTCGGCCAAACTGCTCTTCCAGCGCAGACGCCACCAGCCCCGGCGCATAGCGCTCGTCCTCGACCAGCTCCACCGAGCAGTTCATATTCTTCTTGATGTAAGCGGTCACTTCGCGGCAGTCCAGCAGACCGGGGTTCAGCAGTACCTCGCTGGGATGGTAGCGGCACAGCTCGGTAATGACCGCCGGGGCGATCTTATCCGCCGTCAGTTCGGTGATATGCGCCGTACCGGTGGAAACATCCGCAAAGCACAGACCGGCCTTTTTGCCCTTGAGGTACAGGCTGGCAATGTAGTTGTTACGGTCGTCCTGCAGCATACTGCTTTCAATGACCGTACCGGGGGTGACCACCCGGATGATGTCCCGCTTGACAAGCCCCTTGGCTTTAGCGGGGTCCTCCACCTGCTCGCAGATGGCCACCTTATAGCCCTTGGCGATCAGGCGCGCCACATAGCCCTCGTAGCTGTGGAAGGGCACGCCGCACATGGGGGCGCGCTCCGCAAGGCCGCACTGCTTGCCGGTAAGGGTAAGATCCAGCTCCCGGGACGCCGTGACGGCATCATCGAAGAACATCTCGTAAAAATCGCCGATGCGGTAAAAAAGAATTTCGTCCTTGTGTTGATTTTTGATCTCAAGATACTGCTGCATCATGGGCGAAAGCTCTGCCATGGTTTTTCCTCTTTCCCTTGTATGGTTCCGTCAGCCGGTTTGCGGGCTGTAACCGCCGGTGCAAACAAAACGCGGTCTGTGTTGCACAGCCGCGTTCCGATGAAAACTCTGCTTAGTGGCAGCCGCCGCAGGTGGAGCAGCTGCCGGTGCAGGAGGCAGAAGGCTCCTGCACGGTCATGGGGTCGCCGCCGTTCATGGCGGTGTTGATGATGGCGTCGATATAGTTGACCAGATTCTCGCACTCGCGCTTGGCCTCGTTATATGCCACCATGCCCTCGTTGCCCATGATCTGACCGTAAAGGCTGTTCACCTTCTCGTTCAGCTCAGCGATGCGGGCATCATCGCGCTCGTTTTTGCCGATCTCATTGTTCAGATCCATACGGGCCAGATTGAACTCGCCGATCAGGTTCTGCAGCTCCTCATCCTTATCGTTTGCCTTGCGGGCCTGATCCAGAATGACGTAGCGGGGGTCGGTCTGCAGTGCCATAGCGGCACGCTTGAAAAGATCAATGCAATCCATGATTGGGTTCTCCTTGTTGTTTTTATTCTTTCTGGGGCAGTTTGCCCCGGAATCACGTTTTTATGCTTCCACATCGCCCAGCAGCACAGTGGCGCGGGCACCGGTAAGATGTACGGTCGCGTAGCTGCCCAGCAGTGCCGGGTCGGCGGCAAACTCCACGGTCAGGTTGTTGTCCAGCCGGCCGGAAAGGGTGCCCTCGTTGCGGCCGTAACCTTCCACCAGCACCCGGACAGTCTGCCCTACCTGCGCCTTGACCAACGCCATGGCGATCTCGTCCTGCGCAGCCAGCAGGCGGGTCATGCGGTCGGTCTTTTCCTTGCGGGGGGTGGGGTCCGGCATTTCGGCAGCCTTGGTGCCGGTACGCTTGGAGTAGATAAAGGTGAACAGCTGCATATAACCCACCTTGCGCACCAGTTCCAGCGTTTTTACAAAATCCTCCTCGGTCTCGCCGGGGAAGCCCACGATGATATCGCTGGAAAAAGTGATGCCGGGCACGGTCTTGCGGGCGTATTCGATGAGCTCCAGATACTGCTCCACCGTATAGTGGCGGTTCATCTGCTGCAAAAGCCGGTCGGAACCGCACTGCACCGGCAGATGCAGGTGCTTGCACAGCTTCGGCTGGGCGGCGATGGTATCAATGAGCTTGTGGCTGGCGTCCTTGGGGTGGCTGGTCATAAAGCGGATATGGTAATCGCCGGGCACGGTGCACAGCAGGTTGAGCAGGTCGGAGAAATCGATCTGCTCTTCCAGACCCTTGCCATAGCTGTTCACGTTCTGACCCAGCAGGGTGATCTCCTTATAGCCCGCTTCCACAAGGCTGCGGAACTCCGCAAGGATATCGCCGGGCTTGCGGCTCTTCTCGCGGCCGCGGACATAGGGCACGATGCAGTAGGTGCAGAAGTTGTCGCAGCCGTACATGATGGGCAGCCAAGCGCGGAACTCGCTCTCGCGCCGGATGGGGATATTCTCCACGATGACCGGACGCTGGGCAGGGTCCAGCAGCACCCGCTTATGCTTTTGCAGCTTCTGGGCAACCAGCTGCGGCAGGGTATCGATGCCGTCCACGCCGAACACCAGATCCACATAGGGGTAACTCTTGCGCAGCTTTTCCACAACGTGCTTCTGGTTAGCCATGCAGCCGCACAGGCCGATGATGAGACTGGGCTTTTTTTCCTTGAGCCCCTTCAGCGCGCCCACGTTGCCGAACACCCGCTGCTCGGCGTGCTCGCGCACGGCGCAGGTGTTGAACAGAATCAGGTCGGCGTCCTCGGGCTTATCGCACAGGCCGTAGCCGATATCCACCAGCACGCCTTTGATGCGCTCGCCGTCGTTGACGTTCTGCTGACAGCCGTAGCTGTGCACAAAGGCCAGCGGCGGGGTGTCGTAGGTCTGCCGCACCAGCTCGGCGGCAACGGTATTATGTTCAAAGTTAATGTATTCCAAAAAAACCATCCTTCTCCGCCGGGCAGGGCAGTCCCATGCGGCGAAACTCTATTTTCTGCTATTATATAAAAGACACTCTTTAGTATACCCTGTTTGGCCGCTGCGGGCAAGAGGAAACACGCAAATTTTATGCCTGTTTGGCCGCTGCAACCTCTGCATCCTGTCTGCGGCAGCACTCTTCGCACACGCCCAGCAGCACCACGGCGCAATCCTGCACCCTGCCCTTCTGGTTTTTGACCAGTTCCAGCACCTGTTTTCCGTCCACATCTGCATCGGTCACGCCGCCGCAGACGGTGCAGTACAAATGGCTGTGCCACGGCAGAGTGTGGTCAAAACGGTCGGCCTTGCCGGGAATGGACACCCGGCGCACCCGCCCGGCCTCCACCAGACTGTTCAGGTTGCGGTACACAGTGCCAAGGCTCAGGTTCGGGCACTCCTGTGCGGCTTTATCGTAGATCTCTTCCGCAGTCGGGTGGTCGCACAGCCGCTCCACCGTCTGCATGACAAGCTCCCGCTGTTTTGAGTAGCGCATATCCATCCTCCTTTTTTACACGGTTCAGACGTTTTCTTCCCCTTTGATCTTTGCCCAGTATGCCCGGGCTGCCTGCTCGGTCTTGTTGTCGCCAAAGGTGTAGTACTTGGTATCCTTCAGCACATCCGGCAGGTACTGCTGCTGTACCCAGTGGTTTGCGTAGCTGTGGGCATATTTGTAGTTCTGCCCCTTCACCAGCGCATCCTCGCCGTCAAAGTGCTTGTTTTGCAGCTGGCGTGGGATGGGGCCGGTGCGCCCGGCCTGCACATCCGCAATGGCTGCGTTGATGGCGTCGTGGGCGCTGTTGGATTTAGGGCTGGTTGCCACCAGAATGACCGCGTCCGCAAGCGGCAGACGAGCCTCCGGCAGACCCACCATGTTGGCAGCATCCACCGCCGCCTTGACGATGGGGATGATCTGCGGGTAGGCAAGCCCCACATCCTCGCAGGCGCACACCATCAGGCGGCGGCAGGCAGAGGGCAGATCTCCCGCTTCCAACAGGCGTGCCAGATAATGCAGTGCCGCGTCCGGGTCGGAGCCGCGCATGGACTTTTGGTAGGCAGAAACGATGTCGTAGTGGTCGTCGCCCTCCCGGTCGTAGCGCATGGCGGTGCGGCGGGTGACCTGCCGGATCATATCCAGAGTAATGCGCTTTTCTCCGTTTTCCACCGGTGCCGCCGTGACTGCAAAGTCCAGACAGCCCAGCGCCTTGCGCAGATCGCCCCCGGCGCTTTCGGCCAGATAGGCACAGGCGTCCTCGTCCATGCACACCGGCACCTGCTCCCCCTCGGAAAGGCGCTGCACGGCGTTGCGCACCCCGCGCTCCACATCCGCTGCGGCAAGGGGCTTGAACTCAAACACAGTGCAGCGGGAAAGCAGGGCATTATAGATGTAAAAATAGGGGTTCTCGGTGGTGGAAGCAATCAGGGTGACGCTGCCGTCCTCGATGCATTCCAAAAGGCTCTGCTGCTGCTTTTTGTTCAGGTACTGGATCTCGTCCAGATACAGCAGAATGCCGCCCGCCGCTGCCAGCGTGCCGATATCCTTGAGCACCGCCTTGATATCCCCTGTGCCGCAGGAGGTGCCGTTGAGCTTGTGCAGGGTCATGCCGCTGTTCTCGGCAATGATACGTGCCACCGTGGTCTTTCCGGTACCGGAGGGGCCGTAAAAGATCATGTTGGGAATGCGTCCGCTCTCGATGGTGCGGCGGAACACCCGCCCCGGGGCCAGCAGATGCTGCTGCCCGCACACATCCGCCAGCGTTTTGGGACGCAGGCGCTGCGCAAGAGGTTCGTTCATGGTGGTTTCTCCTTCCCTGCCCGCAAGGCACTTTTTATATAGTATAACGCATTTAGAAAAGGAGGACAAGGGCTTTTCTGAAAATCATTCTCAGATAATGCCCCGTAAACATTTACAAATCCTGTCAAACATGGTATGATTCAAGTATTCCCTTTCAAAGGAGGTTTGTCCCATGCCGGTACGAAAAAAGGTCCCGGAGGACCTTACCGCAAAAAAAGCGCTGGCGCTGGAAGTCATCCGGCGTCTCAAGGCTGAATACCCAGATGCAGGGTGCACGCTGGACTACGACCACGCATGGCAGCTGCTAGTCAGCGTGCGGCTGGCCGCCCAATGCACGGATGCCCGGGTGAACATCGTGGTGGAAGAGCTGTTTGCAAAATACCCCAGTGTGGCGGCGCTGGCTGCCGCCGAACCGGAGGACATTGAAGCCATCGTCAAGCCCTGCGGGCTGGGACACTCCAAGGCGCGGGACATCTCGGCTTGTATGCGGATGCTGCGGGACAAGTACGACTGCCGGGTGCCTGACACCTTTGACGAATTGCTTGCCCTGCCCGGCGTGGGGCGCAAGAGCGCAAACCTGATCATGGGCGATGTGTTCGGCAAGCCCGCCATCGTTACCGACACCCACTGCATCCGGTTGTGCAATAAGATCGGCCTTGTGGACGGCATCAAGGAGCCGCAGAAGGTGGAGATGGCCCTGTGGAAGATCATCCCGCCGGAGGAAGGCAGCGACCTTTGCCACCGCTTTGTGATGCACGGCCGTGCGGTGTGCAATGCCCGCAAGCCGGAATGCGAAAAATGCTGTTTGAAAGACATCTGCCGCACCGCCCGCGAAGCCGCCGGGCAGCAGGCAGAGCCGTGATTTTCAAGGAGGTATAATCTATGATCACCTTAACCATTTTACTTATCGTTGCCCTGCTGTGTGTACTGGTGGGCTGTCTGACCGGCCTGCTGACGCTGGTGGGCGTGCTGGCTTCTCTTTTTGTGGGCGTGCTGGTGGGTGCGCTGGCCGGATATCTGGCCGGGCGTTTTATGGGCACGGAAACTTCCCTTGGCCGCAACATCCTGATGGGTGTGCTGGGCAGCTTTGTGGGCGAGTTTTTGTTCGGCCTGCTGGGCATCCACGCTTCCGGCAGCTTTTCTTCCTTTGCCATCTCGGTGATCGGTGCCTGCATCTGCATCTGGATCGGCCAGAAGATCTCCAAGTAAATTTTTTGTAACAGTAAGCCGCCGCATTCTGCTGCCGGAGTTTCCGGGCAGGGTGCGGCGGCTTTTAGCTTTACGAGCGCACAAAATTATTAACTTGCAACGCTTTTTCCTTGCTTTCAGTGGTAACTCACGCTATACTTATTGCAGCTTCGTTACTTCTGGATGATAGAGGAACTATTGTCGATTACGTTGGCAAGGAGGCGTGTCAAATGACCATCCGCATTTCTGATGAAGATCGGAAGATGATTAACGAAATAGACAAATGGACGATTTGGGACACTGCCGGGAATCGTGTTTTCCGCGAGGATACTCCACCGCAGATTATTGCCGAGCAAAAACGTCTTGCGCAGAAATATCTTCCGTTTGATTAAACCACGATGCACACGCACCGTGGTTTTTGTTTGTCCATTTTTAGCACGATACAGAAATGCCCCGTGCTATTTTGTGCCACCTTGCGCCACTGATCAAAACCTATCTCCATTTTCCTTTCTTATACGCCACTATTTCCACGAGAGCTAACGCTCATTGGCGGTGTTGCACTATAAAAAGCTTTGCCGTTTACGGTGCCCTGCGTCATGCCAATCAAATCGATCAACTGATCCTCAGAATATGGAATTTGACAGTTTTTCAACTTCTTGGAGTTGCACGAATAGATTCCATCTAACAGAGTGATCACCCCCATCCGCTCCAGACTTGCCAGCATTTTTCCAAGTTCTTTTCGGTCACATTTTATCCCTTTTTCCGAAATGGCCGTTGCAATCTGGGATGCCGACAATGTTTTTTCAGTTAGCAACATAGCCAATGCAAGCTTGGCTCCTTTTAAGTAGTATGGGACGATTTTATTGCGTATCCAAATTCCCTTTTTCATGTTGCAGTTCTCCTTTTAGAATCTGCCCATCCTCGATCCGAATGACCTGCTGCGCCTTCTGCGCAATTTCCGGGTTGTGGGTAACAACGATAAGCGTTTGCCCGAACTCCGCAGCACATTCCATTAGCAGCCGCATCGTATCCTCGCCCGTCCGCGTATCCAGATTTCCGGTAGGCTCGTCTGCAAAAACGATGCGCGGTTTTGCAATCAGTGCACGGGCAATCGCCACACGCTGCTGCTGTCCACCGGAGAGCTGCGCGGGGCGGGAGTGCAGCTTGCCCCCAATACCCAAGATTCCGGTCAGCTTATGGAGCATCTGTTCATCCGGCGCTCTATGGTCGAGATAAAACGGGATCAGAATATTATCCTGCACCGTGTACTCCGGGAACAGCCGGAAGTCCTGAAAAATAAAGCCGATCTTTTGCCGCCGCACCTGTGCCAGCTGCTCCGCATTCATTGCATAAATATCCTGACCGTCCAGCAGCACCTTACCGGTGGTGGGCGGCAAAAGTCCTCCCAGAATTTTCAGGAGCGTGGATTTTCCGCTGCCGCTGGAACCGATGATGGACGCAAATGTACCGTTTTCAAGGGTCAGGTCGCTATTTCTGAGGGCGTGAACCGCGCTTTCCCCTTCCCCGTAGGTTTTGGAGATCTGTACAGCTTCCAGAATTTTATCTTTCATAAGATGTCCCCCTTGGATGCTTTTTTACGAATAAAAGAGAAGATCGGCAGCAACGCTGCGGACAGCCAGAACACCATCAGCAGAACGCTGACCATGATCTGACTTCCCACGGGTTTATGGAACGCATATACCCGTCCGCTTGTATGAATACGGATCAGGTCGAGAATGCTCTGGATCGGAACGATACGCGAAACTACCGCATAGACGACGATGTTCACAAGCAGCGTTGTCCCAACGATGACCGGGAGCAGCAGCTTTGCATAGGACAGCACCAGTTTTTTCGGGGAAACGCCCAGCGTCAGGAGAAGCGACAGCCGCTGCTGCTGGACTTCATAAGCCGAAAGATTCAAAACCACCAGCAGCGCACACCCCAGAAGGACCCCGAATACCGCAAGGATACCGACAAGGAAAGCGCTCTGTGTGCCCTCGGTGTAGCTCTGGCTGATCAGGTCGTAGTTATCTGCACTCAGGATACCATTCCTGCGCGTCGCAATGGAGGAAATAGACCGCCGCAAAGAGAAATTGCTGCCAGCGGACAGTTTCACGTTCAGGCTGCTGTATCCTTCCTTTTCCATAAAGAAACTTCCTGCGCTCTCAAACATTTTATGGTAAAGAGCCGTACTGACAAAAATTGTGCCGCTGAAAAGGAGCCGGTCTGTTGTCAGCAGTGTGTAATTGCGTGCAGACTTTACGACACCGGCAATGGGCAGCTGGGCGGTGTACGTCCGGTAGACCTCATTCCCGGCTTCATCCTGCCCTGTATAACGCTGGTATTGGATGCTCAACTTGTCTCCGGCCGCAAAAACCGGTTCAACCAACGTACTGCCATCCGGTTGGAAGCCCTGATAATATTCATCCGCAGCGGGGTCATAATAGCAATCTCCCCACAGGGTCAAAACAGAATCCCCTGCCAGCAACGTTTCTATTTCCTCGTCCGAAACGCCGGCATCTGCGGCAATGCGGCGCAGTTCGTCCTCAGGCAAGGCGCAGACGGTCGTATTCAGCGTTCCTTTTTCTGCATTTTGCATCAAGCTCGGAATGTCCGTATAAAAACCGTTATCCTTGACCCGGATATCAGCAAGCATCCGGCTGGACCGGATCTTGTCTGATGTCACGGTATAGGTATCGGTCAGATCAATTGCAGCGGAAACCTCTTCCACACCGGGCAATGCAGCGAGATCCTCTTTCAGAGAAAACGGCATCCCGGAGGTTCCGTTCATCTTGATGGACAGACAGGCATACGGTGCATCCAGATCATATGGCAGCATGACACGCCAGCCGACATACAAACAACTGACGGCGATCAGCAATACCGCGCAGCCGACACCGATCTGCGGTGCAAGCGGCAGCTGTGCCAAGCGGAATTTTTTTGCAGGCTTCTCTTTGGGTTTTGCGGTCTGCGGGCGAACCAGCACCGCAGGCAAAAGTGCACCCAGCAGTACGGAGAGCAGAAACAGCACCGCCAACGGCACAAGAGATGCAGCGGGGACCGCCAAGAACGAAAGGTGCTTCTGCAGCCCCAGACCGACGGCCGCAGCACCGCAGCCCAGTGCAAACCCTGCAGCAACTGCTGCAAGCCCGGCAAAAAGCGCTTCCCACAGGCACATAAGCCGGAGATCCCGATTTTTAGCCCCCAGCGTCAGGAAGGTGTTGATGGTATGTACACGCTTGTGCAGAACGATCAGGAAATACTGCGCCACTGCAAAAAAGCTGACCAGAATCGCTGCGACCAGCAAAAAGCGCAGGGAGGACGAAACGGTATCCTCCTGCGGGTAGGCATACTCGTTTGCCACTAAAGCAGGGTCGGTCGAAGCGGTCACGGGTGCGGTTGCATTCAGATAATAAAACGTCTGGAACTTTTGCCCGTCCAAGGCAAGCGGCTCTGCTACAATGCCGCTGACGGTGAGATTGCCGTTCAGATTCCAATAAACATCATAGGCAGGAAGAACACCGCACAGGGTATAGGCTTTTTCCATCACTGCGCCGGAGCCTGCCAGCGGGTCGTAATCATTGGCAGCCACCTTCAGCGTGACCGTCTGCCCTACGTCATAGGAACAGCCCAGCGCATCCAGCAGCGTCGTCGTCATGGCAATCTCATCGGGCTGGGTGGGGAAATCACCGCTGATCGGCACGATACGCCCCAGCTGTGCAAAGGTATCGTCTACCGTTCCGATCCCGCCCGCCACGCCATCGTCTGCGCCGAGAACGATTCCGCTTTGGATCACTGTGCTGACCTGTGCGGATGCGGGCAAGGTGTTTTTTGCCTGTGCGGCATCCACAGCAGTATCCGACAAACGCAGGTACTGCCATTCGCCATATAACTCACAGCGGGTATCCTGCAATACCTGTGCAGAGCTGACGGAGTAGATCACCGCCGCCGTCAGGAACGAGAAAACCAGTGTCAGCAAAAGCAGCAATAGGCTGGTCTGCTTCTTGCGGCCAAGCATCCCATGAAACGCCAGAATGATAGATGGACTTTCTTTGATTTTCATAAGGCACCCTCGCTGTATAAGCGAAAACACTTTGTCTCCAAAATTGTAATGCCACTCCATGTTTGGAGCTTTCCAGTTTCAATATACCATGGATTTTTTTGAAATCAAGACCTTTGGCAAAAGTGGTATGTCACACCGCTTGATGCGACGCTTTTTACTGACCGCCTGTTTCAAAAAAGAAGTTGTCCTCACGATAGTGCTATCTTTATATTACGCTTTTGATCGTGGAGCAATGTATATGAACAACCGAGAAAACAGATTTTCCCGTTTCTGTCTGCATAGATAGGTCAATGATCCTACAAGCACTTGACAGCAGGACAGGAAACGAGGTAAACTATTGCAAGTATAGGCTCATTCTGTCTTTCAGAATGAGATGATTCAATAGGGCACAAATGATTGCACTGGGATCCATTGAAACCCAGAGCTTTTGCTTATATTGCGGGACAGGGCGAAATTGGTGCTGTAACAGATCACTATTTTTCAGCAAATAAAACCCTTATTGCAAAAATATATTGTAGATCAAAAGCACTCCTCTTTCCCAGAATGACTTCATCAAAATCACAACGAAAGGTTAAAGGAAAAATGAACTATCCTGCCAAGTATTTTGTACTGGAACAGGGCGAGCTGCCGGAGGTATCCGGCGGCGGCTTGCTGGATGTTTTTGACCGCGTGACCGCTTATACGTTTCAGAACCAGTTTCTGGGCAGTATGCGCACTGCCGTGTGGAACTGCCTGCTGCAAAAAAGCCTGCAGCCAACGGTAGACTGGGCAAAAGACTTCTGGCAGATGTCCCTCCTGCGAAAAGCGACCTTTCTGTACGGCGGTGTCCGGTTAGGGCAGACCGTGGCCAACTACTGGAAGATGTAAGACGGCAGGGTGATATATGGAGAACATCAAGCTGTTAGTGGCGATGCACAAAGCGTACTGTCTGCCGGAAGATGCAGTTTATGCGCCCATTCAGGTGGGCGGTGTACATATTCCTGGCATGGAAAACGCGCTGAGAGACGACACCGGAGAGAATATCTCAAACAAAAACAGATCCTATTGTGAGCTGACTGCTCTTTACTGGGGCTGGAAAAACCTGCAGGCAGATTATCTGGGGTTGGTGCATTACCGGCGTTATTTTGCCCGCAGAATGCCCGGCGGCAGAAAGTTTGACCGCATCGCATCAGGAACCGAGATCCATGCTGCACTGGAAAAAGCCCCTGTGATCCTGCCGAAAAAGCGCAATTATTGGATCGAAACGACCTATACCCAGTACATTCACGCCCATCATAAGGAAGATCTGGATGCTGTACAGAGTATCCTTGCAGAAAAATACGCAGCCTACCTGCCGGCCTACGCAGCTGTCATGGGGCGCACCAGCGGGCATCGGTTCAATATGTTCGTCATGCGCAGAGACATTCTGGATGCATACTGCACATGGTTGTTCGATGTGCTGGCAGAAGCCGAAAAGCGTATCGATGCGGACCGTTATGATGCGTACAATGGCCGTGTTTACGGTTTTCTGGCCGAGCGGCTGCTGGACGTCTGGATGGAAACGAACCATATTGCGTATACGGAACTGCCCGTGGTGTTTTTGGAAAATCAGCACTGGCTCAAAAAGGGCACTGCATTTCTCAGCCGTAAAATTCGATATAGGAGACCGTAAAGAATGCTGGTTTATATTGCAGCCACGCTGATCTCCTGCCTGTTGGCAGTCTGGTGCGAAAAACGGAACACTGATGCTCTGAACGCTATTGACAGCAAACAGCGCTGGGGAGCACTTGTGCTCTGTTCCCTGCCGCTTATATTAGTAAGTGCGGCGCGGTGGGGCGTGGGCACAGATTTTCTTTATACCTATCTGCCGGAATTCCGGGCTCTGCAGTGGCTGCGGGCAGGCGGTGGCGATGCGCTGTGTCAGGAGCTGTTTGCGCCGATGCGCGAAGATCTTACCCGGTGGGGGCTGTATGAGAGTCCAGAGTCTGCTTTGCAGTTCTTTTTAGGCGTGCTGGACAATTGCGAGCCAGGGTATCGGGTCTTGATGGAAGCTGCTGTGGCATTGGGCGGAAACTTTCGTCTTGTAATCGCGGCTACATCTGTTATAATAGGTTTGTGCGTTTATTATGCCATATTCACCCAGTGTTCTGCTCCGGTTCTGGCTATCTACCTCTATGTAGCCAGCAGCAATTATTTTCTCAGCATGAACATCATCCGGCAGTACATTGCCATTGGCATCGGGCTGGTGGCCGTACAGTTCATCCGGGAGAAGCGGCTCTTCCCTTTTCTGGCCTGCGTGGCGGTGGCAATGCTGTTCCACACTACAGCGGTGGTACTGCTGCCGTGTTATTTTTTGTGCCGGGTCGAGCTGAACCCCCGCTATGCCCTGTTGCTGACAGCAGGCGTGCTGGCCTGTTCTGGTGTTTTGGGTACGGCTGCTGCCTGGCTGATGCCGCGGATCGGGCTGGGATATTATGCCCGTTATCTGGGTTCTGCATGGAGTGAAGACGGCTTTGAGACGATGTTCTTTGTCATAAACCTGTGCGTTCTGCTGTTCTGCGGGCATTACTGGAATGCAGCAAAGCAGCGCTGTCCCTATTACGTTATTTGGTACAACATGACCTTGTTAGGGACTTTTGCACTGGCACTGTCCGGGGTGCTGCCGTTGATGAAACGGTTGAATTACTACTATGCAGCCCCGCAGTTCCTGCTGCTTCCGGAAGCGCTGCAGACAGAAACAGACCCGCACCGCCGCCGCATCCTGACCGGGTTGGTGGCAGCTGCCTTTGCGGCAGAAACTCTGGTAGCTGTAGTGCTGCTGAACAAAAACGAAGTGTTGCCATATCGACTGTGGTGATCACTGCATAAAGGAGAGAAAGTCGTGATCAAATGCACGGAGAGGTCAGGTGTCTATCAGGCAGTCAAACGCCTTTTTGATATTCTGGCAAGTCTTGCGGCTCTGGTGGTGTTGTCCCCGCTCTTTCTGGTGATCGCCATTTTGATTTTATCAGAAGACGGCAGACCGGTTTTTTACAAACACACCCGGGTGGGCAAGGGTGGAAAAACATTTCAGATGTACAAATTCCGCACAATGTATCAGGACCGGAGGATCGTTCTGACCCCGGAGCAGCAGGTGGAGCTGCAGCAGGAGTTCAAACTGGAAAACGATCCCCGTGTGACCCGGATCGGCAGCAAGCTGCGGATGTCCAGTCTGGATGAGCTGCCGCAGCTGCTGAATATCCTGAAAGGCGATATGAGCTTTGTGGGGCCACGGCCCATTATGGAGCGGGAATTTGAATTTTATACTCCGGCGGAAACCGCAGCATTTCAGAGCGTCAAGCCCGGTCTGACCGGGTACTGGCAGGCGTATGCCCGCAACGATGCAACCTATCAGAGCGGGGAACGTCAGGCCATGGAGATGTACTACGTAAAGAATGTCTCCCCCTTGCTGGATATCCGTATCCTGTTCAAAACCGTAGGCGCAGTGCTGCGGAAGTCCGGTGTAAAGTAAGGCAGTAAGGCAACTTGTAAAAAGGAAGCAGCGTTTATGAAGAAAGCACTGAAAAAAACGTTGTGTGGGATCGGATCGTGTGCGGTAGTGGCAGGTGGTCTGCTGTATTTTAGAGCTCATACAGAGCCATCGCCTTTGCCCGTCAGTGAACCTCCGGCTGCACAGAGTGCGGTCTCTGAGCCGGAAAGCAATTCGTTGACAGATACAGCAAAAGAAGACGTTGAGACCTTGATCCAAGACGGCGAGAACATGAGCAGCTCGGAAGTGGAAGAACTGCTTGAAAAGATCGCCGCACAGGAAGAAAACGCTGCCGGAAGCGAAGCATCCGCTGCAGCCAGTTCATCCCGTCCGGAAGGGGCTTCCAGTGCAGATACCAGCACGGCTGCGGTCTCCAGTTCTGTTGTATCGCAAAGCCAGAGCACATCCGCTGCTGCTTCTCAGCCACAGCAGGACGAATGCGACGCGCAGATCGAAGCGTTGGTAGCGCAGCTGTACCAGCAGCAGGAGCGCTATGAACGGGAGCTGCTGGAGATCATCCGGCAGGCACATCAGGAGTATGTTGCTTACCCAGAAGATCAGCGCAGCCTGATTTTGAAAGTACAGGTCGTTCTTGGAAAAACAAATGTTCTGGCTGCGATGGAAAAGGACTGCGATGCCGAAGTGAATAATATATGCAGCCAGATGACGGCTATTCTCAAGGCAAATGGTCGGGATACTGCCATCGTGCGGGAAGTAAAAAAGACATACACCGATAAAAAAGCAGAACTCAAGCAGGAACTTATCCGTCAGACTTACAGCGGCGGCGATGGCAGCGGTTCGGCCGGGCATTGGCTGTATGATCGGCTGGAATGAAAATTTGTATCTACAGCAGTTTGCTTTTTTAGTGCCTAAGCAGCACCCGCAAACTGCATATCGCAAGCATGATGTTTTATAGGCACTTTTTTTGAAAATCGCGATAACAAACAACGATCACGAGGTGGAATTATGAAATACCCCTGCAATTACGATCTTCTCCGCGAAGAAGAAATGGTCTATATCGCTGGTGGTTCAGCGCTGGATGCATTCAACTACCTGTTTGGTGACTGGTTCCGCGATATGCTGCTTTCCGATATCCGCAATGCAACGTGGGGCAGTATGCAGCAACTGAATGTACAGCCTGTGGTGGACACCGGCAAAAAGATCGCCAGTTGGGCTTGGCCGGCACAGCTGGCCTATGGGTACGGTTTCTACCGTCTGGCGCTGACCGTAAAGAGCTTTCTGACCCAGTAAAATGAAAAAACGAAGCCGTCAGAGTATCATGTGATATCTATCACACGGTACTCTGACGGCTTCTTATTTTATAGCAATTCAACTTTTTAATGCAACAGCAGCAGCGTTGCATTGCATATCGCAGATATGCTGTTTGAATGTTGCACTAATTTCTTGACTTGCGATAACGATCATTCTGCTATCACTTCGGTTCCAGTCACTTCACGCCTGCCTTTTTCGCGGTAAAACGCTGATACGCAGGCAGCGGCAGCAGCACACGGCCTGCCAGCGGCTGCACCTGTACCGACACCTGCTTGCAGGGAGCACACTCGCCGTCCACGGTGGCAATGATCGGCCCGCGGCCATCTGCTGCCCGCAGGCTGACCGATTTTGCGCGGCGATAGATAAAGTAAGGCTTTGCGGCCTCGGTGAGCTGGCCGTTTTGAAAGTGCTGACCATTTTTGTACAGCATCAGCAGCTTTGCAATGACCCGGCGGCTGACCTTGCGCACGATGAACACATCAAGCCAGCCGTCATCCGGCTGTGCCTCCGGCCCTGCCATAAAGCCGCCGCCGTAGGCGCGGCCATTGCACACCGCGCACATCAGGCAGTCCACGGTCAGCACCTCGCCGTCAATGACGTACTCCACCCTGCGGCCGATATGCCCGCACAACTGTTGTACGATGGACAGTGCATAAGCTGCTTCGCCGCCGCACAGCGGGATGCGCCGGAACTTGGGGATGCCGTAGGCCACCTGTGCGTCCAGACCGGCGGCGCAGATGGTGGCAGAAAGCCCCAGACTGGTGCGCATCAGGTCGATGGGCACTGCCCCGCCTGCCAGCTGGGCGTCCAGATCCAGAAACTCCTCCTTTGTACCGTAGGTGCGCAGAAAGTCGTTGCCGCTGCCATAGGGCAGACAGCCCACGGCGGTCTTATCAAAGCCGTGGGCACCGGTGAGCGCCTCGTTGAAGGTGCCGTCACCGCCGGCGGTAAAAATGCGCAGCTCCACCCCGGCCTTCTGGGCGGCAGCGGCGGCAGCGCGGGACAGCTCCCGGGCGTGGCCTGCGTGGGTGGTAACACGAATGGTGTAGTCCTCCGGGGCAAGCCCGGCACCGGCAGCAGCAGCCGCGATCTGCTGCGGCAGGGTGCGGGTACAATCAGCCTTTCCGGCTGTGGGGTTCAGAAGAAACAGCGTGTGCATCGGGGATCCTCCCTGTTGTAACTCTATTTCCTCTATAATAGTCGAAAACCGCGCCGGTTGCAAGCAAAAATGCTATTTTGCTATTTTCTTATAGGGTTACGGTCTCATCCTCCCGCAAAACGATACTGCCATCGGCGGCACAGTCTGCCGTCCAGTGCTGTCCCACACAGGCAGTCCCGGCAGCAATGCGGTTTGCCAGTGCCTGCTCCACTGCCCTGTCCACCTGACGGCGCAGCTCCCGCGCGCCGTAGGCCGATCGAGCCCGGGCAGCCAGTGCCGCTCCTACCTGCGGGGTGTGGCGCAGCCGGTAGCCGCTGCGGGCGGCGCGCTGCTCCAGCTGGCAGAGCATTTTTTCTGCAATGGCGCAGAGGTTTTCCTCCCCCAGCGGATGGAACACGATCACTTCATCCAGCCGCCCGAGCAGCTCTGGGCGGAACCACTTTTTTGCTTCCTCCACAGCCTGCGCGGACTGCTTTTCAAACACGGCTTCTGCCCCGGCGGCAAAGCCCAGCGGCGCGTTCTGCCCTGCCAGAAACCGTGCGCCCAAGTTGGAAGTAAGCAGCACGATGGTGTTGCGGAAATCCGCCTTGCGCCCCATGGCATCGGTCAGCTGACCATCCTCCAAAATTTGCAACAGGATATTCTGGATGTCCGGGTGTGCCTTTTCGATCTCGTCAAACAGCACCACGCTGTACGGGCGGCGGCGCACGGCCTCGGTCAGCTGCCCGCCCTCATCGTGGCCGAGGTAGCCCGGCGGCGCGCCCAGCAGCCGGGCAGCGGTGTGCTGCTCCTGATACTCCGACATATCGAACTTGAGCAGCGCTTTCTCGCTGCCGAACCAGCTGACTGCCAGCGCCCGTGCCAGTGCGGTCTTTCCCACGCCGGTAGGGCCTAAAAACAGCATGGCACCAATGGGACGCCCCGGCTCGCCCAGACCGGTGCGGCTGCGCCGGATGGCTCCCGCCACGGCTGCCACTGCCCGCTGCTGGCCAACGATCTCCGCGTTCAGGCGGCTTTCCAGCTTGTCCAGCCGCTCCCGCTCCTGCTCGCCCACCCGCTGGGCAGGCACGCCGCTGGCGGCTGCCACCACCCGGGCGATATCCTCCGGGGCAAGCACCGGCTGGGTGCGCTGCTCCTTTTCGGCAAGGATGCGCGCCGCTGCACAGGCTTCGTCCACAAGGTCGATAGCCTTATCCGGCAGGCAGCGCCCGGGCAGGTACCGCACCGAAAGCTCCACCGCCGCCTGCAAGGTCTGGGGCGGCAGGCGCACATTGTGGTACCGCTCGTAGCGGGGCGCAAGACCGTTGAGGATCTCCACTGCCTGTGCGGGGGTAGGTTCCTCCACCTGCACCCTGCCAAAGCGGCGTTCCAGCGCGGCGTCCTTCTGGATGTGGGTGCGGAATTCCTGATTGGTAGTTGCGCCGATAAGCTGCAATTCGCCCCGGGCAAGCACCGGTTTCAGGATGCTGGCGGCGTCGATAGCGCCCTCGGCGGCACCGGCACCCACGATGGTGTGGAACTCGTCGATAAACAGGATGGCAGTGCCATCCCGCACCAGCTCTTCCAACAGGTTTTTCAGCCGCTCCTCAAAATCGCCCCGGTACTTGGTGCCCGCCACCAGACTTGCCATATCCAGCGCCAGCAGCCGCCGCCCCTGCAGCGCTCTGGGCACCTGTCCGGCAGCAATGCGCAGCGCCAGACCCTCGGCCAGCGCCGTTTTGCCCACCCCCGGCTCGCCGATCAGGCAGGGGTCGTTTTTCTGGCGGCGGCACAGGATTTCCACCATGCGGTCAAGCTCGGCTTCCCGGCAGAACACCGGGTCCAGCTCCCCTTCGGCGGCGCGGCGGGTCAGGTCGCGGCAATATTTATCGCTGGCACGGCTGCCCCGGGGGATGCTGGCCGACACCCGTGGCTGGGCGGGCAGCACGAACTGTCCGCTCAGCTGGCGGCACTCCCGCACCGCCTCGGTGAGCGGAAGCCCCATCTCTGCCAGCAGCAGCCCGGCGGCGCAGCCGTCATCTTCCAGCATGGCGCAAAGCAGGTGCTCCGGCTCTGCCCGGCTGACATGGGCGTTCTGCGCCCCGATGAGCGCATAGTCCATGGTGCGGCGCAGATCCGGTGCCATAGCCCGCCTGTCCAGCCGCTGTGCCGGGCCGCTGCGCCGCTGCGCCAGCTGGCGGCGCACCTCCGGCTCGGTGATGTTTTTCCGGGTGAGGAACTGCGCCGCAGCGCCCTGCTGCTGTAACATTGCCAGCAAAAGGTGGCCGGTATCCGCCTGTTCACAACCCAGATCACCCGCCAGCTGCACCGCCTGCTGTAACAGCCGCGCCGCCGGGCGCGAAAAGCCCCGGTAGCCGCCCATGCCCAGATTTTTCCAAATGCCCATGTGTCTGCTCCTTGCTGCATATAAAATCGTCTGCACTGGAAGTATAGCCCCAAAGGCGCAGAAAAAATCAGTCGTTTGTGTCGGGCGGCAGAAAAGTGATGGCTATAGCAGCTTGCGTTTTTAATGCCCAAACAACATCCGCAAACAGCATATCGCAAATATGCTGTTTTGATAGGCACTATTATTGAAAATTGCGATAAAAGAACAACGCCGGAAAGTCCGCAGACCTTCCGGCGTTGCATTGCTATGGGAGGGACAGTTTACAGCAGCCCTCTATATTTTTTCAGAATGAACCGCCACCGCCGCCATGGGTCGAGCCGCTGGAGGAGGTGTGGGTGGAACTGCCGCCGGAATCGCCGGAGCTGGTCTCCTTTGGCCGCTCGGTGCGGTGCACGTCCCGGTACAGGAACAGATCCCGCTGGTTGGTCAGCTTCATGCTGCCCTGCCGCACATAATCGGTTGCGTCCCGCTGCGGTGCCACGCTCTTGAGCTGGCCCTTCATCACGCCGGTCACGATCAGCGCCGTCACCAGACCAATGACCAGCGCCACGCCCAGATACACGATAGAGAACGGCTCCTTGGGCATATTGTCTACGTCATAGGGTTGACCTTCGCGGGCGGCGGTGACATACGAATCCGTCCACTGGATAAAGGTGCGGAAGGCGGCGGCGTAATCGCCGTCTGCCATATCGGGGGTCATCTGCTCGCCAAGGTACTGGATGCCGGCATCCGTAAATGCGGTGATGCCGTAGCCGCAGGTGGAGATGTGCCACTTGCGGTCGCCTGTGCTTACCAGCAGCAGTACGCCGTCACGGTCTGCACCGTAACCGAACTGACAGTAGTCATAGAGGTCATCGGCATATTCCTCCATGCTGGTGTAGCCCTCGCTTTCCAGCGAGTCGATGGTGGCAATGGTCACATCAAAGCTCTGGCGGACGCTCAGTTCCTCCAGCGAAGCTTCCAGCTCGCTGTCCTCGTCCTCGGTCAGGACTTCTGCGCTGTCGTTCAGGCGGTAGTATAGGTCAGCAAAGCCATTTTCGGCAGCAAAAGCCGGTACGGCCAGCGCCAGCAAGAGCACCAGTGCTGCCAGCGCAGCACAGAGGGAGCGCAGCGGGGTAACAGTCTTTTTCATCTTCCGTTCCCTCCTTTACAGAATCCCTGCCAGCCACAGCAGCCACATGACCGCATAGGACGCGGCGCCAACGGCTGCCGTAAGCCCCAGCGTCCACTTGCGGGCAGCGGCCTTATCCACCGGCAAATTGCCTACAAACTTACCGGTCTGGCCGTTCATGGCAAAAATGTAATTGTTGCCTTGCCAGCTGGTGCTCAGCACCCAGACTGGGAACAGGGCATACTTTGCCTTGCCGCCGTGCAGCTGGATACTGCTGTTCTCCACCTTGACCGAGTCGTAACCGGTGACGGTCTGGGTAAAGGCATCCTCGGTGGACTGGCGGATACGCTCGTTGGCGCGCTCGATGCTCTTTTTGGCGTCCACATCGTACTTATCTGCCACATAGCCTGCCAGATACGCAGTGTTGAAGGCCACTGCATCCTGCATGGCAAAGGGCTCGATGGATTCCATCAGGTCGTCCTCCATCTTGGAGGAGCCGTCCACCGGAACCGCGTCAAAGCCCAGCACGCCGTCCCGGCGCACGGAGTAGTAGCTGGTCTCGGTATAGTCGTAGTCATCGTCCGACCAGCAGCGGGTGCGGGTGGCGGTAAAGCGCAGCTGCGCATCGGCGTCGCTGTCGTACAACCAGAAGGGCACATACACGCCCTTGATCTCGTCGATATGGTTCTGGCTGCGGAACACCTTGGGCAGCAGGGTCTTGCCCTTGAGGTGCTCCTGCAGCTTTTCCTTAGCTGCCTTTTTGTCCAGCTTGAAGGGGATGATGAGGTCGGGGCGCAGGTCTCCGGCAAACTGTCCGGTCAGCACGATGGGGTTGCCGCAGAAGGGGCAGGCCGAAGCCGCCATGGTATCGTCGCCCACGATCTCGCCGCCGCAGCTCTTGCAGACGTAAGTATGCAGACCGGCAGTCTCGCCCTCTGCCCAGCCGCCGCCGGGGGTAGTCCAGTTCATCCTGCTGGGCTTCGCATCCTTCAGATCCTCATCGTAACCCTTCAGTGCGTCCACCTCAAACTCGGTGTCGCAGTAGGGGCATTTCAGCTTCTGGGTGGTGCTGTCAAATTTGATCGCACCATCGCAGCAGGGGCACTTATATTCCAGCATTCCTGCCATAGTGTTTCCTCCTATAGTCTGCGGGGCAAGGAGTCCTTCCCTGCCCCGCAGCGTGATCGGTCATTGTGCGCGGATTCAGCTGCGGTCGTTCTCGTCGAAAGGATCGCCGCACTCCGGGCAGAACTTGGGCGGGTGTGCGGGGTCAGCCGGTTCCCAGCCGCACTTGTCGCACTTATATTTAGGCATACCGGCGGGACGGGGTTTGCCGCACTCGGAGCAGAACTTGCCCTTATTCACTGCGCCGCAGCTGCACTTCCAGCCTTCTGCTGCCGCCGGGCGGGGCTTGCCGCACTCCGGGCAGAATTTGCCGGTGACGGTAGCGCCGCAGCTGCACTGCCAGCTGTCGGCAGCGGGCTTCGGCTCCGGCTTTTTGCTGCCGCATTCCGGGCAGAACTTGCCGGTAACGGTAGCGCCGCAGCTGCACTGCCAGCTGCCAGCAGCAGAAGGCTGCTGCTGGGGCGCTGCGGGCTGCTGACCCATGGCAAACAGATTCTGGGCGTTCATGCCGTTTGCACCGGCTGCCATGCCCATGCCCATAAAACCGGTCATGGCACCGGCGGTGTTTCCGGCGGCGGTCTTCGTGGCATCGATCTGACCGCCCACCAGACGGGCTGCGGCGGTGGTGGGATCGGTGGTCATGGCATTCTCTTCCCACTCGGTGATCTTCTTCTGCTGTTCCTCCGGGATGGACAGAGAGTTGATGTTGAAGGAGAACACCTCAATACCCCGCTTCTTGCGCCAGACGTTGGACAGCTGCTCGTTGAGGGCGTCCGAGATCTCCAGCGTGTGGGCGGGGATCTCGTAATACTGCACCTTGTTGGCGGAAAGGGTAGCCAGCGCGGGCTGCAAAGCGTTCATCAGCTCGCTCTTCAGGCGGGGAGCCAGCTCCGAGGCATCGTACTGGTTGGAGACATTGCTGCACACATTGGTGTAGAACAGCAGCGGGTCGCAGATGCGGTAGGTAAAGCTGCCGTTGCAGCGGATATTCACCGAGAGCTTATAGCCCCGCTCCTCGCTGACCACCACCCGGAACGGGATGGGGGTAGCAGTGCCGTATAGGATCTCGCCCAGCTCCTTGGTGTTGATGTAGTACACACGCTGATCCTTGCCGGTGTCGCCGCCATAGGTAAAGCGCTTGGCCACGGTCTGGAAGGTAGCCGCCAGACTGTCGCCGAAGTTTCCGGTAAACACGCTGGGCTCAGTGGAAGAATCGAAGGTATACTCGCCCGGCTCGGCGCACACCTCCACCACCTTGCCCTGCTCCACGATGAGCATACACTGTCCGTCTGCCACGGCAATGCCGCTGCCGTTGGTGATGATGTTATCATCGCCGTGGTTGGAACTGCGGCGGGAGGTTCGCTTCTGACCCTTGACCATCAGCACATCCTTATCCAGAGAATCGCAATAGAAAAATTCCTTCCACTGGTCTGCAAGCGTTCCACCCAGTGCGCCCATACCTGCTTTGATCAAACCCATAGTAATTTCCTCCTATACTTTTTATTGTTTTTGCTTTCTTCTTACCTGATGATACGGAACGATTTTGTTTGCGGAGGGCTTTGACCCGCCCAAGGGAGAGGGCCGAAATATTGATACCATAATCATACTGCAATACAGCACTGAACGCAAGGTATTTCTAACCGTTGCCACCTGCCATTCCGGCTTTCTTTACAAAAAAGAACACCGGTGCGTTCATAGACACTCCGGTGTTCCGAAATAATATTTTTATGCTTGTCCCGTGCCCCAAAAGGCTTAGAACCGCCGCCATGTATCGGGCATAAACAGCACCAGCATGGGGAAGATCTCCAGACGGCCGGCCAGCATATCGAAGATCAGTACCAGCTTTGCGGGATCTGCAAAGCAGCCGAAGTTCTGCATGGGGCCTACCTTGACAAGACCCGGGCCGATGTTGTTCAGGGTAGCGGCCACGGCGGTAAAGTTCGTCACCATATCAAAGCCGTTCAGACTGATGAGGAAGAAGGAGCCCGCAAAAATAAAAATATACGCCGCCACAAACACATTGGTGGTGCGGATGGTCTCGTGGTTCAGCAGCTTGCCGTCCATGCGGGCGGGCGCTACTACCTGCGGGTGCAGGGCGGTCTTAAGCTCCTTGGCCAGGGTCTTGGCCAGAATGAGGAGACGGCTCACCTTCATGCCGCCGCCGGTACTGCCGGCGCAGGCACCAATGAACATGAGCATGACCAAGATCTCCTTGGAGAGAGTCGGCCACAGGTCAAAGTCGCAGCTGGAAAAGCCGGTGGTGGTGATGATGGAACCCACCTGAAACGCAGCCTGCCGCAGCGCCTCGCCGAAGCTGTTGTACATACTATAAATATTGGCGGTGATGATGCCCACTGCCACCGCGATGACCGCAAAGTAGCCCCGCACCTCCTCGCTGGCAGCAGCGCGGCGGAACTTGCGCATGAGCAGCAGGAAGTAGGCGTTGAAGTTGACGCCGAACAGGATCATGAAGATGGTCACGACCCACTGGATGTAGGGCGAAAAGCTGCCAAAGCTGTCGTTGCGGAAGCCAAAGCCGCCGGTGCCCGCCGTACCAAAGGCGGTGAGCAGTGCCTCGAACAGGGGCATTCTGCCAATCAGCAGGAACACCAGTTCCAGCATGGTAAGGGCAAAATAGATGCCGTACAGAATTTTAGCGGTAGACTGCACCTTGGGCACCAGCTTATCCACCTGCGGGCCGGGGCTTTCCGCCTTCATCAGGTTGACGTGGGAGCCGCCGGTCAGCGGCAGCAGCGAGAGCAGGAACACCAGAACGCCCATGCCGCCGATCCAGTGGGTGAAACTGCGCCAGAACAGAATGCCCTTGGGCAGATCCTCCACGCCGGGCAGAATGCTGGCACCGGTGGTGGTAAAGCCGGAGACCGTCTCAAACAGGGCGTCCACGGGGTTCGGGATGCAGCCGGTGAGCACAAAGGGCACCGCGCCCATCACCGAGATGAACACCCAGCACAGCGAGGTAGCTGCAAAGCCTTCGCGCATATAGAACACCTTGCTGCGGGGTTTGATGGTGTGCAGGGCGTAGCCGATGCCGGCGCTGACCGCAGCTGTGAGCAGAAACACGCTCAGAACCATCCACTCGCCATACACAAGGCTGGCGGCGGCGGGCAGCAGCAACAACGCGCCCTCGATCATCAGCACATAGCCCAGCAGACGGAAAACGATCGCATAATTCATAGTCTGCCTCCGTCAGTGCTCCACGATATCGCGCAGATCGTGCAGGCCATGCTCCAGCGTGACCACGATGACGTTGTCGCCCACCTGGATCTGGTCGCCGCCGCGGGGGATCAGGATCCTGCTGCCGCGGGTAATGCAGCACAGCAGCAGGTTCTTTTTCAGGTGCAGCTGGCTCAGGGGCACACCGGTGGCGGCGCTTTCCTCGTGCACCGTAAATTCCAGCGCCTCCACGCGGTCATCCAGAATGCGGTACAGCGTTTTGATGTTGCTGCCTGCCTCGTTCTGCAGGGCGCGGACATACTGCACGATGTAGTCGCAGGTCATGTACTTGGGGTAGACCACGCTGCCCAGATCCAGCCCGGCCAGAATATCGTCAAATTCCAGACGGTTGACTTTGGTCACCAGCTTGCCGTTGGAGTGCTTTTTGGCAAACAGGGTCAGCAGCACGTTCTCCTCGTCAATGTTGGTCAGCGCCACAAAAGCCTCGGTGGATTCCAGACCCTCGGAAAGCAAAAACTCGCGGTTGGAGCCGTCCTCGTTCAGGATCTGTGCGCCGGGCAGCTGCTCGGCCAGCTCTACGCAGCGGGCGGCGTCCCGCTCCACGATGCGCACCCGCACATGGTTTTCCAGCAGTTCCTGACTGAGGTAGTAGGCAATGGCACCGCCGCCCACGATGAGGGCGTTGCGCACCGGCTGCACCGGCAGATGCAGCTGCTGGAAAAAGGCGTGCGCCTTTTCCTGCGTGGCAAGGAAAGTGACCTGATCACCCTTTTGCAGCACAAAGTTACCGTTGGGGATGATGACCCCGCCGTCACGCTCCACCGCGCACACCAGAATATCGCTCTTGAGCCGGGTGGGTATCTCGCGGATGGCTACGCCGTCCAGTGCATCGGGCAGCGCAAACTTGATCAGCCGCACACGGCCGTCCGCAAAAGTATCGATCTTGCTGGCACCGGGGAACCGCAGCAGATGGGAGATCTCCTTTGCCGCTGCCATTTCCGGGTTGATGATAGCGGAAATGCCGATCTGCTTTTTGATAAAGTCCAGCTCATGGCTGTAGGACGGGTTGCGCACACGGGCAATGCCGTGGCAGTGACCCGCCTTTTTGGCAAACATACAGCAAAGCAGGTTCAGTTCGTCCGAGCCGGTGACCGCAATGAACACGTCCGCATCCTCAATGCCCGCCTCGGACAGGGTGGTGATGGACGAGCCATTGCCCACGATGCCCAGCACGTCGTAGCTTTCGATCAGGTGCTCCACGCGCGCCTTGTTGGTGTCCACCACAGTCACGTTGTGGCCTTCCTCGCTGAGCTGGCGTGCCAGAGCCGTGCCGACCTTGCCGCCGCCCACCAGAATGATCTTCATAACAAGTCCTTTCTCCTTTGGCAGCCCCTTTTTCCGGGGCTAGCAATTACAGTACAGTATAACATATCCCACCGCAAAGTTCTACCGTTTGCCCCGCAAATACATTGAATTGCTAAAAAAGCGACAGTTCTTTTGTGCAAAACAGCCTGCACGTTCTATAAAAGTCCGCTTTTTGTTTACACCTGCTGGCGTTTCTGCGCATTTTTCTTGCTGGCAATGTTCGGCACACTGATTTTTTCATAAAAACACCCCCAGTACCGGATATCCGGCATTGGGGGTACGTATCATCGCTTCTTCGGTGTGGTTATTCTTTGGACTGGGCGGCTTCGGCGGCCTGTGCATCATACTCGGCAAGCAGAGCGTTGAGGTCGTACTGATACTTACTGTGGCAGAAGTGGCACACCACCTCACAAGTAGGGTCCTCATCCCGCATCCGCGCAAGCTCGGCACGGCCAAGGCTGAGCAACATCTCCTTGGTGCGCTCGGCGCTGCAATCGCACTGGTACTGCACCGTGCGCTCGTCCAGCACGTTGGGGGCAAAGCCTGCCAGTGCCATCTGCATCATGTCCTCGGGGGTCTTGCCCGCATGGAGCAGCTCGGTGACGGAGGGCATGGCGTTGATGTTCTTTTCCAGCTGGTCGATCTCGGCATCGGTAGCACCGGGCAGCAGCTGCACCATAAAGCCACCTGCGCAGAGGATGGACAGATCCTTGTCCACCAGCACGCCCAGCGCCATCACGGTGGGCACCTGCTCGCTGTAGGCATAGTAGCTGGTCAGATCCTCGGCGATCTCGCCGGATACCAGCGGCACCTGCCCGACTGTGGGCTCCTTTTGCAGGCGGTTATCGCGGATGACGGTCAGCACGCCATCCTTGCCCACGGCGGTGCCCACGTCCAAGTGGCCGTTGGCTTTGGCGGGCAGCTCCACCAGCGGGTTGTCAATGCAGCCCTTCACGTTGCCGGTGCCGTCGGTGCAGGCAATAAGCACACCCGCAGGGCCACCGCCCGCCACACGCAGGGTGATACGGTCGCGGTCGTCCTTGAGCATGGAGCCCATCAGGGTAGCGCCCGTGAGCAGACGGCCCAGTGCCGCGCTGCAGGTGGCGCTTGTGGTGTGAAGCTTTTCGGCTTTACGGACGATATCGGTGGAATCCACACCGCAGAACACGACACCGCCGTTCTCGGACAGGCCGCGGATCAGGTTTGCCATAGGTTATTCCTCCAGTTGTGTATACTGTTTTGTTGCGCAGAAGAAGTAGCGCTGGCTTTCCTCGGTCAGCGGGCCGAAAGTTTCGCCGTCGCAGACGCTTTCCAGCGCAAAGCCGTGCTTTTCCAGCGCCGCACGGATGGTATCCAGATCATAGGTATACTCGCAGAATTCCTCGTGGAAATGCTCGCCGGTCTCGTGATAATCAATGTCCACCGTGATCTCCACCCTGCGGTCGGCGGCGTTATAGTGGTTGCGCCACACGCAGGAGGCATCCTCTTCCTCAAAGGTGAACGCGTTATCGCCCAGAACCTTCTGGTGCTTATAGGGGGTGTTCATATCAAACAGGAACACGCCGCCCTTTTCCATAAAAAAGCCTGCGTTGGCAATGGCGGTATCCAGATCCGGGATGTGGTTGAAGGTATCAAAGGTAGATACCGCTGCCCGGATGGTGCCGTAAAGATCCAGCTTGAGCAGATCCTGCCGGAGCAGCAGCAGGCGGCCGGAAAGTCCCAACTGCTCAGCCTTATCCCGCACCACGCAGAGCATCTCCTCCGACTGGTCGATACCGATCATATCGTAGCCTGCCTGCGTCAGCATCAGGGTCAGTTCCCCGGTGCCGCAGCCAAGGTCGGCTACAATGCCGTCATGGATGCCGTGGGCTTCCAGCTTTGCATGGATCTGGCTGTACAGGGCGTCGTAGTCTGCTTCGCCGTTGAATTCATCGTAGAAATAGGCAAATTCGTTGTAAGCCATGGCGTTACTCCGCTTCCTCGTTTTCCGCAGCCACTGCGGCGTTGAGCACTGCCTGCAGTTCCGGGATGCCGTAACCGTTTTCGCCGCTGGTCAGCACCACCTTCTGACAGCCATAGGGGCGGCAGATGTTTTCAAAGTCCTCCTGCGTTTTGGCAAGCTGGCTTTTTTTCAGCTTATCCGCCTTTGTCAGAGCCACCACATAAGGGATGCGGTGGTAGTGCAGGTAGCGCAGCATCTGCAGATCGTCTGCGCTGGGGGTGTGGCGGCAATCCAGCAGCTGCACCAGCAGGGTGTGGTGGCGGGGTGCCTCGAAGTAGCTGTTGATGAGGTCGTCCCAGCGCTCGCGGTCGGCGTTGCTCACCTTGGCATAGCCGTAACCCGGCAGGTCCACAAAGTAGCAGTCGTCCACGGAATAGAAATTGATGGTAGCCGTTTTGCCCGGCGTACTGGACACGCGCGCCAGATTTTTGCGGCTGCACAGCTTGTTGATCAGGCTGGATTTGCCCACGTTGGAGCGCCCCGAAAAGCTCAGCTCCGGGCGGTCGCTTTCGGGCAGCTGGCTGGAAATGCCATAGCTGGCAATAAAATCAGCTTTATTGAAGATCATGGCGTGTTCCTTTCTATTATTTCAGCAGACAGCGCCCGGCTGGTTCTTCTCAGGCGCGGCGGGGATGCGGCTCTCCCCTGCCTTGGACTTTTTGGTGCGGGGACGGCCTGCGGTGCTCTTGGCAGCTTTCGGCTTGAGCAGGGCGGCAGCCAGCACCTGCGAGAGATTCTGCATAGGCAGGAAGGTCAGGTTCTTCTTGACCTCCTCATCCACATCATACAGGTCAGGCTCGTTGTCCTTGGGGATGAGCACGGTCTTCATGCCCTCGCGGTAAGCAGCCATGCTCTTTTCCCGCAGGCCGCCAATGGGCAGCACGTTGCCGTGCAGGGTGATCTCGCCGGTCATGGCCACATCGCCGCGCACCGGCACGCCGGACAGACAGGACACCAGTGCCGTGGTCAGGGTGACGCCTGCACTGGGGCCGTCCTTGGGCACAGCACCCTCGGGGGCATGGATGTGCAGGTCGCACTTTTTCAGCCGCTCGGGGTCGATGCCGTATTCCTCGGCATGGACGCGCACCCAAGTGACTGCCAGCTGTGCGCTCTCCTTCATCACATCGCCCAGAGAGCCGGTAACGGTGATCTTGCCGGTGCCGTTGTCCATGACCTGCACCTCGATGGGCAGGGTCTCGCCGCCTACACTCGTCCATGCCAGACCGTTGGCGATGCCCACGGCGTTGGTACGGTTGAGGAAGTCCGGCTTGACGATGCGGGGGCCCAGCAGTTCCTCCAACATGGCAGCGGTAACGGCTACGCTTTCCACCTCACCGGCGGCGATCTTGCGGGCACACTTGCGCAGCACACTGGTGATGGTGCGCTCCAGATTACGCACACCGGCCTCGCGGGTGTACCCGTCGATGATGCCGTAGAGTGTGCTCTGGTTCATGGTGACCTTGCCGGTCAGACCGCAGGCCTTGAGCTGCTTGGGCAGCAAATGTTTGCGGGCAATGTTGTATTTTTCCACGCGGGTATAGCTGGGCAGCTCAATGACGTCCATGCGGTCGCGCAGCGGGCCGGGGATGCTGCCCAAGTCGTTGGCGGTGGTAATAAAGAGCACATGGCTCAGGTCAAACGGGATATCAATGAAATGGTCGTTGAAGGTGCTGTTCTGCTCCGGGTCCAGCGCTTCCAGCAGAGCTGCCGCCGGGTCGCCCCGGAAGTCCCCTGCCAGCTTGTCGATCTCGTCCAGCAGCATCAAAGGGTTGGAGGACTTGGCGGTGATCATGGCGCTGATGATCTTGCCGGGCATGGCACCGATGTAGGTGCGGCGGTGGCCGCGGATCTCGGCTTCGTCCCGCACGCCGCCAAGACTGATGCGCACATACTTGCGGCCAAGGCTTTCGGCGATGGAGCGTGCGATGCTGGTTTTGCCGACACCCGGAGGGCCAACCAAGCAGATGATCTGCGCCTTCACGTCCGGTGCCAGCTTGCGCACAGCCAGCGTTTCCAGAATGCGATCCTTGACCTTTTTCAGGCCGTAGTGATCCCGGTCCAAGATCTGCTGGGCGCGGTGGATATCCAGATCATCCACGGTCATGGTGTTCCACGGCAGGTCCAGACAGGTGTCCAGATAGGTGCGGATGACCGTGGCTTCCTGATTGCTGCTCTGCATCCGGGAAAGGCGGTCTACCTCCTTGAGCAGCTTTTTCTCGCTGTCCTCGGCAAGGTGCAGCTCCCGGATCTTGCGGCGGTAATCATCGGCTTCGGCGTGGGTATCGTCCCCCTCGCCCAGCTCGTCGTTGATGATGTGCAGCTGCTCGTGCAGGTAATAATCGCGCTGGTTCTTGTCCATGGACTCGTTGACCTTTTCCGCGATCTCCTTTTCGATCTTCATCACCTGGCACTCGCGGCGCAGCATCTCCACAAGGCGCTGCAAACGACCGTTGAGGGTGTTCTCGTTCATAACCGCCTGCTTGTCCTCGTAGCGGAACAAGAGATTTGCCGGCATATACTCGGTGAGGAACATGGGGTCATCGCTGGAAACGATGGTGAATACCACGTCCTTTGCAAGGCGCGGGTTCATGCCCAGATACTCGTCAAAACCGGTCTTGAGGGCGCGGAGCAGTGCTTCGGTCTCCACAGCTTCTTCGGGTTTTGCGGCACGCACCGGAGCGGAGCGCACAGCAGACAGCAGAAAATCGCCGGTGGTATCCAGCTCGGTCAGCTTGGCGCGGTACTTGCCCTCTACCAGCACCTTGACCAGCTCGTCCGACACGCGCAGCACCTGCTTGACCTCGGCTACTACGCCGTAGGTGTACAGATCCTGCTGGGTGGGCTCGCTGGTTTCCATCTCCTTCTGGGCTACCAGAAATACGTTGGAGTTATTGGCCATAGCCCACTCCACGGCAGCAATACTCTTTTCCCGCCCGACTTCAAAATGAACAAGGTTGTTGGGGAACACCACCAGCCCACGCAGTGCGATGGTGGGCAGATGGAGCTCCTTCCGCTCGACCTTGATGGTAACTTTTTCAGACATATACAAACACCTCCCGACTGCCGCTCAAGTTCTCATGCTGCGGCAGCGCTATCCTTTGGGGTCTTTTAAGGTGTATCTGAAAACAAAGAAAATGACGAATATTTCGCAAGCACAAGCGGGACTTAAGGCAAATAGACGCAGGAATCCTTTGTGGATTTCAAGGCTGTTTAACGCAAAATCCAGCTGTGTTTGTAGAAATAGACTAAATTTTCGACTTTTCAGATACACCCTAGATAAAAATACAGTTGTTTCCTTATTATACAGATTTCCGGCCAAAATGCAACTGCCTTGCCGGAATGGTCGGTCATTCGGGGCGGTTTTCGTGGGTGTTGAAGCCCATTTTGCCCAGTGCGGGCAGCAGCGCCCGCAGGGTGACCGAGGTGAGCGCGCCCATGACAAGCCCCAGCACCAGCATGACCGGTGCATAGTACAGCGACAAAGACGAGGAGATGATGACCCCTGCGCCCAGCAGCTGCCCCACGTTATGTGCCAGTGCGCCGCAGACCGACAGGATGAACCATGTAGGCCGCACCGGCAGAAGATAGTACAGCACCCACATCACCACAAGGGACAAAAGCCCGCCGCACAGCGAGAGGAAGCCCGCCGTAAAGCCGGAAACCAGAAAGACGAACAGCGCCTTGAGCACATCCAGCACCAGTGCCTGCCGAGCGCCCATGAAGAACAGGGCGTACATGACCACGATGTTGGCAAGGCCCAGCTTCATGCCCGGCAAAAGCCCCGGGATGACCAGCGTGCCCTCGATGAAGGAAAGCGCCATGGCCAGCGCAAACAGCAGGCCGGACAGGGCAATGTGCCGTGTTTTTTGATAGTTGCGGTGATTTTTAGGCATAGAGGATACGCTCCTTTATTCTTCGGGCTGCTGCGTCTGCTCGTAGGCTTCCTGCTCTTCCATGGCGGCTTCCCATGCGGCAAAAAGTTCCTCCTGATGGAAGCGCAGGTCGCTCAGCTCATCGCTTTTCTGGCGCAGCAGGTCGGGGTCGTTGTACACCTCCGGGGAGTTAATCTCGTTGTCCAGCTCCACCTCGCGTGCGCCGCAGGCTTCCATCTCGTCCTCGCAGGCCTTGATCTTGGCGCGCAGCTCGGCGCGGCGGCGGCGCTGCTCCTTGCCGTAGCCGGTCTTGACGGGCTCGGCAGCCTTCTGCGCAGTCTGCACCGGGGCGGCACGTCCCATCAGGGCATCGTAGCTGGGGTAAAGCACCGCCTTGCCGTCCTCAAGATAGAGGATGGGACAGGCCAGACTGTTCATCAGGTGACGGTCGTGAGTGACCAGCAGCAGCGTGCCGGTGTACGCCATCAGTGCTTCGGTCAGGTTTTCGCGGGTGTAGATGTCCAAGTGGTTGGTGGGCTCGTCCAGAAACAGCAGGTTCGGACGTTCCAGCACGATCTCCGCAAAGCGCAGACGCGCCAGCTCGCCGCCGGACAATGCTTCGCAGGGCTTGAACACGGTATCGCCCCGGAACCCCAGCTTTGCAAGGTGGCTGCGCACCTCCAGCTCGGTCATGCGGGGGTACTTGTTCCAGATGACATCAATGACCCTGCCCTGTCCCAGACGGTTCTGCTGCTGGGCAAAAATACTGGGACGCGCCCCGGTGCCCAGCCGCACCATGCCGCCGGAGGGGCGGCGCTTGCCGTCCAGCACCTGCATCAGGGTGGATTTGCCTGCGCCGTTGGGGCCGGCAATGATGAGCCGCTGCCCGCGGCAGACCGTATAGGTAAAGGGCTCCAGCAGGGTGCGCTCCCCGATCTTGATGCTGAGGTTTTTCATCAGCACCAGCTCGTTCCACGGCTCTACGTCATATTCAAAGCGGAATTTCAGCTGGTTGGTCTCGTCCTTGGGTGCCTCGGTGATCTCCAGCTTTTCCAGCTGCTTGCGGCGGCTCTGCGCCATTTTGGTGGTGGAAGCGCGCACAAGGTTGCGGTCCACATAGTCCTGCAGTTTTTCAGCCAGTGCCACATCGGCATCGTGCTGCTTCTGGCGCAGGGCATCGGCGGCTTCCTTCTGGGGCAGATAGGCCGAGAAGTTACCCTTGTAGGTGGTCATGGTCTGGAAGGATACCTCCCAGATCTTTGTACAGACATTATCGAGGAAATAGCGGTCGTGGCTGACCACCAGCACCGCGCCGGAGTAGCCCTTGAGGTAATTTTCCAGCCATTCCATGGTGGCAAAGTCCAAGTGGTTGGTAGGCTCGTCCAGAATGAGCACATCCGGCTTTTCCAGCAGCAGCTTCGCCAGACGCAACCGCGTCAGCTCGCCGCCGGAGAGCACTGCAATGTTCTTTTGCCATGTATCCTGCGCAAAGCCCATGCCGGACAGCACCTTTTTGATGTTCACATCCATGTTGTAGCCGTCGGCAGCGTCCACGATATTCTGCAAAGCATCGTGCTGTGCCAGCAAGTCGGCGTTATCGGGCTGGGCAGCCATGCGGCGCTCCAAGATCTGCATCTGCGCCATGGCATCCAGCACCGGAGCAAAGGTGGCGCGCATCTCGCCGTAGATATCCAGCGTGGCATCCAGCTTTGCGTTTTGCTCCAGATAGCCCAGCGTTACCCCGTGGGTCACGCTGAACTCACCCTCGTAGTCCTGATATTCGCCGGTAAGGATCTTGAGCAGAGTGGTCTTGCCCGCACCGTTTTGTCCCACGATGCCGATGCGGTCCTCCCGCTCGACACTGGCGGTCACATCGTGCAGCACCACCTTTTCGCCAAAGGTCTTACCCAGTTTTTCCAAATGTATCAGCATAGTTTTGATCCGTTATCCGTTCTTTTTCATATTTCAGCACTGATGGCGGCGGTTCTTCAGGCCAACATTGGCCAGCTCCTCCTGCTCCATCACCAGCGGATACAGCTCTTCCAGACTGGCGATCTCGTAGGTAGGGATCACCTTACCGGGGTTCTCGGCGTGGTTGGGGTTGTACCAGCAGGTATCCAGCCCGGCGTTGCTGCCGCCCTGAATATCGCTGGACAGGCTGTCGCCCACCATCAGAACGTGCTCCCGGTTCTCCACACCCAGCGCGCGCAGGGCTGCATCAAAGATGCGGGCATTGGGCTTTTCGCAGCCCATTTTTTCAGAGATGAACACATCTTCCATAAAGTTCATCACGCCGCTTTCCGCCAGACGGCGGGTCTGCACCTTCTGGGCACCGTTGCTGACGATGGCCAGCGTCGCCACCTCGGAAAGCTCGCGCAGCACGTCCAGCACCTCCGGGCTCATCAGGTCCGGGTGGGTGGACAGCTGCTCCAGATAGCAGCGGTTCATCTCCACGCCGTCGCCGGCGGCATTGATGGCCTTTAAAAAGCGGCTGAACCGCTCGCCGAACAGCTTTTCGCGGCGGATCTGGCCTTTTTCCAGCTGCCGCCACAGTTCCTCGTTGATGGTGCGGTAGGTCTGTACGGTCTCGGCGTCCGGCTCGATGCCGTAGTTCACCAGCGTTTCGGCCAGCGCCTTGTTTTCGGCTGCGTCAAAGTTGAGCAGCGTATTGTCCGCATCGAACAGGATGCAATAGTATTTTGCCATAGTATCTCACTTTCTTTTCAGCATTTCCCACTTTGGTGTATCAACAGGGAGAAGCCAGCCCCACCCCCGGCAGAGCTGGCTTCTCGTTACTCAGAAACGATTTCATACGCAGACAGGTCTGTTTGTGCCGGGGTATTGTCCGGGCACGTCGTCTTTCCCTCGCAGGGCGTCAGACCGCATTTCTGCATTTCTTCCTCCAGTGCGCTGTTATCCACGTTTTCCCAGTCGGTGTCGTAGTAGTCCACGCTGCCGTCGGTCACGTCATTTTCCCCGGGCAGGGCGGGCGTGCGCATCGCTTGCCAGTACATAGGGCTCCACCTTCCTCTCACGCCAGCCTATGCGGCGCGGGAGCGGAGTGTGCGCTCAGTTGGCAGCTTCCTTGCTGGCGCTGGCCTCAGTCTTGGAAGAAGCAGGCTTTTCTTCTTTAGAAGAAGCCGGTTGTTCTTCCTTGGAGGAAGCTGTGTGTTCCTGCTTAGAGGAAGCAGTTGTTTCTTCCTTGGAGGAAGTGCTGCTCTGTGAAGAAGAGACGGGCTTTTCTTCCTTGGAGGAAGCAGGAGACGAAGCCGGCTTTTCCGCCTTGGAGGAGCTGCCGGTGCTTTCAGAGGTGCCGTTCGAGGAGGAAGAAGCAGGTTTTTCTTCTTTAGAAGAAGCCGGTTTTTCCTCCTTAGAGGAGACGGACGTTTCTTCCTTGGAGGAAGCAGGCTTATCCTCCTTAGAGGAAGCATCAGAGCCGCTGGAGCTGGTGGACGAGCTGGACGGTGCACCGCTGACCGTAAACTCCAGCTTATTGCTGGTCACTGTGCAGTCGTTATAGCTGGCAGTGGCGTACACCCGGAAGGTGCTGCCCAGCATGGAGGGATCCACCTCACCCTTTACAGAAGTCTTGCCGGCAGCCTGTGTCACCTCGGTGCCATTGACATACCAGCGGATGCTGGAAGCATCCAGATACTTGCCCTTGAGGGCAGCTTTGAAGGTGTAGGAGTCCCCCAGCATAGCCTTGCCGCTGCTGCTGATCTGGATGGAAGCGGCTGCAAACACAGCGGTCACATCCACATTCTGGTCAAAATTGGTATCGGTGCGGGTGCGCTTGGTCACACCATCGCTCCACTTGACGAACACATAGCCGTCCTCCGGCACAGCGGTAACGGTAACGCTCTGGGTGGCGCTGGTCACCTTGACAGTAAGGGACTTGCCGCTCTCATTGCCGCAGGTCAGGGAGCCGCCGCCGGTTTTATCTACACGGTAACCGGCCTGATACTCCGTTTTCTCCTCAACGGCCGAGGAAGAGACTTCCTCCGAGCTGCTGGGTGCTTCCACCGCAGAGCTGGGGTTTGCGGTATACTCGGCACGGGTGGGGATGTTATTGGTATCCGGGCGGCGGTCCTCGGTCTCATAGGCGTGGGTGCGCAGATACTTCAGCAGCACCTTCAGACCTGCGGGCTTGAGGTGGATATCGCCGCTCTGGTAGTAATCGACATTGCCGTAGCCGTTGGCGTCCTTGAGCGCCTCGGCAGAGTTGAGGAACTTGACGCCCAGCTGCTCGCACATGGTCAGCAGCGCCATATTGAAATCATCAATGCGGGTCTGGTCCATATTAGGGTAATTAGAGTGGTTGGACGGGACCGGCGGCACCGTGTTGACGATGATGTCGGTATAAGGATAGCTGGCCTGAATGGCCTGCACCAGTGCGGTGTAGTTGCTGATGAAATCCTCGGTATTCATGCCGTTATCGTTGGTGCCCAGCATGATGACCACACGGCGGGGCTTCATTTTTGCCACTGCCTGCGCGATGGTGTAGCGGTTATCGTCCCGCTTGAAGGTGACGATGCCTTCGTTCAGGGCGGCACCGGTGCCAATGCCCTCCTTGGCACAGAACTGCTGCAGCGAGATCAGGCCATTGGCATACAGACGCACCGTGTTGGAATCGCCGATAAAAAGGGTCTGCTCCTGATAGGCATTGCCTGCATCGGCAGTCTCGGTGAGCAGTGCGCTGGAGGTCTCGTTGATCTGGTAGTGGTCGGAGATATCCTCCTCCCCTTCCGGGGCGGGCGCGGGGGTAATAATGGAAGAATCCCCCGGCTGCTCCGTCGGGTTCTTGCCCCGCTTGAGCATGGTAAGGGTGATGCCGATGGTCAGCAGCGCCGCCAGTGCGCACACGATGCACACCAGCACCGCCTGCTTCTGCATCGGGGTCAGCGCCTGATTCTCCTTCTGGTTATTGCTTCTCATATTCTATCCATTCTCCTTCCGAAGGAATGAAACTTCCTGTCATACCCGGGCTGCCAGCAGCCGGTCGGTAAGGTCGGCGCAGCTTTCAGCCAGCAGCACTGGATGGAAGGCTTCCAGCTCTTCCCGGCTGCCGTAGCCGTACAGCACACCGGCAGCATCCAGACCACAGTCGGCAGCGCCCCGCATATCATCGTTGCGGTCGCCCACCATCAGCACCCGCTTGCCCTGCAAGGCGGGCTGGCTGAGCACATAACGCACGACCTCGGTCTTGGTATCCCGGCTCTCGTCCATGGAGGCACCACCGATAAAATCAAAATACGGTGCCAGCCCCTGCTCTTCCAGAATGGGCGTGACCACCTTGGTGGGCTTGGAGGTGGCAGTGCACAGGAGAAAACCCGCGTCCTTCAAGGTTTGCAGCATCTGCGGAACGCCCGGGAACACGGCACACTCGTGGCTGCCCTTCACCGCGTAGCTCGTGCGGTAAAGGTCGGTTGCTTTTTCAATCAGCGCCGGGTCGGTGAAGTGCTCGCCGAAGCTTTTGCGCAGCGGCGGGCCCAGATACCGGCGCAGGTTTATGCCGGATACATCCACACCCATGGTACAGAAAACCTCTTGCAATGTATGAATGATACCGGGAGCCGAATCGATCAGCGTCCCGTCCACATCAAATAGGATCGCATCATAATGCAGCAATATTTTATTCCTCGCTTTCATGGTGATACATCCAATAGTATAGCACAGATTTGATACATCAGCAATTCCAACAAAAGATTTTTCTGTCTCTTATGCAGAATTTTCCTGAAAAGGGAGACCGCCGCACCGTATTTTGCGCAGCAGTCTCCCTTGCAATAGAACGATTTAGAATGCCCTCCGCGTGCGCTCTGGGCATTATTTAGAGGAAAAAACATTTTATTAGAACAATGCCGGGCAGCCTGCGGGCTGCCCGGCATTGCATTTTCACGGGTCAAATTGCAGCGGAGAGCGCCCCGCCCCAAAAAACATTACTGCGCAGGTGATGGGCAGCTGCTGTCCCCCGGGACATAAAGGTTGTTGGAGACGAACTCCAGCTTATCCTTGAGCACCAGTTCAAGGTTTGCGACGGCGTGCACCATATTGGTGGCGGAGTCGTTCACCTCCAGCAGCTTGCAAAGATCCAGACCATCCAGATCCATGGCCTTCTGCATCTTCCGGCTTTCGGCGCACAGAATGTGGCTGAGTGCCGTTTCCTGCAGGGCAATGCTTTCCATCAGGTCCACAACAGCCTGATCCAGGCTGACCTTGGGCATTTCCGGGCACTGAGAACGGGCGCAGGGTGTATCGATCATCATAGGGCAAAACCTTCCTTTCCGGTCGTGTGCCCTATCCTATGCTGCGGCAGGTGCGGCTGTTACTGCTTTTCCGCCTGTGCGCGCACCTTCTCGATGGTATCACGGTAGCCGCCGGAGCCGTACTGGATACAACGGTTGATACGGCTGATGGTGGCAGTGCTGATCTCCACTGCCTTAACGATCTGCTCATAGGTGGCACCGTCCAGCAGCAGCTTTGCCGCCTGCAGGCGCTGTGCCATATCCGAGATCTCCTTTACAGTGCACAGATCCTCAAAAAAGGCGTAGCACTCCTCCCGGCTCTCCAGACTGAGGATAGCATCAAACAGTGCGTCCGTTGTCTCATTTCTTCTGGAATTTTTCTCAGCCATTGTTTTTCTCCTTATTATAACAGCGGCGGCAGCGGGCAAAGCAGACAGTGCTGCCGCGCGGAATATTCCGCACGCTATTACTTTAGCACTTCAAAGTGTGAAAGTCAAGACCTGTGGGTGAATGGTTTTCAATTAATGTGCTATTCAGTTTTATTCTCTTCATACATGAAAGAAAATCATCTAAAAAATATTCCCAGAAAATGGCTTGAATTGGCGTATCCTCTGAACTTGTGACAAGAATATTGACAATTGATGAAAACGGGAATAAAGTAAGACACAATCATTCAGCAAATGCAAGGAACAGGACATGATCTTCTGCATCACCCTCTTTCAGCGAGCCGCTTCTCGGGTGAAAAAGCGGCAGTCAGGAGCAGAGGACCCTCGCCTGCGAGCAGCCTGTGTGAACCGGGTTTTGTGCCCCTTAGTAGCACGGTGCCGTCCAGCCCACGTTATCGGGCAGCATGGCAAATGTGCCATGCGTGGGAGAGTGGCTGTTTTACACAGCAAGCGAAGTGGTACCGCGGAGTAATGCCCCCGCCCTGGCAGGCGGGTGCAAAAGCCTTCGTCTTCGGAGTGTGACCGGGACATCGGTCATGTGCTGAGGACGAAGGTTTTTTACGCTCCGGGGCAACGTTTTGCCGGACGGCAGTCTATCGTTCCGAGCCTGTTGCGGAGTGAAAAAAGGAAAGAGGTAGAAAACTATGAATACGCTGGTCATCGTATTGATCGCAGCGGTGTGCCTGTTTGGCGCTTATGTGCTTTACGGCCGCTGGCTGGCTAACAAATGGGGCATCGACCCCGCAGCCAAGACCCCGGCAGTCGTCCACGAGGATGGCCGGGACTATGTGCCCACCAACGGCTGGACGGTGTTTGCTCACCAGTTCAGCTCCATTGCCGGTGCAGGCCCTGTTACCGGTGCCATTCAGGCCGCAGCCTTCGGCTGGCTGCCGGTGCTGCTGTGGGTTCTGCTGGGCGGTATCTTCTTCGGCGCTGTCACCGACTTTGGTGCCCTGTATGCTTCCGTTAAGAACGACGGCAAGAGCATGGGTATGCTGATCGAAAAGTACATCGGCAAGACCGGCCGCAAGCTGTTCCTGCTGTTCTGCTGGCTGTTCTGCGGCATCGTCATCGCTGCCTTTGCGGACATGGTCGCCGGCACCTTCAACGCCTTTGGCGCAGACGGCGCAATGGTCGAGACTGCCAAGACCAACGGCGCTGCCGGTATGGTTTCCATCATGTTCATGGTGTTCGCCGTTGTCTTTGGCCTGCTGCAGAAGAAGTTCAACTTCTCCGGCTGGAAGGAAAGCGTTATCAGCATCGTGTTCATCGTGCTGTCCTTTGTCATCGGCGCAAACCTGCCCCTGATCCTGGGCAAGGCCGCTTGGAGCTACATCACCTTTGTGTACATCTTTTTTGCTGCCGTGCTGCCCATGTGGCTGCTCAAGCAGCCCCGTGACCACATGACCACCTTTATGTTCGTGGCCATGATCGTGGGCGCTGTGGTTGGCCTGCTGGTTGCACACCCCACCATGAACCTGCCTGTATTCACCGGCTTTACCAACGAAAAGCTGGGCACCATGTTCCCCATCCTGTTCGTCACCGTGGCCTGCGGTGCAGTTTCCGGCTTCCACAGCCTTGTTTCCTCCGGTACTTCTTCCAAGACCGTTGAGAACGAGAAGGATATGCTGAAGGTCGGCTACGGTGCCATGATCCTTGAAAGCCTGCTGGCTGTGCTGGCTCTGTGCGTGGCCGGTGCTGCCGCAGCTGCCGACGGCACCCCTGCCGCCGGTACCCCGTTCCAGATCTTCAGCCGCGGCGTTGCCGGTTTCTTTGAGATGTTCGGCGTGCCCGCCTACGCTGCTACCGTGTTCATGACCATGTGCGTTTCCGCACTGGCTCTGACCAGTCTGGATGCCGTGGCCCGCATTGGCCGCATGAGCTTCCAGGAGCTGTTCAGCGTGGACGACATGGAGCACGCTGAGGGCTGGCGCAAGCTGCTCTGCAATGTGTACTTCTCCACCTTCATCACGCTGGTGTTCGGCTTCATCCTGACCAAGATCGGCTACGCCAACATCTGGCCGCTGTTCGGTTCTGCCAACCAGCTGCTGAGTGCACTGGTGCTGGCTACCCTGTGCGTATTCCTGAAGGTGACCGGCCGCAGCAACAAGATGCTGTTCCCCCCGCTGATCATCATGCTGTGCGTCACCTTTACCGCACTGGTGCAGCGCCTGATCGCTATGGTCAAGGCCATCAGCACCGCCGCTTCTGTTACTATCCCTGCCGGTGAGACCACTTGGGGCGCTGTGTTCATCGCAAACGGCCTGCAGCTGATCCTTGCCGTGCTGCTGATCGTGCTGGGTCTGAATATTGTGTTCCACTCCTTCTCCGCTTATAAGAAGGCTGAGCACAACAGCGAAGCAAAGGTCTGATTTAATCCCACCATTCACAATCCTGTTTTCAATAAACAAAACGCCGCTGACGATACACAAAGCCGTCAGCGGCGTTTTGTTGTGGAAGCATATTTCATATTGTAAGCCCGGAAAATCTGCGGATCTTCCGGGCTTACGTTTTCACAGGCTAGAGAAAAGAGAAGCTGCTTATTATATGTGACAACTTTCCCAGCCTTGCAGGGCGGCAAGCTGGGTCTCGGTATGGAACCAATGCTCCCCGCCCTCCAGAATGGTCAGGTGCGCCCCGGTCTGCTGTCGGAACTGCTCCATGGCGGTGTGCCCGGTAAGGGGGTCTGTATCGGCATAGAGCACCTGTGTGGGCACTTTCCAGTGCAGGGGGTGTTCCCTTACCCAGCACAGATACGGCCACGAGAGGGTCTCGCCCATGGCGGTGGGGATCTCCCCTGCCGTGCGCAGCTGCTCCTCCGTTACCCCTGCCTGCTGCATCAGGTCAAGGATGAGATTTTCCATATCCACGATCGGGGAGACAAGCAGCGCCTTTTCCGGCTGCTGCGTTTGCAACGCCTGCATGGCAAGCCATGCCCCGATGCTGACCCCATACACCCGGATATGCTTCCACACCGGCTGCATCCGGGCGTAGACTGCCTGCAGCTCTCGGGTGACCACCCACGGCACCAGCTTTTCCGGGCTGTCTTTCCGGGCGCCGTGCTCCGGCAGGTCGACAGCCAGCACCTGCCAGCCTGCTGGACAGGCTGTGCGGGCAAAGCGGGCGGCCTCGGCTGCACTGCCGTTTTTGCCGTGGACATAGAGATAGACCCTGCGGCTGCGCTTGCCGTACAGGACAGCCGGAATGCCTGCAACCTCAAGCTTGATTTTTTCCATAACGGCTTCCTCCTGTTTTAGGGCATTTCGTGCCCTGTTTTCTCTATGATAGCACAAGCAGCCGACAAACACAAACAGGAAAAGAGCCAATTCTAACACGATTTCGAATAGTCTCCGCGGCGGGATTCCCCCCTCAGTCTGCTCTCTGCGTTCGCAGCCAGCTCCCCCCAAGGGGACTCCTTAACTCCCTCTCGTGAACAAAAAGAGCCATCGCACAAGGCTGTGCGATGGCTCTTTGGGATAGTGCTTCAGGTTTTGCTTAGCCGAAGATGTTGATCAGGATACCAGCAGCAACGGCAGAACCGATAACGCCGGCCACGTTGGGACCCATGGCGTGCATCAGCAGGAAGTTGGAGGGGTTCTCACTCTGGCCAACCTTCTGGGAAACGCGAGCGGCCATAGGCACGGCGGAAACGCCGGCAGAACCGATCAGGGGGTTCACCTGACCGCCGGTCAGCTTGTACATGACCTTGCCGCACAGCACACCGGCTGCGGTGCCGAAGGAGAAGGCGATCAGACCCAGCACGATGATGAACAGGGTGCGGGTGTTCAGGAAGGTGTTTGCACTGGTGGTGCAGCCAACAGACAGAGCAAGGAAGATGGTGATGATGTTCATCAGCTCATTACCGGCAGTCTTCTGGATACGATCCACAACGCCGCACTCCTTCATCAGGTTGCCCAGCATCAGCATACCGACCAGAACGGCGGCATCCGGCACGATGAGGGAAACAATGATAGCGACCATGATGGGGAAGATGATCTTCTCGGTCTTGGAGACGGTGCGCAGCTGCTTCATGACAACAGAGCGCTCCTTGGAGGTGGTCAATGCCTTCATGATGGGCGGCTGGATAACGGGCACCAGTGCCATGTAGCTATATGCTGCCACAGCGATGCTGCCCAGCAGCTCAGGTGCCAGACGGGAGGTAACGAAGATAGCGGTGGGGCCGTCGGCACCGCCGATGATGGAGATGGCAGCGGACTGCTTCTGGGTGAAGTCCACCAGACCGGTAGCGGCCAGCAGACGGGCACCCATGTAAGTACCAAAGATACCGAACTGTGCGGCAGCGCCCAGCAGCAGGCTCTTGGGGTTGGAGATCAGGGGTGCAAAGTCGGTCATGGTGCCGATGCCAAGGAAGATCAGCGGCGGGTAGATGCCCAGCTTAACGCCCATGTAGAGCATATCGGCCAGACCGCCGTTGTTCAGGATCTCGACCCACATGGGGTGCTCCAGACCGTCACCAACGAAGTACTGCATATGGATGATGCCGCTGCCGGGGAGGTTGGCAAGGATCATGCCAAAGGCCATGGGCAGCAGGATCAGAGGTTCGAACTCCTTGACGATAGCGAGGTACAGCAAAAAGCAGCCCACGCAGATCATCACGGCGTACAGCCAGCCGCCGGGCTGGCCAAACTGTGCAAAGCCGGAACTTTGGAAAATACCGACCAGAGTATCAATAAACTGTGTCATGCTCTTCCTCCTGTGTTAAAACGGGGCCGTGGTGTCGTTCACGCCGGCCTTGCCCCAGCCATTTTTGCCACGACGCACTGCCTTAAGGGTGTACTTGCCGTTGCCCATTGCATGGATAGCAGCCATAATAGCGGCCACCACATCACCGGGGATGCCTTCCTCTACCTGAGGAGCGGGCGCAGCCTGCTGTACCGGAGCGGCAGCGGGCTTTGCGGCAGGTGCCTGCGCAGCGGTCTTGGCAGCCTTCTTCTTGGCATTCATCGAGTCGAAGATCTTGCCCTCCAGCGTGATGATAGCCATCAGCAGCACGAGGATCAGGAACACCAGCACGATACCAGTAATGGTAACGACCACATCGAAACCTAAGTCCATGGTTTTTCCTCCTGTTTGTTGGATACTGCAAGCGATACAACATCGTCAGCAGAAAATCAATTTGGGTATAGTATACCGTATTTTGCCATTCATTTCAACAAAAATTAACAATTTTTCTTTTTGCCGCTTTGTGATATGGCATGGACAAAACGAGCCTGACTTAGCGGCGGCCGATGCGCGGGGTAGCATCCGTAAAGCCGGTTTCCAGCTTATCACCGAGGGAAAGGCTCTGTGCCGTACCCAGTGCAACGCAGTTTACGGGATCCGGCGAGACGGTGACCTCCACCTTCAGCTCCTGGCTCAGATATTCGGTCAGACCGTGCAGCTGGGCGCCGCCGCCGGTCAGCATGACGCCGTTGCGGTAGATATCGCCTGCCAGCTCCGGCGGGGTTTTTTCCAGCACCTGATGGGCTGCGGTGCCGATCTGCTCGCTGAGCATCATCACCGGCTCGTACAGGTCATCGGTGGAAACGGTCACGCGCACCGGCAGACCGGTGAGCAGGCTGCGGCCCTTGATCTCCATGCTCTCGTGGAAATCGGTCTTTTGGGGGCAGCAGGCAACGTGCTTTTTCAGTTCCTCGGCGGTGCGCTGGCCAATGGCAATGCTGTATTTGTTGCGCACGTGCTTGAGGATCTCCTCATCGTAGTGGTTGCCGGCCACGCGCACACTGGTGGCCTTGACCTTGCCGCCAAGGCTCAGCACCGCGATATCCGTGGTGCCGCCGCCGATATCAATGATCATGCGGCCGTCCGGCAGGGTGATGTCGATGCCGGAGCCGAGGGCTGCGGCGATAGGCTCGTCGATCAGGTACACCTGACGGGCACCGGCTGCCACCACAGCCTCTACCACGGCATCGCTCTCAATGCCGGTAATAGCGGCGGGCACGCACACTGCCACCCGGGGCTTGACCATGTGGGAGCTGTACACCTGCTTGACAAAGCGGCAGATCAGCTCCCGGGTCATGGTGTGGTCGCTGATGACGCCATCCTTTAGCGGGAAGATGGCGGAGATATAGTTGGGCGTACGCCCCACCATAGCCAGTGCCTTGTCGCCGGCTTCCAGCACGGTATTCTTGCGGGTATCCATTGCCACAACGCTGGGCTGGTTGATCACCACGCCCTTGCCCTCCTGCGCGATGATGATGGTAGTAGTACCAAGGTCGATGCCAATATCATTCTGTGCCATAATTGCCTGAATCCTTTCTCTGCGTTCCTCTATCATGTATGTAACGCCCGCAGCTGCGGGCAAAAAACAAAGACTGCTTTAGTATAACATAGTTGCGGCAAAAAGTATACAAGCTTTGCCGCTGTTCTGCGCGGTTTTATCAGGAGCTCTTCCCTTCTGTGCTGAGCTGCTCCGGCGGCTGTCCAGCCTGCAGCAGGGCGCACAGGCCGCTGTAACGCAGGTTCTGCCGGATGTTGCTCATCATGCTGTTCACCACGTCCCTGCGGCCCGCCACAACGCACAATTTGCGCGCGCGGGTGACGCCGGTGTAGAACAGGTTGCGGTAGCACAGCCTTGGCGGCACCTGCGCCACCGGCAGGATCACCGCCGGGAACTCGCTGCCCTGACTTTTGTGCACCGTGATGGCATAGGCGATCTCCAGTTCGTTCAGGTTTTCCGCCGGGTAGAGCAGACGCCGATCGTCCATGCGCACCACCATGGAGCGCTCCCGCACGTTGATGCTTTCCACAATGCCGATATCACCGTTATAGGCACCCACGCCCTGCTCACCGCCGATGCGGTTCCAGACGATCTCGTAGTTGTTGCGCACCTGCATCACCTTGTCCCCTACCCGGAACACCCGGGCGGCGCTTTGCAGCTGGGGCTTGCCCTTCTGGGGCGGGTTGAGCAGGTTCTGTAATTCTACGTTCAGCGCCTGCGTACCGGTGGGGCCAAGCTTTGTGGGGCACAGCACCTGAATATCCCGGATGGGGTCAAAGCCGTAGCTCCGGGGCAGCCGGGTGGTGACAAGATCGCACACCAGACGCTGGGCGGCCTCACCGTCGGACTCCAAAAAGAAGAAGTCATCGGTCTTGCTGCCCTTTTGCAGCGGCTCGCCGGAGATGATGTGATGGGCGTTTTCCACAATGAGACTGCGTTTTGCCTGCCGGAAGATCTCGTTCAGGCAGACGGTGGGCACGCAGCCGGAGCGGATGACCTCGCTGAGGATGTTGCCCGCACCTACACTGGGCAGCTGGTCGGCATCGCCTACCATAATAATACGGCAGGTGTAGCGCAGCGCTGCAATGAGCGCCTGAAACAGCTTGACGTCCACCATGCTCATCTCGTCCAGAATGACCACGTCACACTTGAGCAGGTTTTTGTCGTTATGGATAAAGCTGACCACGCCGCCGGTGTAGTCCACCTCCAGCAGGCGGTGGATGGTGCTGGCCTTGCGGCCGGTCAGCTCGCTGAGCCGCTTGGCAGCGCGGCCGGTGGGCGCGCACAGGGCTACCCGCTCGGCCTGATTTTCCAGCAGCTGCAAAATGGCGTTGACCGTGGTGGTCTTGCCCGTGCCGGGGCCGCCGGTGAGCACAAGGCAGTTCTCAGTCATAGCCTTGCGGATGGCTTCCCTTTGCAAGGGGGCGTAGGCAAAGCCCTGTGTCAGCTCCAAGATCTGGATGTTTTTATCCAGATCCCGGGCCGTGTTCTTGCCGCGCTTTGCCAGCAGGTTCAGCCGGTCGGCAATGTCCTGCTCTGCAGCCAGCAGATCTGGCAGGTAGATATAGGGCACAGCATCGAACATTTTTACACACAGTTCTTCCGTTTCGATGCAATGATCCAGCGCACGCGCCAGCTTTTCCGGCGGCTGATGGATGAAATTGGAGGCGGTCGCCAGCAGCTGTGCCCGGGGCAGACAGGTGTGGCCGTTGCCCGCGTTGTGGCGCAAAGTGCGCAGCAGGGCAGCTTCCAGCCGCTGGGCGCAGTCCCCTTCCATGTGGTAATACTGGGCGATGCTGTCCGCGTGGCGGAAGTCCAGCTGCAGCGGCTCCCCGCACAGCAGATAGGGGTTTGACGCAATGGCCTGCATCGCCCCCACGCCAAAGGCTTTGAACACCTCCATGGCCTTGCGTGGGCTGATTTCGAACTGCGCCAGATAGGCGATGAGCTCCCGCATACCGAACATCCGCTTGAACTCCTGCTGGATGCGGTCGGCTTTATCCGGCGAGATGCCGGGGATCCTAGTCAGCCGGGCGGGGTCGTTGGCGATGACCTCCAGCGCCTCAGCGCCGAACATATCAATGATCTTATCCGCAGTTCTTGCGCCGATATACGGCAGGGAACGGCTGGCCAGAAAGGCATACACCGCTTCCAGATCCTTGGGCATATCGGTCTCGCATTCCTGCGCGTGGAACTGGCGGCCATAGGTGGCGTGGTTTTCATATCTGCCGCGGCAGATGACGCTTTCGCCTGCGTGCAGCTCGCCTACGATGCCGCAGACCACCGTGAGCACCCCGCCGCCGGAGATCTCGAACACCACATAGCCGTTATCCTCGTTCTCGTAGATGATATCCTCCACGACGCCTTCGATCTGTTCCAGCTGCTCGTCCACCAGCTCCACCTCCTTTTGCACAGATATTATAAGTATAGCCCTTTTGGCGGGATTTGTAAATTGTTGAATCCGCAAAATCCCCGGGCGGCTCTCGCCTTTTTCCGGCGGTTGTGCTATACTGGGCGCAAACACTACGTCACGAAATGAGGAGCAACAATGGAGATCATCATTCATCAGGCCATTCTGCACGTTCTGGATACCACCATGGATGCGCCGGTGCTCAGCGGTGGGCCCATGGAGCTGACTGCCGAAAAAAACGCCTACCTGCAAAACCACATTGAAAAGCTGCTGGCCAGCGACGACATCCGCCAGTGCCGCCCGCTGCCGGACTCGGCCTTTAAAAATGAGCTGGAACACAATCAGGACTTTGTGGATCTTTCCTGCCGCATTGCCGGGGTGCTGTTCGACTATATGCACGCCCACACCACCATCCCCGGGGCAGACCTTGCCGTGGTGGATTTTACCCGGGACGGTGCGCCGTGGCTGGGCATCCTGAAGTTGAACTATAAAAACGGCTACACCCACTATACGGAGACTGTGGAGGGCGCACCGGTGAACTCCATCATCCAGCAGCGCGCCTGCCTGCCTACCCAGAGCGGCAAGGTGGAGGAGGGCGCACTGGTAGACCTGACCGATTATTCCATGCGGCTGCTGGAAAAGAAGTACGATATTGACGGCCACAAGGAGTTTTACCTTTCCACCGTGGTGTTCCAGTACACCACCGCCCAGCCGGAAAAGAAAAAGCTGCAGGCCATTCAGGAAGCCGCCGTGCAGGCTGTGCAGGAGAACTACGCCGAAACGCCCCATGTGGAGGCACAGGTGGCCATGATGATTGCCAATCAGGCTGCCGACAACGACAATCAGGTGTCCATCCAGCAGGTGCGCCAGCAATTGGAGGAGGAATATCCCCTCGCCGCCGTGCCCTTTGATGATTATGTAGAAAAGAGCGATGTCATTGACAGCGCCGCCCAGCCGGTGACCGTGACCCCTGCCCGCATCCGCCGGATGGAAAGCCGCAGTCTGCGCACCGCCAACGGCATTGAGGTAAAGATCCCCACCGAGCTATTGAACGCCGAATCGGAGGTAGAGTTCCTGCACGCCGATGACGGCAGCATTTCCCTGCTGATCAAAAATGTCATTTTGTAAGCTTTAACTGCAAAATCTTGCAAAACCCTGCGTTCAGCCTTGCTATCCGCAGGGTTTTGTGTTATACCTGTGTTGTATCTTTCGTGGTATACGCATTATGGCCTAGAGGAGGAGAATTTTATGGAACTGGCTCTCATCACCGTGCAGCAGGTCGCGGTCTTGTTCCTGCTGATCGGCACAGGCATGGTGGCGGTCAAGACCGGCGTGCTCAAGCTGGAAAACAAGCAGGCGCTTTCCAATCTGCTGGTCTACATCATTGTGCCGGCCATGGTGGTAAACTCTTACCGCATGGAATTCAGCGCCCAGATCTTGCGCAATCTGCTGGCGGCTTTTGGCATGAGTGTCCTGTCCGTGCTGCTGGGCACTGTGATCACTCTGCTGCTCACGGCACGCAAGACTGGCAGCAGGATGCCCATTTTCCGGTTCGCCTGCATTTTTTCCAACGCAGCATACATGGGCTTCCCTCTCATTTCGGCGCTGTTCGGCTCCGAAGGTCTTTTGTATGCCAGTGCCTACGTTACCGTGTTCAACATTCTGCTGTGGACGCTGGGTTATGGCCTTGTCAGCGGCGGTTCCAGTGTAAAAGAGGTTGCCCGCAGTCTGGTGCGCACCCCGGTACTGTATGCCATTGTAGTGGGCTTGGGCATCTATCTGCTGCAGATCCCGCTGCCTGCCTTGATCACCCAGCCGCTGGAACTGCTGGCCGGGGTGAACACCCCGCTGTCCATGCTCATCACCGGGATGCTGATCGCCGCCGGTGATGTGCGCAGCATCGTGACAGACAAGCACATCTGGAAGCTTGCCTCCGTGCGTATGCTGCTGATCCCGGCGGCTACGCTGGCGCTATTCGGGGTGCTGGGCTTCCACGGCACTGCTGCACAGGTGGTCACACTGCTGGAATGCTGCCCGGCGGCCGCCATCACCTCGGTATTTGCGGTGCAGTTCGGCCACGATGAGCACTTTGCCGCCGGAAGCGTGGTGCTGACCACCCTGCTCAGCATCGTCACCCTGCCGCTGTGTGCGCTGATCATCACCATGGTAATGTAAGACGCCGTGCAGTAGTGCTGTATTTATATTGTAAGAAGGACGATTTAAAATGCCTTCCGCTTACGCTCTGGGCATAGTCAGCAGAAATAGTATTTTAGATTTCGGAGTAGCGGAACGCCTGCGGGCGTTCCGCTACTCCTTTTTCACAGGTGGGGTCGTGATGGAAAACGGCAGATGCAGCGCCGCTTCCTACGGAAGCGCGACGCTGCGGACATTCCCGACCATCACTTCATAAAACAAAAAGCCATCGCTTTTGCATTTCTGCATCAACGATGGCTTCGTATTGGAGCGGCCGACGAGGCTCGAACTCGCTACCTCCACCTTGGCAAGGTGGCGCTCTACCAGATGAGCTACGGCCGCA